>CABEDN010000633.1_pt1 | contig 17986 bp, 19 predicted proteins | sample 3423051 | NCBI WGS metagenome assembly CABEDN01 (sample SAMEA5534330, study PRJEB31848) | metagenome | biome: tundra; feature: field; material: soil | place: USA | collected 2013-05 | depth 0.15 m
CCGCTTCACCTCCGTCATCCCGTCCGCCCCGTCCGCCTTGCCTGGCCCTGCTACCCCGCGCCTTCGCGGCCTGACCCTGCCCGGCTTCGCCAACGCGCACTCGCACGCCTTCCACCGCGCCCTGCGGGCCACCACCCAGGCGGGCCGGGGCACGTTCTGGACCTGGCGTGAGCGCATGTACGAGGTCGCGGCGCGGCTCGACCCGGACACCTACCTCCGGCTGGCCCGGGCCCTCTACGCCGAGATGACGCTGGCCGGGGTGAGCTGCGTCGGTGAGTTCCACTACCTGCACCATCAGCCGGACGGCCGTCCCTACGCCGATCCCAACGCGATGGGGCGGGCCCTGGTCCAGGCGGCGGCCGAGGCCGGCCTGCGGGTGACGCTGCTCGACGCCTGCTACCTGACCGGCGGCCTGGACCGGTCCGGGGTGCTGCCGCTGGCCGGCCCGCAGATTCGGTTCAGCGACGGCGACGCGTCGCGGTGGGCCGCCCGCGCCGAAGCGCTCGGGCCCGACCAGCACGGCATGATCTCCCCGCACGCGCGGGCGGGCGCGGCCATCCACTCGGTCCGCGCGGTGCCGCCCGAGCACATGCACCCGGTCGTGGCCTGGAGCCGCCAGCACGTGGCCCCGCTGCACGTCCACATGTCCGAGCAGCGGGCCGAGAACGACGCCTGCCGGGCCGTCTACGGCGTATCGCCGGCCCGCCTGCTCTACGACGAAGACGCGCTCGGCCCGCGGACCACCGTGGTTCACGCCACCCATGTCGGTGCCGCGGACCTGGAGCTGCTGGGCGGCGCCCAGGTTTTCGCCTGCCTGTGCCCGAGCACCGAACGGGACCTGGGCGACGGCCTGGCCCCCGCCCGCCCGCTGGCCGAGGCCGGCTGCACGCTCACCCTGGGCAGCGACAGCCACGCGGTGGTGGACATGCTCGAGGAGGCCCGCGGCGTCGAGTACGCCGAGCGGCTGGCCCGCCGCTCCCGCGGTCACCTGACCGCCGAGACCCTGCTGCGGGCGGCCACCGCCGACGGCCACACCAGCCTCGGCTGGCCCGACGCCGGCGAGATCGCCCCCGGTGCCTGGGCCGATCTGGTCACCGTGTCCCTGGACAGCATCCGCACCGCCGGCGCCCCCGGCGACCTGGCCCTGGAGACGGCGGTGTTCGCTGCCTCGGCGGCCGACGTCCGGGACGTCGTGATCAGCGGCCGCGACGTGGTCCGCGACGGCGTTCACCTGCTGGTCCCCGACGTCCCGGCCGAGCTCTCCCGTTCGATCCGCGCCGTCCTGTGCTGAGCTGAGACAATGGCGGGCATGACCGAGATACCCGTGGTCGACCTGGGCCGAGGTGCCGCCATCCCGATCGTGGGGTTCGGGACCTGGCAGATGCAGGGCCAGCAGGCCTACCAGGCCGTCCGGCACGCGCTGCAGGCTGGTTACCGGCACATCGACACCGCCACCATCTACCGGAACGAGGACGAGGTCGGCCGCGCCATCGCCGACAGCGGCCTGGACCGTCAGGACATCTTCGTCACTACCAAGCTCCCGCCCGGCAACGCCGGGCGCGCGCGGGCCACCATCTCCGACAGCCTGCGCGCCCTCGGCACCGACTACGTGGATCTGTGGCTGGTGCACTGGCCACCCCGCCGGCAGGCTTCGCCCCGGGTGTGGCGGGAGTTCCTGGCGATCAGGGACGAGGGCCTGTGCCGTTCGGCCGGGGTGAGCAACTACAGCGTGGCCGAGATCGACGAGCTCATCGCCGCGACGGGAGAACGGCCGGCCGTTAACCAGATCCCGTGGAGCCCGTCCCAGTACGATCCGGCGCTGCTGGCCGCGCACGCCGAACGCAAGGTGGCGGTCGAGGGCTACAGCTCGCTCAAGAACACCAGGCTGCGGAACCCGGTCCTGGCCGAGATCGCCGCCGGGCACAGCGTGACGCCCGCGCAGGTGGTCCTGCGCTGGCACCTTGAACTCGGCATCATCGTCATCCCCAAGTCCGCCCGGCCCGAGCGCATCGAGTCGAACCTGGACCTGTTCAGCTTCTCCCTCACCTCCGACGAAATGGCCCGCCTGAACCAGCCTTAGCCCCAGCCCCCGCCGCCGCAACTGGTTGTCCACAGGCTGACCTTCCGGGCTCAGTTATCCACAGGCGGCTCGCGCGCTGGGCGCAACGGAGTGCGGGTGGTCATCGTAGAGGAGACCCGGTGGCGTCGGGCTGCCGGGAATCCCAAGGAGGATCGTGATGAGCCAGGGCGGATACGTGACCCTCGTCGGCTTCGTGGCCCAGGACCCGCGACAGCATGACACCAAAGGCGGCAGGGTCACCAAGTTGCGAATAGGCGCGACAACCCGTGTGCAGGACCGGGTGACCCAGGAATGGCGCGACGCGGATACCGCGTACTACGACGTCAGCTGCTGGCGCAGGCTGGGTGACCACGTGCGGGCCAGCATGCGCAAGGGCGACCCGGTGTTCGTCAAGGGACGATTCCGGGCCCGCAGCTACGAGGACAAGACCGGACAGCTCAGGAACGTGATCGACATCCAGGCCGATGCCGTCGGGCACGACCTGAACCGTGGCGTCGCGAACTACATTCGCCCGCAGCCCCAGCCGGTGAACTCCGACGGCAACCCGGCCCGGGACCTGGACGAAGAGGCCCAGGGCATCCCGGAGCTGGCGGGCGGATCAGACGGGATGATCGACGAGGAAGCGATCGAGCGGTTCGGCCGGGACCTGGACGAGAGCCTCAACGAAGCCGGCTTTGCCGCGCAAGCACGCGACGAGGACGAGGAAGCCGACGCCGCCACGCCCTTGTAGAGTGCTAGGTCCAGATAACGCCTCGCATCGAGTCCACTCTCCTCAGAGTCGGCCGGCCGGGCCATCGCGGGTCTGCCGGTGCCTTGCGAGTCTGTCAGGTGCCGCACGGAGCGGATACATTCGAAATCATAGCGTAGCCATTCTGTGCGGCACCAGCAGTACGGACCGTAATCGTGGCGGGGTTTGTCCCGGAGCGACCGGCGTGCCTCATCCTTAGGCGCAGGCGCCGAAATTCTTAGGCCCAGGCCTGGAAATCCGCGTTGGCCAACATACTCGTTCGCCAACGTGATGGCACGCAACGCATCTAAGATGTTACCTAAAGTGATGGCGGTCGCCGGCCGCAAGGCGTGGCTCATGATGGGCAGAGGGCATGTCAGCTGTTCAAGAGGCGATAGGACAACGCGAGAGGCGCTTGTCGCGTCTGGTCAAGTTGCCGTCGTGCTGGCCCTTGCTGACGATGCCGACGTCACTCATCGTATATATCGTCGCTGTCCTCGGTGTTGACCTGGCGCTGATCGGCTGGCAGCTAACCGGTACCTACCAGGCCCAGACCAGCAACGTCGTCTTGTTCGCCGCCCTGCTGGCCGCCGCGGTGGCGTGCATCGAGGCGATGCGGCGGCTCGGTCAGCCGTCCGGCGTGTCCCGTGACCTGCTTTCCGCATGGTGGCTCCCGATCGCGCTGCTGCTGCCGCCGTTGTATGCCCTGCTGGCGCCGCTGATCCTCGGCGGGGTGCTCTACTTGCGGGCCCAGCGGATACCCGTCTACCGCCGGATATTCAGCTCGGCCGCGCTCGGCCTGGCCGGCGCCGCGGCGTCCGGCACGTTCCACCTGATCGCCCCGGAAACCGTAGTGGTCACGCTGAAGGGCTCGAACGCCTGGCTGACCCGCCCGTCGGTGGTGCTGACCGCGATCGCGTGCGGCGCCCTGTTCGCCGTGGTGAACACCTGCGTCGTCGCCGTCGCCGCGCACCTGGCCGAACCCGGCGTGCCGCTGGACAAGATGCTCTGGGACCGGGAAACCCTGCTGCTCGACCTGACAGAAACGTGCATCGGCATCCTCGTCGCGATTACCTGCACGCTGAGTTTCCTGCTGCCGCTGCTGGCGCTGCCGCCGGTCATCATGCTGCAGCGGAGCCTGATGCACCAGCAGCTGACCGCCGCGGCCCGCACCGACCCGAAGACCGGCCTGCTGAACGCCACCGCCTGGCAGCGCGAAGCCGATGCGGAGGTCGCCCGGGCGCTGCGGTCCGATACGCCGCTGGCCCTGCTGCTCGTCGACGTCGACTATTTCAAGCGGGTCAACGACAGCCACGGCCACCTGATGGGAGACGAGGTCCTGCGCGGTCTGGCCACCGAGCTCAGGCAGCAGGTCCGCGAGTCGGACGTGGTGGGACGGTTCGGCGGGGAAGAATTCACCGTCCTGCTGCCCCGCACCGACACCGCCGGGGCCTGCCGGATCGCCGAGCGGCTGCGGCGCAGCGCGAGCGGGCTGAGCGTCGCCGCCGCCCACGCGCGGATCCAGGTCACGGTCTCGATCGGAGTGGCGGCCCTCGGCCAGCACGGCAATGACCTGTTCGAGTTGCTGGCGGCCGCGGACCTGGCGCTTTACCGGGCCAAGGACGCGGGCCGCAACCAGGTCCGGCTGTATGCGCCCGGCAAGGAATCCGCCCGGACCGAGGCAGTCAAGGAGGAGGACGGGGCAACGGACGCGTGCCCGTAGGCTTGGGTCCATGCCGGAGTTCATTTATCAGATGCATGCTGTGCGCAAGGCGCACGGCGACAAGGTCATTCTCGCCGAGGTCACGCTGGCGTTCCTCCCCGGCGCGAAGATCGGCGTCGTGGGTCCGAACGGAACCGGCAAATCGACCTTGCTCAGGATGATGGCAGGGGTGGAGCAGCCGTCCAACGGCGAAGCACGCCTGATGCCGGGCTTCACCGTCGGCCTGCTCGACCAGGAGCCTCAGCTGGACGAGACCAAGACGGTCCTGGGCAACGTCGAGGACGGCGTGGCCGACACCAAGAGGCTGCTCAACGAGTACAACGAGATCGCCGAGAAGATGGCGACCGACTACTCCGACGAGATGCTCGAGGAGATGGGCCGCCTGCAGGAGCAGCTGGACCACAAGGATGCCTGGGACCTGGACAGCCAGGTCGAGCAGGCCATGGACGCCTTGCGCTGCCCGCCGCCCGACGCAGAGGTCACCAGCTTGTCCGGCGGGGAGAAGCGCCGGGTCGCGCTGTGCAGGCTGCTGCTGTCCCAGCCCGACCTGCTGCTGCTCGACGAGCCCACCAACCACCTGGACGCCGAAAGCGTGCAGTGGCTCGAGCAGCACCTGGCCAAGTATCCGGGCACCGTCGTCGCGGTCACCCACGACAGGTACTTCCTGGACGACGTGGCCCAGTGGATCCTCGAGCTGGACCGCGGCCACGCCTACCCTTACGAGGGCAACTACTCCACCTACCTGGAGACTAAGGCGGCCCGGCTCAAGGTCGAGGGCGCCAAGGACGCCAAGAAGCAGAAGCGCCTGGCCGACGAGCTCGAATGGGTCCGAGCCAGCCCGCGGGCCCGCCAGGCCAAGAGCAAGGCCAGGCTGCAGCGGTACGAGGAGATGGCCGCAGAAGCCGACAAGGGCCGCAAGCTGGACTTCGAGGAGATCCAGATCCCGCCGGGCCCGCGCCTGGGCAGCGTGGTCGTAGAAGTAAACGACCTGGTCAAGGGCTTCGACGACCGCATGCTGTTCGAGAAGCTCTCCTTCAGCCTGCCGCGCAACGGCATCGTCGGCGTCCTGGGCCCGAACGGCGTCGGCAAGACCACCCTGTTCAAGATGATCATCGGCGAGGAGCCGCCCGATTCCGGCACGATCAGGATCGGCGAGACGGTGCGTATCTCCTACGTCGACCAGTCCCGTGAGCGGATCGACCCGAACAAGAACGTCTGGGAGGCGATCTCCGACGGCGAGGCGTACATCCGCGTCGGCAACGTCGAGTTTCCCAGCCGCGCGTACGTGGCCGCGTTCGGCTTCAAGGGCGCGGACCAGCAGAAGCCGGCCGGCATCATGTCCGGCGGCGAGCGGAACCGGATGAACCTGGCGCTCACCCTCAAGCAAGGCGGCAACATGCTGCTGCTGGACGAGCCGACCAACGACCTGGACGTGGAGACGCTGGGCTCGCTGGAGAACGCGCTGCTGGAGTTCCCCGGCTGCGCGGTCATCACCAGCCACGACCGCTGGTTCCTGGACCGGGTGGCCACCCACATCCTGGCCTGGGAGGGCGGCGCGAACTGGTTCTGGTTCGAGGGCAACTTCGATGCCTACGAGAAGAACAAGATCGACCGTCTCGGCGCCGAAGCCGCCCGCCCGCACCGGGTCACCTACCGCAAGCTGACCCGCGGCTAGGCGGCCACGCGGGTCAGGATGACGGGACTCGATCACGTCAAGGTCCCGTTCGGCGTACAGCCGGTGCTCCCACTCCTCGCTGAGGATGGCCTGCAGGCACCGGCGTACGGCGAAGCTCTCCGGTTCCGGGTAGCCCGGCTCCAGGACCGGCCCGGTCCGGCCGGCCAGCGTCTCGTCGGTGAGATCGGCGACCACCTGGCGCACGGTGGTCATCCGGTCTGCGCGCAGGGCGAGCACCTCCTCCAGCGACGGCCGCGCGGCGCGCGCCGCTCGAGGATGTCCCATGCTTCGCGGAACCCGTCGGCATCGGCGGGCCGTATCTTCACCCGGTCCGGGTAGCGGCGGTTGAGCTCGGCCTCCACCAGGGTGCGACGTCGATGCCGTTGACCCGCAGGTTCCTGATTTTGCCGCTGATGTCCACGTTCACCACGGCTGCGTCCCGGATCATGACCCCGGTCAGATCGACCAGGTGGAAACGCGCGTGGTGAGGTCGACGTCGTGGAACCGGGCGCCGGTCAGGTCAACGTCCTCGAACCGCGAGCCGGTCAGGTTCTCGCCGGTGAAGTCAGCCATCGGACCAGCCTTCCACGAACCCGCGGTCACCTGCCGCATGCCGTGCTATACGTCGCCGCAGTTGACGAGGTTATGCCCGGTAGTGCTGTCGACGTGGCTGGGAATGTCGCCCTCATGCCGGTCACCGGTCGTGGAAGTCCCTGATGGTTCCAACATCAGTATCGAGCCGCCCGGCGAGGACGGCTTGTGTTCGGTGCCCTTGGGCACCACGAACATCTCTCCCTGGCGCAATGCTACGGTTCGTTCGCTGCCATCAGGATCGCGCATCGTCACGTTGAAAGCCCCGTCGAGCACGAGGAAGAACTCGTCGGTGTGGTCGTGAACGTGCCACACATGCTCTCCATACGTGTGCGCGACGCGGACGTCGTAGTCGTTGACGTGACCGACGATCCGCGGGCTGTAGATCTCGGTAAAGGCCGCTAGTGCTTCGGCTAGGTTGACGCGATTGGGAGCCATGGCGTCAGCGTGCCCGGTGCAGGACGGAGCCGTCTTGTACGATCTTGACGTGAACGAAGAGGTTCCCAGCCGCTGCCGGATCGCAGCCTGGGTCCCGCCGGTTGCCGCGATCACTGAGGTCTTTCACGCCCACATCATCGACTGGGCGTACCCGCCTCACTGCCACGACACCTGGGCGCTCCTGATTGTGGACGACGGAGCGATCCGCTATGACCTTGATACCCGGCGCTGCGGAGCAGAACGGCGGACCGTCACCATCCTGCCGCCCGGGATCATCCACGACGGACGTCCCGCTCCGGGCGCCCAGGGCTTCCGGAAGCGTGAGCTCTACCTGCGTTCTGATTTCTTGCCGGCTGAGCTCGTCGGTGCTGCGGTCGACCACACCAGCATGACGGACGCCCAGATGAGAGCCGCCATCGTCGGCATTCACCGCTCGCTCGCGGGCGGCGAGGATCCCCTCGACGCCGAAGGGCGGCTCGCCATGGTCGCAGAGCGCATCGTGACCCGCCTCACCGCATCGCGGCGCCCCACCAGGAAGCCCGAGAAATCGATCGCCGGGCAGCTCCGTGAGCTCCTGGATGAGCACATCGTCCATCCCGTCAGCCTCGAAGGGGCTGCCGCGGCGCTGGAGCGTTCTGTTCCGCATCTTGTCCGCAGCTTCACTCGTCAGTTCGGCGTGAGCCCCCACGCGTACGTCATCGGCCGGCGTATCGAGGCGGCCCGCCACGCGTTGCTCCGGGGCGTCCGGCCCGCTGACGTGGCGGTATCGGTCGGCTTCTATGACCAGGCGCACTTCACGCGCCACTTCAAGCGGCATACATCGGTTACCCCGGCAAAGTTCGCGCACAGCCACCCATGAGGCGGTGTCCGTTAAGGCGGTGTCCGTCCTAGTCCATGAGAGGACCCGGTGCGCCAGTAGCATTCCGGCATGACGATCATCCCGGACACCAAGGACTGGACGTGGGTGCTGCGGCGCCCTTGTCCTGAGTGCGGTTTCGACACCCAGGGCTTCCCCCGCGAAGCGGTGCCCGAGATGATCATGGCGAACGCCGTGGCCTGGCAGCAGGTGCTGACCGGGCCGGGTGAGGCCGGGACCCGCCCGGCGCCGGGCAGATGGTCGGCGCTGGAGTACGGCTGTCACGTCCGCGACGTGTTCCGGCTGTATGACGAGCGGCTCGACATGATGCTCACCCGCGACGACCCGCTGTTCCCGAACTGGAATCAGGACGAAACCGCTGTCGCGGATCGCTACGCCGAGCAGCATCCCGCCAAGGTCGCCGCCGAGCTGGACGAGTCAGCCCAGCTGATCGCGAATCGCTTCCAGGGCGTGACCGGCGACCAATGGCAGCGGACCGGTAACCGCGGTGACGGCGCCCGCTTCACCGTGGAGACCTTCGCCCGCTACTTCATCCATGACCCGGTACACCATCTCTACGACGTCACTGGCCACCAGCACGTCCTTTCGCCGTGACATCTGTGTTCTCTGCGGGTGTGTCCTCTGCGCGCCAACCCGCGCCCGGACTCCATGGGGCGCCCAGGCGTCAAAGCGGCGTTCCGCCGCCGATAGCCTGGCGTAATCAGAACCTTGGCCGGATCGGATCGATCCGCGAAAGCGCCGGTATAACAGGGGCGGTACGGTCTAGCGCCGCGGCGGGCGGGTCAGTGACCGGCCTACCGCGGCCGAGATCAGCAGCACGAGGAGCAGCAGTCCGAGCGTGACGATGCTGGTGAGCACCAGTCTTCTGGTCGCGTCCGACCTCAGCGCGCCGGCCCGGGCGGTGACCTGGCCGACGAGCTGGTTAGCGACCTCACGCGTGTCACCGATGGTCGTGCTCATGTCGGCGTACCACGTCCTGGCGTCCAGCCCGAAACGGCCCTTCAGCCGCGCCACCGGGACCGCCTCGGCGCGCACTGCCCCCGCGAGCGCGCGGTCCACCGCCGCACCGGACACGGTGTTCGAGAACAGCCGCTGCTCGGTCGTGTCCGCGGAGGCGTAGAAGTCGCTCAGATCGGCCTGCTGCTGCTGAAAGGCCTGCCGCAGGCTGGTCAGGTCAGCGGGGGCGAGCACGGGCGGTCGCGCGCTCAGCGCGGCGTACAAGATGGCTCGCTGCACCGACATCTCGTTCTCCACCCGGAGCAGCGCGGCCAGGGTAGTGACGGTGGCCTGCAAGCGTGCGTCGCCGGTGCCGTCGCCGGCCGCGGTGCTGAACGTGATCGCGGGGCGGATGACGTCGAGGCTATACAGCGGGATGACCCCCGGCGCCGACACCGTCCCGCGGATGTCCCCCAGGATGGTCAAGCCTGCCAGCAGGGCCTTCAGGTCCTGCACGGTGCCAGGTGAGTAACCCGCGCCGACGCCGGCCGCGTCCGCCCGCACGGTGCTGGCCGCCGCGTCGGTGGCCGCGCGCGCACGGGTCAGCGGCCCGTTGTCTTCGCGGGCCGCGTAGGCGGCGGACAGGTCGCGCTCGTCTTCCAGCTTCTGGGTGAGATTGACCACCGCGGCGTCGAGCCGGGCGAGATGCTGCACCCGGCCGGACGCCGCGTAACTGCTCACGTCGCCGCTGATCTGCAGCGCGCCGAACACGGCGGCGATTACCGTCGGGACCGCGATGATCGCGGCGAGCCGCCAGCGCACCCGCCGGCGGCTCAGGGCTAGCGGCGGCCCGGATGAGCCGCCCGCCGCCCCGGCCTCGGCGGCGAGATCGGCGGGAGAGCCGAGCCGGCTCAGGGTCGCGGCCACTTCGTGATCGCCGGCAGCTGGCTGGAGGGCGTCGTCCAGGTGCGCGGTGATCTGCTCTTTGAGCTCGCGCGCCTGGGTGTCCGGCAGGCCGCGCATGGCCTTATCCAGCTCGCGCAGGTAGTCGCGGACCAGCCGGTGATCAAGCGCGGTGCCGCTCATTGATGCCGTCCTTTCCCGTCGGCGCCGCTGTCTACGGCGGCGTGGTTCAGCACGCCGCCGACAGCCGCGGAGAACCGGGCCCAGTCGGCACGGAAGGCCGTCAGGCTCCCCCGTCCGGCGTCGGTGATCGAGTAGTAGCGCCGCGCGCGCTCACCGTCGCGGTCCCGCCACTGGCTGGTGACCAGGCCCGCGTCACGCAGCCGGTTGAGCAGCGGGTAGACGGTGCCGTCACTGGTCAGCAGGCCGTCGGCCGCGGCGAGGTCGCGGACGAGTTCCAGCCCGAACCGGGGCCGGACCTCAAGCAGCGCGAGGACGCACGGCCCGAGCACGCCCCGGCGGAGCTCGGTCAGGCCACCCTCTGCTGCCATGCCTCACATGATGCCTTGTCACGCAAGATAAGTAAAGTGGCACCTCGTTCCGCCATTCGGCGGTGACTTCCTGGCAGCTACGGGGCGGCAAGCAGCACGGGGCCGGGCATCAGCGCCGCGTCGGCGGCGCTTGAAGCGCCGGCCGGACGACCGGGGATCGCCACGGCGTCCTGGCAGCCAGGCGGGCCGGGTCCAGGCCAGACAGCGGCCGGCCGCTGCCGTAGAACCTGGTCCGGGCGAGCAGCGTCACCATCGGCTTGGTGAAGCCGAACACCACCGCGATGTCGATGATCGTGGTCAGGCCGAGCGTGAACGCGAAGCCCTTGACCTCGCCGATGGAGAAGTAGTACAGCAGCACGGCGGCAATGAACGACACCGTGTCCGACACCAGGATCGTGCGCCTGGCGCGCTTCCAGCCCGCCTCCACCGCGGGCCTGAGCTGCTTGCCCTCCCGCACCTCGTCGCGCAATCGCTCGAAGAAGACGACGAACGAGTCCGCGGTGATGCCGATCGCCACGATCAGGCCCGCGATCCCGGAAAGATCGAGCGTGAAGCCCTGGTACCTGGTGAGCAGGACCACGGCCAGCATGGCCAGGCCGCCTGCGATCACCAGACTGGAGACCGAGACCAGGCCCAGGCCGCGGTAGTACAGGAGCGAGTACACCACCACGAGCCCGAGCCCGATGGCGGCGGCGATCAGGCCGCCGTCCAGGTACGCCCGGCCGAGCACAGCCGATACCGACTGGACGCTGAGGAACGATTTGATGCGCGTCGGCGCGGTAGGCCACTGGCCGCACCCGGTGCGCGTCACAGTTGCATCGTCGCCTCTACCGTGAGCCGCCGGGCAGCGCAAACGTTTGCAGACCTGCTACCTGCCGTGATAAGGGCCAAAACTGACGAACGATCTCATGTCCTGGGCGTCAGGCCGAGATCGCCGTGGCCGTGCGCGGGCTCGACGTTGATCAGGCTGTGCGCGGCCATGACCAGGTAATCCCACAGCTGGGCCTCGAGCGCATCGTCGAGCGCGAGTTCGTCCAGAGCGACCCGCATGTGCTGCAGCCACAGGTCCCTCTCGGCCTCGCCGATAGCGAACTTGGCGTGCCGCATCCGAAGCCGGGGATGCCCGCGCAGCTCGTCGTAGGTACGCGGTCCGCCCCAGTACTGGATGAGGAACAGCGCTAGGTGCTCCTCCGCCGGGCCGAGGTCCTGGGCCGGGTAGACCGGCCGCAGCACGGGATCGTCCGCGACACCCTGGTAGAACCGGTGGACCAGTCGGCGGAAGGTCTCTTCTCCGCCCACGGCCTGGTACAAGCTGGTCGGCTGGCTCATGCTGAAGAGCTTACGACGTGCCGGATCCGGAGCCTTCCTCCCGCGCTCCGGTCAGCGGCTCCGCGCCCGCGGCGAGCGCCCCCGGCCCCGCCTCAGCTCCTGGTCCTGACGGCGCCGTGATGACGATGGTGTCCGGGCCGGCCGGCGCCACGCCCGCCGCATCCAGCACCATTTTGACCCTGGCCCGCAGCTCACGGGCCACCTCCCACTGCCGCATCGGGGCGGTCTTGGCCACGATCCGCATCGTCACCTCTTTGCTCGACAGCTCCTGGGCCCCCCAGACCTCGGGCTTTTCCAGCATGAGCTGGCGCCAGCCGCGCTCGCCGAACAGGCTGTCCGCGGCCTGGTCCATCAGCTGCCGGATCCGGCTCAGGTCCTCGCCGTAGGGGACCGGGTAGTCGATGACCGCACGGGACCAGCCCTGGGACTCGTTGCCCACGCTGTCGATGGTGCCGTTCCTGATGTGCCAGACCACGCCGTTGACGTCCCGCACCTGGGTGGTGAGCAGCGTCATCGCTTCCACGGTTCCGGTGGCGACCCCGGCGTTGATGGTGTCACCGACCCCGTAGTGGTCCTCGACCAGCATCAGGATGCCGGCCAGGTAGTCGCGCACCAGGTTCTGCGCGCCGAAGCCGAGGGCCACGCCCAGCACGGTGGTACTCGCGAGCAGCGGCGCCAGGTCGAAGCCGAGGATGCCCAAGATGGTGAGAGCTGCGATGCCGAACACGATCGCCGAGACCCCGCTGCGCAGGATCGAGCCGAGGGCCCGGGCCCGCTGCGACCGGCGCTCCAGGCCGGCCGCGTGGACCGCCACGGCCGCCTTGTGCATCCGGCCGTTAGCGTTCACCGGCAGCGTGGCCGTCGCCGCGCGTTCGGTGACCCGTCTGATCAGCCGGCCCAGGATGGTCCGCACCACCAAGGCGAGCACGATGATGAACAAGATCCGGCCCGCCTGGCTGGCCGGGCCGGCCAGGTAGATCCTGACCAGCTGCGCGGCGTTGGTGCTGCGGGTCAGATCCCAGGCCAGCCGGCAGGCGATCCCCGGGTTGTCACCGCAACTGCCAGTCAGCGTGCCTGTGAGGTGAGCAAGGGCGGAGCTGGCGGCATGAAACACAGAACTCCTTCCGACGACTGCACGCGAGGCTACTGCGCAGCCGCGGCCTGTGTGCCCGCCCTGGGCTAAAGTTCCGTGCGCACGCCGGCCAGGTCGGGATTGCGGCCGGCGTTCGCGCGCAGATCCGGGTTGGCCTCGATGGCCTCGGCCAGGGTCCGGGCCGCCTGGTCCAGCCGGCCGGCCCGGGCCTGGGCACAGGCGAGGCTGTAGCCCGCCAGGCCGGCCGCGGCCGCGGGCGCGTCCAGGTAGCGCGCCGTGGCCAGCGCGTGTGCCTGCAACGCGACGGCCCGCTCGGGCTGGCCGTGGGCCAGGTAGTAGTCACCCAGGTGCCCGCTGGCGTGCCAGAAGCCGCGGACGATGATCTGCAGCCAGAGCATGCGGCCGTTCAGCCAGGGTGGCGCGCCGGGTCGAGCAGATCCGCATCCGGCAGCGCCCACGTCCTGTCGATCAGGTCCGGGCTGACCCGGCGGCATTCCGTCATGACCTCGGCGGCCGGCTGCGCGCTGTAACCGCGGTAGACCTCGGCGGAAGAATGGTCGACTTCGGCGTACGTAGCAGGCAGCTGGCCCGCCGCAAGAGCCGTCAGCCGTTCGGCCTGCTGGCCTTTGAACTGGTTATTGTGCGCGACCAAAGGGACGGCGGCCCCGTTGTCCGGGCTGGCCCCGTCGCTGGCCCCGTCGCTGGCCCCGTCGCTGGGCCCGTCGCTGGCCGAGCGGAAGGCCGTGGCGGCCAGCAGGGTCAGTTCCTCCGCGGCCGCCAGACTCAGCAAGCCGGCCAGCGTGCTGCGCAACGCCACGGTGTCGCCGGCCGCGGGCGTCAGAGCGGCATCGTCAGGCCTCCTTGCGGGCGGTGAAGATCAGGTTGTCCGCCACCTGCAGGGTGATCGCGGCGAAGCCGACGGTCTGCAGCCGGGTTAGGAACGCGGCCGGCTCGACCGGGTTGTAGGTGTCGCCCTCGTGGAAGCCGTGCAGCCCGTCGCTGGGCAGGCTGTCCGAGCCGAGGAACACCCCGCCCGGCCGCAGCACCCGGAACGCCTCCGCCAGCACCCGGTCCTGCAGCGCGCGAGTCGGCACGTGGTGCAGCATCGTGCAGCTGACCACCGCGTCGAAGGAGGCGTCCGGGAATTCCAGCGCGGCCGCGTCGCCGAAGGCGACGGAAACGTTGCTGTCCGCGTACGCCTTCGCCAGCCGGGTGACCGAGTCCTGTTCGTGCTCCACCGCGACTAGCCGGCTGACCCTGGACTGCAGCCATTCGGTCGCCGCGCCCCAGCCCGGCCCGAGTTCCAGCACCTCGGCGCCGAGCGATACGCCCGCGGTCGCCTGCGGCAGGACCTCGTCTTGGATATACCCGAACCATTCCGGGCTCGGCATCAGCTTCGCGTGGTTCTCGTTCATAGCCTCGACGCTAGGGCCCTGGTCCCCGCGGGCATAGCGGGTAAGCTGCCATGTTGTGTCGCGAGCCGGTCAGCAGCCACCGGGACGCATCCCAGACGGCACGGCCGTGGTGGTGGCGACCTTCCCGATGCCCGCGGGCACCCGTTTCGACTAGCACACCCACGATGACCATCAGCTGGCCTGGGCGGCGAGCGGAGTGCTCACCGTGATCACCAGCGACGCGACCTGGGTGCTGCCGCCGACCCGGGCGTTGTGGATACCGGCCGGGCTGCCGCACGAGACCGGCTCGGACGGCCGCGCCACCATGCGCTCGCTGTACATCCGGCCGGCGCTCTCGCCGGTGACCTGGGCCGAACCCACCCCGGTGCCGGCCAGCCCGCTGCTGGCCGAACTCATCGGCTATCTCAGCGGCACCCTGGATCCCGGGCACCGCGCGCACGCGGAGGACCTGCTCACGGACCTGCTGACGCCGATGCCGATGACCATCCAGGTCCGGCTGCCCGCATCCGGGCCGGCCCGGGAGCTGGCCCAGGCGCTGCGCGCCGACCCGTCCGACCGGTGCACGCTGGCCGAATGGGCCCGCCAGGTGGCGGCGAGCGAACGGACGCTGGCCCGGGCCTTCGCGGCCGAGACCGGCGTCGCGTTCGGCCGCTGGCGGACGCGGCTGCGGCTGCAGGCGGCACTGCCCATGCTGGCCCGCGGCGAGCCCGTCGGCCGGGTCGCGAGCCGGGTGGGTTACGACACCCCAAGCGCGTTACTCCAGCCGCAGTTACTCCAGCCGCAGGCCGGTGTGCCGGGCGGCGAACGCGAGGGTATCCCCGGACAGTGCCGCGGTGCGGCTCACCGCGCGTGCCCCGTGCCCCACCTGGCCTTCGGCCCGCAGCAGCACCGGCCGCCCGGGACCCGAAGGCCCGGACGAGGTGGCGTGCTGCAGTGCCGCGCACATCTTGTACGCGTGCACCGGGTCCACCCGCGTGTCGTTGGTGAACACGGTGAACAGCACGGCCGGATAGGCCGTCCCGGGTACCACCCGGTGGTAGGGCGAGTAGGACAGCAGCCAGCCGAGCTGCTCGGCGTCCGACGCGGTGCCGTACTCGACGTTCCAGGTCTGCCCGAGTCCGAACCGCTCGTAGCGCACCATGTCCAGCAGCGGGGCCGAGCAGATGACGGCGGCGTACAGCTCGGGCCGCTGCGTCAGGGCCGCGCCGACCAGCAGCCCGCCGTTCGACCCGCCCGAGATGGCCAGCTGCTCCGGCGTGGTCCAGCCGTCCCTGATCAGCGTCTCCGCGGCGGCGTGGAAATCGTCGAACACGTTCTGCTTGCGGTCGAGCATTCCGGCCCGGTGCCATTCCTCGCCTTCTTCGCTGCCGCCGCGCAGGTTGGCGACCGCGTAGACGCCGCCCGCCGACACCCAGGCCAGGACGTTCGGCGAGTACGTGGGGGTGAGGCTGATGTCGAACCCGCCGTACCCGTACAAGATCGTCGGCCGCGGCTCCAGAGACCCTTCCGGTCCGGTGATCACTAGCATCCGCACCGGGGTCCCGTCCTTGGACTGGTAGGTCACCTGCCGCGCCGTCACGGCCGGGACCTGAGCGGTGCCCGGTGCCGTTGCCCAGGTGCTCACCGCCGAACTGCGCGCATCGAACCGCAGCACCACGGACGACGTGGTGTAGTCCGTGTACACGAACCAGGCCTCGTGCCCGCCCTCGGGCCGCTCGCTGGTCCCGCCCGCGGTGCCCAGGCCCGGCAGCGGAACGGTGCCCACCGCCTCGCCCGTCTCCAGGTCGTGCACGGTGATCTCGCTGAGCGCGTGCCTGGTCCAGTTGGCCAGCAGAACGGGCCGGGCGAGTTCTGGCCCGTCCAGGATCGCGTATCCGCGCAGCACCGCTTCCGGGTCCTGCTTGATCAGGTCCTGCCAGGTCGCGTGGTCGCCGGCGGTGGCGGGGTCGGTCACCGCGATCCGGCCCCGCGGCGCGCCGGAATCGGTGAACACGTACAGCCGCCCGTCCCGGCCCAGCCTCACCCCGGTCTGCGCATCGAGTCCCTCCTGCACCACCCGCAGGTCGGGCGACGCGGCGTCGCCCTCGGACAGGTCGGCCAGCCACAGGTCGTTGCGCGGCGCGGTGCCGCGTGAGGCGGAGATGGCCAGCCACCGTCCGTCCCGGCTGACCGAGACCGAGTAGTAGTCGGTCTTGTCCCGCCCGGTGCCGAAGATCAGCACGTCGGAGTCGGCGGGCGTGCCGAGCTGGTGCAGGTAGACTCGCCGGTGGTACTGGCTTTCCCCGTCGGGCACCGCCTCCGGCGGCAGCCGCCGGGTGTAGTAGAAGGTCTTGCCGCCCGGTAGCCAGGCGATGTTGGAGTACCGGCAGCGGTCAATGGGCCCGTCGGCCAGGGCCCCGGTGTCGACGTCCATCACCCGCAGCAGGGCTTCCTCGTTGCCGCCTTCAGAAAGCTGATAGGCGAGCAGCCGCCCCTCCTTGTCCGGCTGCCAGTCGTCTAGCGTGGTCAGCCCGGACGGGTCGATCGCCATCGGGTCGACGAGGACCGCGGCCGGGCCGTCGCCCAGCCGGGTGCACAGCACGCCGTGTTCGGCCCCGGGGTCGCGCCGGGTGAAGAAGTACCGGTCGCCCCGCCAGACCGGAGTCCCCTCGTCCCCGACACTGAGCAGCTCCCGCACCCGCCCAGCCAGCTCTTCCCGCCCGGCCAGCTCGGCGCGGCGCGCGCCGAACAACTCCTCCTGCGCGGCCAGCCAGCCGGCCCGCTCCGCGCCGGCCTCGTCACTGGCGTCGTCCTCCAGCCAGCGATAGGGGTCGCTGACCTGATGCCCGAGCAGATCCTCGGTCAGGTCGAGCCTGCGTGCCCGCGGATAACTGAACTCACTCATGCAGGCACTCTATGGTCTCGGTCACCTTGTGCGCCTTTGAGGTGGCGGATGAGCGTACCAGGGGACACACTAGAAGCATGGAGTCCAGATAGACGGTCGGCGCCAGCGGGAGGTGCGGTGCGGCGAGTGTTGCTGCTCAACGTGACGTATGAACCGCTGACAACTGTCGGCCTACGCAGAGCCGTGTGCCTGGTGCTCGGCGGCAAAGCCGAAGTTGTCCACCATGACGCGGCGGGCGCGGTCCTGCACGCGGCATCGGTCGCCCTGGAGACGCCTTCGGTGATCAGGCTGAGCCGTTACGTCCGGATCCCGTATCGCAACCGTGTGCCGTTGACCCGAGCCGCGCTGATGCGCAGGGACAACTATAAGTGCGCCTACTGCGGCCGCCGCGCGGAGACCATCGACCACGTGATCCCCAGAAGCCGCGGCGGCCAGCACGCCTGGGAGAACTGCGTGGCGTCCTGCACAATCTGTAACCACCGCAAGGCTGACCGCCTGCTCGAGGAAATCGGCTGGACCCTGGCGGTGCCCCCGGTCGTACCACGCGGCGCCCACTGGCGGCTGGTGGGCGCACAGTATGACGGCGACCCCCAGTGGGCCGCCTATCTGCGTGAGCCCAGTGCTGCCTTAAGACCCCGTGCTGCCTTAGCTTAAGTTTTAACCTGATTTCCATTCATATCCGGTCATATGCTGAGTATTCGCTCATATGTCCGGGTGATGTATAAGGAACGGCCGTTTCCCTGATGCTGGGTGTTACCACACAT
>CABEDN010000658.1_pt1 | contig 17440 bp, 16 predicted proteins | sample 3423051 | NCBI WGS metagenome assembly CABEDN01 (sample SAMEA5534330, study PRJEB31848) | metagenome | biome: tundra; feature: field; material: soil | place: USA | collected 2013-05 | depth 0.15 m
GGCGCAGGCGGTGCGCGCAGCCGGGGCGGCGCGCACATGTTCCCGAGCGAGCCGAAGACAGAGCTCAGCTGGCGAAGGCCTCGGGCGGAGGGCAGGCGCAGACCAGGTTCCTGTCGCCGTAGGCCTGGTCGATGCGCCGGACCGGCGGCCAGTACTTGGCGCGGCGGTCCACGCCGGCCGGGTACGCCGCCTCCGACGGCTCATACGGGTGCTTCCATTCTCCGGTGATGAGCATCCCGGCGGTGTGCGGGGCATTCTTCAGCGGGTTGTCCAGCGCGTCGTACTCACCGGCGGCCACCCGCGAGATCTCCGACCTGACCGCGATCATCGCGTCGCAGAACCGGTCGAGCTCGATCAGGCTCTCGCTCTCGGTGGGCTCGATCATGAACGTGCCCGCAACCGGGAACGACATGGTCGGCGCGTGGAATCCGTAGTCGATCAGCCGCTTGGCCACGTCCTCCACGGTGATCCCGGTCTCGCGGGACAGCGGGCGCAGGTCGATGACGCACTCGTGCGCGACCAGCCCGTTGCGGCCGGTGTACAGCACCGGGTAATGCGGCGCGAGCCGCCGGGCGATGTAGTTCGCGGACAGCACCGCGACACCGGTGGCCCGGCGCAGCCCGTCCGCCCCCATCATCGCGATGTAGGCCCAGGAGATCGGCAGGATGCCCGCCGACCCGTAGGGTGCCGCCGCCACCGGTCCCGTGTCGCCCCGGCCGGGCAGGAACTCCGCCAGGTGCGCGCGCGCGGCCACCGGGCCCACGCCTGGGCCGCCGCCGCCGTGCGGGATGCAGAACGTCTTGTGCAGGTTCAGGTGCGAGACGTCGGCCCCGAACGACGGCAGCGTGGCCAGCCCGACCAGCGCGTTGAGGTTCGCGCCGTCGATGTAGACCTGGCCGCCTGCCGCGTGCACCGCCGCGCAGACGGCGCTCACGTTCTGCTCGTAGGCCCCCGCCGTGGACGGGTAGGTCAGCATGATCGCGGCCACCTGCCCGTCGTGGGCGGCCAGCTTGGCCTGCAGGTCACCGGGGTCGATGGCGCCGTCGGAGCCGCACTTGACCACCGCGACGCGCAGTCCGGCCAGCACCGCGCTGGCCGCGTTCGTGCCGTGTGCCGACTCGGGGATCAGGCAGACATCGCGGCCCTTCTCGCCGCGTGAGGCGTGGTAGCCCCTGATCGCGAGCAGGCCGGCCAGCTCGCCCTGGGAGCCGGCGTTCGGCTGGACGGACACCGCGTCGTAGCCGGTGAGGGCGGCCAGCCGGCGCTCGAGAGAGGTGATCAGCTCGGTGTAGCCCGCGGCCTGGTCCGGCGGCGCGAACGGGTGCAGGCCGGCGAACTCCGGCCAGCTGATCGGCTCCATCTCGGCCGCCGCGTTCAGCTTCATCGTGCACGAGCCGAGCGGGATCATGGACCGGTCAAGGGCGATGTCGAAATCCGCCAGCCGCCGCAGGTAGCGCAGCATCGAGGTCTCGCTCCGGTGCTCGCTGAAGACCGGGTGGGTGAGGAACTCCGACGTACGCCGCAAGGATGCGGGCAGCAGGTCCGGGCCGGCGTCGGACAGCTGCGCCCCGGGCCGTCCGGCCAGCGCGGCGGCCACCTCGCGCAGCTGCTCGTCGGTCGTGGTCTCGTCGCAGCTGACCTGCAGCGCGCCATCCGGCGCCAGGTACAGGTTGTACCCCGCGGCCCGCGCACGCCCGGCCGCCTGCGCCGCCTCCGGCGCACCGCCGTCGAAGCGGATCCGGATGGTGTCGAAGAAGTCACCATGGTCCGTTCGGCAGCCAAGATCACGCAGGGTCGCGGCCAGGACCGCGGCGCTACGGTGAGCGCCCCGGGCGATGGCGGCCAGCCCGCCGGGCCCGTGGTAGGTGGCGTACATGGCCGCGGTCACCGCCAGCAGGACCTGCGCCGTGCAGATATTGCTTGTCGCCTTCTCCCGCCGGATGTGCTGCTCGCGGGCCTGCAGCGCGAGCCGGTAGGCGGGCTGGCCGTCGGCGTCCACGGACACGCCGACCAGGCGGCCAGGCAGCTGGCGCTTCAGCGCGTCGCTGACCGCGATGTAGCCCGCGTGCGGACCGCCGAACCACAGCGGCACCCCGAACCGCTGGCTCGAGCCCACCGCGATGTCCGCCCCCATCTCACCGGGCGGCCTGAGCAGGGTCAGCGCCAGCAGGTCGGCGGCGACCGCCGCGAGCGCGCCCCGGGCATGCGCGGCCCCGATCAGCGGCGCCAGGTCCCGGACCGCCCCCGACGCGCCGGGGAACTGCAGCAGCACGCCGAACAGCCCGGGCTGCGCGGCGATCGACTCAGCCGTCACCGGGGTCACGACGAGCTCGATGCCGAGCGGCTCGGCGCGGGTGCGGAGCACGGCGAGCGTCTGCGGCAGGCAGTCGGCGTCGGCGAGGAACACGTGGCCGTCCTTGGCGCCCCGCCGCGCCAGCGTCATCGCCTCGGCCGCGGCGGTGGCCTCGTCGAGCAGCGAGGCGCCCGCCCACGGCAACGCGGTCAGGTCGGCGATCATGGTCTGGAAGTTCAGCAGCGCCTCGAGGCGGCCCTGGGAGATCTCCGGCTGGTACGGGGTGTAGGCGGTGTACCAGGCCGGGTTCTCCAGCACGTTGCGGCGGATGACGGCCGGGGTGATGGTGTCGTAGTACCCCAGGCCGATCATCGAGGTCAGCACCTGGTTCCGGCTGGCCATCCGGCGCAGCTCGGCCAGCGCCTGGGTCTCGGTCAGCGGCTCCAGGAGTTCGGGCAGGCTCAGGTCCGCGGCCGGGGTGCCCTCAGGCAACGCCGCCTCGGTGAGCTCATCAAGTGACGTATAGCCCAGCTCGGCCAGCATCTGCTGCTGAGCGACTGGCGACGGGCCGATGTGACGGACAGTGAAATCGGTCATGGAGCCTCCCCCGGGACGAACGCTGCGGTTTACGCGGCTCCCCATCTGTCGCGGCGTACGGCCGCTCCAGAGATGCCTGTCCCGCCCGGTTCGTGTGCCTGAGAGGTTCCGGGGATGTTGCCCCTTCGGCGCCCGCGCGACGTCGCGCGTGATCTCTCCCGGCCGGGGTCACCAGCAGGACCAAGCTTACCCGAGTGCGACCAGATAGTGGGACGCCACGCCCTGTTAGCTCGTACGGCGCAGGCGGCGCTTGGCCAGATCGTCCTGACCGCCGGAGGCCACCGCGACGAAACCGTCCTCGGCCCGGACGGCGGGCAGCACTGCCAGGTCGCCCTCGACCTCGCGCCAGACCCGGCCGAGCGCAATGCCGAACACGCCCTGGCCACCCTGGAGCAGATCCACTACCTCGTCGGCGGACGTGCACTCGTACACGCTGACCCCGTCGCTCATCAGCGTTACCTGGGCCAGGTCGGCGCTGCCGCGATCGCGCAGGTGCTGGACCGCGGCCCGGATCTGCTGCAGCGAGATCCCGGTGTCGAGCAGCCGCTTGACCACCTTCAGCACGAGGATGTCGCGGAAGCTGTACAACCGCTGCGAGCCGGACCCATGAGCGGCGCGGACGGTGGGCTCGACCAGCGCGGTGCGGGCCCAGTAGTCAAGCTGGCGGTAGGTGATGCCAGCCGCGGAGCACGCGGTCGGCCCGCGGTAACCGATCTCCTCTGAGTCCGCGCCCTCGTGATCGGGCCGGGCAGCATCACCGGAGAGGCCGGGAACCTCGTCGTCGTCGAACAGGGTGCCTTGCGTGCCGACGGCAGTGCTCTTATTGCCGAGGCCCTTGTCGCCGCCATCACCCCTGGTTACCGCCACACCCACCTCCACCGGAGCTGACTACCCACGGTACTCGCACCGTAAGCCGGTCCGGGTGGCGGCGTCAACGACCGCGAGCGGCGCGTCGTGACATTCCCGGCGGCAGCCGTGCATACCGGCACGGACGGGGTCCTCAGGTGGCGCGGCCGAAATCCTCGGGCGAGATGGTGTCGAGGAATTCCCTGAACTTCTCGACTTCGTCTTCCTGCTCGTCCGGGATGGCTACGCCGGCCTCGTCCAGGATCTCCTCGCTCGCGAAGATCTGCGCGCCGGTGCGCAGCGCCAGCGCGATGGAGTCGGACGGCCGCGCGCTGACCTCGGCGCCGTTGGAGAAGACCAGGTCCGCGTAGAAGATCCCGTCCCGCAGCGCGGTGATGTTCACCGTGCGGAGCTGGATGTTCAGGACCTCCAGGACGTCACGGAAAAGGTCGTGGGTGAGCGGCCGGAGGGAAACCATGCCCTGCTGCGCGAAGGCGATCGCCGTTGCCTCGACCGCCCCGATCCAGATGGGTAGGTACCTATCCCCCTGCGCCTCCTTGAGCAAGACGATGGGGCTGTTGGATGGCATCTCGACCCGGACGCCGATGACCTCCATCTGCCGCACTACAGCTCCGTCCTCACGTGCCTGGGGAGCCTCTGCTGGCCACCTCTCCCCCTGCCAAGGTACACCCGTAAGCGCCCGGAGGCCGACCGCAGCCCCCCGGCCGAGGGCTCGCCGTCCCCGGAATCGCGCCGCGATCCGGTGGCCTCGGGCTCGTATTCTCCGGTGCGCAACGGCGCGGAAGCCAGCCCCGCCTCGGCGAGCGCCGACTCGACCAGCGTCGCGTGCAGCCGCAGGGTGAGATCGGCGATTTGCCAGGCCGTGCGGGCGGCCGCGTCGCGGGCGCCGGGGCCGCGCTGGCGCAGCTGCGGCGCTACGACCTGCTCGACCAGGTTGGCCTCCCGGTCCGCCGACGCCTTGACGGCACGCAGGTGCCGGGCCTGCACGCCGTACTGGTGCAGCGCGGCCACCGCCCGGGCGACCGCGAGCGCGTCCCGGCCGTACTGCCGGCCCACCCGGCGGATCAGGCCGTAATCCTCAAGCTCGGTCAGTTCCGCGTCGCTGATGTCCGCGGCGTCGAGCAGCTGATGGCGGGTCAGGCCGGCCGGCGTCCGTTCGGCGCCGTTGGCGTCCTGCTGGCCGTGGCCCGGCTCACCGCCGTCGGCGAGGCGTTCCCTGATCACCCGCAGCGGCAGGTACGAATCCCGCTGCATGGTGAGGATGTACCGCAGCCGTGCGATGTCGGGCGCCGAGAACCTGCGGTACCCCGAGCGCGACCTGGCCGGCTCGATCAGGCCCTCGGCCTCCAGGAAGCGGATCTTGGAAGTGCTGATATCCGGGAATTCCGGGCGCAGCTGGGCCAGCACCTCGCCGATACCGAATTGGCCGCGCGGTGGCTCACTCATGAGGTGTTCCCGCGCGCCTCATGCGTAGTCCTGGGCGCCGCCCCTGCCGCGGCGGTCAGCCGAAGGTGCCGGGCCAAGATCCTGGCTGGTGAGGAAGAGCAGCCGGAACTTCCCGATCTGGACCTCGTCGCCGCCGGTCAGCTCCGCCTCCTCGATGCGTTCCCGGTTCACGTAGGTGCCGTTGAGGCTGCCGACGTCGTGCACGGTGAACCGGAAGCCCTGGCGGTCGAACTCGGCGTGCCGCCGGGAGACGGTGACGTCGTCGAGGAAGATGTGGCTGTCCGGGTGACGGCCCGCGGTGGTCAGGTCATCGTCGAGCCGGAACCGGCTGCCCGCGTTGGGGCCGCGCATGACCAGCAGCAGCGCGCTGCCCGGCGGCAGGGCGCCGAACGACGCGGAGTCCGGGAACAGGTCGTCGGCCAGGTCGCCGTCGTCCGTCCGGCCCAGCGATATCGTCGAGGTGGTCTCCCCGGGGCGGGCAGGCATGCTTCCGGTCCCAGGCCCGGGGGCCGCGGGCCCGGCCGGCATCCCGGACCCGGGAGGCACGGGCGCCCCGAGCTGAGCCCCGCAGTTCGAGCAGAACCGGGCGCCTTCGGGATTGGGCCGACCGCACCGGGCGCAGTAAACGCGTGGCATAGCTCCGCTCGGCCTCCCCTCAGTCTGGTCCTCAGCTTCGCCCCAAGGTACGCGAGAGGAGGCGGGGCGGTCCATGCGCCACGCGAACAGCCCACGCCGTCCGCGCCCGTTATTTTGGTCGCGACGCTTCCACCACACCGCCTTGTCCCTCCGCCCGTCGCTTACTCGCCGCAGCGGCCAATGACCGTGGGCGAATCGCAATGCGCGATTCTCTCACATTCGCGCACATTCGCGAGTTCTGCGTCGTTAACGCCTTTCGCATCCTCGCGTGAGGCCCATAGCTTACCCGGATGCGGCCTGATTATCCGGGGACCGGTCCCGGTATCGGTGACGCCTAGCGGCGGCTTCGCCGGTCCTAGCGGCCCGCTTGCTCGACCACCAAGGCCCACTCGTCAAGTAGCAGCTGCACGGTGTCGGCGTCGGGTCCCTCGGCCCACAGGTGGGTCACGGCGTCGGCCGGGTCGGGCAGCACGAGGACCCAGCCGCGATCACGCTCGGTCACGCGCAGGCCGTCGGTGGTGTCGATCTCGTGCTGGCCCGCGGCCTCCAGGACCGTGCGCATGACACCGCCCTTGGCGGCCCACGGCGTCGGGATGGACCGCTTGAGCAGGTGCGCGACGGGGATCCTGGCGTCGATCTGGCTCAGCGTCAGCCTAGTCCGCGCGACCAGGCCGAGCAGCCGGACGAAGGCCGCGATGCCGTCGATGGTCCGGCTGCATTCCGGCACCACGAAACCGCCGTGACCGTCGGCCGCGAAGATGACCTCGTCCTGCGCCGCCGCCAGCGTGAGCGCGTGCATCGAGGTCGGCGTCCAGTTGACCTGAACCCCGTGGAAACGGCAGACCTGCTCCGCCACCCTGGTCGTGGTCACGGGCAGGGCGACCTGGCCTTGCTTGCGCTCGGCCGCCACCAGGTCGAGCACGGCGAGCAGCGCCCGGTCCTCGCTGACCAGCTCGCCCTTCTCGTCCACGAGCTGGATCCGCTCTCCGACCGGGTCGAACCTGACCCCGAACGCCGCCTTGGACGAGGACACCACCTCGGCCAGCCGCTGCAGCCCCGCGCGCTGCTGCGCGACGGTCTCGGTCGGCGACACCTCGTCCAGCCGGTTGTTCAGGGTGAGCACGTCGACGCCGATGGTGCCGAGCAGGCTGGGCAGCACCAGCGACGTGGTGCCGCCGGCGCAGTCCGCGACTACCTTCAGGTTAGCCTCGCGCACGCCGCTCATGTCGATACACCCGAGCAGCTCTTGGGTGTACGACTCGACCACCCGGGGCGGGTAGCTGAGCTCGGCGATCTCGCCGGGGAACGCCCGGCGGAACTCCTGCCGGGAAAAGACCCGCTCCAGCTTGCGCTGGTCCGCCTGGGACAGCTCGGCGCCGCGCTCGTCGAGGAAGATGATGTCGACGGACTGCGGGTCGCCGGGCGTGGTCCGCAGCGCGATGCCGCCGCTGTAGTGGTCCCTGGCCGTCTCGAACCTGGCCACTGGCAGCGGCTGGGCCTCCAGGTCCACCACGTTGATGGCGCTGGCGTTCAGGGCTCCCTGCACGGCCCGCTTCAGCGCCCGGGCCGCCCGGGACACGTCTCGTGAGGTGGTGACGGTAGAGCCCTTGCGCAGCATGGTGGCGTAAGCACTGGCGAGCCGGACCGCCAGCTCGGGCGTCACCTCGACGTTGACGAGCCCGGACACGCCGCGCGGGCCGAACAGGGTCCGCTGGCCCCTGGACTCCCAGATCACGCTGGTGTTCACGACCGCGCCGGCCTCAATGGTCTTGAACGGGTACACCTTCACGGCGGCGGACAGGTAGGCCTCGGGCTCGATCACGCACTCGTCCCCGACGACCGCGCCCTCCTCGATCCTGGCCAGCCGCATGACGTCGGTGTTCTTGCCGATCACGCAACCGCGCAGGGTGACGCCCTGGCCGATGTAGACGTTGTTGTGCACGACGGCGCGGTGCAGGAACGCGCCCTCCTTGACCACGACGTTGCTGCCGATCACCGTGTACTCGCGCAGCTGCGCGCCCGCCTCGATCTTGGCGTAGTCCCCGATGCACAGCGGGCCGGTGAGCACGGCATCGGCATCGACCTCGGCACCCTCGGCAACCCAGACTCCGGGTGAGACCTCGAAGCCGGCGATGTCGCTGTGCACCCGGCCGGCCAGCACGTCGGCCTGCGCCTTCATGTAGCTCTCGTGGGTGCCGACATCTTCCCAGTAGTCCTCTGAGATGTAGCCGAACAGCGGGGCGCCGCGCTTGAGCAATTTAGGGAAGACGTCACCGGACCAGTCGACCACCTCGCCCGGCGGGACCTCCGCGAGCACCTCGGGTTCCATCACGTACAGCCCGGTGCTGACCGTGTCCGAGAAGACCTGGCCCCACGTCGGCTTCTCCAGGAACCGCTGGATCTGGCCGTCTTCCGCGGTGATCACGATGCCGAACTCGAGCGGATTGGGCACCCGGGCTAGGCCGACCGTGACCAGCGCGCCCTTGTCCTTGTGGAATTTCACCAGCGAGGTCAGGTCCATGTCGGTGAGCGCGTCGCCCGAGATGACCAGGAACGGCTCGTCCCGCAGCGCGTCCTCGGCGTTCCTGACGCTGCCCGCGGTGCCGAGCGGCATCTCCTCGGTGGCGTACTGCAGGCTCATCCCGAACTCCTCGCCGTCACCGAAGTAGTTACGGACGAGGGCGGCGAGGAACTGGACGGTTACCACGGTCTCATCGAACCCGTGCCGCTTGAGCAGCCGCAGCACGTGCTCCATGATCGGCCTGTTGGCCACGGGGAGCAGCGGCTTAGGCTGGTTCGCGGTCATCGGCCGCAGCCGCGTCCCCTCGCCCCCTGCCATGACGACGGCCTTCAATGGATTTGCGGCTCCTTTCCCGGTTTCCGCCTTTAGGTGTACCCCGCCGTCAGCGAAATCACGGATCGCCCAGCCACTTCCCGGTCGCCGCCCGGCCGGCTCATGGCGCCGCGGCACCGCCTTGCGGACTCGGGTCGCCCCCGACCAGGCTCCGGACCTGGGCGAGGTAGAGCATCGCGGCCCACCAGTACAACACCGTGCCCCAGGTAGCGAAGGCCCAGCCTATTACCCGGGCCAGCGTCCCCCCCCAGCCGGGGTGATCGCCGAGGAAGAGCAGCGGAAACGCATAAAGCAGGCAAAGGGTTGCCCCCTTGCCAGCCAGGCTGACCTGCAGCGTGCCGAACCCGGCCCGGCGGCGCAGCACGCCAAGCGCCGCGCCGACCGTCAGCTCGCGTAGCCCCAGGACGGCGACCAGCCACCACGGGATGATCCCCCGGATCGCGAGCGCGACGATGGTCGACACGATGTACAGCCGGTCGGCGGCCGGGTCGAGGACCTGGCCGAGCCTGCTGGCCTGGTTCAGCGCGCGGGCGATCTTGCCGTCGAGCCAGTCGGACAGCCCGGCCACCATGAGCAGGGCCACGGCCCAGTCGTCGGCGACAGCCGTCCGCGGCCCGAGTACCAGCCACAGGAAGACCGGTATCCCAGCCAGCCTGGCGGCACTGATCCCGTTCGGGATCGTAAGGACGCGGTCCACGGACCCAGTATCCTCAACTAAGTGACTATGGCGGATACGGGGGCGCCTGCTCGTGCCGCCGACACGAAGGTGCCCGATTCAAAAGTGCCCGATTCGAAAGTACTGACCGAGGCGGGCAAGCGGCGGACGTTCGCGGTGATCAGCCATCCCGATGCGGGCAAGTCCACGCTCACCGAGGCGCTCGCCCTGCACGCATCGGCGATCACGCAGGCCGGCGCGGTACACGGCAAGGCAGGCCGCCGCGGAGTGACCTCGGACTGGATGGCGATGGAGCGCACCCGCGGTATCTCGATCACCTCGGCGGCGCTTCGCTTCGACTACCACGGCACGGTCCTGAACCTGCTGGACACCCCGGGTCACGCGGATTTCTCCGAGGACACCTACCGGGTCCTTTCCGCGGTGGACTGCGCCATCATGCTGCTGGACTCGGCCAAGGGCCTGGAGCCGCAGACGCTGAAGCTGTTCGACGTATGCCGGAGCCGGTCCGTCCCGGTGATCACCTTCGTGAACAAGTGGGACCGGCCTGGCCGGGAGCCGCTGGAGCTGCTGGACGAGATCGAGCAGCGGATCGGCCTGCGCCCGGCCCCGGTGAACTGGCCGGTCGGCGTGGCCGGCGACTTCCGCGGCCTGGTCGAGCGGACCACCGGGGACTACATCACCTTCACCCGGACCCCGGGCGGGGCCGAGCGCGCCCTGGAAGCTCGCCTGGACGCCGCGGCCGCGGCCGCCCGCGACGGCGATGCGTACGCGACCGCGCAGGAGGAACTGGCGCTGCTCGACGAGATCTACGGTGATCTGTCGGGCCTGGACGGCGCTGCGGGTCACCTCGACGACTTCGACCGGGAGTCCTTCCTGGCCGGCCTGACGAGCCCGGTGCTGTTCGGCGCCGCGCTGCCGAACTTCGGCGTCCGCCTCCTGCTCGACGCCGTGACCACGTACGCCCCGCCGCCCGCGATGCGCGCCGACATCAAGGGCGAGCCGCGGCCGGTCGACGCCCCGTTCTCCGGCCTGGTGTTCAAGGTGCAGGCCAACATGGACCCGGCGCACCGGGACCGGATGGCGTTCGTCCGGGTCTGCTCGGGCCGGTTCGAGCGCGGCATGGTGCTCACCCATGCCGCGACCGGGCGGCCGTTTGCCACCAAGTACGCGCAGTCGATGTTCGGCCAGGACCGGGAGACCGTCGAGGAAGCCTTTCCCGGGGACGTCATCGGCCTGGTCAACGCGACCGCGCTGCGCCCGGGCGACACGCTTTACGCTGGCGACGCCGCGGTGGAGTTCCCGCCGATCCCCAGCTTCGCGCCCGAGCACTTCGCAGTGGTGCGCGGCAAGGAAGCGGGCAAGCAGAAGCAGTTCAGGCGCGGGATCGAGCAGCTGGACACCGAGGGTGTCGTCCAGGTCCTGGCCTCCGACCTGCGCGGCGATCAGGCTCCGGTGCTCGCGGCCGTCGGCCCGCTGCAGTTCGACGTGGTGCTGCACCGGCTCGAGCACGAGTTCGGCGCCCGCGCTGAACTCGATCACCTCGATTACACGCTGGCCAGGCGCACCGACGCCGACGGCATCCGTTCCCTGGCCGGACAGCGTTCCGTCGAGGTGCTGACCCGGCGCCACGACGGCGCCATCCTCGCGCTGTTCAGCGACAAGTGGCGGCTCGGCCAGATCCAGCGGGAGCACCCCGGCATCATGCTCGAGCCCCTCATCGCCGGCTAGCGCTGGCGGCTGGCGGCTGGCGGCAGGCGGCATCATCGTTACCTCTCTCATACGGCTCTGTCTTACATCTCGGTATAGCCGCCGAACCCATCAGGCTCCACCCGCCATGCTCGCTTACCCGGGAGAACGCTCACCGCCTCCTGCAGCCGGGTCCCGGCATAGTGCAGGCCCACGCCGTCCTCGGTCGCATACCCGGCGGCCAGCCGCTGGCCGGCCACCAGCGCTCGGTACACGCGCTTGCGCGGCCGGTCATCCAGGTCATCCTGGACACCGTTGCTATACGGGACGAGCCCGAGGCCATCGGTGAAAGGCGCCAGCGAATCGCCAAACGAATCCGTCGGCCCGCCCAGATGCCAGCACAGGCTGCCTGCGCTCGAGCCCGTAAGCACCACGCCCGCCTCCCAGCAGTCGCGGAGGATCTGCGGAAGACCGTGCGCGCCACACCGCCATCAGGTTCACGACACTGCCGCCTTCAACCAAGATCACGTCCTGGCCCAGCAGATGAGCACGCACATCCGGAACGCTCGGCTGGGTAAACAGCCGCAGGGCGCTGAACTCGATGTCTAGCGCTGGTGGCTGGCGTCGATCTGGTCGAAATCGCCGATGGCATTGCGCACGCCGCCGCCGCCGGACCACTGCCACATGAGCGCGTTGGGGCTCCCGGTGTAGACGCCGCCGAAGAACATGGCGCACCCGGGCGGCTCCCCGGAGTTCAGGCACCAGCCCTTCGGCGCGGCGGACAGGCTCGCGCTCTCCGGCTCGTAGGTCCACTCGTCGGTGTGCGGGATCGAGGCGGCGCTGCCGGTGCCGAAGATGTCCATCCAGATCGTCGGGGCTGAGTAGACGCCCGGCTTGTACTTGGAGTGCGCGGTGACGTAGTCCCAGAAACCGTTGAACTCGGCCCGGTCCACGGCCGCGGGGATGCCGCTGTGCCTGACCACGCCGCTGCACGGCGAGGTGTACACGTCGTTCCAGCCGTTGTCGGATGCAGGCGCGACCCCGGGCAGCTCGATGTCCATGAACAGGACCGGGTAGGTCACGTGCTCCCCGGCCGCGTCGGCCAGCGCCCGGGCGGCCTGCCGCGCGCCCCAGGCCGAGGCCTCGGGCGCGGACCCGTTATAGCCCGGGTCGACGCCGGGTCCACCCATGAACCAGTACACGGCGGTGCCGATGCCCTTGCCGTACGTGGTGTAGTTGGTGTCGGCCTGCGCGCTGTTAGCCGCGGACCAGGCGAGGAAGCCGCCGTGGCAGCCCAGCCAGTAAGACCAGCTGCCGGTCATCCCGATGTAGCCGCCGTAGGCCCCGCCGGTGCCCGGCTCGCTGTAAGGCGCGCTGCCGCTCACCGGGACCGGCCAGCTGTCCGTGCCGTACCAGAACCCGGCCGGGCTATCGCTGAGCGGCTCGGTCCGGGCGGCGGTGACGGCCTGGGCCGGCCCCGTCAGCCTCGTCGGCAAGACCGCGGTAGCGGCCCCAGCCGCCAGTAGCAGCACCACACACCCGCTAAGAGCCAGCTTCCACCGGGTCACGTCGCCTCCACGCAGTCTCTGTCGTTACGGCTCACATACCTTACGACGGACTGGCGCCGTCCGCGGTTGGGCGCACCGAACCGGGGAATAGCGTGCTGCGCAACACAGTTCGCAGCGGCAACGTAAAGAACGAGGCAGACGGGAGACGATATGGCCACGATCGCGATCTTCGGAGGAACCGGCTACGCAGGCAGCGCGATCAGGGACGAGGCGCTGCGGCGGGGGCACACCGTCATCTCGGTCAGCCGGAAGGAAGCCGAGCTCGCGGGCACCCCTGGTTTCATCTCGCGGGCCGGCAACCTGCACGATCCCGCTCTGGTGGATCACATGACGGTCGAGGCCGACGTCCTGGTGGTGGCGGTCCGCGCTAGCGAGCAGGACGGCGTGCGCCTGGCGGACGCGGTCACGATGCTGGCCAAGGCGGCGGCCGAGCACAGCACCAGGCTCGGCTTCGTCGGCGGGGCGGCCTCGCTGCACGTCACCGACGGCGGCCCGCGGCTGGTGGACCTGCCGACCTTCCCCGACATCTACAAGGGCGAGGCCCTAGCCCAGGCCGACGTGCTGGCCGCGCTGCGGGAGACGACGGCCGACGTCGACTGGTTCTACCTGAGCCCGGCGGCCTCCTTCGGGGCCAGCGCCCCGGGCGAGCCCACCGGCCGCTACCGCATTGGCGGTGACGTCCTGCTCGCCGGTGCTGACGGTAACTCCGACATCTCTGGCGCCGACTACGCCCAGGCCTTCGTCGATGAGATCGAGAAGCCGGAGCATCACCGGCAGCGCTTCAGCGTGGCTTACTGACCAGGTCCGCGCCGGGGCACCGGCAGGGTCGTGCGGGGCAGCGCAGCCGGGTCGTGCAAGATCGCGGCGCCGAGCTCGTTGACCCGCACGGCGACCAGGCCGTCGTAACGAGAGAGCCAGGCCCATTCACCGGTGCCCCACAGGCCCCGGTAATCGTCACGCGCGCCGCACGGATCGATGTAGGCCACGTCGATCACGCCTGCCGTGGCGACGTACTCGAACAGCACGCAGAGCGCGTACCGGCCCTCGAGCACGTCCCAGGCCGCCCGGCCGGCGTGGCCGAGCGATCCGTAGTAGGCGTCGACGAGGTACAGCCGCCACCTCGCCATCAGGTTCCTGGCCACGGCGAGCGGCCGCGGCTGCGTGGCCATGATCCCGAGCAGCACGTCGATGTCCGTCCATACCCCTGGCTCGACCGCGGCGAGCGCCGCGGTCACCGCGGCGCGGCGCCTGGGTACCGAGGTCAAGGTGGAGGGCTTTCGCTGTCCCTTGATCGCCTCGACCCGGGCCAGCTCATCGTGCGAAACGCTGGTCAGCCACCGGTCCCACAGCGCGCCGAGGGTCTGGTAGGACGGCCGGGCGAGCGCCGCCTGGCCGCGCGCGGTCAGCTCGAGCCTGGTTCCGGCCAGTTGCGCCAGGCCGCCGGCCTGCAGCAGCAGGGGCCACGCGAACGCGGCGATAGGCTCCCCGGTGTCGTAGTAATCCCCGGCGACAAGGACATCCTCGACCAGCCTGATCGTCGCGGTCAGCGGCCGCCGGGTGGCCGCGCCATAGCGTATCTGCTGGTCAGCGGTCAGCTCGAGGACAGCGACGAGGTTGGACAGTGCATCCGGCGCGGTGCATCGCAGGAGAACCGGGCCGACCTCATCCCACCCGGCCCGTTCATCACTAACGCCGATCGTGCCCTCGGCCACCAGCAAACCCTAGCGGCTCGCGGGCCGGCCAGGCGGTAGCCTCGCCGGACAACACCGGAGAAAGCGGGTAGCGGGCCGTGAGCGGTATGCGCGTGACCGGAGTCGATGCCTGCAGGCGCGGCTGGGTCGCGGTCAGCCTGGAAGCCTCCGGGGTCCCCGGCCAGGCGTCCGTCCGCGTGCACGGGTCGCTGGCGAGCGTGCTTGACCAGGCCCCGGGCCTGGCCCGGGTAGTGGGGATCGACATGCCGCTCGGGCTGCTGGAATCGGGCTGGCGCGAGGCGGACCGGACGGCCCGCGGCCTGCTGGGGCCCAGGCGCAGCTCGGTCTTCGCGATCCCGCCCCGGGCCGTCTGGGCGCAGGACAGCTATGCCGCCGCGAACCAGCGCTGCCGCGAGCTCACCGGTCAGGGGTTCAGCGTGCAGGCCTGGGGGCTGCGGGCCAAGCTGCTCGAGGCCAACCGGTACCAAGAGGAGTGCGGCCACCCGTTGTACGAGGTGCACCCGGAGCTGGCGTTCGGTGCGATGGCGGGGGCACCGCTCGCGCACAGCAAACACACGGCGGCCGGGCTCGACGTCCGCCGCGAACTGATCGCCCGGGCCGGGATCGCCCTCCCGGCTGGCTTCCCGGCGACCCGGGTGGCGCCGGTGGCCGACACCCTGGACGCGGCGGCGGTGGCCTGGAGCGCCTGGCGTATCGCGACCGGCGAGGCGGTCATCCTGCCTGACCAGCCGCAGCGGGACAGCCGGGGCCGCCAGATCGCGATCCGCTACTGACCGCGCGGACGCCTGGTCCGCAGCCCGTCGAAGGCCATCGCGCATATCGCGTCGGCGAGCGGCCGGGTATCCGCGCGCCGCTCCGGCCGGTACCACTCGACGATGGAGTTGACCAGCCCGAACAGCAGCCGGGCGGTAATCATCGCGTCGGCGTCCGGCCGGATGTCGCCGTCGTCGACCGCCTGGGCCACCAGCTCGGCCACGAACCGGTCGAAGGCGCGCCGCTGGTCAAGCGCGGCCCGCTCGACGTCGGTGTTGCCGCGCACCCGCAGCAGCAAGGTGACGTACGGCGACTCGGCTTCGAGCACCTCCACGCTACGCCGGACCAGGTACTCCAGCCGCTCGATAGCCGACGCGGGCAGCACCCGGGCCCGGTCCGTCGCCGCCGACAGGCCGCTCAGTGCCCGGTCCAGGGCGAGCCGGAGCAGTTCTTCCTTGCCCGCCACGTGGTGGTAGATCGCCGACTTGGCAATGCCGAGCCGGTCCGCTAGATCCCGCATGCTGGTGCCGTCGTAGCCGCGCTCGTTAAAGACCTCGACGGCCACCGCGAGTACCGACGCCAGGTCGTAGCCCGGGCGCCCGCGGCGCGGCGGGCTCGCCGCAGGGTCCTGGCCAGGAACCGGGGACGCGATCATGATGCCGGTGCCGCCGGGCCCCCGGGTGCCGCCGGGGCCTCCGGGGTCGCTGGGGCCGAGGCCAGCTGGTGGCTTCGGCCGCGGAACTCCGCGATGACCTCACCGCCCCGGCGAACGGTCACGTCATACACCCCGGACCGCCCGAACCGGGTGCGCACCACGGCCTCGGCCACCAGGACGTCGCCGAGCCGGGCGGGCGCGACGAAGACGATATCGGCCGACGCGGCGACGGTCACCGGCCCGTAGCTGTTGCACGCGCAGGCAAAGGCAGTGTCGGCCAGCGTGAAGATCAGCCCGCCGTGCGCCATGGCGTGCCCGTTCACCATGTCCGCGCGCACCGTCATCCGGGTCATGGCCCGTCCCTCGCCCTGGTCGACCAGCTCGATGCCCAGGCCCCGTGAGGCCTCGTCCCTTGTCATCATCGCCTCGACGCTGGGCGCATGCGGCACGGTCATCGCCTCCTGGATTGTTGACCGGACGTCCGGTCAACAATACTGCCCGCCGATCGACCCGGCGCTGGCCCGTGCCGGGACCGGGTGACCGGCTGGCTACGGACGCGACTCCGCGCGGCGCCGCTCCATCCAGGCGATGACCTCCTCGGACAGCCGGGGGCCAGAAAGGGCGTCGCTTTCCCGCACGCCAGTAGGACTGCAGTCGCTGGTGAAGGACTCGCGTTCCCAGTTACTCCAGCGCTGGCGCAAGGTCATCCCGGCGAGCCGCGCCATGAGGTCCAGCTCAGACGGCCATACGTAGCGATGCGGCGACGACCGGGTCTCAAGCTGCCCGTCCACCACCCAGTAGTGATGGGGAAACGCGATCTGCGACGCAACGTCGTACTCCTCGAAACCGAGATGCGTCGGGGTCACGGTGAACGGGTGGATGGTCTCTCCGGGCGGGAGACGCTGTAGCTCCGGGACGTATACCTCGATGACGAAGCAGCCGCCAGGTTCGAGATGCGCCGCCACGTTGCGGAAGCACTCAACCTGTTCATCTTGCGTCGTCACGTTCGTGATCGTGTTGCGCACCAGGTAGGCGAGCTTTGGAGGTTCCGCTCGCACGGGGGATCACGAAGTCGCCGAGGGTCACGCCGACGTTCTCCGCGTCCGGCTTGGCCTGCAGCTGAGCGACCATGGCTGGCGACACTTCAATCCCGTGCACCCGAACGCCCCGCCGGCTGAGCGGCAACGCGATGCGGCCGGTACCGATGCCGAGTTCAAGAGCAGCACCTGATCCTGCCAGGTCGGCGAGGAAGCTCACAGCCGGGTTAACCGACGGCTGGATCGAACAGTTCCGGCCACTTGGCCTGATAGGTCTCCGCTATCCGTTCGCCGAAGTAATTCTCTGGCACAGACCAACTGTGCCCGGAAACGCCTGGCAGCCGCCACCTATTAACGCCGGGCCGCCTGCCAGCCCAAGTCCGGCGGCAAGCCGCATGAGGCTTACTGAGCAAACGGCTGCCGGGCTCCGTCCCCGCGGGCTGACGCTGCGCCGCCCGGGCGGGCCTACTTCGCCGGAAGATCGGGGTGGCCCGAGGCCTGCCGATGGAATAACATACTGAATGTCCGGTCGGTAATTCTTCGAGAGGAGCCGCGCATGCCGGTGCTGCGCAGTTATGTAAGCGGACAGTGGACTGCGCCGCGGGACGGGCGCTCCATACGCGATGCGGTCAGCGGCGTCGAAGTCGCGCGGATTTCCTC
>CABEDN010000680.1_pt1 | contig 17370 bp, 18 predicted proteins | sample 3423051 | NCBI WGS metagenome assembly CABEDN01 (sample SAMEA5534330, study PRJEB31848) | metagenome | biome: tundra; feature: field; material: soil | place: USA | collected 2013-05 | depth 0.15 m
GATGCGGCCGGCGGGCCGCCCGGCCCAGAGGCCCGTTACGAGCAGGCCGAAGCCATCTCGCTGGCCTTCGTGACCGCCCTGCAAGTGCTGCCGCCACGCCAGGTTGCCGTGCTCATCTTGCGCGACGTCCTCGGATTCCACGCCAGCGAGGTGGCCGGCATGCTGGACTCGACCGTCGAGTCGGTCACCAGCGCCCTCAAACGGGCCCGCGCCAGCCTGCAGCACCGCCTGCCGCCAGCCGACGGCCAACAGCCGCCAGCCGCCCTCGGCTCCCCCGCCGAGGAGGCGATCGTGGCGAAGTTCGTCCGCGCGTGGGAGTCGGCCGATCTGGACGCGCTGGTGGCCCTGCTGACCGACGACGTCTTCATCTCGATGCCGCCGCTGCCCTTCGAATACGAAGGCCGGGACGTCGTGGCCCGCTTCTGCGCCATCCTGTTCGGCGCGGGCCGCAGGTTCGACCTCGTGCCCACGCGAGCCAACGGCCAGCCGGCCTTCGGTGTCTACCTGCGCGCCCCCGACGGCATCCGCCACGGGACCGGCCTGTACGTGCTGACCCTCACCGGCGACCGGATCTGCGCCATGACCCGCTTCGAGGCCAGCGTGCTGCCATGGTTCGGGCTACCGCGATCGCTCCCCAGCCGATAGCCGGCCTTCCTGGCGGCGCAGGTGCACGGCAGCGAAACACAAACCGGCGGATGTGCCGGTGCAGCCACCCACGTCCAGCGCGCTGTTCCGGTGTGACGACCTCGCGGCCCGTCCGCCCGGACCTAATTCTGCGCACCGCAAGTCGCAGCCTTGATCACCCGCAAGGCTCAACCGGACAGGACAGCGGGTATGCCAAATGCCAGCGCGGCGTTTTCAAAGGCCAGCGTCGTTGAGGGCGTGGTCGTGCGGAGTGTTCAGTAAAGACAAACAGCGCACGCTCAGATGAGGGTGATGGTGCGGTAACCCGCGGCCAGCCGCCACAGCGAACCGGCGCCGCTCGGCCGGCAGCACCGACAGGTCCAGCGTGTCCGCGTCCATCCCGCGCAGGTAGGCCAGCTTCTCCAGCTCGGTATTCACCGCCGCCGGGGTCGCCGCGACGGGCCCGGCCCCCAGCCACGACAGCCGCGTGCGGCCCAGCACCGGATCGACCTCCAGCAGCCTGTCGAGCTCTGCGCGGCGGTGCCCGGTCAGCGCCGGGGCAAGGCGCTCCCACGTCTCATCCCGCGCCCGGTCCCGCGCGGCCGCGACGCGCTCCAGGATGTTCACCACGCCCGGGCGTACCAGCCGGGACGAGGACAGGTACTCGCACGCCTGCCGGAACAGCAGCTTCGGCGAGTCGTGCTCCATCGCCCGCGCGAACAGGAACTCCTCCAGGTCCTTCCAGCGCGGACTGTCAACCTGCCGCCAGCCAAGATGGGCGGCGACATCCCGCAGGTGGTCGGTACGGGTCTGCTCGCGGGCACCGTAGCGGCGCAACTCGCCGACCGGGATCCCCAGCTTCTCCGACAGCCGCGCCACCGCGACGGCCGGGGCGGCCTTCACGTCGTCCGGGACGTACCCCAGCCACGGCAGCGTGCACAGCTGCACCGCCACGCCCATCACGTTCTCCCGGCCGCGGAACTTCCGGACGAACAGCTCATCAGCGGGCGCGACGGTGAAGTACCTGATCAGCTCGGCGCGGGCAGGCTCAGGAAACCCGCGCAGCTGTGCCAGCTCATCCTCTGAGAACACGTCCCTGGTCGCCACCGGCGCACTCTCCCCCGAAGATCAAACCCCGACGGAGAACACCTAATAACGGGTCCGGACGCCCTCGCGCAGCCAAACCCGGCAATCCAGCCTGCCGTTACCTGGCCGTGATGCTAAACGTTGTTTTTGCGCTGGATGATACGGCGAGCCCCGCTACCGGGCGCGGTTGACGCGGACTTCGTCCCAGACTGGCTCGGGTGTCTCGCGGACCACGCCGTCGGAGCCGAAGACGAGGTAGCGGTCGAAGGAACGGGCGAACCAGCGGTCGTGGGTGACCGCGAGGACCGTGCCCTCGTAGGCCTCCAGGCCGACCTGCAGCGCCTCGGCCGACTCCAGGTCGAGGTTGTCCGTTGGCTCGTCGAGCAGCAGCGCGGTCGCGCCCTGCAGTTCGAGCAGCAGGATCTGGAACCGTGCCTGCTGACCGCCCGATAGCTTGCCGAACACCTGATCGCCCTGCCGGTCCAGTTCGTACCTGCGCAGCGAGCTCATCGCAGCACCGCGGGCCTTCGCGTAGACGTCCCAGAGGATGCCGGTGAGCGTCCTTCCCTCCAGCTCCGGGTGGGCGTGGGTCTGGGCGAAGAACCCTGGCACCACCCGCGCGCCCAGCTTCCAGGTCCCGGTGTGCGTCACCGCCTGGCCAGCGAGCAACCGTAGGAAGTGTGATTTGCCCGACCCGTTCGAGCCGAGCACCGCGACGCGCTCGCCGTAGAAGACCTCCAGGTCGAACGGGCGCATGAGCCCGGTGAGCTCAAGCCCCGCACAGGTCATGGCCCGCGTCCCGGTGCGGCCGCCGCGTAGCCGCATCCTGATGTCCTGCTTGCGCGGCGGCTCCGGCGGCGGCCCGGCCTCCTCGAACTTGCGCAGCCGCGTCTTGGCCGCCTGATATCGGGACGCCATCTCGTCGCTGCGCGAGGCGTACTGCTGCATGTCGAACACGAGCCTCTTGAGCTGTGCGTGCTTCTCATCCCATCGGCGGCGCAGCTCCTCGAACCGCTCGAATCGCTGCTCGCGCGCCTGCTGGAACGTGGCGAGCCCGCCGCCGTGCACCCACACGTCGGACCCGCCAGGCGCGGGTTCGACGCTCACGATCGTCGATGCCACCTGTGCGAGCAGTTCCCGGTCGTGCGAGACGAACAGCACCGTCTTGGCCGTCTCCCGCAGCTGCACCTCCAGCCAGCGCTTGCCCGGCACGTCCAGATAGTTGTCCGGCTCGTCGAGCAGCAGCACCTCGTCGGGCCCGCGCAGCAGCGCCTCGAGCACCAGCCGCTTCTGCTCACCGCCAGAGAGCGTGTGGACCTCCCGCCACTGCGCCTTCTCATAGGGCACGCCGAGCGCGGCCACCGTGCACATGTCCCACACCGTCTCGGCCAGGTACCCGCCGGCGTCCGCCCAGTCGCTCAGCGCCTGCGCGTACGCCATCTGGGCGGCCTCGTCGTCACGCTCCATGATCGCCAGCTCGGCCGCGTCCACTGCTCGGGCCGCGTCCCTGATCACCGGCCGGGCCACGGACACCAGCAGGTCCCGGACCGTCCGGTCGTCCCGCACCGACCCAACGAACTGCGGCATCACGCCAAGCCCGCCGCTGGTCGTGACCGTCCCCGCGTCCGGCTTCAGTTCCCCCGAGGCGAGCTTCAGCAGCGTGCTCTTGCCCGCGCCGTTCGGCCCGACCATCGCCACCACGTCGCCCTGCCCGACCCGGAAGCTTACGTCGCTCAGCAGCAGCCGCCCGTCAGGCAGGTAGTAATCGACGTGCGCGAATTGCAGGTGGCCCATGCCCGCCATCGTCGCCGACGGCGCGCGTCGCAGGCAAATGAGATCCAGAGGACAAACGCATCCGGCGGCTCTGGGGCGTCAGCTAAACCGGCAACAGCCTGGTTGAGGGCACGTATCCCTGCCTGCTCGGCCATGAACTGGCGCGCAGACATCAGCGCGCTGTGCCGTCAGACGGTCTTCACTGGCCGCCGCTGAGCAATTCGGCTTGGCAATCTGATGGGGGATGGTGCCGCCGGGCCGTCCGGCCGCCTTCCATGCCTCATGCTCGGCGATGGCGGCGTCGAGCTCCGCCTCCTGGTCGGGGACCATCATCCGCACCGTGGGGGGAGTTGCGGAGCAGGTCGGCAGCCATGCTGAGTCCGATATCTCGATTGTCGGTCGAGGCCCAGGGCACGCAAGGGCTTCTTGACCTCGTGGCCATCATGACTCCTCGCTGTGGGTTTCAGGGCCAATTCGATTCGGCTTGCCGTCGGGCTACTGCGCACGTGGAGGCTGGCGTCTGTCCGAGCCTCGTCGAGTCGGTCACGCCAGTGGGGGAGAAGGTCGCCGAGGTCGCGCTCGATGTCACTCCGGGCACGGCAGTGCTCCTGGGGATGCTCCCGTACAGATAAGCGCCCTATGCAGGTCGATCGATCATTTAGTGTCGGGTCCGTGACCACCGGAACTGAGTCCGAGCGGGACCGGAACAAGCGGCACTACCAGCGGACCCTGTTCGACGGCATCGCCGAACAGTATGAGGTGTCCCGCCCTGGGTACCCGGCCCACGTCGTGAAGTTCGTCATCACGACCGCTGGGCTCGGCCTCGGGGCTGCGATCCTGGAAGTCGGCTGCGGGACCGGCCAGCTCACCAAGCGGCTGGCATGCTCCGGGTCCCGCCTGACCGCGATCGACATCGGCCCGTCCATGATCGCCGCCGCCCGGCGGCGCCTCAAGGGCGCGGAAGTCTCGTTCCAAGTCACATCGTTCGAGGACCTGGCCACCGTCGATGCATCCTTCGACCTGGTAATCTCCAGCGCTGCGTTCCACTGGATCGATCCTGAGGTCGCGTTCAGCAAGTCCGCCCGGCTGCTGCGGCCGGGCGGCTGGCTCGCCCTGCTCGGCATCGAAGAGCACTATGACGATCCCGTCGGCGCAGCACTGGACGTCGTGTGGGTCACGCATGGCGACACTGGCGGTGCTTGGGAGAAACGGCTCTCCGATCCTGAGGCCATCGCCGCCACCGGCCTGTTCGGGATCTCCGCTTGCCTGACGGACAGGCAGCAGACCATTCTGCCCGCAAGCGACGTCATCGCTTTGGAAAGCACCAGAGCCACTTACCTGAACTGGCCGCACGACACCCAGCGCCATTTCACTGAGGAACTCCGCCGACTTCTTGAGTCGCAGCCTGCAGTGCACCTGACCAGGCATACGTCAGTCACGATGGCACAGGTGCTGCGCGATCGCAGCTAGTCGCTCGCGTCGATGACTTCGTTGTCACGATGACATCCGAACGACATGATGACTGAGATTCGACATGTTCCATGAGACGGGACACAGAATGTCCCGTGTCAGCCATCATGTCTTCCGGTACTCAGTGGAAGAGCGGTCCGATGGATGGTTACCTCAGCCCTGCGCCGCCAGTGGTTGGCTCAGCCGAAGGTGGTTACCGCTGGGGTCGCGGACGGCGGCGTCACGGACGCCGTAGGGCTGGTCGACGGGCTCCTGGAGGATCTCCGTCCCGGCGGCCCGCAGCGCCTCGAAGGTCTTGTCCAGGTCGTCAACCTGGACGAAGACCGCCAGGTCGCCCTTGGCGACGATCTCGCGCATCGCCTGCCGGTCGGCGGGCGGGATGTGGTGGTCCACGGCCGCCAGCAGCAGGTCGTGAGCGTCACCTGGGGCATGGACGGTGAGCCAGCGCATCTCCGGCCCCATCGGGACGTCGTCGCGGACTTCGAAGCCGAGCCGCTGGGTGTAGAAGGCGAGCGCCTCATCCAGGTCAGTGCAGTACACGGGCGTGTGCGTAATGGAAAGTGCCATGTCAGCGACCCTACGCGCGGTCGGCCAGGAACGCTTCTCCGATCCTGCATGGCTGCGCGATCCACCCCGGGCGCGCCCAGGCGCGCGTCATGCACGGCGGAACCGGCGCTAGCCGCGAGTGGTCACGGGCCTTGTAGGCGGACGGCGGCTCGCCGACGAGGCGGGTGAACGTTGAGCTGAACGAGCCGAGCGAGGTGAATCCCACGGCTATGCACACGTCAGTCACGGACATGTGGCCGCCGCGCAGCAGCGCCATCGCCCGTTCCACGCGCCTGGCCTGCAAGTAGCCGTACGGTGTATCGCCGTAGGCCTCGCGGAACCGGCGGGAGAACAGTGACGGCGACATCAGCGCAGCGCGCGCCATCACCGGGATGTCCAGCGGCCGCGCGTACTCGCGATCCAGCAAGTCCCGGGCCCGGCGCAGATGCGCCAGCTCAGCGACCTCCATACGAGGACCGTACACCGGGCGGCAGGACGTCCGCGTCCGGCGCGAGTTGTCCCGTGTCGGCCATCACGTCGGTCGCCCCGTTCCGGGAAGGCGCCTTGGCATGATGGTGCCTGGCGCTCGTGCTATCGAAGCGGTCGATGTGGATCCGGATCTGGCGAGTAGTGATGAGATGTGCGTGGTGGCTGCGGATCGATGAGGATCCAGGGGTGCCGGTGCGGGTGGCTGCCAGCGATCAGAGCCGCTTTCGCGCCGGGACCCGGGCTCGTTGGTGCTTTCGCTCGGCTTGGTGTCCGTGTCATGCAGCCGACTTACAACGACCGGGGCGTGGCTGGCGGTAGTCAGTGACTGTCGATCTCGATCAGCCCTTTTGGAGGTCCCATGCATGTGTTCATCACCGGCGGTTCCGGCCTAACCGGGCCTGCCGTCGTCAGCGAACTCATCGCGGCTGGTCACACTGTGACCGGGCTGGCGCGCTCGGACGCTGCAGCAGCACGACTCGCAGCGCTGGGTGCCTCAGCGCAACGGGGTTCCCTGCAGGACCTCGACTGTCTGACGGCAGGCGCCGAAAGCTCGGACGGGGTGATTCACATGGCGTTCAGCGCCGACCGCACCGACCCGGAAGCGCGAGCCCGCCACGACGCCGAAGCAATTGGAGCGCTCGGTGGCACACTTACGGGGAGTGACAGGCCTTTGGTCATCACGTCTGGAACTCTGGTCATGCCCACGGGCCGGATCAGTGCGGAGACGGACACTCCGGATGAGGGTTCGATCGGAGCACACCGCATTCCGGGCGAACGGGCGGCGCTCGCGTTCGTGGAGCGCGGGGTGCGAGTGAGCATCGTCCGACTCGCGCCCACCGTGCACGGCCCCGGCGACTACGGGTTCGTTCCGGCTCTCGTCGCCGCAGCTCGAAAGACCGGCGTCTCGGCGTACATCGGCGACGGCGGAAACCGCTGGCCCGCGGTCCACCGCCTCGACGCGGCCAGCCTTTATCGGTTGGCAGTCGAGAACGCACCCGCCGGCACAGCGCTTCATGGCGCTGCCGAAGGTGGGGTGACGCTGAAGAGCGTCGCGGACCAGATCGGGCGCCAGTTGGGTGTTCCTTCGGTGTCGCTGACAATCGATGAAGCGAGTGAGCACTTCGAACAAGCGAGTGACCCCTTCGGGAGCACCTTCCTTGCGGCCATTCTCGCCGCAGACGCACCTGTCTCCAGCGACCTCACCCGAGCGCTGCTCAGCTGGGAGCCGACGCACTACACGCTCCTTGAAGACCTGCAATACGGCGACTACATTACCCAGTCTCTGCCGCTGGGGCCATAGCCCCGATGCCGGGATTACGATTCGCCAGCGCCGTCATTAGCGCGTCGGTAACCAGGTCCTCGCGCATATGGCTACCGACGGCCCAGCCGACGACCTTGAGTGAGTACCTGTCGATAACCGTGGCCAGATACGCCCATCCGGTCATCGTGAAAATATGAGTAATGTCCCGTGCCACAGTTGGTTCCCGGCCTCCGGCCCGAAGTCACGGTCCACCAGGTCGACGAGGCCTGAGCGGTTCGCCGCGTCCTGGACGGTCGTGACCTTATACGGCCGCGGATGAACGCAGGCCGGGCCAGCAGCCCGCGCCAGCCGCCGTACCCGCTGCGGTCCGGCCTGGTGCACGCGGCGCGTCCGCTCCCGGCGGACAACGGTCAATTCCATACCGGCCCCCTTCTCCTTGTGGATCTCCACGATGAGCGCGGTCAGCTTCTCATCATCCACAGCGGGTGCCGACGGTGCACGTTCCTCCCACGCGAAATAGCCTTGCCGGGCTACCTCCAGCAGCTCGCGCATGAAAACGACCGGGAACCTTTCCGTGCGTGGCTTGCGCTTGTTCCTTCCACCATGTCGGCGACGAAGGCGAACTTTACTGATTCTCCTTCGCAAACTACGTTCCCGATTTTTAGATAGTCTCTTTCCAACCGGGCCGGGGGTTCTCGTCCTCAAGCTCTTTCAGCCGCGCCACTCAGCGATATCGAGCGGCTTATCCTTCAGCTACCCAGACTTCTTAGCCGTATTCACCCAGTTCTGCAGCGTTGCCTCATGAAGGCCCAGATCCCGGGCAGTCTCCGCTATCGGACGGCCGGAGCTTACCGTCAGCTCCACAGCCTCGTCCTTATATTCCTGGGTGTACTTTCGGCGTGCTTCTCTCCGGTTCTCCTCGTAAAACGTCGTGCCACTACGGACGGTGTCTACGGAAGCGGGAGGGGGTCACGTTGCTCGGGCGGCTCGACGTTGGGTCGGACGGTGCGGTTCCCATCGGAACGTGATGATGGCGGCAGCGAGGCCGGCGGCGGCCCAGACGGCGAGGGTCAGGATGTCGTGCGTGGGGAATAGCGGGGTGCCGCTGGCGTGGAGGAGGGCGCTGGTGACGGCGTCGGCAAGCGGTCGGACAGGAAGATAGCTGGCGAGGGTGGTGAGCCAGCGGGGTTCGCTGATGGAGCCGAGGAGGCCAGAGACGATGAGGACGGGGAAGTAGATGAGGATGAGGATCGGAAAGGCGGCTTCGACGGTGGGGATGACGCTGGACAGCGCGGTGGCCGATGCGGCCCAGGCGGCGGCGCCGAGGGCGAAGACGACGAGTATGACGAGGGCGGCGCCAGCGGTGAGGTGGACGTCGTAGAAGCAGACGCCGACGGCCACGGTGACCGCGCCGGCGAGCGCGCCGACGGTCAAGGTGGCAATGATCCGGCCGAGGAAGTAGCACCATCGGGGGAGCGGGGTGGCTCGCCAGCGTTTGAGGACCCCGGCTTCCCGGGCGGCGACGAGGTGGACGCCGCCGGCGTTCCAGGCGGCGAGGGTGAGGCCGAAGGTGGCAGGGCTGGCGACGGCGGCGGCTGAGGCGTGCCCGTGGCTGATGCCCGAGGTGACGAGCAGGATCACGGGCAGGCCGATGCAGATGGCGGCCGTGCGGCCGTTGGCGAGCAGGAGGCGGACCTGGTAGCGGATCTGGGCGGCGAGGAGGAGCCCGCTGGCAGGCAACTTCAGGGTGCCGGGTGTGTCAGGCATGGGCGGGCATCTCCGGGGTGAGTGGTTCGCCGATGGCGGCGAGGTAGGCGTCTTCGAGAGTGGGTGGTCCGATCTCGAGCCCGGCGAGGTCAAGGTGGTGACGCTCGGCCCAGCCGACGAGCTCGCCGAGCGTGGCGGTCATGTTCGTGCTGCGGGCCACCAGGGCGTGTGACGACTGGTCGAAGCCCTCGGCGAGGGCGGGTGGCAGGTCGGCTGCGGCGGCAGGGTCAGTGAGGGGGTAACGGATGGTGGCGGGGCCGCCTTGGGCGCGCAGCTCGCGCGGGGTGGTGTCGGTGACGATCCGCCCGCCGGAGAGCACGATCACCCGGTCGGCGAGGTGGTCGGCCTCGTCGATGTAGTGGGTGGTGAGCACCACCGTGGTCCCCGTCGAGGTCAGGTTCTCGACGCCGGCCCAGGTGCGGCGGCGGGCTTCGGGGTCGAGCCCGGTGGTCGGCTCGTCGAGGAACAAGATGTCGGGGCGGCCGATGATGCCGATGCCGAGGTCGACCCGGCGGCGCTGTCCGCCCGACAGCGCCCCGACCCGGGTCCCGGCGTCCGCGGTCAGGTCGACCAGCTCCAGGACCTCATCGACCCGCCGCGGCCGGGGGTAGAGCGGGGCGTAGAGACTGAGGGTGTCGCGGGCGGTGAGCTCGGGGTCGAGGCTGGTGGACTGGAGCACGAGCCCGATCCGGGCCCGCCAGGCCCGGCCCCCATGGCGGGGGTCGGCGCCGAGGACCCGGATCGTGCCGGCCGTTGGGGCGAGGAATCCTTCGAGCATTTCCAGGGTGGTCGTCTTGCCTGCCCCGTTGGGGCCGAGGACGGCGACGAGCTGACCTTCGGGCACCTCGAAGCTCACGTCGTCAACCGCCGCGAACTGGCCGAAGGCTTTCGTCAGGTGCTCGACGCTGACCGCGCTCATCGCCTAGGACCGACCCTGTCGCGGCTGCCCTGATCGGTGCCCGTCACGGTGTCTGGCCCCTTCCGGTCAGCAGGCGGATGCCGGTGGCGGCGGCCCACACGATGAGGACGCCGCCGAGGATGAGCGCGAGCTTCGCTGAGTCGGCGATGCCGAATACGACGAGGGCAACGCCGATTGCGGCCCGTACGAGCGGTCCGTAACGGCCGCGGAAGAAGAGGAAGAGCATTGGCGGGCTCCTTTTGCTTGTCCCGTGGGGGGTGGTTAGTGGGTGGGGACTCTGAAGGTGAGCTGGTCTGGCGAGGTGGCTGCTGCTATGTGCCTGCGCCGTCGGCGAACACCTCCGGGGTGAGGAGGCGGGCGAGCAGGTCGAGTGCGGCGACGGCGTCAGGCACCTGCTTTTGACCTTCCAGAGCCAGCTCCCTAGCGAGGATGTCGTCGACCGACATCGGGGGGAGGCCCTCTGCCACGGAGTTCAGCGCCGGGGTCGTGCGTACCAGGGTCCGGCGACGGTCGAGCGGATCGGGCCCGCTCTCCAGCAACCCTGCTTCTCGCAGCTTTGCCACCGCAGCCGACACGAGGCTCTGGGGGAAACCGGTCCGCTCGGTGATCTCGGTGATCGAGCTGTTCGGGTGATAGGCGACGTCGGCGAAGACCAGCCGCACACTCGTCGCCGGGCCCTTGGGCAGGGCGCCTTCGGCGATCTGCATGAGCTTGCGGCCGAGGAGGAAGAGTGCCATAGGATTCACATCAGGAAATGATGCATCACAATAAGATGTAAGTCAAACACTGGCTTCGCTAACCGTCGACGGCCGTCGGCAAGTCATCTCACGGCGACCGCCGAGCCACTATGTCGGCGAGACGACACGAAAGCTGTCACAACGAGATGTGAAACGACAAATAGCCGTCAAGCGACATGACGGCTGTCACGGGACAACGAGCCTTCTCGCCACACAGATGGCCTCCTCAACTGGTAATGCGACATGTTGAGTTGAGACGAGTAGCGGCCGGAGGGGCGACGCCCCGGCTGCTCAGGCCGGTCCGCGTGATCACGGCGGCCGCACGGGACATCTCCGCGAGCAACCTGAGCCGGCGGCTGCGGCTCAGGTTGCCGCGACGACGAATTCACCAGGCTCGGAGAGACGCTGAACGACCTGTTCGCCAGGCTGGCGGCGTCGTTCCAGGCGCAGCGGCACTTCGTGGCCAACGCGTCGCACGAACTGCGAACCCCGCTCACGGCCGAGCGGATCCTGATCCAGGTGACGCTCGCGGATCCGGAGGCCGACGCCGCGACCCTGCGCGCGGCCTGCGGGCAGGTGCTCGCCCTCGAGATGCGGACCGACCGCCTCATCGATGCGCTCCTGACCCTCGCGACGGGGGAGCGGGGGATCGAGCGGCGGGAGCCGTGCGACCTCGCCGCACACGCCGTCCAGCCGCTGGGTGAGGTGGCCGCGAGCCGTGGCCGCGGCATCCAGCTCGACGCGAAGCTGAACCCGGCGCCTGCAGAGGGCGACCCCAGGCTAGTGAAGAGCCCGATCGCCAACCTGGCGGACAACGCCCTGTGTTACAACATTCCCGGTGGCTGGGCCGAGATCTCGACCGTGACGCGCGGCGGCCGGGCAGTAGTTTCGGTGCGCACACCGGCGCGGCGATACCGCCTGGCGAGGTCGGCCGTCTCTTCCAGCCGTTCCAGCGGCAGGGGACTGAGCAGGTCCAGCGAACCGGCGGGCACGGGCTCGGCCTCGCGATCGTCCCGGCCATCGCCGACGCCCATGGTGCCTCGGTAACCGCTCGTGCCCGCGAGGGTGGCGGCCTTGAGATTGCTGTCTCCTTCCGTTCGGAAGGGCGGTAAGCACCGACCCACCCCCGGGCGATCTTGTCCGCACACCGCACACAGTTCGCGCCGGTGCGGCCGCATGAGGCATCAGCGCGGACGTAGCAGCTACAGCGCTGGCAGGGTGAAAACAGCTGCCTGTCGGCTTAGCGCCGGGGCGACCGGTCCAATAGCGGTCACGGCACCCTCCGATAGTCCGAGCGCAGTGATCTCGGGCGTCTTTCCCAGCCGGGGACCGGTGATCCCGCCGACCTGCGCCTGAGTCCACGTGTTCTTACCGTATGCCAGCCTCCATACGACGACTCGCGGCCGGCCGGGCGCACCGTACTGCCCGGCGGCGATCCATCCCTGCTGGCCGGCGGCAAGCGCGGTGACGACTGTGCGGGGCGCAGGCAGCTGGAGGTCCGCCTGCTGCCAGGTGGCGCCGCCGTCAGGTGAGGACACCGCGAAAGCCGCGGCGCCGCCGGCCTGGCCGTCGGAGCCGCCGGTGGCAACCACCTGGGCTCCAATGACCGCTATCTGGTTGAGCTGGGCGTTAGCCGGGCCGGATTGGGAAATAGTCCGCCACGTGGTGCCGTCTGAGGTGACCCATGCCGCCGGCCGGCCGTTATGCGAGCCGACGGAGACGAAGCCGTCCGTCAGCGCGGCAACCGCGAGGGTCTGGCTGGAGCCCTTGGTGCCGTTGACGTCATGAGCGCGCGTCCAGCTTGTCAGGTTCGCCGACCACCAGACGTCCGCTACGCAGCCGCCGCCCTGGACGGCCAGCTTGCCGAGGACCACGTACCCGCGAGGCCCGGCGGCGGCCGAGACGACGGAGATCTTTCCCAGGTTTGCCGCGATGTTCCCCGCTGCTGGCCGCCAGGTCGTTCCGTTCGCCGATGTCAGGACCACGGGGCCGGGCACGCCGACAGCGAGCCATCCTGCAGGGCCATGGGTCACGCTGGTCAGCGTCGCCGGAGTCGACCGTGACGGCAGGTCGTCCGGCGAGGTGACCAGAGTCCAGGCCCCGTCGGGGTCCTGCCTCCAGATCGCTGGATAGCCATCGGCGCTGCCGGCGGCGAGCCGCTGACCTCCCGCTGAGGCGATGGCGTTGACCTCAAGTTTGGGCGCCCCCGGCAGCGGCGCCTGGCCGGCATACCCGACGAACGACGTCATTGCCACTGCGTGCAGCGACGCTTGAGCGCTGCTGGAAGGCTGGGATGTGCTGCCGGACAGGACTGTGAGCGGGATCGTGATGCCCGCCGCGACGAGAACGATCACCGCGGCCAGCGCCAGGTAACGGCCTTTTATGCCCAGCCGGCCGGTGTAAGTCCGCAAGCGCTGCATGTCTACCTACCATTTCATCCGGTTTTCGGTCAAGCGGCCGCCAGCGCGGCGCAGCTAGCGAGTGCGTCGTCGCTATGGCCAGGTTTGGAGCGGCACAAGTCCCCGCTGCAGCCGAACGCATTGTGGTGAGCAAGTGTCGGAAAACCATGCGCTTCGCTCCCTAATGCCCTCGCAGTTGCTTCCCGGGCCGGCGTGGCGGCAGGCCCGGGGCGGCGGCCAGGCCGCACGTGTTGCACGGAGCAGAACCTGACCCGGTTTCAGCGTTCTGTGACGGTTTGATCGCTATGAGTGATTCGATAGTAATCGCGTTTTTCCTTGCGGTCTATACCGGAGGAGTTCCTGACGGATGACGAGTCGGCGGCGTACGGCTAGTCCTCCGCGCCGCAGGCTCGCAAGCTAACGACGACGGCGTCGATCTTGTCGGCCGAGTTGGGCCACGCGACACAGGACCACCTGCCACGTTCGTGATTTCGCACAGGCCCGTGTCCCGTGACAGCCAACATGTCATCCGCGACCTGGGAAGTGACACGTTCCTGTCACGCAGGAGCTCGATTTCATGCCAGCCATCCTGTCGTTTCCGGGGCCGACTAAGGGCCCCGTATCCCGGAGGCTGTCGGCGTTGTCCACGACTGGTGGACGCGTTTCAGGCCGGCCTGGCGAGGATCTGTGCTATCCCGCCCCGCAGGATCGGGTGCAGGGTGCCGGCGACGGCGGGGCCGGCTGTCCATTCGGTGGCCCGTGGTCCGGCCATCCTGAGGCCTTCGAGGGCGCTGACGGCGGCTCCGTCTTCCCTGATTGACTGCAGGATTCCCACGGCGACGTCGCGGACATGCCACCGGTTGTGGCTGCAGCCGAGTGCGGCGAGCCCGCGGACAGCCTCGCGGAGTATTGCCTGGTCCCGGGTCACGTCGACGGCGCGGCGGGCGAAGTCGGCGAGCGGATCGCAATCCTTGAAGTCGAAGCCGGTGTCCTGCAGCGCGTCGGCGTAGAGCTTGAAGGCGCGGGTGAAGCCCGCGGAGTCGTAGTGCAGCCACCACACCTCGAGGGCGTTTGCGGGCAGCGCGCTGAGCGCGAGAGCGAAGTCTGCCGTTTCGTCCGGGCTGACCTGGTCGGCCCAGCGGATGATCTCCGTGGCCGCGTCGGGATCGAACAGGACGGCCAGCCGCCGCCGGAGGCGGAGCGACCTTTCAGCCGGCGTCTCCCACCGCCCGGCCGGCGCCGGGGCGGCGGTGGCCTCGATGGCGGCGAGCAGTTCCACTGCGCTCTGGTGGCGGTGCTGCGGCTCCTGGGAGAACGCGCGCTGCGCCACGGGCCCGAGCCGACGGCCCGGCGGAACCTGGTCATCGACAGGCAGGCCCGCCACTAGCATGGCCTGGAGGATCTTGCCGGCGGAGTAGATGTCCGCGGCCTGGGTGACGTTCTTGGCGTCTCGCCACTGCTCGGGCGCGGTGTAGAACCTGCTGCCCATCCCGGCGGCGGTATCGGTGAGCCGCGTGCCGTCATCGGCGACTGAGCGGGACAAGCCGAAGTCGGCGATCGCCCATGTCCCGGCCTGAGTACGCAGGACGTTCTCGGGCTTGAGATCGCGGTGCAGGACTCCGCTGCGGTGGATGTAGTCGAGTCCGGCGCAGATGTCGCGCATCACGGCCAGGATGTCCTGATCGCTGAGATTGGTGTGCAGGTCGTCGGCCAGGCTGCCGCCCGCCAGGGGCATGGCATACCACAGTCCGACCCTGTCGTCGGTCCCGCTCGCGATGACGGGCATCACGTTCGGGTGGCTCAGCCGAGACATAAGCTGCAGCTCGCGGATGAACCTGGCGACCGTCCCCGGGTCCAGGGCGTGCGCCTGCTTGAGGAGCTTGACCGCCATCCAGCCGTCGGCCGGGTCGGCCAGGTCCCGCGCGCTGTGCACGACCCCGAAGCCGCCCTTGTCGCTGATCACCGGGCCGAGTTCGAAGCGCCTCCCGACGGCGATAGGCATGCCGGCGGGCGACGGCCTGCCGGCCGCCTTGCGCAGCCCGCTGGCCTTCCAGCGGGCGATGACATCGAGATTCCAGACGTCGCCGATCGACAAGGTGGCCACTGGTGCCGGGAAGTCAGCCTGCTGGCGGAGATTCGCGACCTGCTGGCGGGTGACGCCGAGCTCCGCCGCCACTTCTGAGACGCCGCCGAAGCGGCCGCCATCACTAATAGTTGTCACGGGGTAAAGTATATTCAGGTCCGCGGCTCCCGTGAACGGGTCAGCCGAGCCAGACGGAAATTCGATTCACCGGTACCTGGTCGCTTAGCAGCTGCCGGAGGCTACCGAGAACGTCTAGGACGGCGCCCAGCATCAGGCACGCGGCCACGTACGCCTTGATCTGACGTGCAGCGCAGGCCGCAACGGCATCACCGGCACGGCGGGCAGCCGCCTGGTCCGGGTCGAGCGTCTCGTAGGCTCTGGTGCGTGAGTCGTGTCCCGTGACAGCCAACATGTCGTCCCGCGCCTGGGAAATGACATATTCTCTGTTACGCTGAGGCCAGGTTGTGACAGCTATCATGTCGTCTCCGGAGACGGGCCTTGCCGGCTTCTGGCGTCTGCCTTCACCGCAGGCGTTGGCCACGGCTGGACACGCGCGCCACCGATGAAGCCCGAGCGTGCTGCCTCCAGCCGACGCCTCGGACTAAGGGCTTGGAGCCTTGCCGATCGCTCACGACAAGGGCGGGTTTGATTGGTTCGCTTCGATCAACTACGGCTGCGTAGATCAGGTTGGAGTGGCCATCCACCCTCTGTCCAGCAGGTCGTCCCAAGTACCCAGGCGATCGAAGCTGTGGGACCGACATCCCCGTGACCCCCACGAGGGGATGCGGCCGTGGTACCACGTGGCATCGTTGCCCCGGACAATCTCCACCCCGCAGTGCTGGCAGACAGCACGTTCTATTCGTGCTTCTGCCTCCTTGAGTTGCGTTTCCGCTGCTTTCCCCTTGACGGCAGCGTACTGGCGTACGTCAGCCACGGTTGCGACGGGATTGGACGCGAGAACCTCGTCGATCACTTCGACTGTATTGCTGTACTTCAGCATTTGCAGCGCATCGAAGGTCCCATCTGTCTCCATATTCGGCCAATGTAGCAGCCTGGGTTCGGACGCGTGCTGCGCGGCAACTTAGCGCGAGGAGGTCCTTAACGCGACTCCGGGGTATCCATTTAACCGGAGTAATCTGAGAGCGTGGATCAGCCTCGTGGCGGCGTGCACTACCCGCGGTCGACGGGCGAGTTCCAGGCGTGGTTCCGGACGGACGCGGACTGCCTGGATTACCTGGAGTGGCTGCGCTGGCAGGGCGGTTTCGCCTGCCCGGCATGCGGCTCGGGCGGGTGGCGGCTGGGTGATGGCCGATTCGAGTGCGGCGGCTGCGGCCGGCGCACGTCGGTGACAGCGGGCACGGTCTTCGACCGGACGCGGACGCCGCTGACGGTGTGGTTCACCGCATGCTGGATCTTCGCGACGCAGAAGGACGGCGTCTCGGCGCAGAGCCTGCAGCGGGCGCTGGAGATCGGCTCGTACCAGACGGCGTGGGCGATGCTGCACCGGCTGCGGTCGGTGCTGGTGCGGCCGGGCCGGGACCTGCTGGCCGGCGTGGTAGAGGTGGACGAGACGTTCATCGGCGGCGAGGAGGCCGGGCTGCGCGGCGGCCGGGCCAGGGGCAAGAAGTCGCTGGTGGGCATCGCGGTGGAGGTCAGGGAGCCGCGAGGCATCGGCCGGTGCCGGATGTCGGTCCTGCAAGACGCCTCAGCTGCCGCGCTGCACCCGTTCGTGGCCGGTAACGTCGAGCCGGGCACCAGGGTCATCACCGATGCCTGGCAGGGCTACCGCGGGCTTGACGGCCTGGGCTACGCCCACGAGCGGCGCAGCCAGCGTGCTGCCCGCGCCCGCGGCGAGGATCCCGGAGAGCTGCTGCCGGCCGTGCACCGGGTCGCCTCCCTGGCCAAGCGGTGGCTGCTGGGCACCCACCAGGGCTCGGTGGACGCCGAGCACCTGGCCAGCTACCTGGACGAATCCGTGTCCCGGTTCAACCGCCGGCGCTCAGCCAGCAGGGGCCTGGTCTTCTGCCGGGTGCTCGAGCTCGCTGTCGCCCACGACCCGGTGCGGTACCGCGACCTGGTCACCAGCCAGCCCCGGCTGCGGGTGCCCACCGCGCCACCCCGGACCCGCGGGCGGCCGCCCAGCCTCGACCGGCCAGCTGCCGGGCGCCCATGGCGAGCCGCCGAGCTGCGACCTCCGGTTAAATGGATACCCCGGA
>CABEDN010000700.1_pt1 | contig 17137 bp, 17 predicted proteins | sample 3423051 | NCBI WGS metagenome assembly CABEDN01 (sample SAMEA5534330, study PRJEB31848) | metagenome | biome: tundra; feature: field; material: soil | place: USA | collected 2013-05 | depth 0.15 m
CGCCGGCCTGGCTGAGCGGGCGAGTGTAACACGATGAGCGGGCCGGCCGGGGAAGGGGAACTCAGGCATCTCACCATGCAAAGCGTCCGGCCCGCTCATCGTGTTACACTCGCCCGCTCAGCCAGGCCGGCGAGCCGGCGCAGGCCGCGGTGCGCGGCGACCCGCACCGCGCCCGGGGTCTTGCCGACCATCCGCGCCACCTCGCCGGCATCCAGGCCGATCACTACCCGCAGCATGATGATCTCAGCCTGATCGCGGGGCAGCGCCGCGATCAGCGCCACCACCGCCCGCGCGGAGATCGCCTCCAGCGCGAGGTCGGCGGCGTCCGGGGACACCACCTGCTCCGCGGCCCCGCTCGCCTCGAGCGGCACGACGGGACGGCGAGCCCGTGACCGGCCAGCGTCAGCTGCCCGGTGCCGGGCGATGGTGAACAGCCACGCCCGGAACGCCTGTTCCCCGCCGCGGAAACCCGCCAGGCTGACCGCCACCTGCAGCCAGGTTTCACCTGCCACGTCCTCGGCCTCCGGCACGATCACCCGCAGGTACCGCAGCAGCGCCGGCTGCACGTCACGGAAGATGCAGGCAAAGGCCGCCTCATCACCGGCCTGGGCCCTGCCCAGAATGACCCCGAACGCGGCGCCGATCACCGGTCCAGTATCGGCCCGGCTGCCTCCCGGCGCAGCCGAACCGCCACACTCCGGCGCATCCCGAGACCATCCGCACTCCCTGCAGGCCCGAGCGGCCGGGTTATCGCGGCTTTCTCACCGCAGCGCCGACCTCGAACCGGACGCCTGGCCCGGCGCCAAGCCCGGCCTCATCTCCGACACCGGCGCCGGGCCCCCAGCTATGCCGGCTCCTTCCTGATGACGTCAGCACTCACCCGTGTCTCGGATCAAGCCGGGCCGGCAGGCCGTAGATCAGGTATGACGGGCTGTGATAGATGAGCCGGTAGGACCTCAGCCTCGGCGAGTCGTGCAGGGCGAAGTAGGCAACGTCTACGGGATCGGCGGGGTTGGGCAGCCGCATCACGATCACGCGGATGCCATAGGCCTGCGGGTTCCTGAGCACGGCCGCCCACTGGTTCGTCCCGGCTTCCCTGGTGCCGTCGTAGATCGTGCGGTCGGCCACGTCGAAGCCGACTCGCTCGTTCTGCGCGATGTCCAGCAGGATGAGCCCGGTGGTGTGCTGCACCAGGAAGTTCCCGGCCTGTATCTGCGCCTGCTGCGCCGACAGGTCCTGAGCGGCCTCGGTGGCCAGCACCACCTGATGCCGTCCGAATGACTGTCCGGATATCGCGGCCAGGGTGAGAATGCTGGCCAGGGCCGCCGGAAGCACGACCGGTCCGGGGAGCCTGGAGGTCAGGTAGCCGATCAGTATCGCGGCCGGAATCACGACGACAAGGCCGAAGCGGTAATTAGTCAGGCCGCTCTGCTGAGGCATGCTCAGCGGCTCCTTGCCTGCTTCAAGCGTCCACAGGAAGAACGGCACGATGGTGAGCAGGCCCAGTACCGGCACCGACCTGGCGGAAAAGCGCTCCGCGGCCAGGAAGACGACCAGCCCGAGTACGCCAACTATGATCACGGCGAGGCCGAGATCCGAACTGACCGCGTAGCCATAGCCCTTGAGTGTCAGGGGCCAGTTGCCGATGTTGATATCGATGTGCCGCTCGGCCATCTGTGCTGCGCTCGAATCCGGACCGTTTTCGAAGTTCAGCGGATTGTTGAAGATCATGTAGTTGTAGAGCAGCCAGCCGCCCATCGGGATCAGCAGGCCGAAGATGGCGCTGGCAAGAGCCAGTCCGCGGGTATCACGCCACGAGTAGCCGGACCGCAGTGCCATCACCATGACGCAGATGACGTAGATAACGGCCAGGAACCAGCCTTCATAGCGGCAGAGCACGGCCAGCATTGAGGCGATGCTGGCGGAAAGCAGGTTCGTCGGATTCTTTGTTTCCCCCCATTTGACCAGGTAGTAGATCACCGCGATGGTGAATGCGTAGAACGGCAGCTCATCCATCGACGTGCTCTGCTGGTAGAGCACGTTGACGTTGGTGGCGAACACCATCGCCCCGGCGACAGCCGGCCATTTGCGCTCACCGGAATAGACGCGGATCAGCCGGTACAGCAGCACGGCCGATGCCACGTAGCCGGCCATCGATACGGCCGAACCGGCCAGGCCCGTCCGGTAAAGCACATCATTCCAGCTGAACAGATCCTCGAGTATCTGCGGCACTGGCAGCCAGACGCCGCCTAGCTGGGCGATCCCGGGGGATAGCCCGGCCACGACGCGCCGGCTGATCTCCAGGTGGGAGAACGAGTCCTGGTAGCCGAGGATGAGATGGTGCCGGAAATAGTAGTAAGTCGACGCGGTGGACAGCACAGCCGCGATGAGACCGACCGCCAGGACCATCCGGTCCCTGGGCGGTCCCGTCCGGATGGCCATCGTCCCGGCCCCGGCAGAGGAGGACGTGGCGTGAGGCCAGGCCTGCACCGTCAGGACCATCCCGACGCGAAGCAGGTCTTGATGACCCTGTCGCCGCGGCCGATGAAGGAGCCGGCCGCGTAGCCGGCGGCTTGGGCCGGCCGGTCAGTGCTGTTGACGTCATAGAAGTAGATGCCCGCCATACCGGTCTGCTTCACGGCAGCGCAGGCCGCTGCGAACCACTTGTCTTGGATCGTCGTATCCAGGGTCGCTCCGCTGGGGGCAGGCAGGGCCGGTTCGCGGTAGGCGCCGGAGACCCCGGCCATGCCCACTTCTTGAAGGACGGTTCCCCTGAGTACCGACTCGGGCTGGTTATGCAGCCAGGTGACCCAGGCGGCGGTCAGCTCCCGCACCGTGGCGCTGTCCCCGAGGCCCAGCTGCGGCCAGGCGTCAACGCCTGCGTCGGGCACCGGCTCATAAGATGGGTCTTGCTGCCATCGGCCGTAGTTGACCGCGTATTCCAGCTGGCCGGTGAACAACTTCGAGGCCGCGGCCTCGAAGGCCGTCCATTCGGCCTCGTCCGGGGCTAGTGAGTCGAGTTCGGCGCCGACATTGAAGCTGGTAGCCCCGCTGCGCTGGGCCGCGGCGAAGTAAGGCTTGAGGAATTCGTAGTAACTGTGGAACCACGAGCTGACAGATGGCGGCTCGATGGAGCCGCGCCAGTCGCCCCTGCTGTCCACGATATTCTTCTCGTTCAGCAGCGGCCGGACCAGGACCCGCAGCCCGTGCCGGCGGGCGCTGGCGATCACCATGGCGATGGTCGCGGGGCTCGGGGTGCTGCCCCGCACGCCGTAGACGCTGGCCGGATATACACCATCGGTGTAGAAGGCAAAGTTGATGCCCACGCTGTTGGCGCCCAGGCCGGCTATGTAGTTGAAGATGCGGTTCGCGTCGGCCGCCATCTCCGCGCGGGTGCCGGCCGAGTTCCAGTAGACCTGGATCCCGAGCGCGGCGGTGAGCGCCCCGCGCGCCGCCGGGACCTTTCGTATCAGCGTGCTCCCGGCTGTGGTACGTGGTGGAACTGCCGTACCCGCCGGGTTGCTGGCTCCCGCGGCCACGGTCCAGTCATTTCCTCGCGGGATGGACGGGGCGATCTCCCCGCAGCCGCAGAGCAAGGAAACGAGCGCCGCTGCGAGCATGGGCCGCGCACCTATGCGGATTCTGCCCAATGCCTGTCCTCTGGCGAGTGCCCGGCAAATGACGGAGCCTGCCAGCCGGGCGGCACGGACTGGCGCGGCAGACAGCGATGCCTGAACCCGGCCTCCTCCGCCTCGGCATGGCCGTGCGGGGTTTTGTGCCAGGCACGCTTTCCGGTGACCAGTTCGAACACGGCGATGTAGGTGGAGCGGCTCATCCACAGCCACATCAGCTGAGCCATCAGCATGTACCGCACCAAGCCGAAACGGCCCCGGGCGTGCTCAGCCTCCTCAAGGCAGGCATGCAGGAGTTCATAGAGCAGGCCGAGATTCCCCAGCAGCATCACGGCCACGCTCGGGTAGTAGACAGGAGCCGGGAAGAGCGCCACTATCAGCTCAGAGCGAGTCGTGAAAAACACCACAGTGAGCGCGACGAACAGCGGGTTGAGCAGGAAAGATACCGGCACCCCGAGCATCAGCAGGTTGAAGCACAGCCACCGGGCCAGGCCCATCCTCCGGATGGAGCGCAGCGGCCGGCGAGTGTGCACCAGCCCGGTCTGGAGATAGCCGGCCTTCCACCGCCGCTGCTGCTTGTCCACCACCTTGGCCTTGACCGGTGCCTCCTCCATCGTGATGGAGGGCAGCAGGTCGACCCGGTAGCCGGCGGCCGCAAGCCGGGCGCCGAGGTCGGCATCCTCAGTGAGGTTGTGCGGATCCCAGACCTGACCGCCGGGCCGCAGCGCCACGTCCAGCAGGGCACTGACCCGCAAGTGGTTGGATGTACCGCCGAGCGGGATGGGCAGCCCGAGCCGGGCCAGGCCGGGCAGGAAACGCGTGAAATGGATTTTGTAGCCGATCCAGTAAAGGGCGGTCACCCAGTTGGTGTTGTCGTTCCAGAACGCCAGCTCGGCTTGCAGGCAAGCCAGTTCCGCCGGGGCGGCGCGGAAGGCGCCGGCCGCCTTGAGAAGCTGATCCGGATCGGGCTGGTCCTCCGCGTCATAGACGGTGACAAATTCGCAGCCCTCTCCGACCACGATGTTCATCGCCACATTCATCGCGTTCGGCTTGGTTCTCGGACCGCCCGGCGGGATCACCACGATTCGCAGATATCCGCCGGCCGCCATCTGGCCCGGCCCGCCGTAGAAGGGGATGCGGAGCCTGCGCGCCGCTTCCAGCGTCTCCAGGTCGTCGTGCTCGATCAAAAGCAGTACGCATAGCTTCTCCCGGGGGTACACCAGCTTGTCCACCCGGGAGACCAGGTGGCGGAGCATATGGGCTTCCTTGTGCACAGGCAGCAGCACCGCATAGGCCGGCAGGGCCGGATCCCCGGGCCACATCCGTACCCCGCGCGGCGGGCGGTAGTTGCGCCCGGCCAAGGTGATCACCAGTTTGAGCAAGGCGGTCACGATATAGAACGCCATGCATGCGGCGACCACGACGGTCACGGTCAGCCGCGGCCGGTACCAGGAACTGGCGGCGATCGCCCCCAGGATCAGCAGAACCGCAAGCAACTGGCCTTTACTGAGGAAAACCGAGGCGTTTGGAGTCGCACCGCGCCGATGGCGCGGCCGCACGTCCCTCTCAAGCGCTGGTGAGACCATATGGTCAACTTCCCGTCCCTGTGCCGGCTCTTCTCGCGGTGACCGTGAATATCGCGCTGACTGTCCGGACCTGGGTTTGCGGTATAACCGGAACCACAGACCAGATGTTCTGAAATAACATCGCGGCTGCAATCCGTAACAGCGCGTGACCGCACACATGACAAGTTCTGCGCCGGGGAGGGGGCGCCCGTCGGCGAGCACCGCCCGCGGCGGCCCGCCCCGCCGCGGTACCAGCGGTCTCGCCTGTCGCACCAGACGGTGTGGATCGCCGTCCGTCTGTCGCAACCGCCGTCAATCTCCTGTCCCTTAACACCGTTAGCGGACCTGGCGACGGCGGCGCGCACGCTGCAGTGGTTAGCGGCTGAAAGTAGTACATGTCCCTAATAGCGCCGAGGAGACCGTGACTGTTACTCGCCGCAATGCTCATGCCAGGCCGACACCCACGCCATCGCTTCCAGGTGTCACGTGCTTCCCGGGGTTTTCTGGCATGGAGTTCCTGCTGGGTGCATCCCGGTCAGGGCATAGGTACCAGGCGATCAGCTCCGCGCCCTAGCTCTCGATGCCGGCGAAAGCGGCTCCCGCACGCTCTCCTCCACCACCCGGCAGACTATCCCTCACCCCGCCTGGAGTGCCGTCCCCGCATCTCGCGTCTTTGCGAGCTAGCCCACGTTCAGCAGCACGATGCCGCCCACCACGAGGAAGGTGGCCGCGATGCGGGTCCGGCCGAACGGTTCGCGGAAGATCAGCGTGCCGATAATCGCGCCGAAGATCACACTCGTCTCGCGGAGCGCGGCGATCGGGGCCAGCGCGCCCCGGGTCTGGGCCCACAGCACCAGGCCGTAGGCGAGTACGCTGAGCGCCCCGGCGGCCAGACCGGCCAGCAGGATCCGGCGCGGCTGCTTCAGCAGCACCTCGCGCCGCCGGACCAGGGCGAACATCGGTACGCAGAGGCTCTCGAGCAGCATCAGCCAGCCGATATAGCCGACCGGGCTGGCCGACAGCCGCACCCCCACGCCGTCGACCGTGGTGTAGGCGGCGATGGTCAGTCCGGTGCCGACGGCGGCCAGGAAGGCCGCGCGGCCGGGACGGCGGCCGGCTAGCACGAGGGTGGCCAGGCCGGCCGAGACGATGAGCACCCCGGCGATCTGGGGCAGGGCGAGATGCTCGTGCACGAAGATCGCCGCCAGGATCGTCACCACCACAGGGGAGGTGCCGCGGGCCAGCGGGTACACCTGGCCGAACTCGCCCAGCCGGTAGCACCGCATCAGCAGCAGGTTGTAAAGCACGTGGATCGCGACCGACCCCAGCAGATAGGGCCAGCAACCCGGCCTGGGCATGGCGGTCACGATGATGAGCGGGATGGCGACGATGATGCCGCCCACGCCGATAAGTGCGAAGGCGAGCGTCTGATCCTTGATGCCGTGCGCGATGGCGTTCCAGGTCGCATGGGTGACCGCGGCGGCGAGGACCGCGAGGGTGACGCTCAGGGAGAGGGTGGTCGACGGGTCCAACGGGGCTCCTCAGGCAGGCTGAACGGAGCCCTCAGGGCTTCTATCCCGTCAGGTGTTCCCCGGCCCCGGCCCTTGCGGGCCGGTTCAGACCTAAAGGACCGGGTCGCGGCGTCGCTCGGTCCAGTCCCGGCCGCCCTGATTGTGGTGTCGTTCGTGCGGCGGACAGCCAGCGGAACCCTAGACGCAACCACGTGCTAACCACAGCTTAACCCGTCCTGGCGTGACCCTGCCTGCCGGTGATCTCACCCGTCTGGAATTCCAGCTGCGTCCGCAGCAGCAGCGTGACCCAGGTGCGATAGGGGCGCCACTTCTCGCTGATGTCCAGGATCTGCTCGGGCGTCGCCGGTCCGGGCAGCCCGTAGGCGAGCGCCACCGCGCGGGCCAGCCGCGGCTCCTGACCAGGTACCGCGTCGGGTTCGCCCGCCCCGCGGAGCAAGGTCAGCCCGGCGGAGAAGTCCCCGATGCCGGGCAGCTTCTTCAGGTCCGCCATGGCTTCCTCGTGCGGCATGGCGCGCAGCCGGGCGGCGTCGAGCTGGCCGTCCAGCGCGGCCTGGGCCAGTGACCGAAGCCATTCCGGCTTGCGTCCGGCCAGCCCGGGGAACGTGTCGAGCCCGGCCAGCCGCTGAGGGGAAGGGAAGGCGTGCACCGTCCGGCCGCCGAAGCTGACCCGTTCGCCGAGCTGTTCCGCGATCCGCGCCTTGATCGTCGTGGCCTGGGTGATTCGGATGCGGTGCCCGATGATCGTCCAGGCCGCGGCCTCGTACGGCGACCAGAACCCCACCGGCCGCAGTCCCGGATACCGCCGCTGAATCTCCCCGACCACCGGGTCGCGCTGGCCCACCGCCAGGAATCCCGAGCCGTCCACATCGAGCGACAGGATCCGCTCCACCTGCGTGCGTACGGCCGTCATCAGGTCAGGCCCGGGCTCGGCCGGGCTGACGATCTCGGCCGTCACGTCCCCGGCGTCCTGACGAGTCCTGACGCCGGCCGTCTGCCAGCTGCCCTCCACCGGGAACGCGAGCTCGAGCACGTCATCCGCGGATCCGCGGTATGCCGCAGGCGTGAAGCCCTCAAGGAACTTGATGCTAGCCGCGAGCGAGAACGGTCCCCGCGGGACCAGCGTAAACGTCTCCATGCCGCCTATCACACCACCGGCTGCCGACATTTTGGCGGTGCCCGCGATCATGCCGCCTCGATGAGGCTGCCCGGTACTCCCGAAGGCGCGGGACCTGATCCGGTTCGTCGGCGGCTCTCCACAAGGCCGGGCGCGTCGAGTTGGCAGGGTAATCATTCACGATTGCTTCCGGATAACTGGCGTCCCCGTACGGGGATTCCGCTGGTGCAGACCTTGCTGATTCCAGCGGAAGCGGGCCAGTATGCCGCGGATGATGATGAGCGTGTCCTGCGCGTTCCGCAGGTTAGGCTGGCCGGGCAGCCCGAGATCCTGCATGGCGTCCTCGGCAGCACCGTCCTCGTGTTGCGCGGCCCAGGCGCGCACTGCGGAGGTCAACTCGGCCACGCTCATGGGACGGGGCCGCGGCGCGCGCTGCCCTTCGGCGGTTCCTGCCGCTGCCGGTTCCATGTGATATGCCCCCTTCATCGCATGGCCTGCCCGATTTGGGATCGCGTCTCTCAATCGCACTGCTGACCGTAGTCCTTCGATCCCTGGCGGGTATCTCATGGTGAGATGACAGAGGGCCAGGCTGCGGTCGCTGCGGGACGAGCACCGCTGCAGCAGCGCGTGCCACCGCCTCAGCCAACTCCGGGGTCACAGCCGCGCCGCAGGCCAGAGTGTCCCTATCTAGCTGGTCATGTGGCGTAACCCAGCTCGGCCTGGGCGACCTGGAATATCCGTCGCGTATCAGGCGGAGCGGGCGGTGCCGCCGTCTGGCTCGAAGCCGTGCTGGCGCAGCAGGTCGCGGCGGCGATCGAGCTCGCGGTGGACTCGCTGATTCTCCGCGATGACGGCTCGGACGTCGACGCCGACTGTCCACCGGTGCTCCAGCCGCAATTTCTCGGCGCGCAGCTGCTTTTCTCTTTGCCCAGGTCGGCCAGCACCTGAGCCGCGACGCCCTCACCCTCGCGGAGCAGGCTCAGCAGAATGTGTTCGGTGCCGACGTAGTTGTGCCCGAGCTGCACCGCCTCTTGGAGCGACAACTCCAGGACCTTCTTGGCTGGCGGCGTGAACGGGAGGTGGCCAGCGGGCGAGCGCTGGCCGCGGCCGGCGATCTCCTCGACCCGGCCCCGCGCTTCCTCCAGCGAGATACCCAGCGACTCCAGCACCAGCGCCGCCACGCCCTCTCCCTCGGAGAGCAGGCCGAGCAGGAGATGTTCGGTGCCGGCGGAACCGTGACCCAGGTCCCTGGCCTCGTCCTGCGCCAGGATGATGACCCGCCTGGCCCGGTCGGTAAACCGGATGAACATGCCGTGGCGCCGGGCCCGCGAGGTTGCCTTCTTGATTCTTTCGGTCAGCGGCAGTGCTGGTCTTGGTCGCATCGGTGCCTCCTTCACGCGGGACGCGGCATTGCCACTGGGCCGCAGCCGGGGCGCCAGCATGTCCGCGACGTTCGTGATGCCGGCCGTGCCGGCCGCAAGCCGAGTGACCATGGCCGCGACGGGCCCGGGCGGCTCAGGGTCGACGTCCCAGCCGTTGATGGCCAGGAACTGCAGCATGGCCGCCAGGTCGAGCACCCGGTCTGTGTCCAGCCCGAGCGTCCGGCCGGCGATGACGACTAGGTCGGCAACCTCGAGCTCGATCACCGCGGGTCATCCCTGAGCAGCTCGAGCGCCTGCTGGTGGCGGGCGAGGTTGTCCTCCAGCAGGCGCAGGAAGCGCTTGTCGTTGCGGCGCTGCTCGACCAGCGCGGCGATGGCCTCGCGCACGACGTCGGAGACCGGGCGGCCCTCGACGTCGGCCACGGTCTGCAGTCGCCCGGCCAGGTCGGGGTCGAGGCGCAGCAGCAAGTTCTTGGTACTTCCCGGCTTCATCGGCATGGTGCTATCACGATATCACCAGCCGCCGCGCATGTTGACACCTCACCTCGGACCGGCCTACCCTCGACCCAGGTCATATATGAGATGCAATACATGATGCCAGTGCCTGGAGCCTCAGCGCCTCAACCCTTCGTGCCCGAAACCCCCGCGGTTTCCCGGTCGGCGTTCCTGACCGCGGCGGCGGGCGCGCTGCCGTCCCGGACGGTGGCCGTGCTCGAGGCGATCAAGCACGCGATCCTCACCGGGGAGCTGCGGCCGGGACGTGCGCTGGTCGAAACCGACCTGGCCGAGATGCTTGGCGTGTCCAAGACCCCGGTGCGTGAGGCGCTCAAGACCCTGGCCGGTGCGGGCCTGGTGACGATGAACCCGTACAAGGGCGCCGTCGTCCGAGTCGTCGACGACGAGCAGGCCAGGCACGTCTACGATGCCCGGCTGCTGATCGAACCCGAGGCGCTGGCCCGCGCGGTGGCCGCCGGACCCGGCTGGCAGCCCGCCCGTACCGCTCTGGCCCGCGCGGCCAGCGCCTGTGACCAAGCCGAACGCAGCCTGGCTAACCGCGACTTTCACCGCGCGCTGTACGTGGGCTGCGGCAACCCGCTGCTGGTCCGGATGCTCGATGACCTCCGCGATGCCACCGCGCTCATCGCCGTGGCTAGCTGGCAGCAGGACCCGCCTGACATCGCCATGCCCAGCTGGGAGCGCGAAGCGGCCGAGCACCAGGCCATCCTGGCGGCCGCAGAGCAAGGCGACGCCAGCCGCGCCGCCGGCCTGCTCCGCACGCACATAGCGGCCTTCTTCGATCGCAACTTCACCGGCGACCCGCAAGCACCACATGGCGACCCGCGAGCACTACACAAGGAGAATCCATGAGCCTGACCACAGCCGAAGCGCGGCACCTACGCCGCGCCCTCGCCACGGCGGTCGTCGTCCCCGTGACCCCGCTGCACGCCGACCAGAGCCCGGACTGGGGCACCTACGCGGCGCTGACCGGGCGCCTGATCGACGGCGGGATCACGGTCATCACCCCGAACGGCAATACCGGTGAGTTCTACGCGCTCAGCCAGGCCGAGGCCCGGCAGGCCGTCGAGACCGCGGCCAAGGTCACCAGCGGGCGGGACGACAAGGCCGAGCTGCTGGCCGGCGTCGGTCACGACATCTCCACCGCGGTCGAGGCGGCTCGGCACGCCCAGGGCCACGGCGCCCGCATGATCATGATTCACCAGCCGGTGCACCCGTACGTGTCGGCGGAGGGCTGGGTCGACTACCACGCCGCCATCGCCGGCGCGGTCCCCGACCTGGGCGTGGTCCTGTACATCAGGGACGAGCGCCGTGCTGGCGCGCACATCGCCGCGCTCGCGGACCGGGCGCCGAACGTCATCGGCGTCAAGTACGGCGTCAGGGACGCGACCAAGTTCGCCGCGGTCGCCCGGGACGCTGGCCTCGACCGGTTCACCTGGCTGGCCGGGGCGGCCGAGCTGACCGCGCCGGCGTACTGGGCCGTCGGCGCGCACGCGTTCACCTCCGGCCTGGCCAACGTCAGCCCGCACCTGGCGCTGTCCATGCTTGGCGCGTTGCGGGCCGGCGACTTCGGCGCCGCGATGAAAGTCTGGGAGTCGGTGCGCCGGTTCGAGGAACTCCGCGCGGCCGACTCCTCCGCCGACAACGTCAGCGTGGTCAAGGAGGCCCTGGCCCAGCTGGGCCTGTGCCGGGCCGACGTCCGGCCGCCGAGCCGCCCGCTGCCCGCGCACATCAAGGAGGAGATCGCCGGGATTCTCAGCGACTGGGACATGAAGTGACCGACAGGAATCCCGAGCACCTGCGTAGCTTCCGCTGGTTCGGCGGCGAGCGGACGTCCGGGCTGCGGGCGTTCGGCCACCGCTCCAGGATGCGCCAGCTGGGCGTCGAACCCGAGGAGCACCTGGGCAAGCCGCTGATCGTCATCCTGAACACCTGGTCGGAGCTGAACCCCTGCCACATGCACCTGCGCCAGCGGGCCGAGCAGGTCAAGCGCGGCGTGCTCGAGGCGGGCGGCTTCCCGGTCGAGATGCCGGTCGCCACCCTCAGCGAGACCTTCCAGAAGCCGACCCCGATGATGTACCGGAACCTGCTGTCCATGGAGACCGAGGAGCTGCTGCGCTCCTACCCGGCCGACGGCGCGGTCCTGATGGGCGGCTGCGACAAGACCACCCCCGCGCTGCTGATGGGCGCGGCCAGCGCGAACATCCCGGCCATCTACCTGACCGCGGGCCCGATGCTGAGCGGTAACTTCCGCGGCCAGAAGGTGGGCAGCGGCACCGACGTGTGGAAATTCTGGGACGACGCGCGGGCCGGCCTGGTCGGCGACTGCGAGCTGGCCGAGCTCGAGTGCGGCATCGCCCGATCGCCCGGTCACTGCATGACGATGGGCACCGCCTCGACGATGACCTCGGCCGCCGAGGCGCTCGGCATGACCCTGCCCGGGATGGCCTCGATCCCCGCGGTCGACTCGGCCCACTACCGGATGGCGGCGGCCACCGGCCGGCGCGTGGTGGACATGGCCTGGGAGGGCCTGACCCCGGCCAAGATCCTCACCCGGGAGGCGTTCGAGGACGCGGTCGCGACCGTGCTCGCGCTCGGCGGCTCCACCAACGCGCTCATCCACCTGATCGCGATGGCCGGCCGGGCCGGCGTCGCGCTGACCCTCGACGACTTCGACGCGATCTCGCGCCGGGTGCCCTGGCTGGCGAACGTCAAGCCGAGCGGGACGTACCTGATGGAGGACTTCTACTACGCCGGCGGCCTGCCCGCGCTGCTCGGCCAGCTGGCGAAGGTCCCCGGGGCGCTGCACCTGGAACGGATGACGGTGAGCGGCCGGCCGTTCGGAGAAAAGATCACGGACGCACCCATCTACAACGATGACGTCATCCGGAGTCCTGACACCGCGCTTGCCGCCGAGGGCGGGGTGGCGGTGCTGCGCGGCAACCTGGCGCCGGACGGCGCGGTCATCAAGCACATCGCGGCCGAGCCGCGGCTGCTCAAGCACACCGGCCCGGCGGTCGTCTTCGACTCCTACGCGGACCTGACGACCCGGATCAACGACCCGGCGCTGAACGTCACCCCCGACTCGGTGCTGGTGCTGCGCAACGCGGGCCCCAAGGGCGGCCCAGGCATGCCCGAGTACGGCATGCTGCCCATCCCCGACTACCTGCTGGCCCAGGGCGTGCGCGACATGGTGCGCATCTCCGACGCCCGGATGAGCGGGACCAGCTACGGCGCCTGTGTCCTGCACGTAGCCCCGGAATCGTTCGTCGGCGGCCCGCTGGCCCTGGTCCAGACCGGGGACCTGATCACCTTGGACGTGGCCGCCCGCGAGCTTTCTCTTGATATTTCCGAACGGACGATGGTGCTCCGCCGCGAACAGTGGCAGCCTCCGGAGCCGAAGTTCGAGCGTGGTTACGGCGCCCTGTACTCCGAGCACATCACCCAGGCCAACGAGGGCTGTGACTTCGGCTTCCTGGCCCGGCCCGGCCGCAACCCGGAACCGGACCCCAAGTAATCTCAGGCACCCGGCCTGAATCCTCGAAGGAGAGCTGATGATCCAGGGGTTTGACCCGCGCACCGCAGAGCCGGTCGGCGAACCGGTCGCCGAGGCGACCGACGCCGAGGTCGACGCGATCGTCGCGGCCGCGGCCGCCGCGTTCCCGGCCTGGTCCGGCTACCCGCGTCGCGCCGAGGCGCTCGAGGCCGTGGCCGACGCGCTGGATGCGCGCGCGGGCGAGCTCGCGGTCATCGCCGACACCGAGACCGCGCTCGGCGGCGAGCGGCTCCAGGGTGAGGTGGGCCGCGCGACCGGGCAGCTGCGGCTGTTCGCGGCCGTGCTGCGCGACGGCGGCTATCTGGACGCCGTGGTGACTCCGGCCGCCGGGGCCGCGCCTGAGCTGCAGCGGATCAACCGGCCGGCCGGCCCGGTGGCCGTGTTCGCCGCGTCGAACTTCCCGTTCGCGTTCTCCGTGGTGGGCGGGGACACAGCGTCCGCGCTGGCCGCCGGGTGCCCGGTCGTGGTCAAGGCGCACGAGGGCCATCCGGTCACCTCGCAGGTGTGCGCGCAGATCGTCACCGAGGCGCTGGCGGCCGCCGGGGCTCCTTCGGGTGCGTTCGCGCTGGTCCACGGGGTTCAGGCGGGGCTGCGGCTGCTCCGCCACCCGGCGGTGGCGGCGGCCGGGTTCACCGGGTCCACGGCCGGCGGGCTGGCCCTGGCCCGGGTCTGCGCCGAGCGGCCGGTCCCGATCCCGTTCTTCGGTGAGCTCGGCTCGGTCAACCCGTGCGTGGTGCTGCCCGGCGCGGCGTTCTCCCGCCCGGGCGCGATCGCCACCGGCTACGCGGGCTCGCTGACGCTGGGTACCGGCCAGTTCTGCACCAACCCGGGCCTGCTCTTCGTCCCCGAGGACGTGGGCCTGCTGACCGCGATCAGCGAGGCGGCCGTGGCCAGCGCGGGCGGGGCGATGCTGTCCGGCCGGATTTTCGCGGGCTACCAGGACGCGGTGGCCGAGGCCGATGCGCATCCCGGCGTCACGGCGCTGGCCGCGGGGGAGCCAGGCCCGGGACCATGGGGCGCCACGCCGCGGGTGTTCCAGACCTCGCTGAAGGAGTTCGCCGCCGATATCGCGGTCCTGTCCCGTGAGCGGTTCGGCCCCGCCGGGCTGGTCATCACCTACTCCTCGGTGGAGGATCTGCTGCCGGTCCTGGCCGCGCTGGCGGGCAACCTGGTCGGGACGGTGCACGTCGATACCGGTTCGGCCGAGGACCTGGACCTGGCCCGCCAGCTGGTGCCGGTCCTGGAACGCATTGCGGGCCGGATCGTCTGCAACGGCTGGCCGACCGGCGTGGCCGTGGTCGCCGCGCAGCACCACGGCGGCCCGTGGCCGGCCACCACCGCGCCGGCCTACACCTCGGTCGGCACCGCCGCGATCCGCCGCTGGCTGGTGCCCGTGGCGTACCAGGACTTTCCCTCCGAACTGCTGCCCCCTAGGCTGGCTGACCTATGAGTCCCCAGATCGCGGTCAACACGGCAGTGACGCGAGATGAGCTGCTCGACTTCATCTCCTCCCGGCACCACGCCATCGTGATCACCACCCGGGCCGGCGGCGGGACGCAGGCATCGCCGGTCACCTGCGGCGTGCACGACGGCACGATCGTGGTCGCGACCTACCCCGAACGCGCCAAGACCCGTAACGCCCGCCGTAACCCGCAGGTCAGCGTGCTGGTGCTCTCCGATGATTTCGGCGGCCCGTGGGTGCAGGTCGACGGCACCGCCGAAGTGCTCGACGGGCCGGAGGCGATCGAACCGCTGGTCGGGTACTTCCGGTCGATCTCCGGTGAGCACCCCGACTGGGATGAGTACCGGCAGGCCATGGTGCGGCAGGGCAAGTCCCTGCTGCGGATCACACCCGAGCGCTGGGGCCCGGTGGCCACCGGCGGTTTCCCGCCCCGGCTGGCACCTTAGATGACAAGTTCGGCCGGCGAATCCGCGGCCATCACCTCTTTGACCAGCGCGTGCTCGACGAAGTACGCGAGTGATGCGTAGCCGCGCCACACCCGCCGCCACTCCCGCTGCACGGCCGCGTCGCCGACTGGTCAGCGAGCGCATGGTGGCGAGCTGGTCGGGCAGCTCGTGCAGGTGGCCCAGGCCCCGGCCGATGAACGCGGACGGAATCTCGCCGATCACCCGGATTCCGCATCGCGACATCGCGTCGAACAGCGGGTAGGTCTGCACGCCCGGATCCCGAAGACCGTATCGACGCCGTGGCTGATCAGCGATTGCACGATGACGTCGGCGGTGGTCTGCGACGGGCCGGTGGTCTGCGACGGGGCGGCGGTGGCGTCGGCGGGGTTCGCGGTGCTGGTCACGAGGCGCCTCCGTGCGCTGACAGTACTCCGGGCCCGGCTCTGCGACGCTACCGGATTCATGTAATTTAGGGTGCCTCGGCCGGGGATGGCAGACTGGCGGCATGACCGGATCAGATCCAAAGGCGGACCTTCACCGATATCTGCAGGATGCGCGTGAGGCTCTGCTTTGGAAGCTCGATGGGCTCTCGGAGTACAACATCCGCCGCCCGATGGTGCCCACCGGTACCAATCTGCTAGGACTGATCAAGCACGGGGCCAGCGTGGAGCTCGGCTACTTCGGCGACTGCTTCGGTCGGCCCTTCGGCGAGCGGCTGGCGTGGCTGGAGGACGACGCCCAGCCCAACGCGGACATGTGGGCCACCGCCGCCGAGTCGCGCGAGCAGATCACCGGGCTGTACCAGCGAGCCTGGGCGCACTCGGACGCCACGATCAGCACGCTGACCCTGGACGCGGTGGGCCACGTCCCGTGGTGGCCGGATAACCGCAGCGAGGTGACGCTGCACAAGATCCTGGTCCACATGATCGCCGAAACCGACCGGCATGCCGGCCAGGCCGACATCGTCCGTGAGCTCATCGACGGGTCCGCCGGGCTGCGGGGCAGCAGCGACAACATGGCGCGGGGCGACCAGGCCTGGTGGGAAAGTTACCGGGACCGGCTGGAATGCGCGGCCCTGGAGGCTCAGCGGGGCGCGACGCGCGAAGCCGGCTAGCCAGCCAGTGCGGCATCGAACCGCGGCGTGGTCTGGAGCAGGAACGACAGGTCGGAGCCGGCCGGTACCTCGGCCGGCCGGACATTCCGGCGGAACAGGCGGCCGGTGCTGGCGCCGGCCAGTACCGCCCGCTGACCCGCCCCCGACGAAGATCGCCTCAGCGTCCCGCACCGCCCGGACCGCGTCGTTCACCTCGTGCAGCCCCGTGACCTGGACACCCAGGCCAGCCAGCGCCCGGCGCATGATCTCGGTGTAGGTGCCGGGGTCGCTGCTCGCGAAGGGAACGAATAGCAGGCGCCCCCGCGCGCCCAGCACGCCCCGGATCGCGTCGGTCGCGTGCTCGAGGAACCCATCCCTGGCGCCCGCGAATTCGACAGCAGCAGCAGATCAGGCATCCGCCGATCCTACGGTTTTCGCCGTGCAGCGTCACGGCAGAAGCTTCGTGTACCCGCCCTGCGGCAGGCCGGAGTCGTGGCCGGTGGCAATAGCGGCCGACGCCGCTTTGCCCCGGGAGGCGTCCACGTTGTTCCAGATACCCGTCGTCTGGGTGCTCATCGGCGGCAGCTGATAGGCGGCCGGGCCGTCCGCGGAGATGGCTGCGGTCATCCGCAGTCTGGGCTAGCGCGGGCGAGCGCTGAGCACGGTGATCCGGGGGACCTGTGACAGCGGGTACGCGAAGCCGACGACGCGGTAGGGCTGTCCGCAGACGGTCACCGTGCCCGCCGGTAGGCTTTTCCGGCCATCGACGGTAAGCCCCTGAACGCCCGCGGCCACTTGAATGAACGCGAAGCCGATGCCAGGGTCGGCCGGGCCCAGGGC
>CABEDN010000725.1_pt1 | contig 16980 bp, 21 predicted proteins | sample 3423051 | NCBI WGS metagenome assembly CABEDN01 (sample SAMEA5534330, study PRJEB31848) | metagenome | biome: tundra; feature: field; material: soil | place: USA | collected 2013-05 | depth 0.15 m
GGCGGGGCAGTGCAGCATCGGCCCGGTGGACAGGGCGGCGGAGACCGCCACCCCCCGGTCGATGCCCACCCTCTGGCCGTTACCGGGGGCGGGCACCGGCGCGGGGATCACGGCGAAGGCGATATGCCAGCGGCCCGCGCGGTCCATCGTCACCCGGTAGGACTTCGCGTCCGGCGGTACCGCGCGGGACCAGCGGAAGCGGACCCATCCGGCCTTGGGCACCCAGACCTGGCCGGTTTTCCGGCTGAGCCGGCGCACGTCCCATTGCCGCCCGCGCCGCCCGGTGATCCGGAATCCCTCATCCCGCCCGGCCTTGCGCCACGACGGGCGCCCGGCCGGGTTCGCCGGGTCGTAGAACGCGGTCATCGCCTGGGCGAAGTCGCGCAGCGCCTGCTGCTGGACCGTCTGGGAGCCGGCCGCCAGCCACGGGTGCCCGGCCCGGGCCTGGGTGAGCTGCCGGCACTGCTCCAGGTAGCCCGGGGCGTTCTTGCGGCCCGGGTGCCAGTGGGAGTGCTGTTCGGCGGCGAGGTTCCAGGTGTACCGGGCGTGGCCGCAGTGGTCCCGCAGCACCGCCTGCTGGGCGGGGGCGGGGTGCAGCCGGTACCTGGACATGCGAACACACTATCGGGCATCGCTGGCATTTCCGGGGAGGTGAAGCGGCGTTTCCTCCCCGGCCTGAAGACCGGGGTCTCCACGCCGCGATCCTGATGACCACCGGCCAGCCAGATTCATCCGCGCCGTCGATAAGCTCGCCCGCCGAGGCCGTCGTCGCGTTCGAGGATCTCAGCGGACGGGCCCGGATCCGCGAAGCCGCCCTCAGGCACTTCGCCGAGCAGGGATATGAGCGCGCCACCATCCGGGGTATCGCCCAGACCGCCGGGGTGTCGCCCGGCCTGCTGCGTCACCACTTCGGGTCCAAGGAGGACCTGCGCAAGGAGTGCGACGAGCACGTGTCCCAGATGCTGCGCCGCATCAACGCGCAGCTCCTGGACGATCCGGCGGATGCGGCCAGCGCCCGGCGGACCGCCAAGCGCTTCCAGCGGTATATCGCGCGTGCCCTGGCCGACGGATCCGCCACCGCCAGCCCGATCTTCGATGAGATGGTGAGCCTGACCGAGCAGTGGCTGGCCCGGGCCGACGAAGCCCGGCCCGATCCGCCCGCCGTCGACCGGCGGATCAGAGCCGCCCTCGTCACCGCCATGGCGGCCGGCATCCCGCTGCTCCATGAGCAGCTGTCCCAGGCGATCGGCACCGACATCTTCGGACCCGAAGGTGACAAGCTGATCGCCCTCGGGCTGCTCGACATCTACTCGCACAAGCTCATCAGCACCGGCACGGCCGCCGCCGCAGAAGCCGGGCTCTAGCCGCCGTAGGGCGGCACGCGAAGGAGGCCCCGGCTGAGCAACCGTGATCCGGGCCAGCCCTGGCGAGCGGATGACGTGCTCATTTGCGCCGGTTACTGGCCCGGGCGGCGGCGTTCGCGACGCCATACTGCGAGGGCGAGGGTACAGAGAACACCGCCGCGCAGATGTAGGCGAGCAGCAACAGGACGAAAATCCCGCCGTCATACGTCAGGAACGCGGCCCAGGCGCCGGCCGACAACGCGATGGCGACCGCGCCCCACGCGACGGCCCTCTTGACGACTGGCCTCCGGGATGGTGACCGGGCGGCAGGCCGCGGCGGCAGCCGGGCTTCGGTCGGACCGGTGAGGATACCGGCGGTGACGGCGGCCAGTTCGACGTAGGTCCGCGCCTCGAGCGCCCGCCCGGTTCGCAGGCCGAGCTCATCCCTGGTCAGACGGCCCAGCACGAACGCGGTCTTGAGATTATCGATCACTCGCTCGCGGTCGGCGTCAGAGGCCCGGAAGGCGCCTGGAGACGCGGCACCGGCCACATTCCGGTCTCCCGGCCTGATATTCACCCGCACCTCCTGCCAGCATCATGCACAGACAGCTTAACCCGGCGCCCAGATGACGGTCATCTGGTTATGAGTGTGAGGGCAGAAGCAGACGTCGCCGGTCAGAGGCCCCACTGCATCGCGACCGAGCCCGGCGCGGTCGAGGCGACGGTGAAGACCTGGACCTGAGCGGCCGGGCCGGCGGTCAGGGTGACCTCATAGGCGGTCAGGGACTTGGTGACCTGGGTGGGATCAGCGGCCAGGTGCAGGAACAGGGCACCGCCGGCCTGCGAGATGACCCCGGACAGCGGCGGCTGCTCGGGAGTAAACGCGCAGAAGTACTTCTGCACTGAAGCGGCGTACTCATAGACGCCGAAGCTGAGCGTCACGGGCGTGCTGGCGATCTGCTGGCTCAGGATCTTCTCGAGCACGTCACGGTTATGAGCGGAGACAAAGACGGTGAACGATACCGGCGCCTGGACGGCTTCGTCCCACTGGACCTGGGAGAGCACGCCGACCGCGGGCATGCTGGCGTTCGTGACCGGATCGATGACGGTGAGGTCGGCGCTGAGGGTAGTGCCGTCGATGGTGGCCGTGGTCAGGGAGCCGACGGCATCATGCGAGCCAGGCGTGAGGGCAAAGCCTTGCTGTACGTCGAGGGCATAAGACAGCGTCATGGTGCGAACTCCTTTGGTCGTTCGCGGGCCAGCCGGTGCCACCAGCTGCATGACTGTGCCGTACCGCTTCGTTAGATCGTTGGCACGATCTTATGGCTCCTGGCCCTACCTGCGTGCTAACGACAGGTACGGACTTTCGCTGGTCCCCGGACTAGGCGGTATCCCAGTGCGGCGGCCGGTCCCGGGTCAGGCGCTCGTCGTCGTCTGGCTCAGGGTGGTCGCCCCAGGCGACATCGGAGTCGGCCGGATTGCGGATCGGCAGCACCGGCGTGCCGTCCGGGTCACCAGGCCGTGCGCTGGCCGGCAGGTTCGGTGCGGTTTCCGGGGGCATACTCATCATCTTTCCGGGAAGTCACGGCGGGCGGATCGTGATCCGGGTCAGGCCATGGCCCCGTGCGTGACGCCCGCGTATCACGTATCGTACAGGCGGGCCTTCCCTGAGCAGGCACACCAGTATTCCGCAGCGACCCAGACCCGAGTAACCCCTGGAGAGAGATGCCCAAACGGGTTCGTCCCTACGGCTCTGCCGCAGACGCCGAGTCTGCCGCCCTGTCCCGCGGCCGGCTGAGAGCCGGAGGTGAGCCTGTGAGCGAGCTGGCCAACACGATGATGGTGCGCGAGATCGCCAGCCAGGCGGCCGAGGCGACCCGCGCGCTCAGCGATCTAACCTCTGACGGTGCCGACTTCGCGAGCCTGGATGACATCCGCGACGTCATCGCGAGCCTGGAACGGATGGGTCAGGACCTGCCGCACCTGTGCGAGCAGCTCGCCCGGATCCTGGTCGTGCAGCGCGAGGAAGGCCAGATCGTGCCCGGCTCCGGCCCGGATCCCGACTTCTGGGTGGTCGAGGTGGTCGAGGCGCTCGCAGCTGCGGGCCAGGCCGCCGACATGATGACCGCCGCCCTGAACCAGGCGAGCAAGACCTCGGCGGAGCTCCGCCCGCGCTAACCGGGACAAGGTGAACGGTGCGCCGGCTGGCGTGTGTCGTGACGTTGGGGCTGCTGGCCGCCGTGCTCGCGGCCGGGTGTTCCGCGGCCGCGGCTGGCCCAGGCCGGGCCACGGCTGATAGCTGCTTCGCCTTCGGCCTGCAGGCCATCCAGCGGCACGTCACGGTGACCGCCGAGCCGCGGGCCTGCGCCGGGCTGAGCGCTGCGCAGGTCAATCTGGCCGTCGCGCGGGCGATCCGCACGGCCGTCGGGCCTGAGCCCAAGGCCCTCGCGCGGCACCTGGCCGACCAGGACAGCTCCTACCTGGCCCGGCTCCTCAGCACCGTCCGGCCGGCTCCGCCCGCGCCGGTCACGCCGGCGGCCGCCCGGCCCGCGCGGCCGTCTGCGGGCCTGCCGCTCGGCGTCGCCGCGCTGGCGGCATGGCTGTTCACCGCCGCGGCCGGCGCTTACCTGATCGCGGGCTGGCGGGCAGGCGGAGGCCTGCGCCGCCGCCGCGGCGCCCTGGTGCCGGTCACCGTGCTCAGCCACTTCGGGCTCGCCGTGGCCGGGCTGGGCGTGTGGATAGCTTTCGTCATGACCGGTACGCCCGTCCTGGCCTGGCTCGGCGTTGCCCTGATCGTGCTGATCGCGGGACTCGGCATGGGCGCCCTGTCCGCCGCCCTGCCGGAGCCGGGCCGGGGCCCGGTGACCGCCACGGCAGGGATGCCGGTGACCGTCATCGCCGTCCACGGCATGCTCGCGACTGCGACAATCCTGCTGGTACTGCTGGCCGCGATCAGTGCTGGCTGACCGTTGAGGGGAGCACATGGTGGGGAATTCCCGGAGCCAGGGTTTCGCCCAGGCGTCCATTCCTGAGGCGTACGAGAGGTTCATGCTGCGGCAGCTGTTTGAGCCCTGGGCCCGGGAACTTGTCGGGCGGGCGCACCTGCAGCCCGGATGGTCGGTCCTGGACGTGGCGAGCGGCCTTGGCCCGGTGGCCCGGGAGGCCGCGGCGGCGGTCGGCCCGGCCGGCCGGGTGGTGGCCACTGACATCAGCGAACCGATGCTGGCCCTGGCGGCGGCCCGGCCGGCACCGGCCGGGTGCGCGCCGATCGAGTTCGTGCCGAGTCCGGCGTCGGCGATCGCCGCCCCCGACCGCAGTTTCGACGCGGTGCTGTGCCAGCACGGGTTGCAGTTCTTCGCCGACCGCGCGGCGGCGATCCAGGAAATGCACCGGGTCACGCTGCCGGACGGCGTGGTGGTGCTGTCCACCTGGGCGGCCGAACGCCCGCTCGGCCTGTTCGGGCCGATGGCCGAGACGCTGCAGGAGCTCGGCATAGCCGAGCCCTTCCCCCGGGCCTTCGACCCGGACAGCTACCGGATGAGCAGCGCTGAGCTGACAGACCTGCTTCAGGACGCAGGCTTCCGCGGCGTGCATGTCCGGACCGCCGAGATCGACGCCCGATGGGACAGCATCGAGACCGCCGCCAGCACGGTGCTGGGCACTCCCTACGGTCCGGTCGTCGCGGCCCTGCCCGGGGACGCCCAGGATCAGGTCCGCAACCGCCTGATCACCAAGCTGGGCAGCTCCGGCGAGCACGTCATCGTGCGGACCGCGAGCAACATCGCGCGCGGGATCAATTGACTTCCTCTCCCGCCTGAAGCGTCGCCGGCGATTCCCCGCCACTCCCTAGTGGTACCGGCTCGCGTGCGCGCCGTGCAGCATCTCGTCGTCGTCGGCGGCGCTTCGATCCGGCTTTTCCAGCAGGTCCCAGACCCTGATTGAAGATCGTGGCGGCGAGCCTGCGCTGCTCATCGGAGGCAAGCTGCAAGGTGCCACTGGCATAGTCTCCTCCGGCCGTTCCTGGATCATCGCTCAGTGCACGACCGCGGGCGGTGGCCGCCAGTGCCGCCAGGCTGGATCCACCGCGATCAGCCGCGAGCGCCCCGGCGGGACCGCGGCCAGCTGCGCCCTGGGGTACAGGGTCAGCGCGGCCGGGACAGGCTCCCACCAGGGCGCGCGGCCGAATATCCGGCCGAACATCTCCTGGAGCTGCCCGCCCGCGCCCGCCGCGTTTCCCCTGGGCCCGAGGATGAGCTCGGCCGGAGCGGGCTGATCCGGCCGCTGCCAGCGGAAGTCGCCGGAGATCCGCAGCGCCGAGCCATGGTTGGGCAGGGCGGCGTGCGGGGTCAGGCAGTGGAAGATGATCGCGTCACCCGGCTCGTAACTGGTGGTCGACCAGCCTGGTTCTGACCGGCTGAGCGGCCGCGGGCGCCGTGGCGGGCCGAGATGGCCGCCAGGCTGAACCGCCAGGCCGCCGATCCGGGGCGGGATGTCCATCAGCGGGATCCAGCTGGTCAGCATGTCCTGCACGCCGGAGACCCCGTAGTCGTAGTGGATGTACCTGCCGCGTGGCCGGGCCTGCGGCCGCTCCGGGTAGACCGCGCGCAGCACCTTGGCCGGGTAGGAGAACGCGCCCGGTCCCAGGACGCGCCGGACGACCCGCCGCAAGGCCGGCAGGTACGGAACCTGGTTGAACTCGGGACCGAACATGGCGGCGCGGAAGGCCGGATCGGCGAGGGCGTCCATCGAGTTGACCGCGCGCGGCTGGACCGACGGTATCGCCCGGTCATCCACCCATCCGCCCGAACGCAGCTGCGCCAGGACCGCTTGCCCGGCCGCCCGGATCTGACCGGCCGGCAGCAGGCCGCGGAAGAACAAGTACCCGTCGGCGGCCATCCGGCGCCGCAGCCCGTCCTGGTCATCGATCAAGCCGCCCGAGTCGGCCAGCTCATCCATATGCTCACGATAAGCACCAGCGGACAGCACCTAGGACATCTCACAGCGAGCTCTCAAGGCGATATGAGCTCAGCGGTGCTCGTCGCCGGGATCGGACGGACCAGGGTCCTTCGCGATCCAGTGGTCGCCCCTCTTCTCGAACTTCTCTTTCAGCGTCTTGTACGCGGCTCGCTGCGCTTCATCCCCCTCGCCGTGCGTGCGCACCGCGCGGTCACGCGCCTGGGCGAACGCCTCCTGCGCCTCCTTCGACGACCGCTTCAGCGTGCCCGGCATCTCTCCGGCCCGCGTCTGTGCTGCCCGGCTGGTCCTCGGCATCGTCATCAGGATCGCGGCGTGGAGACTCCGGCCTTCAGGCCGGGGAGGAAACGCCGCTTCACCTCCCCTGAAATGTCGGTGCCGGACGGTATATTCGAATTGCCCGCGACAGCCAAGCGGGCACATGCACGACCCAGCACGAAACCGCGGCAGGGCATGCCGTGGCTGCGCGGGGAGGCGACGGGACTGCCCGGCCTGCGAACCGCGAACCTACAGCGCGACCACAGGTCGCGGCTGGAATCCACGTCCTTAAGGGCGATGGAGGATGTCAAGGGAGATTCCTTTCGCGTTCCGGTTGCGTGCCTGCGGTGACTACCCGGGGTGACGTGCGCTACACCCCCTCCGGGTGAGACCTGGGCTACACCGCCACATCGCCGCTGGCGGATAACAGGTGGGGTTGGTGAGGAGGATGAGGTCATGGGGAGCTGTGGGTATCGAGGCTGCGACGTCGCGAGCGGGGCGGGGCGGTTTGCGGCTCGGCTCCTGGGGAAGCGGGCTTGTCGTAGCGTCCCGGCGGAGCCAGCTTGTCGCAGCAAAGACTCGGGGCTCGACGAACCTGCAGTCGAGGACGGGGGAAGGAGCACGCGATGTGGCTAGCCGACTTCGTCAGGGTCCAGAGGTTTCTCGGTGGCATTCGGTACCCCGCGACCAAGCAGCAGCTCATGGACCAGGCCCGCGGGAACCATGCCGACGACGATGTGCTCGCCACGCTGAAAGACATTCCCGAGCGCGAGTACAGCGGCCCGGACGAGGTCAGCCGGGCCGCCTAGGACTCGCCGGAGTCCCGCGGTCTCACCTGATGGCAGCTCACCTGATGCCGGTATACCTGATGCCGGTTTACCTGATGACGAGGGCGAGCACGCCGCCCAGGCCTGCCAGGCCAAGGACGATCCAGGTCACGTAGTCGTTGACCACGCCGCTCTGGAAGCGTCGCAGCGGCGCGGTCAGGCCGGCGCCGGGCTCGTAGCCGCGGCGCAGCAGCGGCAGCCGCCGCCAGTACAGGGCGAGGAAGGCCAGGATCAGCGCGCCGAGGGTGGAGCCGACCCCGGTCAGGACATCGGTGGCGGTGATGCCGGTGCTCTCCGCGGCGGCGATCGCCACCGGATGAAGGACGTGCGCGCCCGCGAGCACGGTAGCGTTGTAGCCAGCCTGGTCCTCGAACCGGATCGCGGCCGCCTGGACCGCCGGTCCTAGCTGGGTGACCAAGCCTATGACGAGGGCGGCCGCGACCAGGACGGCGGGCGGGATGATCATGGTGAGCGGGGTCCGCTGCTTGTCCGAGTCGGTTTCGCTCTTCTCCTCGGCGGCTGCCTTGGCCATCCCGGGGTCCTCGGACGGCGGGTCGCCCAGGCCGTAGAACACCCCGCCGGCGACGCGGAGCACGGCCCCGCCGGTCAGGATGCCGCAGACGATGAACACGGCCAGGGTCCACGGCACTCCGTGCGCGCCGGCGCTGGTGTCGATATAGCCCTTGCCGAGGAAAGTCGCGAACGGCGGAAGGTCAGCCAGCCCCAGGCCCGCCAGCGTGAACACCACCCCGGTGACCCGCAGCGGCCGGCCCCGGCCGTGCAGCCAGGTCTCGTTGACCGAGCCCAGCCGGTGCAAGATGATGCCGGTGCACAGGAACAGTGCCGCCTTGACCAGGCCATGACCGGCCACGTAGACGGCGGTGCCGGTCAGGCCGAGCGGGGTCAGCAGGGCGATGCCGGTCAGGAAGATTCCTGCGTGACTGATGGTGGAAAAGGCCAGCATGCGCTTGATGTGCCGCTCGCGGAAGCAGAACAGCGCGCCCACCACGGCGGTCAGGATCCCCAGCGCGAGGAACACGTGCGAGATACCGGCCCGGTGGCCCAGGGCCTGGCCGAACATCGACCAGTAGACCCGGGCGATCCCGTACAGGCCGAGCTCCACCATCACGCCGGAGAACAGCACGCAGACCGGCGTGGGCGCCACCGCATGGGCGTCGGCGAGCCAGAAGTGAAAGGGCACGATCGCGCTCTTGATCAGCAGCCCCGCGAGGATCAGCAGGAACGCCACGACGACCAGCCGGTTCGGCGGATGCTGGTCGATGGACTGGCCGATCTGCGCCATGTTGAGCGCCCCGGTCCGCCCGTAGATCAGGCCGATACCCGACAGCGACAGGTACGCGCCCACGCTGTTGGTGATGGCAAAGTTGAGGGCGCCCTGGATGGGCCCGCGTTCTTCTGGCCGGTACGCGGTCAGGGCGTAGGCCGCCACCCCCATCAGCTCGAACCAGACAAACATGTCGAAGATGTCGCCGGTGAGGCAGAAGCCGACGATGCCCGCCAGGAAGATCAGCATCAGCGCGTGAAAATAGGTGGCGACCCGTTCGAAGTACCGCCAGGAAAATGTCATGGACGCGGTGACCAGCACCGCGGCCAGGCTGGCCAGCCCGGCGCTGAGCGGCCCGGCATCGAAGTCGATCCCGATCGCGATGCCGTGGGCCGGCCGGAATCCGGCGAACCAGTAGACCTGGTCGCCGCCGGCGGTGCGGAACATGATCACCAGCAGCATGACGGCGACCGACGCGGCTACCCCGATCGCCACCGCGTCCAGGACCCGGCGCCTGGCGCGGAGCAGCGGGCCGGCCGCGGAGACCGCGGCGGCCGCCAGCAGCGGCACGACCACGGCTAGCGCGAGTAGCTGATCCACGCCCGGTTATCCCTTCAGCGAGGCTAGTTCCTGGGGATCCAGGGTGCCGAACCTCTTATGGGCCTGGATCGCGAAGGACAGCAGCAGCGCGGTGACGGCGGCCTCCACCACCACGTCGGTGAGCGCGAGCGCCTGGACGATCGGGTCGACCGCCGGGGTGTGCACCGGGACGTCGTAGAAGTACGGCGCCACCGCACCGGTCACGTACCCGACGCCGAGCAGCAGGACGTACGTCGAGGACTGGACGATGATCAGGCAGATGATCTGGTGCACCAGGTGGCGGCTGGTCACGACCCCGTAGAGCCCGACGCCGAGGATCCAGGCCACGACGACGAAGGGAAAGAACTGCATCAGTTGCCCCCTTGCCGGATGAGCAGGGTCTGCTCGAGCAGCTCCCCGATGATCAAGATGAACGCCGCGGCGACCTCGAGGCCGACGAAGAAGCTGATCAGCGCGATGGTCCCGGACGAGCTCACGGCCCCGGGCACGGTGCCGAGCGGCAGGAAATTCTTCAGGTACGGCAAGCCCATGGCCACCGCGGTGACGCCGATGGCGGCGAAACCGCCCGCTCCGACCGCCTCGATCAGCTCAGTCAGGTCGACCGGGCTGAACCGCTTGAAGACCAGGAACTCCCCGGACAGGTAGATCAGGACGAACGCGGTGGCCAGGATGACCCCGCCCTGGAAGCCGCCGGACGGGTCGGTCTGGGCGTGCGAGGCCAGCCACCAGCCCATGACCACGACCGGCCCGGTGAACAGCAAGGCGACCATCCGGATGGCGCTGCTGGTGGACGGCACATCGCGATCCGCGGCCTCGTCCACCGCCGACCGCTCGCGCTCGTCCCGCAGGCGGCGCAGGACGGTGGCCACCCCGGCCGCCGCGGCGAACAGGATGAACTCCTCCCCCACGGTGTCGAAGCCCCGGTATTCGAAGTTGACCGTCGACACCACGCCGGTGGCGTTCGTCTGCCCGACCGCGACGCGGTTGATGATGAAGCCGTAGGGACCCGGATAGTTGCCGAAACCCGGCAGCCCGGACAAGCCCCACAGGTAGAAGGCCACCAGGCCGACGGCTCCGGCCAGGAAGACCCAGCGGCGCTGTCCGGGGGTCATTCTTCGCGCTTCTTGATCTTGGCCAGGGCCAGCAGCAGAACGATGGGCAACGCCACCGCGCCCACGGTGAGCTCGGACAGCGTCACATCGGGCGCCTGGAAGGCCAGGAACAGCACGGCCATCAGCGCCCCGTAGACGCTCAGCGCGAGTACCTGGCGGACCTGCTCCCTGATGAGCACGACCGCGGTGGCACCGACCGCGACCAGGACCAGGAGGGTGATCTGCAGGGTGTCCATCAAGCCGACGGGAACCGTGTACGGAGTCGTGACGGCCGCGGTCATGATTCCTCCTCCCCGGCGGCCTGGCCGCCGTGGTCCAGCCGCCAGTCCCCGTGGTCCCTGATCCGGATGGCACGGACCGTCGCGTGGGACAGGAACGGCCCGGCGATGCCCATGAACAGCAGGGCCAGGCACGTTTCCCCGGTGTTCTCGTCCAGTCCCATCCGGACCAGCACCGCCAGCGCCACCAGGACCGGCGCCACCAGGGCGGCCGGGGTCACGAAGTGGAGTTTCTGGTAGGGGTCCCGCATGACCAGCACGCCCACCGAGGCGCTGATCACGATCAGCACGGCCAGCGCGAGCAGGACGTCGGCGCCAATGTCCCTGGCTATCACAGCCAGCGCTCCAGGGCCCGGACGAAAACCAGGCCGCTGCCGAACATCAGCACCGCGAGCAGCACGGCCAGCTCGAACAGGCCGGAGCGCTGGAACCCCTGCGCCAGCAGCGCGAGCACCATCACCATGACCGAGGTAATGAACTCGTAGGCGACCACGGCCGCCATCAGGTTGCTGCGGCACAGCACGATTCCGGCCGGGATGATCGCGATCAGCATCGCGATCGCCGCCGCGACGAAGGGCATCACCGAGTCACTTCCCCTTTCCCTGGTCCTTCGAGCCGGGCCGGGCCACGAGCTGGTGGACGACCATGACATCGCGTTCGGGGTCGATACCGAGCACGAAGGTGTTCGGCGCGAGGCTGCGGCCGCCGATCAGGAGCATCCTGCGGGTCACCCCCTCGGGGCTGTCGTCGCCGAAGCGGGCCGGCACTTCGGTGAACGCGCTGGCAGGCTGCTGGCCGTGCACCAGTCGCCGCCACAAGGCGGCATAGACGATCACCATGTCGCGGGCTACCTCGCCGGGCAGCCGCAGCGCCGGGATGAGCCAGGCGATCCGCATCCGGAAACGTGACGCGGCCTGATAGGTGACCACTTCGGCCAGCAGCGCCGCGATCGCGGCCGCTCCGGCGCCGGCCAGCAGCTCATCGGGGGCGATCGAGTCATCGAGCATGACCCAGAACGACATCATCAGGACCCACCAGATGAACCACGAGCCGGCCCGGCGAGCCCACGGCAGGTCAAGCGCGCGCTCACGCGGCTCACCCGCCCGCGGTCCTGCGGCTCCCGCCGGGGCCGCATCGTCCCGGCCGCCCGCGTCCTGCCGGGTCACCTCAGGCCCGGTCTGCCCGGGCCCGGCCCCTTCAGGCATGGCGCTACCCGCGTCAGCACTGCCATGCGACCCCGACTTCCCGCAGGCATGACCCGCAAACCACTACGGACCAGCCCGGATTCCGCCGCTGCCAGCCGGCGAGCGGGTGGCCAGCGGGGCGTCCGGGCCCCGGTGGCGGAATAGCTCGCTCATGGCTTCAGCCACGGCTCGTTCGGAAAAAACTCCGAGAATCCACCGTGCGCACGCGTACAGCTGCAGCGCCGCGACACATTCTCGTGTCGCGGCGCTGCAGCATGCTCATTGACAAGCTAGGGAAAGGGAATCAAAACTGAACCTCGAGCTGCTCGCTTCGCCTTCTCTCCGGGAATGACGAGGCCGGGGGTCACTTGCTCGGGGTGGGCAAATGACAGGAAAGCTTCGGGTTGACGCCGACGTAGTTGAGCGGGCCTGCCAATACGGTGACGAGGATCGTGCCCGCGTGGGCACAGGTGGTCGAATCCGAGCCGAAATAGCCGCGCTGGCCGGCTGCTATTGCTCCGATGATGAGCCAAATGACGATGACGAGCCCTCCGACTCGCATATGTACCTCCGAAAGACGGGCGGCTCCTGCTCTGCCGAAGAGCCGCGAACGCGGGACCTATCCTCATCTACCCCACAGGCGACGGATACACGTGCCGGGCGGGCCCTATATGCCGTCCAGTCGGCTCACACGACACAAGCACCAGCCCGGCCGCTCCTTTTCCGCGCCGGTGTATCGTGTCTGCTGATGACCCGGGATGCCGAGACCGCGCGGCGCGAAACCGCGGCAGAAGATGCGCTCCCCCGTCCGCCGGTCCACCGGCCGGCGGGCGATGGGCCCACGCCGCCATTGCCCGTTCCGGCGCATGACCCCATGTCATACACCTACACCACCGACCTGGCGGCCATCCGGGCCATCGTGCACCGGTACGCCATCAAGGCCGGGCTCACCGAGGCGCGGGCCATCGACCTGGTGCTCGCGGTCAGTGAGGTGGCGGCCAACACCGTGCGGCACGCCAAATCCCCGGGCAGCCTGCAGATCTGGTACGACACCCAGCAGATCGTCTGCCAGATACATGACGAGGGAATCATTACCGATCCGCTGGCCGGGCGCCGCCGGCCGTCCCTTGAGGCCAGGGGCGGGCACGGGCTCTGGATCGTTAACGAGGTTTGCGACCAGGTCGAAATACTCTCGGATGAGACCGGGACGACGATCCGGCTGCATATGGAACTGCCCGGCTGAGGAGTACCCCGCTGGAATCCGCCTTGTGGTAGAACAAGTGCGTGGATCTGCTGACGGTCTCTGTGACGGCCCGGGAGTCCGCCGGTGAGTCTTACACGCTGGTGGAGATCGCCGGCGAGGCCGACGTGACGAATACCGACGAGCTGCGCCGCCTGCTCGATGAAGAGGTATCGCAGGAGCCGCGGACGCTGATCATCGACCTGTCCGGCCTCCGTTTCATGGATTCCTCGGCACTGCACGCACTGCTCAGGGTGAACCGCTCGATGGACCGGCAGGGCGGCGTTCTCGCTCTGGTGTCACCGCAGCCCGCGGTGGCCAAGATTCTCCGGCTGACCACCGCTGACCGGCTGATTCCCGTCTTCGACAGCGTCGCGGACGCGGCCGCGGGCTGACCGCCGCCGGCCTTGGCCCGCGACACGCCGGCGAAGGCCGGCGAAGCTAACCGCGGTAGATGGTTTGCGGACTCCCGTGACGGGATACTATTCTTCTTAGTGGTGCCTACGACGCAGGCACGCTCAATGCGACACACGGTGTTTTCGCAGAGCGTGCGGGTCGGGCACCCTTTTTCGTCTCTGGCTAACGAACGCCGTGATCGATGTTCGTAGCGAGAAGAGGCCACTGATGAAGATCGCTCTAGTAGCACAGAACGCAACGCCGCTGCACCCCCGCACGGGATCCGGCGCGGACAGCGATGACCTAGGCCTGAGCGAGCTCACCCGCAAGCTGGCCGGCCGCGGCCACCAGGTGACCGTATACGCCCAGAAGAACGACCTCAGCCAGCCCGACCACGCCGAACTCCACGCCGGAGTCCGGGTCGAGCACATCGACGCCGGCCCCGTCAGCGCGACCGAAGCCGGGGCGCAGGGCAAGCTGGACGACGCCGGGCTGCTCGAGCGGGTGCCCGCGTTCAGCGGGCCGCTGCGCAGCCGGTGGCACCGCGACCGCCCGGACGTCGTGCACGCGCTGCGCTGGACCAGCGGCCTGGCCGCGCTGGCCGCCGCACGCGACCTCGGCATCCCGGTCGTGCAGGAGTTCAGCTCGCTCGGGGTCGCCGAACGACGGGTCGCCAGCCGGCGGGACGGGGTCAAGGCGGACGGCGCGTCCGCGGCGCGGATCAGGCTCGAGCCCGCCATCGGCCGCAGCGCCACCGCGGTGGTCGCGACGAGCTCGGCCGGGGTGGCCGACCTCACCGGCCTGGGCGTGCACCGGTCCTCGATCCGGATGGTGCCCTGGGGCGTCGACACCGAGCTGTTCACCCCGGACGGCCCGGTCGCCCAGCGGAACGGCCGCCCGCGGCTGCTGACCGCGGCCGACCTGCGCGAGCGCCAGCCGCTGGAGGCACTGCTCCGGGCGCTGACCCGGGTCCCCGGCGCCGAGCTGCTGGTTGTCGGCGGCCCGGCCGGGGCTGACCTCGACCGCGACGACGCGTACGTCAAGCTGGCCAAGTTCGCGGCCGCGATGGGCATCTCGGACCGGGTGATCTTCACCGGCCAGGTGGAACACGACTCGATGCCGGCCCTGCTGCGATCCGCCGACCTGGTGGTCAGCACCTGCCAGTACGAGCCCGCGGGCACCACCTCGCTGCAGGCCATGGCGTGCGGCACCCCGGTCATCGCGCCCCCGGTCGGTGCCCATATGGACGCCGTGGTGGACGGGACGACGGGCATCTTGATCCCGCCGGACCGGCCCGCACTGCTGGCCCAGCGGATCAGGCAGCTGCTCTCCCACCCGATGATGCTCGAGGCATACGGGGTTGCGGCAGCCGACCGGGCGCGGTCACGTTACTCCTGGGACCGGATCGCCGGGGAAACTCTCGCGGTTTACGACCGCGTGACCGCCTCGGCGGCGTAGACCTATAGACAAGGAGCCTGTATCCCCCCCGCAGGTCTCCTGGCTGAGGGGCCCCGGAAGCTTAAGCTTCCGGGGCCTTCGGTCTTTGCGCCCCGTCACTCAACGACCGCGCAGACGTTTGACCGGGGCCCGCGTTGGACAGAGGGGCACAGCCCGGCTAGCGGATGCGCACGGCCACCAGGCAGGCGTCGTCGCCGGTGTCGGAGACCGCGCTGGCGAGTATCAGGTCGGCCAGAGCGGCGGCGGTCAGCTCCGCTCCGCCCTGCGCCGGATCCGCGGTGGCCTTCGCGGCGACGACCGCGACGAAGTCCTCGAGCACATCGAGGATGTCCTCACCGCGCCGTTCGATCAGCCCGTCGGTGAACAGCAGCAAGGTGTCGCCCGGGCCCAGCGGCTGGGTGGCCTCCTCATAGTCGGCGTCCGGGTCCATGCCGAGCAGGACCCCGCCGGGCAGCGGAAGCTCGCGGGCGGTCTCGCCGCGGACCAGCACCGGCGGCAGGTGCCCGGCCCGGGCCCACCGCAGCACGTGCGTATCCGGGCTGTACAGGCCGCACACCACGGTCCCGATCACGCCCGAGGTCAGTTCGCACATCACGCTGTTGAGCATGCGGAGCAGCTCGGCCGGGCCGGCCCCGGTGATGGCCAGGCCGCGCAGCGAGTTGCGGGCCGCGACCATCCCGGTCACCGCGTCGATGCCGTGCCCGGCCACGTCGCCGACGACGAGCAGCACGTCCTGGCCGGGCAGCACCAGCGTGTCGTACCAGTCACCGCCGACCAGTTGGCCCTCGCCGACCGGCCGGTAACGGACCGCCACGTCGATCCCGGCCGCCTCGACCGGATGCTCATCCGGCGGCATGATGGCCTGCTGCAGCCGCAGCGCCAGCAGGTGCTCTTCCGCGACGCGCTGCTCGCTGTCCGCGAGCTGCACGCGGGTGGCGGCCAGCGCCACCTGCGTGTGATAGTGCGCCGAGACGTCCTGGAAGGCCCCGCGCAGCGCCACCACCGTGCCGGCCGCGTCCACGACGGGCTCGGCGAAGACACGGATCTGGCGGATCCTCTGGTCGTCCGGGTGGACAACGCGGAAGGTAACGGTCAGGGCCTCGCGCTGCCCGGGCAGGGTCTGCCGGAAGCGCTTGACCACCGGCTTGTCGGCGGCCATCACGTAACTGTGCAGGTCGGCCAGCGGTATCTCGGTGCCCGGGCGCGGTGTCAGGCCGAACAGGTCGAACGCCGAGTCGGTCCAGCGCACGGTGCCGGTGACCAGGTTCTCCTCCCAGCCGCCCAGACGGCCCAGCCGCTGCGCATGATCCAGGAGCATGGCCAGCCGGTCCGCCGAATGGTCCCGGTGCCAGGTGAAGATCACGCCGTCGAAGAACCTGGCCACCCGCAGGTCCGTCAGCGGAGCTTGCGGAGATCCGGTGTCGCGCACCGCGAGCCCGGAGGCCAGCGACTCACCGAGCGGACCGGGGACATGCTGGGCGGCGCCGTCGTCGAGCACCTGCATCGCCCGGGCGAACAGGCCCGAGCCCGCGATGCTCGCCGGGTAAGCCGCCAGCAGGGTCAGCCTGATCACCTCGGCTCCGGTCCGGCCCGCGGGATCGCAGAAACCGGGGCTGGCATGCTCGATGCTGAAATCGGTCACCTGCCCGGCGTCGTCCCTGACGGCCTGGACGACGAGCACCGAATCGGCCAGGCCGTCGAGCAAGCTGAAGACCGCCGCCTTGGGCTGCGCAGCGGCCAGGTCGCCGTGCGCGAGGCGGGCGCCCACCACTCGGGCGCTGCCCGCGGACAGGGCGGACAGATGCTGGCGAAGTTCGGTGCTGAACGAGGTGAGCGGTCCCGGCCAGATGGCCTCGAGCACGCCGAGCAGCTCGCCGTTGCGCTGGCGCAGCGCGAGGACCGCCCTGGCTCCGGCGGGGGTTCGGGTGACCGGCGGGCGATCGCCCGCCGGGCGGCCTGCCGGCCACCACAGGTCGGCGGCACCGCGCGCGACCCGCTGAGCCGGGCAGTCGAACTGGGGCGGGA
>CABEDN010000743.1_pt1 | contig 16975 bp, 15 predicted proteins | sample 3423051 | NCBI WGS metagenome assembly CABEDN01 (sample SAMEA5534330, study PRJEB31848) | metagenome | biome: tundra; feature: field; material: soil | place: USA | collected 2013-05 | depth 0.15 m
TGGTTGAAGTTGAAGTCCTGGTCGATGTTGCCGAGGATGAATCCATCCTCGGCAACATCGACCAGGACTTCAACTTCAACCAGGCCCCGCGCTCGCCGGTCCTGCTGGCCACGAACCCGGCCACGGACTCGCCCAGCATCCCGGCGTACCTCAGCGGCCAGCCGGCCTGCGTCGGCTGCACCACCCCGCCTCCGGCCCTTCAGGCCAAAGCCAAGGGCAAGAAGGCGAGCAAGAGCTAGCACCAGGAGCCCGTCCCAGGGACGTGGCATGATGCCTGGCATGAGGCCCAGCAGGACATCGGATCACGACGCGCGCGCCGATCTGGCCACCGCGGGCGGTGCGTGCCACTGGTTCGACCAGCCGTCCGCCTTCGCCGAACTCGCCCGTGTCCTGCGCGATGGTGCCGTGCTGATCGTGTATAGCGACTTCTACCTCGGCGAGGTGAGCGGGCAGCCTGCGTTCGCCAGCTGGCTGCGAGAGTCCTACCTGCCGCGCTACCCCTCTCCGATACGCCGCGCGCAATTCGACCCCGACGCCGCGAGCGCGGCATCGTTAACGCTGCAGGCCTGAAGAGCCAGATCGTCGGAGAAACCGCCGCTTTCTTCGGCGGTGAGGCCACGACCGTGGACGCCGTTTTCGGAATCCGGCTCTGGACCGCGGTCCGGCGCCGTCGCTGACCCTAGCGGTCGTTATCGCTGGCGGCCGGTGCTGGCCTCAGTGGGTGAAGGACTGGCGCATGTGCTGGATCTCCGGCGGCGGCTGGGTCTGCGGGTGGTGCTCCAGGACTCGCACATGCAGCCGCATGTCATCCAGGAGCAGGTTGGCCAGGTCCATACTGAAGCCGTTCCTGACCACGATCCGCATCACCGCGACATCCGTCATGTCGTCGGGGAAGGTGTAGGCCGGAACCTGCCAGCCGCGCATCCGCAGCCGCTCGGACAGGTCGAACACCGAGTAGCCGGTAACGTCGTCGCGCAGCTTGAACGTGAAGACCGGAAGGTCCCTGCCCTCGGTGAGCAGCTCGAACGGGCCCATCTTGGCGATCTCGCCGGACAGGTGCAGCGCGATGTCCTGGCAGGTCTGCTGCACCCGCTGGTAGCCTTGACGCCCGAGCCTGACGAAGTTGTAGTACTGGGCGGCGACCTGCGCGCCGGGCCGGGAGAAGTTGAGCGCGAACGTCGGCATCTCACCGCCCAGGTAGTTGACCTTGAAGATGAGATCCTCGGGCAGCGCGTCGGGGGTCCGCCACAAGACCCAGCCCACGCCGGGGTACACCAGGCCGTACTTGTGACCCGAGGTGTTGATCGACGCCACCCGCGGCACCCGGAAGTCCCACTCCAGGTCCGGCTGCAGGAACGGGGCCACGAACCCGCCCGACGCCCCGTCCACGTGCACCGGGACATCCCAGCCTCGCTCGGCCTGCAGCCGGTCAAGCGCCTGGCTGATCTCCAGGACGGGTTCGTAGCTGCCGTCCATGGTGGAGCCCAGGATCGCGACCACGCCGATGGTGTTCTCGTCGCACTTGGCCGCAGCTTCGGCGCCGCGCAGGTGCAGCCGCCCCGGCACCATCGGCACGTAGCGCGGCTCGACCTGCCAGTAGCGGCAGAACTTCTCCCAGCACACCTGCACGTTGGAGCCCATCACCAGGTTCGGCTTACTCGCGTCGAGCCCGGCCGCCTGCCGCCAGGCCCGCCAGCGCCACAGCAGGGCCATCCCGCCGAGCATGCACGCCTCGCTCGACCCGGTGGTGGAGCAGCCGGTCGCCTCGCTGCCGGCCGGCGCGTTCCACAGGCTGCTGAGGACGTTCACGCAGCGCCGCTCGAGCTCGGCGGTCTGCGGGTACTCGTCCTTGTCGATCATGTTCTTGGGGGAGCACTCGGCCATCAGCTGCTCGGCCTCCGGCTCCATCCAGGTGGTGACGAACGTGGCCAGGTTGAGCCGGGCGTTGCCGTCCAGGATGAGCTCGTCGCGTACCAGCTGCAGCGCGGTGCGCGGCAGCACGCCGCGTTCCGGCAGCCGGTACCGCGGGATCTCGCAGCTCATCTCGCGGAAGTAAATCGGATTGACGTCGAGTTCAGCGTCTTTACTGGACTCGTCCACCTGGGTATGCAGCGGCACGGCGGCCTCCTGGCATCTGGGCGTTGTGGCGAGGGCGTTCCCCAGGCTAACGTGCCTGGCTTGGGGATCGTGCGGCCGATCGCCGGCCAGCGCTCCCGGCCTGGTCATCGGCGGACGCCGACGGCTCGGCACCGTCCTTCAGCCACAGGAGCATGGCGAACCCGGCCACGACGTACCCTCCGCCCTGAATGGCCAGCACCGGGATGATGCCTGCGCCCGCGAACCGGCTCAGCACCAGGGATGCCAACGATGATCATTCCGACGGCGGCCGGCCACACCTCGACGTAGCCGAGCGGGTAGAGGAAGATGGCGAGGTCGATCAGGCCGAAGACGATCGCGCCGCAGCTGAGCAGCCGGGATGCCCGCAGCCGGCGGGCGGAGGAAGCGGCCACCACGCCGCCGGCGATGCCCCCGACCGCCTGCGCGGCCACGACAAGCCCGAACTCCTGGCTCGTCCCGTGCAGCACATGCTCGACGAAGGGCGTGAACAGCGTGCGCATGATGCCCTCGCCGATGCTCGTGACCAGAGCGAAGATCATCAGGGCCCGGAGCACTCTGTGCCGTGCCGTGAGCCGGAGGCCGTCGCGCAATTCGTTACCGATGAGGGCGAGCCTGGCCCGCACCGGCCCGCCCGGCGACTCGCGCGCGGCCGCGCGCCCGCTGGTCCTGACGAAGAGGAGGAGGGCGGCGGAGGCGACGAAGCTGGCGGCGTCCACGAGCGTCACCGCGAGGATGCCACCGGCCTCGGCGATGACGCCGCCGAGCGCGGAGCCCGCCAGGCGGGACACGTTCGAGACCTGACCGTTGAGCGCGTTGGCGGTCAGCAGTTCCTCATCAGGTACCAGCCGGGGCACCATGGCCTGCTCGGCGGGGGAGAAGAACTGCTGGACCGACCCCTCGGCGAACATCACCACGAACACGATCCAGACCTGCGCCGCGTCGTGGACCAGAAGCAGCGGCAGCAGGCAAGCCGCGAGCAGCAGGTCGGCGACGATCATGGTCCGGCGGCGGTCCGAGCGGTCGGCGAACACCCCCGCGACCGCGCCCAGCAGCACCTGCGGCGCGAACGAGGACGCCATCGTCAGCGCCGACGCCACCGTCGAGCCGGTCACGGCGTAGACGCGGTAGATCAGCCCGATGGTCAGGATCCAGTCCCCGGACATGGAGATAACCCCGGCCGAGAGCACCAGCCGCAGATCACGCCGGCCCGCCAGCATCCGCCACGTCTCCCGCACGTCAGCCTCCCTCCGGCGGCTCAGATCCAGGCATCGCGAAAAAGGTGAAGTCCACCGGCACCGACGCGGGCGGCCGGGACGCCACATCGTCGAGTGGACGCTGGTTGGCGTAGTGATTGATCAGGGCGTCGATACCCTCGACAAGCCCGGCGAGTTCGGCCTGGGTGAGATACAGCGTGGAGGTGCCGATGCCGGCGTGTTCCCGCCACGCTTTCGGCCAGGTCTTGCGCCGCTGCTGCCAGTCGAGGAAGGCCTCGATCGCCTGTTCGGCGAAAACCTGCTCAAGCACGTCGACCGCGGTCGAGCCCTCCGCGGTGGCCGTCGCGCCGCTCCAGTTGTAGGACGTGGCGACCAGCCGCCAGGGCCGTTCCCGGTGGTCCTTGCCCTTGACCTGCTCGACGAAGCCGTACTTGGCCAGCTGCCGCAGGTGGTGCGAGGCCAGGCCGTGGCTGATACCCAGTTCGCGTGCCGCGTCCGCGGTCGTCGCTTTACCCAGGCGGCCGATGATCGACATCAGGTCGTGCCGCAGCGGATGAGCGAACGCACGGATCGCCACCGGGTCGTCGATTAGCCGCCAGCGCTGACCAGACCGTTCAGGCTCCGCTGCCCCGGCGCGCTCAGGCTTAGATTCCATCCGCGCACGGGTACGGCTCCGCAAGCCCCAGCGGGTCACGCTGCACTCCTGGGCATTCGCCCAGCTCGGCCAGTACATCGCCTACAAGGCGGTCCTGGCCGGGATACCGGTGGTGTACGTCGACCCAGCGTACACGTCGCAGATGTGCAAGCTCGGCCCTTCAGGGCAGAGAAGCTGACTGGTCTTTTCTGGTGTAACGGCAGAGCAGGAAGCCGTCGTCTTCCAGGACGTGGGCCAGGGTCAGCGGCAGCGGCTGGGCGGCGGGCCCGGTGCCTGGCTGCGAGGCGCCGGCCACGATCCGGCTCGCGCCCGGGCCTGCCATCAGCGGGCCGATCGTCAGGCACAGCTCGTCCAGCAGGCCGGCCTCGACGAACTGGCCGAGCAGGTGCGGGCCGCCCTCGGCGAGCAGCCGCTGGTGACCGCGTTCGGCCAGCGCGCTGACCGCGGCCGCCAGGTCGACGGATTCCTCCCCGGCCACGATGACATCGGCGCGGGTGGCCAGCTCGGCCCGGCGATCGGCGGGCGCCCTGGCCGTCGTGATGACGATCGTGCGAGCATCCGGCGGAGCGGTGGCGACGACAGGGCTGTCCGGGTCCAGGTCGAGCCGCCCGGTGATTACCGCGATCGGCGGCGTCGGCGTCCGGCCCTGCCGCAGGTGGCTCCACAGCTCCTGCGGCCGGGCCGCTTTGTAGCGTTCCTCCCGCACCGTGGCCGCACCGACGACGATGACGTCGCACAGCGTGCGGAGCAGCGCGAACACCTGCCGGTCAGCATCGGAGGACAAGGCTTTGGTGGCCCCGGCCAGAGCTGCGGCCCCGTCCGCGCTCGACACCATGTTGGCGCGCAGCCAGGGCCCGGCCGGGTAGGCGTACAGCCCGGGCAGGTCCGGGCTGGCCCCGGTAATCCCGGACACCCCGGAACTCCCGTCGGGGGGAAACAGCTGGCGCATGGTCACTCCGTGGACCGCAGGACGACGACCGCGCGGTCGCAGACCTCGATCTGGCTCTTCGGCGTGTACACGGACCCGGTGAGGGCGAGCGCGGTATCGATGACGACCTCCCAGCCGGCCGCGAGGCTGGCCGCGGGCAGCGTGAAGACGAGCGGGTTACTGTGCGCGTTGAACATCAGCAGGAACCTGGCGTCGGAGATCTTCTCGCCGCGCGGGTCCGGTTCGCTGATCGCGTCCCCGTTGAGGAACACGGCCAGGGAGTTCGCGTAGCTGGCCGCCCAGTCCTGCTGGGTCATTTCCTCCCCGGTGGGCGTCAGCCAGATGATGTCGCCTTCTTCGTCGGTCGGGGCCTGCGGCCGGCCGCGGAAGAACCGGCGCCGCCGGAACAGCGGATGGTTCCGGCGCAGGCTGGCCAGCGTCTCGGTGAACTCCAGCAGGCCCTGCTCGGCGGACGCCAGTCCCCAGTCGAGCCAGGATAGCTCGGTGTCCTGGCAGTAGGCGTTGTTGTTTCCGGCCTGGCTGCGCCCCATCTCATCGCCAGCCAGCAGCATCGGCACGCCCTGGGACAGGAACAAGGTGACCAGGAAGTTCCGTCTTTGCCTGGCGCGCAGCTCGTTGATGGCGGGATCGGCGGCCGGGCCTTCGGCGCCGCAGTTCCACGACCGGTTGTCGTCGGCACCGTCCCGGTTATCCTCGCCGTTCGCCTCGTTGTGCTTCCGGTCGTAGCTGACCAGGTCGTTCAGGGTGAACCCGTCGTGGCAGGTGACGAAGTTGATCGAGGCGACGGGGCGGCGCCCGCTCGTCGCGTACAGGTCGCTGGACCCGGTGAGCCGGGACGCGAACTCCGGCATGGTGGCGGGCTGGCCCCGCCAGAAGTCACGGACGGTATCGCGGTACTTCCCGTTCCATTCGGTCCACAGGGGCGGGAAGTTGCCGACCTGGTAGCCGCCCTCGCCGATATCCCACGGCTCGGCGATCAGCTTGACCTGCGAGACCACGGGGTCCTGCTGGACCAGGTCGAAGAAGGTGGACAGCCGGTCCACGTCGTGCAGTTCCCTGGCCAGCGCCGCCGCCAGGTCGAACCGGAACCCGTCGACGTGCATCTCGAGGATCCAGTACCGCAGCGAGTCCATGACCAGCTGCAGGGAGTGCGGGTTACGCGCGTTGAGGCTGTTCCCGCAGCCGGTGTAGTCCAGGTAGTGCCACGGCTCGGCGTCGTCGAGCCGGTAGTAAGAGGCGTTGTCGATGCCGCGAAAGGAGAGCGTGGGACCCATGTGGTCACCCTCTGCGGTGTGGTTGTAGACCACGTCGAGGATCACCTCGATTCCGGCCTCGTGCAGTGCCTTCACCATCGTCTTGAACTCGCCGACCTGCTCACCGCGCTGCCCAGCCGAGGAATACCGGTTGTTCGGCGCCAGGAAGCCGAGCGTGTTGTAGCCCCAGTAGTTGGTCAGGCCGCGGGCGACCAGGGATTTCTCCGCGATAAACTGGTGCACCGGCATGAGCTCCACCGCAGTGACCCCGAGCCGCTGCAGGTGCGCGATGACGGCGGGGTGGGCGAGCCCGGCGTAGCTGCCGCGCTGTCCGGCCGGGACCTCCGGGTGGCACAGGGTCAGCCCGCGCACGTGGGCCTCGTAGATGACCGTCTCGTGGTACGGGATCTGCGGCGCCCGGTCGTCGCCCCAGTCGAAGAACGGGTTGATCACGACGTTCTTCGGCATCCGCGGCGCGCTGTCGGTGGTGTTCCGCTTGCTGGGATTGGCGAACTGGTAGTCGAACAGGGATTCGTCCCAGCTGACGTCCCCTTCGATCGCCTTGCCATACGGATCGAGCACCAGCTTGGAGCCGTCGCAGCGCCGCCCCCGCGGGGGATCGTAGGGTCCGTGCACGCGGTAGCCGTAACGCTGGCCCGGTGCGATGCCCGGCAGGTAGCCGTGCCAGACGAAGCCGTCGATTTCGGTCAGGTCGATCTGCGTCTCGGTGAGCTTGCCGCCAGCGCCGCTGCCGGCGTCGTCGTCAGCGTCATCGAAGAGACACAGTTGCACACGTTCTGCGACCTCGGAGAACAGGGTGAAATTCGTACCCCATCCGTCCCACGTCGCACCAAGCGGGTACGGCGTTCCCGGCCAGATGCGCATTCGCCCCCTTCATATGGCGAGCCAGGCCGCGTCCGGCCAGCGGCCGACTCAACCGGGTCAGCGTATGCCCGGAGGGACGTACGATACCGGATCGTGACTAGCGGCTCGTGGGTCCTGGAAGTTTCTTGAGGATTATCCAGGGGTTTACCCAGATTTACGCCGCAGCGAGCCGCCGGGATCCAGTCTCCGCAAATCGGTCCAGCAGCACGTCCGCCACCTCGGTGCAGGCGCCGAGGGCGGGGGAGACGGCGGCCGCGCCCGCGGCCAGCGAGGATGCCCTGATCCGGTCGGCGAACAAGCCCGGGGCGAGCAGGTAGGTGGCGACGACGACGCGAGGCGCCCCGGCCTGCAGCAGGCCGGTCACCGCCGCGGCCGGCGAGGGATCAGCGGCCGAGGCATAGGCCGGGCGGACCGCGAACCACCCGGCGCGGTCCTGCCACTGCGCTGCGAGGCATGCGATGGTGGCGTTGGCCTCCGGATCGCTCGAGCCCGCCGATGCCAGCACCACCCCGGTCCGCGCGCGGTCCGCGCCGGGGTCCTCCTCGGCGAGCCGCCGCTCCAGCGCGCGCAGCAGCCGCGGGTGCGGCCCGAGCGTTTCGCCGTAGGAGACCTGGAGCCGGGGGAACTCGCTGCTGACCTGGGTCAGCAGGCAGGGGATATCCGACTTGCTGTGATACGCCGCGGTCAGCAGCAGGGGCAGCACCCGAACCCGGCGGCCCGCCTCGATCGTGCTCATGACCTGAGGCAATGATGGCGGGGCGTGGCCGAGGTAGGCGGTGCGCAGATCCGGCGCGCGCAGCCCCCGCCGGGTCGCCCGCTCGGCCACCATCGCCATCAGTTCTCCGACGGTGGCCGAGGCGCGCGGATCCTGGCTGCCGTGCGCCACCGCCACCAGGACGGGTTCAGGCATGTATGCCGCACTCCGTCTTGCCGGTGCCCGCCCACCGCCCGCTGCGCGGGTCCGCGCCCTGATCCACCCGGATCGTGCAGGTCGCGCAGCCGATCGAGGGATAGCCGTCGTAGACGAGCGGGTTCACCAGCACGCTATTGGTGGTGATGAAGTCATCGACCTGCTTCTGCGTCCAGCTGACGATCGGATTGACCTTGACCATCTCGCGCCGGTCGTCCCACTCGACGACCTGGCTTTGCCGGCGCTTGTTCGTCTCGTCCTTGCGAACGCCGGTGATCCACGCGTCGTAGTTCGTCAGGGCCCGCTCGAGCGGCTCGACCTTGCGCAGGTAGCAGCACAGATCAGGATTGCGGCCGAACAGCCTCGGCCCGAGCTCGGCGTCCTGCTCGGCGACGGTGCGCGAGGGGGTCGCGTTGACCAGGTTGACCGGGTAGACGACCCCGACCGCATCCCTGGTGCCGATGGTCTCGGCGAAGTGGTAGCCGGTGTCGAGGAAGACCACGTCGATGCCGGGCTGAACGCCCGAGGCCAGGTGAATGATGACCGCGTCGGTCATCGATGAGGTGACGCAGATCCGCTCACCGAAGGTGTCCACTGCCCAGCGAATGACCTCTTCGGCCGGCGCATCGGCGAGTTCCGCCGCAGCCTGTTCGGCGAGGGTTCGCATGTGCTGGGGGTCCTCCAGGCTGATCTGGGCCAGGCCGCGCGATACGACGGGACTCACAGTGTGGCTCCTATTCCGGCAAAGCGTAGCTGGAAACTTCTTGTGCAACTGCGGCAGTGCCATTCACCGTCGGTCGCACCCTGCGGTTCCAGGTCCTCCTCGCCGCAGTACGGGCAGTAGAAAGGAACGGCCCGGGCGTTCATGAGAGCTCCTGCTCGCTTGCCCTCGTCGTCCAGGCCGCGAAGCTCTCGCCCGGCTGCCTGGCGTCATCGAAGCGGCGCAGCACCCGTTCTACGTAGTCGGGTAGGTCCTCGGCCGTGGTCTTGAGCCCGCGCACCTTCTTGCCGAAGCCGGACCCCTGGCCGTCGCCGCCGGCCAGGCTGCCGCCCAGGTGGATCTGGAAGCCCTCGACCTGGCTGCCGTCCGGCCCGGGAACCAGCGATCCCTTCAGGCCGATGTCGGCCGTCTGGATCCGGGCGCAGGAGTTCGGGCAGCCGTTGACGTTGATCGTGACCGGCGCCTCGAAGTCAGGCAGGCGGCGCTCGAGCTCGCTGATCAGGTCGGCGGCCCGGGCCTTGGTCTCGACGATCGCGAGCTTGCAGAACTCGATGCCGGTGCAGGCCATCGTGTGCCTGCGGAAGGCGCTCGGGTAGGCGGGCAGGCCAGCCGCCGCCAGCTCGGCCACCAGCTCGTCTTTGTGCTCAGCGGGCACGTCGAGGATGACCATCTTCTGCTCGGTGGTGGTGCGCACCCGGCCGCTGCCGTGCCGGGCGGCGAGCCCGGCAATGACGTCGAGCGCGTCAGCTGACAGCCGCCCCACGGTCGGAGCGAAGCCCACGTAGTAGTTCCCGTCCCGCTGCGGGTGCACGCCCACGTGGTCGCGGATGCCATCGCTCGGGGTCTGCGGCGCAGGCCCGTCGGGCAGCGCGTAGCCGAGGTACTCCTTCTCGAGCACCTCGCGGAACCGCTCGGGGCCCCAGTCCGCGACCAGGAACTTGATCCTGGCCCGGTGCCGCAGCCGCCGGTAGCCGTAGTCCCGGAACAGCCCGGCCACCCCGGCCCAGACCTCGGCGACCTGGCCGGTCCTGACGAACGTGCCGAGGCGCTTGCCGATCATCGGGTTGGTGGAAAGACCGCCGCCGACCCACAGGTCGTACCCGGTTTCCCCGTTGTCGTTGACCACGCCGACGAACGCAATGTCGTTGATCTCGTGGATGGCGCACTGCGCGGTGCAGCCGCTGATCGAGGACTTGAACTTGCGCGGCAGGTTCGAAAACGCGGAATCGCCGATGTAGCGCTCGCCGATCGCGGCGATCTCGGGCGTGGCGTCGATGATCTCGCGGGCGTCGATGCCGGCCAGCGGGCAGCCGAGCATCACCCGCGGGGTGTCGCCGCACGCCTCCATGGTCGACAGCCCCACCGACTCGAGCGCGTCCCAGATGTCGGGTACGTCCTCGATCTCGATCCAGTGCAGCTGGATGTTCTGCCGGTCGGTGACGTCCGCCGTGCCGCGCGCGTACCGCCGCGAGATGTAGGCGATGACGCGCAGCTGGTCGTTGGACAGCTGGCCGCCGTCGATGCGGACCCGCAGCATGAAGTAGCGGTCGTCAAGCTCCTCGGGCTCGAGCACCGCGGTCTTGCCGCCGTCGATCCCGGGCCGGCGCTGGGTGTACAGCCCGTACCAGCGGAAGCGGCCGCGCAGGTCGGCCGGGTCGATGGAGTCGAAGCCGTGCTTGGAGTAAACGTCGATGATCCGCTGGCGGACGTTGAGCCCGTCATCGTTCCGCTTGTTTTCCTCGTTCTTGTTGAGCGGCTCGTGGTAGCCGAGCGCCCACTGGCCTTCGCCGCGCTTGCGTCGGGTACCGGTACTCCCGGTTGCCACTGGCATATCAGGGGTTCCTTCAGGTTCAGGGACGCGCAAGTCACGAGAACCTGGGCTCCGCTGGCCTGATCAGGGGCCGTATCTGGCCGTCGCGGTTAACCGACAGGGCTAACGGCGTGGGGTCCAGCGGAATCGGGCCCGGCATCGCGCGCGCGCCCGGTTAAAATCCGGGCCGGCGATTATCGGGCGTCGCGACAGATGGCACTACGGACACGCAGCAGGTCGACGTGCCGTCGCACGACGAGCAGCGGGTCCGTAACACTCATTGCAACAGGATCACATGTAACGAACCCGGCTGTCCAGGCAATGTCCAGTATGTGGACGGTGCGTAGCGTCCCATCCATGGCCATACCGTCGCCAACGTGCGAGTTCTGGCCGCTATTCCCGCTCCGGGACTCGTTCCGCGCGATCGTGGCCCGGGCGCGTGTCAGCCCTGGCGGACCCAGCTGAGCGGCGGGTCGGAAGCGGTGAGCGTCGGCGGCTGATGCTGGCAGTCGCACCAGCTGCCGCCGGGGCACTCCTCGTGATGGTGCTTCCGGCAAGGGACGCAGATCATGCTCTCTATTGTGCGGCTTACCAGACGGCGATGGGGCCGAACGGACCGTGGTGCTTGCGCCGGGTCATGGCACACCCATCCACGGGCCTTTCGGCCCCATCCTCAGCCTTGCGCGGGCCCTAGGCGGCGTTCGCGCGGCGCATACGGCGACGGCGCTCGGCCGAACGCTCATCCTCGTTCAGCCCGCCCCACGTGCCGTATTTCTCCGGCCGCGACACCGCGTAGTTCAAGCATTCAAGCCGTACCGGGCAAGCAGCGCAGACACCCTTGGCCTTGCGCTCCCTGATGTCCCGCTCCGGCTGACGCTCACCGTCAGGGCCGAAGAAGAGCAACAGGTCCTCGCCACGGCACGCGGCAGCATCCTGCCAACCCCAGTTAGGGCGGGGAAGCACGGCCGACTGCCGACGAACCTGAGACATGGATCAATCACCTCAACCAGGATGCATCAAATAGTGCGTTACAGTGGAGCTTCAGGCTCTTGAGCACGCGACCCCGTCCTGTCCGAAACCTCCGTTGCAAGATACAACGCGTCTTGGTGACGAGGTGTTCCCGTACGCAGGTACGTCGATCGCGCAAGCAAGCGGACACTATACCGAACGGCTGGCGCCTGCACGTCGGTTCACCGTCCTGCTCACCGTCGCGCGGGCCGCAGCGTGCCCGTCGACTATGATGCCACCCGCAGTGGCGGTCTTGCACGCGGGGTGGCTAAATTCCCTACACCAATTCCAGCCTGCGGCTAGCCTGCTGCACAGAGTTCATGACGAACTGGACAAAGGGAAGGGAGCGCGGCCACCATGGGCACCATGTCAGCGTCGGACGCAGCGCCACTACCCCGGCTCGGCGAGGTCTTCTTCGACGTGCGCGGTAGCTCCCGCAGCATGCGGCTAAGCTGGTATGCCGATACCGGGGTCTCGGTCTTCAGTATCTGGCAGGGCGGCACTTGCACCGGTACCTTCCGGCTGCCCATGGAGGAGCTGCCGAGGCTGATCGATGCTCTGCAGCGCGGCATGCAGGGCGCGGACCAGCAGGACCCGCGCGGGACCGCCGGCTACCTGAACCAGCTTCCCGGCGCTCCGACCGATCCGAGACTGACCGCGCTTCCCGGCGGTTACGTCGGCCGCGAGGCCGACTTCAGCGGCCCGGTGACCGGTGACTTCCGCGCGCTCCGGTCGGAAGATCCGGGCAGCACGGCCGTGTTCAGCGCGGTGTCGCCCCGGGCGCTGCCGCCCGGGCCTATGGCGCTGCCGCCCGGCCCCATGGCGTTGCCGGCGCCGCAGATCGCCCAGGACTATCTCGAGGACTACTCGGCGCAGTACCCGGAGCAGCCGCGGCCCGGGCGCCGCCGGCTGCCTTCCGCAGCCGACGGGTATGGCGACACGGTCCGCTACCAGAACGCCCTGCCGCCCGGCGGTTACGGCGACCGCGGCCAGTACGGCGACCGGGGGCAGTATCAGGGGCAGGGCCAGTACCCGGACCAAGGCCAGTACCCGGAGCAGGCCCGGTATCCCGAGCAGGGCCAGTACCCGGAGCAGGCCCAGTACCCGGAGCAGGGCCGGTACCCCGAGCAGGGCCGGTACCCCGAGCAGGGCCAGTACCCCGAGCAGGGCCAGTACCCCGAGCAGGGCCAGTACGCCGATTACCCCGAGCAGGGGCAGTATCTCCAGCAGGCTCAGCAGGCTCAGCAGGCTCAGCAGCCGACGTACGACGCCCAGGGTCAGTCCTATGGCGGCCAGGGGTACCAGGTCCAGGCCTACGGTGACCAGCCGGGTCAGGGGTACGACGACCGCGGGTATGCGGACCAGGCCAACGGATACGCCGAGCAGGGATACGCCGAGCAAGGATACGCACGGCCGGCGCTTACCGGTCAGGCTGGTCCCGAGCAAGGCGGCCGGGCTTATCCGGCGTCATCGTATGCCGAGCCTTCATACCCCGCGCCCTCCTACGCCGAGCCCGCGTATTCCGAGCCTGCGTATTCCGAGCCGACGTATCCCGAGCGCGCGCGCCCCGGCCAGCAATATGACGGGTCTTACCAGGGTTACAGCGGCGGCTCCAACTCGGGTCAGGGTTATGGCAGCTCCGGTCAGGCGTATGAGAGCGGGTCATATCCGGCTCAGCGATACGATGACCGCGGACAGGCCGAGCAGGGTTACCAGCGCCAGGATTATCAGGGCGATTATCAACGGCAGGATTACCAGGCCCAGGAATACCAGGCCCAGGAATACCAGAGCCGGGGCCCTCGTCCGGAGCCGGGATACGGCGGTTACGAGTACGCCGAGCCGGGCAGCCAGAGCTTGCCGGGAAATGAGAACTTCGGCGGGAAACCGGCGCTGGCGGGTTCTCCAGCGGCCGGAAGCTATGCCGGGCAGCGTCACGGTGACCAGGGAACGGGCTACCAGGAAAACGGCGTTCCGTCCTATCCGGACCAGGGATATGGCCGCGACAATGGATACGCCGAGCAGGACTACCCGGGCCAGGGGTATGGCCCGCAAGGTGACTCCGCTCCGTCCCACCCAGATCAGGGCTACAGCACCTTCGGCTACGGTGACCAGGCCGGTTACGAGAACCCCGGGTACCAAAACCCTGGGTACGAGAACCCCGGGTACGAGGCTCTCGGCTACGATGGCGACCCCGGCCAGCCGGGCGGGTACCGCGAGCCGGCCTCCGGCCGCGCCGGGCGGTACCCGGATCCGGCCCTGGAAACCACGGTGGGCCAGCAGGCCGTCTCCTCGTTTCCTTATGAGGGAGATCCGCCTTCGCGCCGGGAACACAGACGCCGTCGCGGGCGTTAATAGCTAACAGCCGGTGCGGCTGGGTCCCCCGGGCCGCATCTATTGCCTTCGCGGAATACCGTTCGGCTGGAGCCGCGTTGCGCCTTTCGCCGAGAGGCGACCTCCGCGCCGGCCAGCGTGACGAGGGGCCGGCGTGCCGGGAAGCAATTCGTTTCCCGGCCGTCGGCTCTTCGTGCTGCGGGTCCGCAGACCACTGGCCTGCCGGGTCGCCTAGGCCGGCCCCGCCGGGTGCGGCTGCTGGTGCTCCGGGCCGCCTGGGGTGGCGGACCTGGTGTCGGCGACGGCCGGGGGGCTCGCCTGTTCTTCTGGTTCCGGGGGTATGGGACCGACCACGGCGTTGAGCACCTGCGAGTTGGGAATGGACACCACGCTGCCGCCGGTGTCAAAGCGAACGTAGGTGATCCCGATATCGGTCACGATGCCGTCGAGCGTGCCGCCCAGCGCGCCGGCCCGCAGTCGGATCGCATCGCCGACATGGAACGGCCTGGCGAACAGCAGGACCAGCCCGGCGAACACGTTCCCGAGCGCTTGCTGCGCCGCGATCCCGACGAACACGGTGGTCAGAGCCCCGCCGAGGACAAGCTGGCCGATCGGTACGCCGAAGAGCTCCAGCGCGATCGCCAGCGTGGTGAAGGCCCCGATGATCAAGATAGCGTACCTGACCACCGCCGCGTGCGCGGTGCCCGCCTTCGGCTTGAGCAGTTCCCTTGACTTCCCAGCCAGGCTGTAGGTCGCTATGCACCCGACGATAAGGAAGAGGACGGCGGTGCCATGGGCGATGAGCTGATAAGTCAGATCGTTCAGGTGGCTCGCGTAGAAGATAGTGTCCACGTCGCCATGGGCCGCGTCGCGCGACTCGTGCGAGACGACCGCAGCCGCGATCGCGAGCAGGAGAGCGATAATCGACTTCCACGGCCGTGTCTTGCGCTTGACGAGCTCGACCTGTGCCGACAGATCGATCTGCTTCCCGTCGTGCACCCCCCTGCTCCTCCCTTCGCCACTATCTATCCGCCGCCTAACGCTATCCGGCGGCGGGCCAGCGGGGGCGATGACCCGGCAGAACAAACAGGGGACCGGGCCGTACCGGCCCGGTCCCCTCAAGTAACCCAGTCGTGCTCAGCTGACGAGCGGCTTGCCCACAGGGAACTTGAGCCTGCCGCCCATGCCGGTGGCGACGCCCGCCGCCGAGGCGTAGAAGGCGAACAGCGCGGTGACCAGGCCGAGGTAGCCGCCGATTTTGACGGTCCCCGTGGGGAGCAGTGCACTGCCGGCATCGAAGTTACCGATGGCCAGGATGATGAAGGTGATGTCCAGGCCGAGGAAGACGAGGAATATGGCTACGTTCACCTGAGTGGACAGGACCAGCAGGTAGAAGGTGACGATGGCGAACACGAGCGTGATCCAGCCCAGGTCATGGTTGAGCGCGGCGACCGTGGCTAGGGCCGTTGCTGGCGCCTTGGCTATAGCCGCCACGGCCGGGTTGGCTACGAGCTCGACCCAGAGAGCCAAGCCGATCCAGAAGCCGCCGTAGGTGCTGAATGCGGTGGAGCCGAACGTGTTTCCGCGGCGGAACTCCCACATGCCGGCCGCGAACTGCCCGAGCCCGCCGTAGGCGAAGGCGAAGCCGAGCCATGCGCTGCCGGTGGCGTGGGTCATCCAGCCCGCGTTCTTGGCCGATAGCAGGACCGTGGTGAGGGCAAAGGCGGCGAGCCCGAGTGGGGCGGGGTCCGCAATGCTGGAAACAGGGGCAGGTACGGTAGCGGGCTGGACTGTGCGGTCTTCGCTGACGCTCAAATCGATCCCTCCTAGTGAGGAACGGCTCGTCCTCTCCCGGAGGCCATTGCGGTAACCGGGAGGGCAGATGCCCTGCGTTAACTGCGTGGCTGGCGTGAAGCACTCTGCCTCACACGTCAAAACCTTCCTCCGGTCACATCTGACACAGCATGACCAAATGAAAGATCCGCCAACAGCGTAACGCTGGGATGTGCTACAGAGCGAGACCCAGAGGTCCTACATTTCGTAACCATTCGGATGCTGTCTCATTTTGCGCCCGCAGCACCGCAGGCCGGCGGCCCGAGAAGGGCCGGCCAGCGAGCGGACCTCCCGCCCGATCGCCGCATGCCCTGGGTTCTGGCGTGTGCTGGGTTAGGATCAAGAGAACAACAGGGAAGGGTCCGCGCCGATGACCGATCGACCGATCCTCGCATCCGATACCGAGCGGGAGAGTGTCGTCGACGTCCTCCGGGACGCTTACACAGACGGCCGGCTGACGCTGGATGAGTTCGAAGAGCGCACGGCGGCTGCGTACGCCGCGAGAACCTGGGCTGACCTGCGGGAACTTACCGGCGATCTGCCGATTGAGCCGGTCCTCGGCGCTGACTTGCCGCAACGGAACCCGCCTCTGGAGCACGCCGCGCCCGGGGTGGTGCCATCGGCACGCGGTCCGCGTCGGTCCCGGCGGGACCGGCCGCTCGGCATGCTGCTGCCGGTCGTGTTCATCTGGATCATGGTCTCGGCCGCGGCGGGATCGCCGGATACGGCGGCCGCGCTCTCGGTGGTGTTCATCTGCTTGCTGGCATGCCGGGTGGGCTACGGAGGCCGCTGATAACCGTCAGTGACGGCCGGCACCCGGGTAACGGGGTCATCGGGATCGCGGCGTGGAGACCCCGGTCTTCAGGCCGGGGAGGAAACGCCGCTCCACCTCCCCCGGAAATGTCAGCGGTATTCGATAGTGTGTTCGCATGTCCAGGTACCGGCTGCACCCCACCCCCGCCCAGCAGGCGGTGCTGCGGGACCACTACGGCCACGCCCGGTACACCTGGAACCTGGCCGTCGAACAGCACTCCCACTGGCACCCCGGCCGCAAGGGCGCCCCGGGCTACCTGGAACAGTGCCGGCAGCTCACCCAGGCCCGAGCCGAGCACCCGTGGCTGGCGGCCGGCTCCCAGACGGTCCAGCAGCAGGCGCTGCGCGACTTCGCCCAGGCGGTGACGGCGTTCGTCGACCCGGCGAACCCGGCCGGGCGGCCGTCGTGGCGCAAGGCCGGGCGGAATGAGGGATTCCGGATCACCGGGCGGCGCGGACGGCAATGGGACGTGCG
>CABEDN010000764.1_pt1 | contig 16924 bp, 19 predicted proteins | sample 3423051 | NCBI WGS metagenome assembly CABEDN01 (sample SAMEA5534330, study PRJEB31848) | metagenome | biome: tundra; feature: field; material: soil | place: USA | collected 2013-05 | depth 0.15 m
ATGAGGCGGCGCAAACGTCCATGGCGCGTGAGATAAATCCATCGGTGATCGGGAAGTCCCTGCGGTAGCTTGTGCTGCGAAGGTGTTCCGGCCTCTAGTCCTATCTGAGAGATGCTCGGGTGAGCCATCGTTTTGAATCTGCCTTGGCAAAGGTCGGCCGGGCTCGCAAGCATGTCGATGACCTTGAGGCCGAGATCAGCGCGTTCCGGGGGAGTTGTCCTTGTGAGGTTGAGATGGCGGGCACTTTGCCCACAGGCCAGGGGCCCTTCCGAGTTAGCCGCATGACCGCAGTGCCGGACAGCATCCCGCTGATCCTGGGTGATGCGGCGCATAACCTCCGGTCTGCCCTCGATCATGCCGCCTGGAGCGCCGTCTCGGCGCAGCTCGGCGGGACGCGGACCTACTTCCCGGTCTGGACCAAGACCGCAGAGCCCGCACCGGGCGAGTGGAGGCAGCAGGTCTCCCGTCAGCTGAAGGGTGCTTCACCGGAGTTCGTCGAGGCCGTCGCCGAGCTTGAAGCATGGGAGTCGGGACGTGACTCGCTGCTGTGGGCCATTCATGAGCTTGACCGGATTGACAAGCATCGCCTGCTGCTCTCGGTGGCCATGGTCGTCACAGGCATCGGGCTCTACGGGGACAGCTACGAACTTTCAGTGGTCAAGAGGTACTCGGGCATGGAGGTGAGCGGGCCGTTGCTGGTTGAGCCACGTGAGCTGATCCCTGTGGAAGAAGGTCAAGTTCTCTTCGGCTCGCTGCCTGAGTTCGGGGCGACCGAAGCAGCCTTTTCCTACGACATCGCTCTCAAAGAGCCATCAATGATGCGCGAGAAGGCAGCCGTGACTTGGCTGCGGATACTCGCTGACCGAGCTGAGAAGGTCATCAAGGATCTTGCTCCCCTCGCTTGAGACGATTGCCACCAAACGGAGGACAACGCCTACGCGCGGGCACCGCCTAATGGCCGTCCGCGATTCTTACGATTTCGGCGATGGCTACGTACAGATCAGGCCTATCTGGCACGTAGCGAAATCCATGGCCACGCTGCGGCTTCTCTGGATCATGTCCGGTGAACTGCGGCTACCGGCGCGTGACGCTGGTCTGCCTGCCTGGAGCCCGAGGGACGCGGGGGAATCGAGTGCGGCGGGTACCCGGCGGCGGGCGCGGGTCAGGTCCGCGGAGCGTACTGGATCGAATCAAAGGGCCAGTCGCGTTCCACCCACGCGAGGACCGCGTCGTGCAGGACCGGGTCGAGCGCTGCGCAGTCGGCGCGTACCCAGGATTGGATGGACGCGCACCGCCGGCCCTCGGCGCCGCCGCCAGGTTCATGGCCGCTGGCCGGGTAGATGTACACGCAGCCGATGACGTCCCCGGTGCCGGTGCTGAGCACGGTGTAGGTGAACCCGCGGCGCCCGGCGAAGTCTTGTGCGTGCCGCTCCAGGTCGCGGAGATTGTCATCCAGGGACATCTCGCGCGGCCAGCTGCCATCAGGGAACCCCGGCGTCCCCCGGATGTGATCAATGCTGGCCGTCCAGGCAGCGTAATCGGCCTGGTTGTGCTGCGGCCCGAGCGGGGCCAGCCGGAATTCCCCGGCTATCAGCCCATCGGGTACCGCGAAGTCTTCCGGAACGAACAGCTCATCGTTCATCCGGCGATATTAACCAGCCTGCGGCGGCAGACGCACCGGCGCACGCGACCGGACGCTGGCCAGCGCGACCACCCAAGGACGGGCCGGTGATGATGCTGGCGGCACCACCTCGGCCGGGCTGCGCGGTGGCGGCTGTGCCGTGCCCCGGTGAGCCTGTCGCGCTGCAGGCTGGATTCGCGACCCGGGTTGTGGCTGACCCCCGGCGCCTCGGCAACCTGCCGGCGCCTGGCGCGGCGCATGAGGATCCAGTGCTGCGCTGGCTGACCGAGCGGGTCGCAGGAACGCGGCGCAGCGGTGCTGGCCCTGTTCGCGATCGCCGCATAGATCACCTAACGCCCCGCGAAGTCCGATTATGGTTGTTATGGAGGTGATCGTGAGGCACCAGGATCCAGGCGCACTGCGCCTCGATCACCTGCCGCGATGAGAGCGTCCGCTCCGTGGCTAGACCGCACAGAACTGGGAGTTGAGCACTTCCGTTACCGGTCTTGTGGGCCTGATCGCGGCCCTGCGCCCACCTGGCCCGCGGCAGGGAACTGGCTAGGCGGGGTCTTCGCGGGAGGTCGTCGGGGAACTGTTGCGGACTTCGCGGGCGGAAGGCCGGCGAGGGCGTTCAACGGTACATGGCGGGCAGGTCTTGGCACGGTGGAAGGTGACGGTGCCGCGGCCCGGCCTGGTGCGGCTCACCGCTCATGCTCTGGCCGTCTGTGGCCGGGGTCGTGCTGACCTGGCAGGCTTCCGCCCGCCCCGCTCTGCGGTCCGGAGCAGGTATCGGAGTATCAAGGTGTCCTCGTGGTCGGGGGCTGGCGGAGCAGCGTCCGCGGGTTCCGTCACCCTCACGCTCAGGGAACCGGAACCCCGTCCAGCCAGCGGCCTGCCGGTGCATGCCGTCGAACCTCGGTGAGGGCGTGATCTGTGCATTCAGCTGGGGTGGCCGGCCTCTTCCCGTTCGGGCAGCTCAGGGCCCGATGGCGGCCGGCCCGCGCGAAGCTGGCGTTTGCGGAATGTTAATGTGCCCGGCGGATTTTTAAGCGGCTGTTAACGGCGAGAGCTCTACGATCTGGACAAGGAGCCCGGCGGCGGCCACGCCGCTGCGGGTGTGCTCGGGGCAGGCCCGGCTCTGCAGCGATGGACCGGAGATTCTATGCATCGGCCGCAAGGGATACGGCAATCGTCGGCAGTGCTGTTCCAGTCCTGGGACGAACCGGGGCTGTGCGGCGCTCGTGCACGGAGCGCCATGGCTCAGGACCGGCCCCGGAATACGAGCTAGAGCATGTCAGGGAACAGCAGCCAGCCGCTGCGCGGCGGGGAGCCGGGCGTGCCGGGGCACGCTGTGCCCCGGGCTGCCCGGCCGCAGCTGCGCATCGTCGCCGGCGGCCTGGATGACACGGTAGTGCGCAGAAAGCGGTTCGAGGACGCGCACCCGGAGATCGTGATCACCCCGCCCGGGACGCAGTCCTCCATCTGGACCGCGCGCCGCGCTGGCAAGACCCTTGCCAGCGGATACCATCTCGGTGCTCTCCTGGACACACTGAGCTGGCTGCTCGGGAAGCAGCCATAAGGCGCCCGCCCTAACCACAGGAACAGCTACAGGTGCGGCAGTCTCCCGGCTGGCTCAGCGCTCAGCTCCGGGTCCGGGACCGTGGACTCCACTTCGCCTGGCTGGCAGTCCGGCCAGCAGGGCGATCACAATCACACTTCGTGATCCCCGCAGACGCAGAGGCGCGCACACTCCCGCCGATCTGGTCGGCTGCTATCCTCAGCGACGATGAACGAATTCCCGCCGATAGTATTATTGAGGTAGCTGTAGCTTTGCTTGAGCAGCAAGCTGAGATGGCGAAGGTCATTGAAAGCGCAACCGCGGATGGAGAGTAGCCGGAAGGATCGCTCGGACCTGGCGACGCTCCACGAATCATCCCAGCAGCGCCACGCCGTCAACGTCTCGGTCAGCCGCGCCGCGACCTCCTCATCGCCAGCGAACAACGCCGACGCCATCACGAAATACACGCCCGAGCTGCGTTAACGACGAAGTCATCGGCGACTTCCCCGTTTGACCCGCACGATCATCCCCGTTTGCGGCTGTTGACACCCTTTCTTACCGGCGCCCCTACACCTGCGCAAGGTGACGAAATGCGATGGACTGTTTAGGAATGGCACGGGGCTGAGCGGCACGCTTCAGCCGGACTGCCGCTCCGTGGCCGTGGTGCGGTGCCGGGTAGGCTCCGGCGTGAACGGTTGCCGCAGGCGAGCAGTTGCTGGATGGGAATCGGCCTGCCGGTGCCTTCGCGGCGGACGGGCTGGCGTGCGTCACGAGCGGCCTGCCGGCGGCCGTGCTCGCGCTCGCGCTGGGTCCGGGCATGCTGGTGATCGGCGGGGTCCTGGCCGGGCTCTGTTACCTAGCCGCGCTGGCCGACGGCAAGCGCGCGCGGCTGGCGGCCCGGTACACCGAGACCCTCTCAGCTGACCTGCGGGCACACGGGGAACTGACCGCCTACCGCGAGATCGCCGTGAGTTCGGCCTGGGGTTTACGCCGGCGGAGCTGGCGGTGCTGATCGCCATGGTCGTCCAGATCGACGACATCAGCAGGCCCGTGGCCGGGCAGTCCGGGGCCACCGGCACCGAACTGGATCTGGCTCGCCGGCTCGGCGAGCTGCAGGGGGACGCGCTCGCCGCAGCGCTGCACATCCCCCGGATAGGCGAGCTCGAGGTCGTTCAGGTCATCGCCGAATATCTCGGCGGCCTGGTCGAGAACAGCCCGCTAAAGGACGTCCTCGCCGACTGGGCCGGGCGCTTCACCGGCGCGCACGCCCCGCCGCCCGCGGAGGAGACGGTCGTCCCCGATCCCGCGCGGCTGAAGGCGGCGCCGCGCAGGAGGTGACCCGCGAGCTGGCCGCAGCCCGGGTCACCGACCCCGCCGCAGTGCGCCGCCTGCTCAGCGAGCCGGCCATCATCGCCGCGGTCGACCTGACCAATCAGGTTCGTTACCTCCAGGAAGACAGCGGGCCCTGTGAGGGCTGCGCCCGCCCGGAGCCGTCCGGCCGGGAACCCGGCCAGGGCCCGGATGAGCCGGAACCAGACATCGTCGGCGGCTAGCAAATCCGGGTAGTTCGCTGCACCCGCAGACCTGCCCTGGCCAGCCAGCCTCATAACCGGGCGCTCTGCGCGCTCATGCGATGGGTCTGGCCCAGCCGGCAACGATCGCCGGTCGACGATGGTCACGACCCACAACGGCGGGATCTCGGGGCTGGTGAAGACCCTCGCCGTCGAGATCGCCCCGCACCGCGTCAACGCGCTGCATCCAGGTGTGGTCGGTGACAGCCCCCGGTGGCGAGACGTCCCCGGCCACCCCGCCATCGGACGTACTCCCACCAAGCGACTCGTCACCAGTCACGGGCGCACCTTCCTTCCGTCACCTAGTCCCTGCTCCTCTGACAGGCGGTGAACGGGAACGTGACCCTGCGCCGCCGGGATGTTCCGGGAAGCTGCTGGTGTCGTCACCCCGGCGTCCGCGAAGCCACGGACGCCGGGGTGCGGCGGCTCGCTGGCCGCACCGCCGCCCCGCATGCTCCCCGTCCTCCGCTCCCTAGCCCCAGGCGCCGGCTATCTGCCTGGTGGGGGCGTTGAGCCGGTTGAAGACGTTGGTCGTGGCGATCGACAGCAGCAGTGCGGCGAGTCCTTCCTCGTCGTAGTGCCGGGCGGCCTCGTCCCAGATTTCGTCCGGCACCGGGTCCGGGCGGTCGGCCAGCCGGGTGACGGCCTCGGCCAGGGCCAGCGCCGCGCGCTCGGCGTCGGTGAAATACGGCGCCTCCCGCCAGGCGGCTACCGTGGCTAGCCGATCCTCGCTCTCGCCCGCCTTCCTGGCCCCTGCAGCGCCAGCCTGAACGCACGAGCTGCAGCCGTTGATCTGGCTGGCCCGCAGGTGAACCAGTGCCAGCGTCTCCTCAGGCACGCCTTTGTCGTGAAAACTGGCGCCCAGCGCCTGGATGGCCTGCATAGCCTCCGGGATGATCATGGCCGGATTCTTTATCCGTGCTTGCATCGTGGGTCCTCCATGGTGTCGTCTTCGATCAAGTACGCCGCGAGGCCTCGCGTATCACGCCGTCGGGCTCTCGCCGCTACCTGGTATGACAGGCGCCGACGGAGGAATGTGACCGACGAACGAACCGGGCCTAGCTGCCGGGCGATTACTTCACCGATCCAGACGGCTGTCTCCGGAAAGTCGTGCCGACCACCTGGCAGCCGGTATCCGGCGAGGCTCAAGCCCTGCTCAGGCTCGGACCCGAGGGATGGACCCGCACGTCGTGGGCCTGATCTACGTCGCCACTCGCGCGCCCGACGCGGGTGAAGACTATGCCGCGCTGGCGAAGCGGTTCCCGGCGCACCGGCCCGGTCGCGCAGCAGCCGCAAGTACTCCTCCGCTGCCATGCCGGTCTTTGCGAGCAGCGCGGTGGCTTGCTCCAGCGCCACCGGAAGCTCGCCAAGCGCCTCGGCGAGCTGCCCGGCTTCCAGGTCATCGACTCCCCGCACCAGCCGAGGACTCTGGCCGCCTTCGCCGCGAAGTCCCGATCCCGGGGGAAGATCCATGACCGATACCGCCACGTTCTGATCGCATCCGCGACCGGGTACAGTAGTCATTGCCTGATGTCATCATATAATGACATCAGCGGATGACGAGTGCGGGAGCACCTCCATGACGACGACCGCCAAGCCACCTGGGACCGGTTCGCCGGCCCCGATCGGGGCCGATGACGTCCCTTCGCTGCGCCGGCGGCTCCTGGTGCCGACCCTGGTCCTGTCCGGGTCCTTGATGGCCGTGGTGTCGAGCCTCGGCGCGCCCCTCATCCCCACCCTGTCGCGGGCCGACGGGGTGTCGCTGAGCACCGGGGAGTGGATCCTCACCAGCACCCTGCTGACCGGTGCCCTGGCCACGCCGGTGATGGGGCGGCTGGCCGACGGGCCCCGCCAGCGGGCGGTCATCCTCGTCGCCCTCGGCGCGGTCGTCGTGGGCTGTGTGCTCTCAGCGGTATCCAACGGCTTCACCGTGTTGATCATCGGCCGGGCCCTGCAAGGGGTGGGTCTCGGGCTCCTGCCGGTGGCGATGGCCATCGCCCGCCGGAACCTGCCATGGGAGGCCGCCCGGCAGACCATCGCCACCCTGTCGGTCGCCACCGCCATCGGGGTCGGTCTGGGTTATCCGGTGACCGGGCTGATCGGCCAGCTCCTGAACTTCCGGGCGGCTTACTGGTTCGGTGCCATCACCGTGACCGGGGCCCTGGTCCTCGCTGCGCTGGTCCTGCCGCCCCGCTCGGCCGGCACCTCCCGGCGCTTCGACGTCGTGGGTGCCGGCCTGCTCAGCCTGGCGGTCATCGGGGTCTCGGTGGTGCTCAGCGAGGGAGGAGGATGGGGCTGGGCCTCGGCTCGCTCCCTCGGTGTCGTTGCCGCGTCGGTGGTCCTGCTGGCGGTCTGGATCCCCTTCGAGCTGCGCGTTGCCCACCCGCTGCTCGATCTGCGCCAGGTCCGCAACCGCTCGGTGCTCACCGCCGACGTGTCCGGCTTCCTCATCAGCATCGCCATGTTCCTGCTCTTGCCGATCATCGTGGAGTTCGTTCAGATCCCGCGGTCGGCCGGCTACGGGTTCGACGCTTCACTGGTGGTGTCCGGGCTGGTCCTGATCCCGCTGTCGGTAGGCAGTTTTGTGGCCAGCCGCCTCTTGGTCGTCTACGAGCGACGCTTCGGCCCCCGGACCATGATCCCGCTCGGCTCGGTGGTGTTCGCGGTGGGCGCGATGTTCTTCGCCTTGGAACACTCGGCCCTGTGGGAGGCATTCGTCACTGTTGCCGTGTGCGGCCTGGGCGTCGGCTTCACCACCGGGGCAATGCCCGGGTTCATCATCCGGGCCGTGCCCCAGAGCGAGACCGGGAGCGCTACGGGCTTCTACCAGGTGGTGCGGAGCATCGGCTTGACGGTGGGAAGCGCGCTGAGCGCCGCCGTGCTGATGGCCCACACCCGGCACGGTCAGGCCCTGCCGGACGTGGACGGCTTCAAGGCGGCCCTGATCATCGCTGCCGCCCTGTGCCTGGCCACTGGGATGGTCAGCTTCGTGCTGCCCGGACGGGCGCCGTCGCCCCCCAGCGCACTCACCGTCGGTGAGGAGGAGGACCTCGAAGTGCTGATGAAGGAGGAGACCGAGCTGGGCGGCGCAGGCCTGGCCGCGGGCGAAGAGCCGCTACCGGCGGGACCGGAGGAGGATCGGCCGTGAGCATGAGCGACGCGACGACGGGGAGCCCAAGAGGAGCAGACCGGACCGGCCGACCCCGCGACGCCGCGGCCAGCAAGGACGCCCTGCTCCAGGCGGCCCAGACCCTCTTCGGCCAGCAGGGGTTCGAGGGCACGACGATCCGGGAGATCGGTGAGCGGGCCGGGGTCGACGCCGCCCTCATCGCCCGCTACTTCGGCAGCAAGGCCGACCTCTACATCGCCGCGGTGGCTGCCGAGGATGCCGACGGGACCCCCAGCGAGTACGAGGGGCTGGCACAGATAGCCGACGCGGTGGTGACCCGGGCCGACCAACGCGGCCCCGGCCCGATCCTTCAGGCAGTCGTCCGTTCCGACACCTCCGCCGAGATCCGCGACGCCGCCCTGAACCGCCTGGCCCGGCGCCTGGTCGGCCCCCCGGTCGCCAACATGAAAGCGCAGGGCGTCGACCGCCCCGAGCTGCGGGCGCAGGTCGCGGTCTCCGCGCTGATCGGCATCAGCCTCGGGCGCTCACTGGGATGGTTCGAGGAGATCCGATCGGTGCCCCGCGACGAGCTCGTCGCCCTCATCGTCGACGCCCTCGGTGCGATCACCGGGAACGGTCCCGAGCGCTAACCGGGGCGTACAACCGCAGTCCCGCGCGACCACAAACAGCCGAAGCAGCCTGGGAAAGCAGCGACGGTCCTGGGCTGTGCCGACAGTTTGCATCCAGAAGGCCAGGGGTGCCCGCTGCTTGGCTTCGAGGCGAAGAGGTCCGGCGCGTACCGGCTGAAAGACGCGCGAGCGTCGGGTGCTCATGGCGGTGGCCGCAGCCTGTCGAACAACTGAGATCGTCGCCTCGCTTTTCGTCTCGGAGGCTGCCGTGAGGTCCCATGCCGGGCGGATCCTGTCCAAGCTCGGCCTGCGCCACCAGGTCCAGGTCGTCACGCTCGCCTACGAGGCTGGCCCCATCCAGCCCGGCGTGCGCTAGACGTCCCGCCGGTCAGGTCTGGTTCCTGCTCACGTTGAACCGGGCGACTAGCTCGGCGAAGGTGGCGATGTCCTGGTCCTTCCAGTCGCTCAGCCATTCGGCCAGGCGACTTCGGATGGCCTGCGCCGCGGTGGCCAGGTGCTGCTCACCGGCGGGGGTAAGAGCGAGCGTGTTGCCCCGGCGCCCCGGCCGCTCTCCCTCACGGCGCAGCAGCCCGGCCGAGATGAGCTGCTCGAGTTGCCGGGACAGGGTGGACTTGTCCAGGCCGAAGTGCGTGCACAGGTCGGCGGCGCGTACCCCCGGTGTGAGGTAGATCTCTGTCAGCAGCGTGTAGGCGACCAGGGACAAGCGGGGATGGAGGTCGTCGCCCACGCCACGGGACCGCCGGCCCATCGTGGCGAGGCCCTTGTACAGGTCCTCGAGGGCAGCCTCGCGAGTCACTTTCCACCTCCATCTAGGTTGCAAAATACAACCCTAAGTCCTAGAGTTGTATTCACCAACTCTACATGGCCACATCAGGTGAAGGAGCCAGTCATGATTACGCTCACCACCAACCCAGACCAGACCGCGGGCACCCTTATCGGGCCACCGGGCACGCAGGTGTACGCGGTCGTCGGCTTCGACGGGTCAGCCTCGGCGCTGCGCGCCCTCGACGCGGCGTCCCGGCTGCTGAACGATCGGCCCGGCGGCATGGAGATCGTGTACGTGGCGCACCTCTCGGCCCTCGCCGCCGCCGACGTGGGCGGCCGTGCCTCGGCCGAGGTGCTGCAGAGCTTGGACGATGCGACCCGCGAGCTGTCCGAGGAGGTCCACGCCCACCTGCAGGCCACTCACCTGAGGGGCGCAGCGCAGCACTGGCACTTCCAGCGCCGTGACGGTGCGATCGCGGACCAGTTGATCGCAGTGGCGGACGACCTGTGCTACCAGCACGGGCCCGACGCCTCGGTGGTCATCGTCGTCGGGCGATCCGAGCACGGATACCACCACGTCCTCGGCTCGGTGCCGCGGGCCCTAGAACGGCACAATCACTACCCGGTGATCGTGATCCCTTGACATCGTCCCCGGCCTAACTAAGACACCGGGCCCGGCGCCCTTCCGCCCGCTGCCGGCCACCACGTGCTGGCAGCACCGCAGAGCCCGCCTGCGGTTTAGCTGGACACGGTATCGGGATTGTCCGGGACGTCGGCTGCGGATGTCGCGCTCATATAGAGAGGACGGGCGCGCCGCCCGTTCAGCGCCCACCATGCGGCCCCGACAATGACGGAGGCTGCGCCAGCGACTACGCCTACGGTCCTGACCCCGGTCACCGCGAGCAATCCGGCGAAGGCAGCCAGCGCCACCCTGGACGCCGCGCCATAGGTAGTCATATGCAAGCTGGTGATCCTGCCTCTCAGGCGCTCAGGCACGGTAGCCAGCAGGATCGTCGTGTCAAGGGCGATGATCACGCCACTCGCGGTGCGCATGACCGCCAGCAGCGCCGCGCCCCACGCGGGCCGGCCCCCCAGGAACATGGCGCCCCACGCGGCACCCTGCAGCACATAAGCCAGCGCGTAAGCAGCCAGATGCGACCCCCGTCTGAGGCGGACCGCGAGCACCGAGCCCAGGATCACCGCGGCGCCATCCACAACGTAAAACACACCGAGCAGCAATCCGCCGCCGTGCAAATCGTTCGTGACATAGGCGGAAAGCAAGACATTGTAGGCACCGCCGATGAGGCCCCAAGAGATGCCTACCCAGATCACTGACCTCGCCAGGGGCAGAGCCCGCAGTGCGGTAAAGCCCTCAGCCAGGTCGGCATGCAGCGACCGGAGAGCACCGCCTGCCTGCGCACCCTGCTGGAATGCCGGCCGTGCGAGGACCAGCAGGGGCACGGTCGCCACGAGCTGGAGCCCCGCAGCTGCTGCGAGCGCAGCGCTTGTGCTCCAGGCCGACAAGATCCCGCCCAGCGCCGCGCCAGCGATTGTCATGACGCCGCTCACTGAGCCAATCGCGGCGTTGGCCGCGGCGCGACTGCGGTCTTCGCGGACCAGCGCATACAGCCACCGCTGCCGCGCTGGCGGCCATACCGCGCCGGCGGCCCCCTGCAAGCCGTAGCAGGCTGCGATCTCCCACAGGCCGACCCTCAGCATCACCAGCACGCCCAGCAGGCTAAGCGCCTGAACCATCATGGAACCCATCGCCAGCCTCCGGACATCGCGGCGATCGGCAATCGCGCCGGCGAACGGCATGCACAACAGGGCAGGTAGCGTGCCGACGAGTTCCACAATCGCGAGTGAAGAAGCCGAGAAATGGTGGAGCACGTATACGAAAACAGCTACCAGCATGATCCAGGAGGCACCTTCGTTTCCCGCACTTGCCGCCCACAGCAGCATTACGTGCCGATTCCCGGGCCGCAGTCCGCTCAACGAACCTCCCTAACCATTCCGATGATGAAGCACGAGGGACAAGCGGCGTTAGGCCATGACGACAGCAGCCGTGCGGTCGGCCATTCCGAACGAACTCTCGCCGGCCGGTGCCGCGCAGCCCGAACCGCCACACCTTCGGCCAGTCCTCGTCGTAGAAGCCGGCCAGAATCGTGACCCGCTGGTCCCGGTCCAGATTGCGCAGCCGCCTGGCCAGCCGCGGCCCTGCCCCGCGTCCGTCGGCGAGCAGAAGACCTCGCCGTCGACCACGAACACGCCCAGCGCCACATGAGCCCGCCCGCGTCCGCCGATCGTGGCCAGCCGGACCACTCGCTCCCGCTCGATCCGGCCTCGCGTCTCGTCCTGCCCGCGGATCATCACCGCTCCTTGCCACTGGCGCTGAGAAAGACGATGTCGAGGTCGCGGAGCCGGTCCGGGTCGCCGTCCAGGGCAATACCGGTGATCTTCCCGTCGCTGATGGTGAACGTGAAGACGACCTTCGGCCGGCCGCCGGGCGCCCACACGGCCGCCGGAACGCCGTCAGCCAGAGCAAGCCGGGCTCCCTTAGCCCATCCCGCGAAGGTAGCCGCCACCGCGTCGGCACCGCGGACCTCGGCGGCCGCGCCCATCTGCACGGCCGCTGGGTCGGCCACGAGCACGGCGCCCGGATCGAGCAGCGCGAGCAGGGCGCCGAAATCCCCGCCCCGGGAGGCAGCCAGGAAGGCGGCGACCATTTCCCGCTTCCGGGACCGCGCGGCATCAGATGCCGCGGCCGCTCCCTGCACCCGGCGCCGGGCCCGACTGGCGAGCTGCCGCGCCGCCACCGGGGAACGGTCGATGATGGCGCTGATTTCGCCGAACGACACATCGAAGACGTCGTGCAAGACGAGCGCGAGCCGCTCGGCGGGAGTCAGTGTGTCCAGCACCACCATCAGCGCGGCACCGACCGAATCGGCCAGCAGCGCCTCGTCCTCCGGGCCGGCCTGGCTGGCCGGCCGGAGGCTCGCGTGAAGCTCGGCCGGCTCGGGCGGCAGCGCCCCAGCCGGCTCCTCCCGCCGGGCCCGGCGGGACTCCAGCATGTTCAGGCAGACCCGGGCCACGACCGTAGTCAGCCACCCGGCCGGATTCTCCACCTGCCCGCCGTCGGCACGGCTGACCCGCAGCCACGCCTCCTGCATCGCGTCCTCGGCATCACCGCGCGAGCCGAGCATCCGGTAGGCCAGCGCCATCAGCCGGCCCCGGTGCTCAGCGAATCGCTGCGTCAGCCAGTCGTGCTCGGTCATCGGTCACGTTCCTCCGTCCCGCCTGTCATATCAGTTGACCGGCGGGACGGGCCCGATGTGACAGCCGGACGGTCACTACCTCCGAGCCAGCGGAAGAAGCCACCAAGCCAGTCGGCCTGCGCGTACACCGGCCGGGCCCCCTTGGGAGGGCCCGGCCGGGTGGCCCGGTGGTTAGGCGGCGATGTCTTGGTAGGCGAGCGGCGTGCTGGCCGCGGTCATTTCAGCGGTGATCGGGGAGGGCTTGAAGCCCTTCACGACCAGCCACACGCCCAGCGAGAACTCCCAGGCAGCCACCGGGATCACCGGGAGTGCGGCGAGCCCGGCCAAGGAGGAGTGCTGTCCGAGCAGCGTCGCGAATACGGCGGCGATGAGCAGGGGGCCTCCGATGAGTCCCATCACGGGAATGACACGGGGCACGAGGCGGGACCGGTACATCAAGGAGCCCAGCAGCAGTGCGTTGATGCCCGGCATGAGGGTCTGTGAGAGCAGGAACGTCCACTTGTAGATCGCGACGTGCGACGCGGCGGTGGTGACGAGCGCGGCCGCATTTGCTCCGGCCGCTCCGCCCAGGTCCTGTCGCAGGGTCACCAGCGAAAGGAGGCTGACGACACCGGTGAAGATCAGGCCGGCTTCCAGGACGCGAGCGGCGACGAAGCCGAGCGCGACGCCTTCGTTCTGCCGCTTGACCACCGGGTACAGCGTGACGGCGGTGCCGATGCACGCGAGGGCCATGATCACCTCGAGGAAGCCGCCCACGAGCACGCCAGTATGGGAGCCGGAGGACAGGATCCAGTCCCGGTGATTCTTCACGGGGCCGTAGAGGGCGAGCGTGGGGACCGAGATGAAGGTGATCAAGTAGAAGACGCCCGCGACGAGCGCGGTCTTCCTCGTCGAGCTCATCGGGATTCTTTTCGCCGGCGTTTTCGTTGCCGGGGCTTGGGCGGTGATCGCCATGTCGTTCTCCTTCAGTGGATTGATGAGTTGCGGGGGCTCGTTGGTGGGCACTCGGGCTGGCCGGGCTGGACCTGAGTGACCGAGACCAGCGGCAGGCCTAGGTCGCGCACTTTCTGGAGCAAGCCATGCAGCGCGGCCTGGTCGGCTACGGGGCCATGGATGATGGTGGTGCCGTCGCTGTCGTGGGTGAGGGTCAGCCCGTCGAACCAGGCGGTCCACCGAGAATCGAGGTGCCCCTTGAGGCGGATCTCGTACCGTCCCGGGTTGTCATGGTGACCAGTCGACATGTCGCTCACGTGCTCCTTCTGCTCTCGCTTGCCTGGACGGATCTCCGCCGGCGTTGCGAACCTTCGCAGGTCTGATCGAAAGCTAGGAGCCGATGTGGTGAGCTGGCATCACCACACGTGGTGATTGATGTGGTGATTTACGCGAGGGGGGCACGCGGTCAGGCGAAGGAGACACCCTCGGCCGGGCCTGGGTTCCGTGAACGACGGTCAGGGCTGCCGGTTGCGGGCTCGCGGCAAGCCGAGTTCCGCGGCTCGGCGGACCGCGGCCCGGCGGCTGGTCACGGCGAGCTTGGCGTAGATGTTCTTGGTGTGAGTCCGCATGGTGTTCAGCGACACCATGAGCTCGCGGGCGATGGCCGGGCCATCCAAGTCGCTTCCGAGCAGCCGGAGCACGTCCAGTTCGCGTTCGCTCAGTGGCTCGATCAAGGCCTGCTTGACGGGCCTGTCGTGCCCGGTCTCGCCCACGGCGTCCAGCAGCCGACGGACATAGTTCCGGGCGATCTCCTGTTTCGCGAGCGCTTTCAGCAGGGAAGCCACAGGGGGGCCCTCATCGGCGAAGACCCGGACGTAGCCCTCCGGCTCAGCCGGCGTCAGCGCCCGTTCCAGGCAGCCCAGCGCAGCCGGGATGTCCCCGAGCCGCTGGCGAGCGAGCGCCTGAAGCACCAGGATCTCGATGACGCGTCCCGTCCTGCCGCCCTCGTCCGCCGCCAGCAGGAGGCGCTCCAGGAGCCGGGTCGCCTCGTGAGCGGAGGCCTCTGCACGCTGCGCCAAGAGCATCCTGGCCAGGGTGATGTGCTCGAACTCGCGTAGGTAACTGAGGTCGTCGTCGCAGGACAGGCCCTGCTCACGCGCCCAGCCGAGCGCTTCACCGAGCCGGTCCTGCGCGATCCAGACCCGTGCCTTCAGGGCCGGGACCGGCCGCACATCCGGGAACATGTCGCCCATGTACAGGCGCTCCGCCTCGTTGAGCAGCTCGAGTGCGCCGCCCAGATCCCCTTGCGCCTGGCGTATCCGGGACATCGCGACCCGCCAGCGATACCGGTTCTGCGGCAGCCCGAGGGCCTCACCCAGCTCCTGGCTGCGCAGCAACTGCCGCGTAGCGGCGGCCAGATCGTTGCGCTCGCGGTGGACCTCGCTCATCCCCACGTACATGTCTGCCGTTCCCCGCAGGACCGGCCCGCTCTGCTCAGACGCACCCTGCAAGGCCTGCTCGTAGGTCCGCATCGCCGCACCGAGACGACCTTGCGCAAGCTGGATGTCCGCCATCCCGATCGCGCAGCCGAAGATATCGGCAAGGTGCCCGGCCCCCCGTAGTCCCGCCGCGCATTCCGCCCACGCCGAAAGCGCGGCCTCCAGGTCCCCGCTCCCCCAGAACGCGATCGCCATGAGTCCCGATGCCGAAGCACGCGTGCGGTGCTCCTGCCCGGGCGCAAGGTCAAGCGTCCGCCGGGCATGCCTGATCGCGCCGAGCGGCTCGCCCCGGGCCAGCGCCAGCGCGGCACGATACAGCTCGATCGTCCCCGGCAGGCGGCGATATTCCTCCTCGTTGACGACCACCATCTCGGCCGGCGAGGCCGCGGATCCCGCCCTGGTACCTGCTGTGGCGTCCAGCCACCGCTCGGCGTCCCGCAGCCGGGCCTCGACTCCCCCGAACTCGCCGTCAGACAGCAATACCCAGGCAATGGCCACGCTGAGCACGGGCCTGACCTGGATCACCTCCTCCGGGATCATCTCGAGCCAGCCACGCACCGCGGCTTCCTGCCGGGTCTGGCTCATGACGGAAATGGCCAGCTCGACCAGGTCCGCCGCCCGCCCGAAATCTCCGGCGGCCAGCGCGTGGCCGATGGCCGCCGACTGCTCGCCGTTCCGCTCGTACCACGCGCTGGCCCGCCGGTGCAGGTCCGGCAGCTGGCCGGGCTGCTCGTCGAGCAGCCGCGCCTGCAGCACGTCAGCAAACAGATGGTGGTAGCGATACCACCGGCGGCGGTCATCCAGCGGGACCAGGAACAGGTTCCCCCGGTCCAGCGCCGCCAGCATGGCCCTGCCGCCGCCCTGCCCGGTGACCGCATCGCACAGCGGACCGCTCAGCCGGCCCAAGATGCAGGTCCGCAGCAAGAAGGCCTGAACACGATCGGGCTGACGCGCCAGCACCTCCTCAGCCAGGTAGTCGACGACGTAACGATCATCGCCCGCGAAGCCGGCGATGAAGCCGGCCACGTCCTCTCGCCCCTGCATCGACAGCGCCGCCAGCTGCAGCGCGGCGATCCAGCCCTCGGTCCGTCCCTCCAGCGCGGCCACGTCCCGCGCCGTCAGCTGCAGGCCCATCATCTCGTTCAGGTACACCGCCGCCTCATCAGGGGTGAACCGCAGCTCAGCCGCGCGGATCTCGGCCAGCTCGCCGCGCGCCCGCCACCGGGCCAGCGGCAACCCGGGATCAGCGCGGCCCGCGATCACCACGTGCAGCCCCGGCGGCCGATGGTCCAGCAGGAACGCCATCCCGTCCTGCACATCGCCCGCGTCGATAACGTGGAAGTCGTCGAGCACCAGCACGATGTCGCCCGCGATGGCGCCCAGATCGTTGAGCAGAACGGTAAGCACCGTTTCGATCGGCGGCGGTCCGGGCGCCCGCAGCAGGGCCAGCGCACTCTCGCCGACCCCGGATGCCGCCGTCCGCAGCGCGGCGATCAGATAGATCCAGAAGGACGCGGGATCGTTGTCGGCCCGATCGAGCGAGAGCCACGCAGCCAGCCGCTGATCGGCCGGCGCGGCCGGTCCCGCCGCCAGCCACTCGGTGAGCAGCGTCGTCTTGCCGAAACCAGCGGGCGCGGACACGAGCGTCAACGTCGACGCGGTCCCGCGATCCAGCCGCTCGCTCAGCCGCGGCCGCGGCACCAGGCCACGCCGCGACCTCGGGACATACAACTTCGTCTCGAGCAGGGGGGCCGGCACCAGAGAATCTTCGGTGTTGCCAGCTGCCTCCGGCGGGGCGGCCACCTGAGCCGGAGCCGGGCCGGCCGGGGCGCTGGCCGGGCCGAGCGACGGGTCCTGGGCCAGGATGCGGGCCTGGAGTTCCCGCAAGGCCGGGCCGGGGTCGATGCCCAGCTCGCCGGCCAGACGGTCACGGATTTCTGTGT
>CABEDN010000777.1_pt1 | contig 16742 bp, 15 predicted proteins | sample 3423051 | NCBI WGS metagenome assembly CABEDN01 (sample SAMEA5534330, study PRJEB31848) | metagenome | biome: tundra; feature: field; material: soil | place: USA | collected 2013-05 | depth 0.15 m
CTCCGCGGTCAGTGGGGCATCGTGGACGTGGCCGACGTGATGGCGGCGGCGCTCGCGCTGGCCGAGGCGGGCCAGGCGGACGGGAAGCGGCTCGGCATCCGCGGCGGCTCGGCCGGCGGCTGGACCGCGCTGGCCGCGGTGACCTCCGGTATCGCCGGCGCCGGGGCCGGCCGGGACGGCGACACACGCGGCGTCTTCGCCGCGGCTACCTCGTACTTCGGGGTGGCCGACCTGAGGCAATTCGCCGCGCAGACGCACGACTTCGAATCCCGGTACCTGGACGGCCTCATCGGGCCGCTGCCCGAGAGCGAGGCGCTCTACACCGAGCGGGCGCCGGTCGGGCACGTGAACCACGCCACCTGCCCGGTGCTGCTGCTGCAAGGACTCGACGACCCGGTGGTCCCGCCCGCGCAGTCCGAGTCGATCGCCGCCGACCTGGCCGCGCATGGCATTCCGTACGCCTATCTGACTTTCGCCGGCGAGTCACACGGGTTCAGGAAGGCGGAGAACATTACCGCCAGCCTGGAAGCCGAGCTCTCCTTCTACGGCCAGATCATGGGCTTCACCCCGCCGGGCGTGCCGCCGGTGGTGCTGGCCGGCGGCTGAGGAACGGCACGCGTCGTCAGTTTCTCGGCAATTGGCTTGGTTCCTGAAAGGGGGGTTCAAGCGCCGCGTTCCTGAAAGCACCGCCGTTCGTCCGTCAAGCACCGGATGCTCAGCGGGCGAATTCGGTGGCCCGGGACTCGCGGACCACGGTGATGCGGATCTGGCCCGGGTAGGTCAGTTCCTCCTCGACCTCCTTGGCGATGTCGCGGGCGATCACCTGGGCCTGGATGTCGTCGATCCGGTCGGGCTTGACCATGACCCTGATCTCGCGGCCGGCCTGCATGGCGAAGACCTTCTCGACGCCCTCGCGGCTGGCCGCGATCTGCTCCAGTCGCTCCAGGCGCTTCACGTACATCTCCAGTGACTCCCGGCGGGCACCCGGCCGGCCGCCGCTGATCGCATCCGCGGCCTGGGTGAGCACCGCCTCGACCGTGCGGACCTCGACCTCGTTGTGGTGCGCCTCGATGGCATGCACCACGTCGTCGGACTCGCCGTACCGGCGGGCGATCTCGGCGCCGATCAGCGCGTGGCTGCCTTCGACCTCGTGGGTAAGCGCCTTGCCGATGTCGTGCAGCACCGTGCAGCGCTTGAGCAGCCCCGGGTCGATGCGCAGCTCACTGGCCATCATGCCCGCGATGTGCGCCGACTCGACCAGGTGCCTGAGCACGTTCTGCCCGTACGAGGTGCGGTACTTCAGGCGGCCGAGGAGATCGACGAGCTCTTCGTGCATGTCGGTGATGCCCAGTTCGACCAGGGCGTCCTCGCCTGCCCGCTTGCACAGCTGCTCGATCTCTGCCTTGCCGCGCTCGTAGGCGTCCTCGATCCGCTGCGGATGGATCCGGCCGTCCAGGACGAGCCGTTCCAGGGTGAGCCGGGCGATCTCGCGGCGGACCGGATCAAAGCAGGAAAGCAGCACGGCTTCTGGCGTGTCGTCGATGATGAGGTTGACGCCGGTCACGGACTCGAAGGCCCTGATGTTGCGGCCTTCCCGGCCGATGATGCGGCCCTTCATCTCGTCCCCGGGCAGGTGCAGCACTGAGACCACCGACTCGCTGGTCTGCTCGGTCGCCACCCGCTGGATGGCCAGCGTGACGATCTTGCGGGCGCGCTTGTCGCCTTCGGACCTGGCCTCGTGCTCGATGTCCCTGACGATGAGCGCGGCTTCCCGTTTGGCCTGGTTCTCGATCGTGGCGACCAGCTCGGTCCTGGCCTGGTCGGTGGTGAGCCCGGCGACGCGTTCCAGCTCCTTGCTGCGCTCGGCGTCCTGCCGGTCCAGCTCGGCGGCGTGCCGGTCGAGGTCCTGCCTGCGCTGGTCGACGGCCTGCGCGCGGTCTTCGATCCGCTTGAGTTCCTCGTCAAGCCGCTGCTCGCGATCGGCGAGGCGGACCTCGCGGCGCTCCAGGTCACCGCGCAGCTCACGCACTTCGTCCTTGACCGCGCGGATTTCCTCGTCAACTTCGCGGCGCCCCTGCGCGGCCTGCTCGGCTTCCTCGCGGGCCCTTTCCAGGATCCCGGTGGCCTCGGTCTCGGCCCGGGCCCGGATATGTTCGGCTTCCTGGGTGACCTGGTCGCGGCCGTCCTGCGTGAGCTGTGCCGCGTTCCTCGGCGTGCTCGCGGTCCTGCGCCAGACAACCCCGAGCGCGAATATCACCGCGAGCAACCCGATCACCATAAACGCGAGCGACAATCCGCTGCTCACGGCCACCCCTTTCCGTCCATAGCCCTCGGGGCACCCTTATGTTGTACGTCTGCGGTACGTCGGTACCAGGGTTCGATGGGTTTATGCCCTGGTGCGGGCGATCACACGCCGTCTTCGCCCGTCAGCTGATTTTCCGGTCAGCCGCACCGGTCCATTTGGCTACGCAACGTATCTGGTTGTTCGTCCTCCGCTATTTTTCTGTGCCGGGTGGGACAACATCTCGCTGCCGCGAGGTTAAGGCTTCATAACCTTTTAATCAAGCAAAGCACCTTCGACCGTTGCGAATAGTGCGTCACCGGACGAAAGGTGCGCAGGTGCGGGCCTACACGGAGGCCAGGACGGGGCGCGGCGGGAGCGGTCATGGCGGCGGCGGCAGGCGAGGTGACCAGCCGCGGCGGCCCGTCCGTGAGGTTACAGGGAGTAGCCGGACCCGGGATCTTCTGGGGTCTCTTCTTCCGGGGCGATGTACGGTTCGGCGTCCAGGTCAAGATCGATGGAGTCGGCCGAGCCTTCCTGCTGCATGGCTTCCCTGATCAGCCTGAAGGCCAGGCCGGGCGGATAGCCCTTCCGGGCGAGCAGGCCCGCCACCCGGCGGGCCCGGGCCTCGGGCGGCTGCCCGCGGGTGCTCGCCATCTTCTGCTCGACCAGGCGCCGGGCGGTGGCGGCTTCCTGCTCGGAATCGAGGGTGTCGACCGCCTCTTGGATCTCCTCGCTGTCGACACCGCGGCGCCTGAGCTCCGCTGAGAGCGACCGCCGGGACAGCCCGCGGCTATGGTGCCTGGACTCGACCCAGGCCCGCGCGAACGCCGCGTCGTTGATCAGGCCCGCGTCAGCGAACCGGCTGAGCACGGACTCGGCGGCTTCGTCCGGCACGCCGCAACGGCGCAGCGCCTGCGCCAGCTGGGCCCTGGTCCGCGGCTCGGCGGTCAGCAGCCGCAGGCAGATCTGCCTGGCCCGGGTTTCAGGGTCGCCAGGACGGGCTTCAGGGTCATGCGCGGCCCCGGGCGACGACCCGGAAACCCTCCTATCAGTAGCCACTTGCCGTCACTTAGCTAGACCGTGACGGCGGACACCGCCGCGGCTGCCCTTGACGAGCCGGCTCCGTTGCCGTGGCCGGCGGATCCGTTGCCGTTGCCGTTGCCGTTGGTGGGCGGCGGCGGGGTGGCCTCGGCGTCCAGGCGCGGCCCGATGCCGAGCTTCTCCTTGATCTGCTTCTCGATCTCGTTGGACAGGTCCGGGTTCTCCCGCAGGAAGCTACGGGCGTTCTCCTTGCCCTGGCCGAGCTGATCGCCGTTGTAGGTGTACCAGGCACCCGACTTGCGCACGATCCCCTGGTCGACGCCGAGGTCGATCAGGCTGCCTTCCCGGCTGATCCCGGTGCCATAGATGATGTCGAATTCCGCGACCTTGAACGGCGGCGACATCTTGTTCTTGACGACCTTCACCCGGGTCCGGTTGCCGACCGCGTCCGTGCCCTCCTTGAGGGTTTCGATCCGCCGCACGTCCAGCCGGATAGAGGCATAGAACTTGAGCGCCTTGCCGCCTGAGGTCGTCTCAGGACTGCCGAACATGACCCCGACCTTTTCCCGCAGCTGGTTGATGAAGATCGCGGTGGTCTTGGTCTGGCTCAGCGCGCCGGTGATCTTGCGGAGGGCCTGGGACATGAGCCGGGCCTGGAGCCCGACGTGGCTGTCCCCCATCTCCCCCTCGATCTCCGCCTTCGGCACGAGCGCGGCGACCGAGTCGATGACGACGACATCGATGGCGCCGGACCGGATGAGCATGTCCGTGATCTCCAGCGCCTGCTCGCCGGTGTCGGGCTGGGAGACCAGCAGCGCGTCGGTGTCGACGCCGAGCTTCTTGGCGTAGTCCGGGTCCAGCGCGTGCTCGGCGTCGATGAACGCCGCGATGCCGCCCAGCCGCTGTGCGTTGGCCACGGCGTGCAGCGCCACGGTGGTCTTGCCGCTGCTTTCCGGGCCGTAGATCTCGACGATGCGGCCGCGCGGCAGGCCGCCGAGGCCCAGCGCCACGTCGAGCGCGATCGAACCAGTCGGGATTACCTCGACCGGCACTCGCGTCTCCTCGCCGAGGCGCATGACCGAGCCCTTGCCGAACTGCCGCTCGATCTGGAGGAGCGCGGTCTCCAGGGATTTCGCCCGGTCGCCGGATCGCTCGAGGCTTGGCCTGCTGTTTCCTGCCATGGGGACTCCCTGCCGGGTTAAAGGGCCTGCGGGCACCTCCCGCACCGCCCAGGTCGTCTGAGTTAAGGTCCCGCCGGACATCCCCGGCGGATCAGTGGACACGCTACGCGCCGCCACCGACATTTCTGCCGGGCGCCGCGTTGCGCCTGACCGCAGAGGATTTCATGGCTGCTGTCTCTGGTTGCTGGTGCCGGAGACCACCGCCATCAGGCCACTATAGAGCGAACGTGTATTCGATCATGGCCGACACGCCGAAAGCGGCTCAGAAATTCAGGAAACTCAGGCTGTTGCGGGTCCCAGCCGGCCAGCTGTGAGCCAGGCCGCCCGAGGGCCAGCCGCGGACACGGACCAGGCCCGCAGGGTGCTGCTTAACGCAGCGCGAGGTCCAGGCCGAGCCAGTGAGCCAGGTCCTCGATCTCGCTCTGCACGGCGGCGGTCCCGGCCTTGTCGAAGGGCGCGTCCTGGTGGATCGCGCCGACCCGCAGCACCCCGGCTTTGCGGTCGGCGGTGGCGTCGAGCTTGCCCACCAGCCGGTCGCCGTACAGGATCGGCAGCGCGAAGGCTGGACCGGGGCCGATGCGGGCGGAGACATGCCACGGGCTAGCATCGGCAAGAGCCAGAGCTACCGGCTACCAGAGTCAGAACTACCGGCGCGAGGAGACTTCAGATGGCGCTCGACGAGGACGTGACCCGGCTGGCCAAGGGGAAGAACCTGGCTACGGTGGTGACCCTGATGCCGAGCGGGCAACCGCAGGCGCTACTCACCTGGGTTGACGCCGACGACGAGTATGTCCTGGTCAACACCGAACCGCAGCGGCAGCGAGCCAGGAACGTCAGCCGCGACCCGCGCATCACCGTGCTGATCCACAGCAGCGACAACCCGTGGGACTGGGCTGAGATCCGGGGCCGCGTGGCGGGAACCATCACCGGGGACGAAGCCAGGAAGCACATTGACGAACTGGCGCGCAAGTACACCGGCAAGGACTATGCCGCGCCTATCGGCCCGCAGGGCCGCGTGATCCTCAAGGTCGCCGCCGATAAGATCAACACCCCGCGGCGGCTGGGCCGCTAGCGTCCCTGGGCCTAACGCCTCTTGGCCTAACGCATGTTTTCCGGCACGTTGAACGTGTCGCAGACCGTCCGCCAGATCACCTTGGCGTCGACCCCGTCGGCCAGGGCGCGCTCAGCCGTGCGCTCGCCGAGGTTACCGAACACGTAGTCCTTCGCGACGCTCTGCGCGTATACGTCGCCGAACTGCGCCCTCATCAGGCTCCAGAATTCCGTCTGCCGCACGTGGCCAGAGTACTGCCGGGCTCCGGCCGGGATAGCCCAGGGCCGTTCGGCAAAATGAGCCCGCATCCTGCGGTGGGACTCGAAGGGCCCGCAGGCCCGGAGACCTTTTCGCCCGATGTGTCGTTGTTAAATACATGGGAAGTATTGGATCACTGGCGCACATCCCGATCTTGAGTGTGCGCAGCCTGATCAGGCTGGCGTTGCGGGACCGGCTGTGGCGGGTAAGGGGCACGATGGAGGCCGGATGGTCGCGCCGACGAGGGTAAATGAGGACTCTCCCCAGGAGTCGATGAATACTGCGCTGGCGCAAGCCGAACCCGCGGACGCCGGGCCTGCCCAGACCGAGGCTGCAGAGACCGAGGCTGCAGAGACCGAGGCTGCCCAGACTGAGGCTGCCCAGACTGAGGCTGCGGAGACTGGGCCCGCTGGGGAGGAGACCGGGGCAGGGCCGGAGGGGGACGGGCCTGCTCTCGCGGACCTGGAGCCGGACGAGGCGGAGCCGGCCCGGGATGTGAGCCCTCTCGCGCTCGTCGGCATTGTCGTCGGCGTGATCTTGCTCGTCGGGGTCGCGGCCGGCGCGCTCGCGGTAGTCACCCACGGCTTCCATAAGAAGACCGTGGTCACCTACCGGATCGCCGCCGTGTTCAAGCTCCGGCCGGGTGAGTGCATCAATTCGGGGCCGAACGGGCTCTCCGTCACGGCGCTGTCCTGCGGAACCCCGCACGACGCGGAGGTGTTCGCCACCTTCACCCTGCCCGCGTCTGCCTGGCCAGGTAATACGGTCGTCCAGCAAAACGCGGGCAACGGCTGCGCAAGCAGGCTGAGCAGTTACCTGAAGCCGGCTCTGGCCGGCGCCGGCCTCGCCCAGGCGTACGTCTACCCGAACCAGGCCGCCTGGCAAGCCGGCGAGCGCACGGTCGTGTGCGAGGTCAGCTCGTCAACCGGGAAGCTCACCGGGTCGGTCCGCCAGGGAAGCTGACCCCGGCGGGGGCCTGCGCAGCTGAGCCCAGCCACTGTCCGCCCGCCATCACCGCGCTCAGCCGGAAGTCATCGTCACAGACCACCAGGTCAGCTTGCAGGCCCGGCCGCAGGGCCCCGATCCGGTCAGCGAGGCCCAGTACGCGAGCCGGGGTGGTGCTCGCCGCGGCGGCCACGTCGGGGACCGGCAGGCCCGCAGCTACCGCCTGCCTGACGACATCGGCCATGGTGGCGGTGGAACCGGCGATGGCGCCCGCGGTGCCCGTGCGGTCAGCCAGCCGCGCTACTCCCCCGGCGACGTTCACCCGCAGCGAGCCCAGCCGGTAGTCCCCATCCGGCATGCCTGCGGCCGCCATGGCGTCGGTGATCAGGACAAGCCGGCCAGGGCCGACGGCGCGCGCCACCAGGCGGATGACGGCGGGGTGCAGGTGGACGCCATCGGCGATCACCTCGCAGGTGACCTCAGCCCGGTCAAGCAGGGCCCCGGCGGTGCCCGGCTCGCGGTGATGCAGCGGCCGCATGCCGTTGAAAAGGTGGGTCGCGTGAGTCGCGCCGAGGTCGACCGCAGCCGATGCGACCTCGGCGGTCGCGTCGGTATGGCCGATGGCGGCCGTTACCCCGGCGCGCACCGCCGCCTTGATCAGCCCGGCCGCACCGGGCAGTTCGGGTGCGATGGTGATGACCCGCAGGTGCCCCGCGGCCGCCGTCCGCAGGCGCTCGAAGGCGGCCAGGTCAGGAGCGAGCAGGTGCCGCGGATCCTGGGCCCCGCACCTGGCCGCGGAAAGGAACGGCCCCTCCAGGTGGAGCCCGGCCAGGATGCCCTGCCCGGCCAGGACGGCCAGCATGGCGGCGCGGGCCTCAAGCTCGGCTACTGGCGCGGTCACCAGGCTGGCCACGATGGTCGTAGTGCCGTGACCGCGGTGAAACTCCGCGGCGCGCCTGGCGTCATCGCTTGATCCCTCGGTGAACGAGGTACCGCCGCCGCCGTGCACATGCATGTCGACGAACCCGGGAAGCACCCAGGAACCGCGCAGGTCCGTGACGGGAAGTCCGCGGGCCCCCGGATCTGGGAGCTGGCCGGATCCGACCGCATCGATCAGGTTCCCGGCCAGCCCGATCCAGCCGGGGCTGAGCACCCCTTCGGGCGTCACCACGCGGCCGCCGGCGAGCAGGCGATCAGAGCGCGGCGGCCTGGCGGGGGCCGGGACCGCTGGCATCAGGCCAGGATGACAGAACGCGTCAGTGCTCGCGGCTGGTCCGGGTCGATGCCCTTGCGCGCGGCGAGCAGCACGCTGAGCCGCTGCGCTCCGATCAGCCCGGCGAGCGGGTCACCGTCGGAACTGATCACGGTGGCCCCGGTGCGGCCGGCGTCCGCAAGCAGGGCGGCCGGCACCTGGCCGAGGGCCCACACCACGGTGTTCTCGTCGCTGACGCTGATCGGGCCGTGCCGGTACTCCATCGCCGGGTAGGACTCGGCCCAGGTGCGCGAGGCCTCGCGCAGTTTCAGTGCCGCCTCGTCGGCCACCGCGGCCGCCCAGCCGTGGGCCAGGAAGGTGAACTCGCCGCGTTCGGCGAGCCCCGGTGGCAGCGGACGGGCGAGCTCCCGAACGGCCTGGCCGGGCAGCTCGCGGACATCCTCACCGAGATGGGCGCGGAGCAGCACGATCGCGCTGGTAATGAACCGGCTCGAGACCACCGAACGCTCGGCGGCGAAGTCGAGCAGCACTGTGCTATCGGCTTCCCGGGCGAGCGGCGCGGCCGGATCGGCGGTCACGGCCACCGTGCTTAGCTGCCGGGGAGCCCGCCGGAGGGCTTCGAGCACCTCGGTCGTAGTGCCGGTGCGGGATATGTAAACCAGCCGGTCGTACCGCCGGGTTCCCGGCACCTCGGAGGCCGGGAAGGCGTCGGTTTCGCCCTGCCCCGCAGCCTCGCGCCGGGCGGCGTAACAGCGGGCGACGTTAAGCGATGAGCCGCAGCCGATCGCGGCGACCCGCTCACCCGGGCGGGGCAGCGCGAGCCCGGCCGAGGCTGCCATTTCGATCGCCTGAGACCAGCAGGCAGGCTGGCTGGCGATCTCGTCCGACAGAAAGCTCATCACGGCTCCCAGCGATCAGTTATCCTGCACGTTCCTGATTGAAAATGCTCTATATGAGCATTATAAATCACCAGGATTGGGCTGTCATGGGCACGTCCGCATGTCTGCACGTCAGGAGGAGGGAACATCGCCCCGCCGCGCCGTCCGGTTAGACGGTGACGATCTGGATACCTCGTTCGGCGAAGGCGGCGAGTGAGGCAGGGGCGGCATCCCGGTCGGTGACGATGACATCGATCTCGTCTACGGCACACATCCGCGCGAACGTGCGCTGGCCCAGCTTGGAGCGGTCGGCGACGACCATGACCTGCTCCGCGCGGGCGGCCATGAGGTGATTGATACTGGCCTCGCCCTCGTGGTGAGCGGTCGCCCCGGCTCGCGGGTCAAGCCCGTCGACGCCGAGGATGGCCCAGTCCAGGGTCAGCTCGGCGAGCACCAGGGTGGCGAACGGCCCGATCAGCTCATACGACTGGCCCCGCGTGACCCCGCCGGTGACCACGATCTTAATGTGCTGGCGGACCGCGAGCTCATTGGCGATGTTCATCGCGTTCGTCACCACGGTGACCGCGGGCGCGCCGGTGCCGTTTTGCAGGTCAGGCCGGGTCGCCAGGGCGCGCGCGACCTCGCTGGTGGTGGTACCGCCGTTCAGCGCGACCGTCGCGCCCGGGGCCACCAGGGCGGCTGCCGCGCGGCCGATGCGCTGCTTCTCCGGGGCATGCCGCGCGGTTTTGTAGCGCAGCGGGAGGTCATAGGAGACGTGGCCGGCCACCGCGCCGCCGCGGGTCCTGGTCACCAGCTGCTGCTGGGCCAGCTGGTCCAGATCACGGCGGATGGTGGCCTGTGACACGCCGAGCTGCCGGGCGGCCTGCACCACGGTGAGCTGCCCGTCGCCCGGCAGCAGGTCAAGCAGCGCATTCCAGCGCTGGTACCTGGTCACGCGGCTTAACCTCCCAGGCTACGCGGGCCGTGCGGAAGCGATCGGCACGATAACGCGCAGTTTACTCGCACATCGGATGCGCGATACTGCGCGAAAGGACCGCAATGCGGAGCGGAGCAACTCCGCCGTGGCGGTCTGGGCGGCCACGGTCAGCAGCCGCCGGGAGGTCCCGGGATGCCCGGGCCGACCGCGGGCTGATCGACGATTCCGGTCACCACGTCCCGCACGAAGGCGCCGAAGTGCACCACGTACCACACCCCGCGCCAGGAGATCAGGGACGCGATGCCGAACGAACGCCGCTGACCGTGCTGCTCGTAGACCACCCGGGCCCCGGGGACATGCCAGTAGCCCAGGATGTTATCGCAGTCCCCCGGGTACACCCAGACCGCGTCGTAGGTCGGCACGATCACCTGGACCAGCCGCGCGCCGGAGCCCACCAGGCCGTGGGCCGCGCCGACATCGAGGTTGAAGTCGTACCACAGCCTCTCGTGCCAGTCGGCGGCGGCATCATAGAGCGCCTTCAGCTGCTGGTATGCGGCGAGCGGGAAGAAGGCGGGCAGAGCGAGACGGGAGTTTCCCGTGGTCACGGCCAGCCACAGGTCGGTCATCGCGTGGCGGAAGGCCACCGATTTCGTGCTGGGCAAGACGCGGGTCTGCGCCAGGGTGCCCGCGCCTGGCGCCACCGGCAGGGCAGTTGGCGGACCGGCGAGCTGGGGCGCCGGGGTAGCGCTGGCCGGCGGACTTGACGGTGGCAGTGTCCGATGCGGGCTGGCCCCGGCCGCGCTGGCCGTACTCGCCGTTTGCGGAGCAGGAGCGGCGCCGCTGCCGCACCCGGCCAGCAGAGCCGTAGCGATGACCGCCGCCAGCGGCGCCCGCCGGGACCACCTCATGCTGTCACCCGCCACGTCCGGCTTCCGTTCCGAGTGCACCCGAGACTACTGCACCGCCGGGGAGACGGCCGCCGGACGGAAATGTCAGTAGGGCGAGGCACTATGGGACGATGAGAACAGATTCTCGCCAGCACTGGCCTGACCTGCGACCCGTGGTCCGCCCGGGTGCCAGGTATATCCACTAAGCTCGGATATGTATATACAACGGGAGGCCGGCGATGTCCAAGACGCTCATCGACGTAGACGATGACCTGCTTGACCAGGCGCAGACCGCGCTCGGCGCCCGGACCAAGAAGGAGACGGTGAACCGGGCGCTGGCCGAGGCCGTCGCTTCGGTGGCCCGCAAGCGCGAGGTCGAGCGGCTGGACCGCGGCGTCTATGCCGGTCTCGGCATCCCAGCGGTGATGGAACAGGCGTGGCTATAGCCCGGTACCTGGCGGACTCCAGCGCCCTGGCCCGGTGGCACCATCCGCCGGTGCGAACGGTCCTGGCCCCGCTCGTCGAGCACGGGCTGATCGCGACCTGCGGGATCACCGAACTGGTCGTGCTCTTCAGCGCGCGCGGCCAGGCGGACTGCGGCCAGGTCGCGGCGGACCGGCGGCATGCCTACGAATGGCTGCCGACCGAGGACGGCGACCTGCGGCGTGCGCTCAGCGTCCAGGCCGAGCTCGCCGCTCGCGGCCAGCTCGGCACGGTGCCGCTGCCGGACCTGATCATCGCGGCCGTCGCCGAACGGCACCGCGTCTGCATCCTGCACTACGACGGGGATTACGAGCGGGTCGCGCAGATCACCGGCCAGGTCACCCGATGGGTGGTTCCGGAGGGCAGCGTGGCATGACGGGCACCGATGCCCTGGACGGGTTCTCGCCCGCGACCCGGGCCTGGTTCGAGGGGGCCTTCGCCGAGCCGACGCTCGCTCAGGCGGGCGCGTGGCAAGCGATCGGCAAGGGCGAGGACACCCTGGTCGTCGCGCCGACCGGCTCGGGAAAGACGCTGGCCGCCTTCCTGTGGGCGATTGACAAGCTGGCGGCGCTGCCGCCGCCCGCCGACCCCAAGCGGCGCTGCCGGGTGCTCTACGTTTCTCCGCTGAAGGCGCTGGCGGTGGACATCGAGCGCAACCTGCGGGCGCCGCTGACCGGGATCAAGCAGGCCGCGCACCGGCTGGGTCTGGAGGAACCGGACATCAGGGTGGCGGTCCGCACCGGCGACACCGCCGCAGAAGAGCGCAGGAAGCTGGCCAGCAAGCCGCCCGACATCCTCATCACCACGCCGGAGTCGTTGTTCCTGCTGCTCACCTCCCAGGCGAGGGAAACCCTGCGCGGGGTGGAAACGGTCATCGTCGATGAGGTGCACGCCGTCGCAGGGAACAAGCGCGGTGCGCACCTGGCCCTGTCCCTGGAGCGCCTGGATGCCCTGCGCGGCCAGGCGGCGGACCCAAACGGCGGGGACGGGATCCGCGCCGCCCAGCGGGTGGGCTTGTCCGCCACGGTGCGGCCGCCCGAGGAGGTCGCCACCTTCCTCGGCGGCACCCGCACGGTCACCATCGTGCAGCCGCCCAGCCCCAAGCGCATCGAGCTGCAGGTCGTCGTCCCGGTCGAGGACATGACGGAGCTGGACACGCTCCCGGGCCGCGGGGGCGGGGAGAACGGTGACGACTCCGGCGACCAGGCGCCCCGGCGCTCCATCTGGCCGCATGTCGAGGAGCGAGTGCTCGACCTGATCGAGCAGCACAAGTCGACGATCGTGTTCGCGAACTCGCGGCGGCTGGCCGAGCGCCTGTGCGGCCGGCTGAACGAGCTGGCGGCCGAACGAGCCGAAGCCGCCGAGGAAGCCCGCGCGGCGGTCAGCGCCCGCGCGGAAGGCCGGAAGACAGGCCGGGCGCCGGCCGAGCTCATGGCGCAGGCGGGCGTGGCGGCAGGCGCTCCCGCGGAAGTCGCCCGCGCCCACCACGGCTCGGTGTCGCGGCTGGAACGGGCCGAGATCGAGGAAGCGCTCAAGGCGGGCCGGCTGCCGGCCGTGGTGGCGACCTCCAGCCTGGAGCTCGGCATCGACATGGGCGCAGTAGACCTGGTGGTCCAGGTCGAGTCACCGCCTTCGGTGGCCAGCGGGCTGCAGCGGGTCGGCCGGGCCGGGCACAACGTCGGGGACATCTCGCGCGGCATCATCTTCCCCAAATACCAGGGCGACCTCGTGCAGGCCGCCGTCGTCGCCGAACGCATGCGGGACGGCGAGATCGAAGAGCTGAAGATCCCGCACAACCCGCTCGACGTGCTGGCTCAGCAGATCGTCGCGATGACGGCCGTCGATGACTGGGTAGTCGACGAGCTCGAGCAGACGATCAGAAAGGCCGCCCCGTTCGGCGGGATGACCAGGGGAATCCTCGAAGCGGTGCTCGACATGCTGGCCGGGCGCTATCCGAGCGAGGAGTTCGCCGGCCTGCGACCGCGCATCATCTGGGACCGGGTGGCCGGGACCATCCGGGCCAGGCCCGGCGCCCAGCGGCTCGCCGTGACCAACGGCGGCACCATCCCGGACCGCGGGCTCTTCGGTGTTTTCCTGGCCACCGACAGTGGCGGCTCTGCAGGCTCTGGAGGCCGGCAGCCCCGGCGCGTCGGGGAACTCGACGAGGAGATGGTGTACGAGTCGCGGGTCGGCGACGTGTTCGTGCTCGGCGCGAGCTCGTGGCGGATCGAGGACATCACGCCCGACCGCGTCCTGGTCACGCCCGCGCCCGGCCAGGCGGGCAAGCTGCCGTTCTGGCACGGCGATACCCCGGGCCGTCCGGCCGAGCTCGGCCGCGCGATCGGCCAGGCCTGCCGCGAGCTGGCCGCGGCGAGCGAGCCAGACGCGACCCGGAAGCTGCAGCAAGCCGGCCTGGACGAGCTGGCGGCCCGGAACCTGATCAGGTACCTGGCCGATCAGCGCGCGGCCACCGGGTATGTGCCCGACGACCGGACCCTGGTCCTGGAGCGGTTCCGCGACGAGCTCGGCGACTGGCGGGTCGTCTTGCACAGCCCGTACGGAGACCGGGTACACGCGCCGTGGGCGCTGGCCATCGCGGCCCGGCTGCGCGAGCGGTACGGCGGGATGGACGTGCAGGCCCTGCACACCGACGACGGGATCATCATCCGGGTGCCGGATTCCGACGAGCCGCCGCCGGCCGGGATCGCGCTGCTCGACCCGGAGGACATCGGCGATCTCATCACCGCCGAGGTCGGCGGGAGCGCGCTGTTCGCCTCCAGGTTCCGCGAGTGCGCCAGCCGGGCGCTGCTGCTGCCGCGCCGTCAGCCGGGGCGCCGCACGCCGCTGTGGCAGCAGCGGCAGCGCTCCGCGCAGCTGCTCGAGGTGGCGAGCAGGTACCCGGCATTCCCGATCGTGCTCGAGACGGTGCGGGAGTGCCTGCGTGACGTCTTCGACGTGCCGGCGCTGACCGGGCTGCTGCGCGATATCGCCGCCCGGCGGATCAGGATCGTCGAGGTCGAGACGGCTACCCCGAGCCCGTTCGGCAAGTCCCTGCTGTTCCGGTACGTCGGGGCGTTCATGTACGAGGGTGACGCGCCGCTGGCTGAACGCCGCGCGCAGGCTCTGTCGCTCGACCCCGCCCTGCTGGCCGAGCTGCTCGGCCAGGACGGGCTGCGCGAGCTGCTCGACCCGGCCGTCATCGCGGAGGTCGAACATGACCTGCAGCACCTGTCGGAGTCCCGCCGCTGCCACGACGTGGAGGGCGTCGCCGACCTGCTGCGCACCGCCGGGCCGCTGACCGCCGAGGAGGTGGCGCAGCGGTGCGTGGAGGGTTCGGGGGCCGGGACCCCGGGTGACTGGCTCGCGGAATTGTCGGTGGCCCGTCGTAGCATCGGAGTGCGGGTCGCGGGACAGCCGATGTGGGCCGCGATCGAGGACGCAGGGCGGCTGCGGGACGCGCTCGGCGTGCCGCTGCCGCTCGGGATCCCTGAGGCCTTTACCGAGCCGGTCACCGACCCGCTAGGCGACCTGGTCGCCAGGTACGGGCGGACGCACGGCCCGTTCACGGCGGACGCGCTAGCCGCCCGGTACGGGCTCGGCGTCGCGGTGGTCACGCTGGCGCTGCGACGGCTCACGGCAAGCGGCCGCATGGTCGAAGGTGAGTTCCTGCCGGCTGGGCAGGCCGGGGCCGATGGCCAGCTGACCGCGGCCAAAGGTACCGAGTGGTGCGACGCCGAGGTACTACGGCTGCTGCGGCGCAGGTGCCTGGCCAGGCTGCGCAAGGAAGCGGAACCGGTGGCACCCGAAGTGCTGGCCCGGTTCTTGCCCGCCTGGCACGGGATCGGCATGCACGGGTCCGGCGGGATGTCAGCGGCCGGCGGGTCGCGCCGCCGGGCCGACGCGGGATCGGTGCTCGAGGTGCTGGAGCGGCTGGCCGGGGCACCGGTGCCCGCGTCCGCGCTGGAAACGCTGATCCTGCCCGGGCGGGTACCCGGCTACTCCCCCGCCCTGCTCGATGAGCTGACTTCGGCCGGAGAGATCGTCTGGTCCGGCGCAGGAGCGCTGCCGGGGGGCGACGGCTGGCTGGTGCTCGCGCCCGCCGACGGCGCGGCGCTGCTGCTGCCCGAGCCGGGCGAGGTGACCATGACCCCGGTGCACGCCGCGGTCCTGGAGGTGCTCGGCGGAGGCGGCGCGCTGTTCTTCCGCATGCTCAGCGACCGGGTCGCGGGCCTGCTCGCCCAAGAGCAGCCAGCCAGCGAGCAGCCCAGCCCGGCTCTGCCTGACGACAACGAGGTCGCGGCCGCGATCTGGGACCTGGTGTGGGCCGGGCTGCTCACCAATGACACGCTCACCCCGCTCCGGGTGGTGCTCGACGGCCAGCCCCGCCGGGCGGCCGGGCCGGCCCGGGCCGTGCCGCGGCCGCGGCCAGGCGGACCGGGGCGCAGGTACAACTTCGGCCGGCCGTCGATGCCGACCCGCACCGGTCCGCCCACCGTCAGCGGCCGGTGGTCCCTGCTGCCCGGCCGGGGAGTCCTGGCCGCCCCCGGCCAGGCCAGCGCCGGCCAGGCCGGCACCGACCCGACCATGCGGGCGCACGCGCTCGCGCTGACGTTGCTCGAGCGGCACGGCGTGCTGACCAGGGGCGCGGTGGCCGCCGAACGGATCACCGGCGGCTTCGCCGCGGTGTACCCGGTACTGCGCGCGATGGAGGAGGCCGGCCAGTGCCGCCGCGGCTACTTCGTCGAGGGGCTCGGCGGAGCGCAGTTCGCGCTGCCCGGGGCGGTCGACAGGATGCGAGCGATGGTTGACTCGCAGGGCGTTCCACGGGGCCCGGGGGGTCGCCCCTCCCAGCAAGCACAGGTGCTCGCGGCGGCCGATCCGGCTCAGCCATACGGTGCCGCGTTGCCCTGGCCTGACCGCCCGGGCGAGACGCCAGCCTCGCACCGGCCCGGCCGTAAGGCGGGTGCGCTCACCGTGCTGGTCGACGGATCGCTGGTGCTGTACGTCGAGCGCGGCGGGCGGACCTTGCTGTCCTGGACTGAGGACGGCGAGGAACTCACGCCGGCCGCGGCCGCGCTGGCCGCCGCGGTCCGCGCTGGCGCGCTGGGACGGCTGACGGTCGAGCGTGCCGACGGCCTGCGGGCCGGCGGTGATTCCCCGCTGACCCAGGCCCTGGAATCGGCCGGGTTCCGGCCCACGCCGAGGGGACTCCGGCTGCGAGCCGGGTAAGGGACGTTACCGCCCGGCTGTGTCATCGGCTGCAAGTCAGTTCGGATGCCATAAGCCCTAGCTGAAGGTGTCTGCGAGCCTTAGCTGAAGGTGCCTGTCGTGGCTGGTCAGTCGGTGCCGGAATCCATCGCGGCGTGATCGAGTAGCTCGTCGGCGGGGACTGTCCCGCGGGAGGCGATTGCCTCAGCCCCGCCTTCGGGCATCGCGCCGATCAGCGCGGCCGGGGACGTCTGCGCAGCACTGGTCAACGCCGGGTGCGAGCTGCCAATGATGCCTAGTCCGGCGTACTGCTCGAGCTTGGCGCGCGAATCGGCGATGTCGAGGTTGCGCATGGTCAGCTGGCCGATGCGGTCGG
>CABEDN010000786.1_pt1 | contig 16686 bp, 16 predicted proteins | sample 3423051 | NCBI WGS metagenome assembly CABEDN01 (sample SAMEA5534330, study PRJEB31848) | metagenome | biome: tundra; feature: field; material: soil | place: USA | collected 2013-05 | depth 0.15 m
TCCGCAGGCAGCCGGTCGCGGAGCGTGCGCACCCGGGAGCCGAGGCCGGCGCCCGGACGGTCCCATCCCAGCACCTCACCGAGCTTCCATCGGATCGTCCAGAGCATCCGGGAGACGCGAGATGAGCTTCGGGATGAACCTCCCGCGGCCAGCATCTCCACGAGCTGGGGGAAGTCGGCCTGGCCGCCGGGTGTCGGCAGCGCCCACACATCCTCCAGCCGGAAATCGCGGCTGAGCTCGTGGATCCGCCAGGGCCGGGAGGTGTGCTCTGTGTCTGGGAGCCGCATTTCGGGTGAGCCTCCATCTTCCATCCATACAGTACTGTATGGATGAAGGCTAACATCATCGACGGCAGTGTCAACGACGGCCCCGATGCGATAGAGATGGGCGATGGCCGCACCGACCCGCACCCCGCGCAGCAGCTGGATCGAGGAGGGATTGCGGGCGCTGGCGGCCGGCGGCCCGGACGCCGTCCGGATTGAGCCGCTGGCCAAAGCGCTCGGCGTCAGCCGGGGCGGCTTCTACTGGCACTTCGAGGACCGGCGCGCTCTGCTCAGCGAGATGCTCGGCAGCTGGGAGCGGGCGGCCACCGACGAGGTGATCGAACGCGTCGAGCGCAAGGGCGGTGACGCCCGGGCCAAGCTGCGCCGGGCGGGCGCGCTCACCTTCAGCGAGGAACTCCTCCCGATCGACCTCGCCGTCCGCGCCTGGTCCCGGCACGACCCGGCCGTGGCCGAGCGGCTGCGCCGCGTCGACAACCGGCGGATGGACTACCTGCGCGCCCTCTTCGGTACCTTCTGCTCCGACCCGGCCGAGGTCGAGGCCCGCTCCATGCTCGCGTTCTCGCTGCTGATCGGCAATCACTTCATGGCGGCCGATCACGGTGACCGCAGTCGCGCCGACGTGCTTGAGCTGACGGCGAGGTGGCTGCTGGCGTAGCACGCCGCCCGGTCACAACGCCGCCCGCTCATAAGGCCGGAACGGTCCTGGGTACCAGCTGGACGCTAGGCGCGCCGCGGGAAGCGGCCGAAGTCGGGGGCGCGCTTGGCCTTGAAGGCCTCGCGGCCCTCCTGGGCCTCCTCCGATCCGTAGAACAGCAGGTTGGCGTCGTGGGCGAGCTGCTGAATTCCGGCGTAACCGTCTTCGGCCGCGTGAAAGCTTGCCTTCATCAGCCGCAGGGCGAAGGGCGAGAGCGCCAGCATCTCGCGGCACCATTTCACCGTTTCGGACTCCAGGTCGGCCAGCGGGACCACCGTGTTGACCAGGCCCATCTCCAGGGCCTGCTGCGCGTCGTACTGCCGGCACAGGAACCAGATCTCCTTGGCCTTGCGTGCGCCCACGATCTGGGTGAGCAAGGAGGCACCGAAACCGCCATCGAAGGAACCGACCCGCGGCCCGACCTGGCCAAATCTCGCGTTGTCGGCGGCGATGGCCAGGTCGCACACCAGCTGGAGGACGTGCCCCCCGCCGATCGCCCAGCCGGCCACCATGGCGACGATCGGCTTGGGCGTGCGCCTCATCTGCACATGCAGGTCGGTGACGTGGAAGCGGCCCGTGCTGTTCTCATCCGCCTGGTAACCGCTGTCGCCGCGCACCCGCTGGTCACCTCCGGAGCAGAAGGCCTTACCGCCTTCGCCGGTCAAGATGATGACGCCGACTGACTCGTCCTCACGCGCCTCGTTCAGGGCGTGCGATATCTCGATGAGGGTCTGCGGCCGGAACGCGTTGTGTACCTCGGGTCGGCAGATAGTGATCTTCGCGATGCCGTCGTCGGTGGTCTGGTATCGGATGTCTTCGTACTTGCCGGACTCGTGCCAGGCAATGCCCGCCGGGCCGCTCGTGAGCTCAGTCATGCTGTCCATTCTGCACACGCGGTCCCCGGCGGCCTCCGGGTGCCTCGCGCACCTGCTCGTCCAGCTGCGGGCGACCTCCGGCCGCTGCCTCACTCGAGCGATAACTATCGTTGGCAGTAGAGCCAAATTTACTGCCTCTTACCTTACGGCACATGCGAGTTCACGTTCCGATGGTCACCTGTAACTTGAAAACGATCGTTTACAAGAGTAGTTTTTCTGGGAGTAGCCTCACGGACGAGACGGCTCCGGCCAACGAAGGACGGCACCTGAAATGGACCAGCTCACTGACGTGACGTACGACGTCGACAACGGCCTGGCCTGGATCACGATCAACCGGCCCGAGCGGTACAACTCCTTCCGCGCCCGCACCGTGGACGAGCTGGTCAAGTGCTTCAAGCACGCGTGGAGCAGCGACGAGGTCGGCGTCATCTGCCTGACCGGCGCCGGCGAGAAGGCGTTCTGCACCGGCGGCGACCAGAAGCAGCGGATGGAAACCGGCGACTACGGGCCCTCGGACAGCGGGCTGTTCGAGATCGACGCGCTGCACCGGGTCATCAGGGATGTGCCCAAGCCGGTGATCGCCGCCGTCAACGGCTTCGCCATCGGCGGCGGGCACGTGCTGCACGTCCTGTGCGATCTGTCCATCGCCGCGGACACCGCCAGGTTCGGCCAGAACGGTCCGCGGGTCGGGTCCTACGACGCCGGCTTCGGCACCGGGTACCTGGCCCGGGTGATCGGCGAGAAACGCACCAGGGAGATCTGGTTCCTCTGCCGCCAGTACAGTGCCGAGCAAGCCGAAGCCTGGGGCCTGGTCAACAAGGTGGTCCCCGCCGGCCAGCTCAAGGCCGAGGTCCGGTCGTGGGCCGATGAGATCCTCCGGCTGTCCCCCACCGCCCTGAAGGTGCTGAAGCAGTCGATGAACACCGACACGGAGCACTTCGCGGCGATCGGGCAGATGGCTTATTCCAGCCTCAAGCTTTTCGGGGACTCCGCCGAGGCCCAAGAGGGCATCACGGCCTTCAACGAGAAGCGCGCCCCGGATTTCTCCGCCTACCGGGCCCACTAGGACCGGGCCGGTCCAGCCCGGCGCTGCGGTGCGCGGCATCGAGAAAAGACCGGACCAGCGCCGGGTCCTGGTAGTACGGATCGCCATGCCCGCTGGCCGCGCGGCGGCTGCCGTACTCGTAGAGCACGGCGAGCTTCCACAGCGCCAGCGTGCTGTACCAGCTCAGGTTGGCCAGGTCGCGGCCGGTCGCGGCCGCGTAGCGCTGGGCCAGCTCCGCCCGGCTCGGATAGCCCGGTTCCAGCACGGCGGTGCCCATCCGGCCGGTGGGAGTGAACGGCTCGCCGGGGACCGGATAGGACGCCAGGAAGTAGCCGAGGTCGAATAGCGGATCCCCGATGGTCGCCAGTTCCCAGTCCAGCACGGCGGCGATCCGTCCCGGCGGCTCCGGGGCGAGGATGACGTTCCCGAGCCGGTAGTCATTGTGCACGATGGAGGCGCCCGACTCCGGCGGGACGTGTTCGCCGAGCCAGGCGTCGATCTCGGCGAAATCCGGCGGCGGCCGGCCCTGCCCGTCCGCCACCAGCGCGCCCATCCGGCGCAGGTGCCGCGCGTTGAAGCCTTCCGGGCGGCCCAGGCCGGCCAGCCCGGCCGCCCGCCAGTCGACGGCGTGCAGGGACACCAGCGTGTCGGTCAGGGCCTCGCCGATCCGCCGCCGGTCCGCCGGCGAGCTCAGGGCCGGCGGTGTCGCGGTGGTGGCGACAGGTCCCGGCACGTAATCCATGACGTAGAACGGGGCGTCGATGACCTGGCCGGCTTCTGCGCTGGCCAGCACGGCAGGCACGGGCACCGCGCTCCCGGCCAGGGCCTGCATCAGCGTCGCCTCGCGGAGCACGTCATGCGCGCCAGGGGGCAGCGGCGGAGGCGGCGGCTGACGCACGACTACCCGCCGCCGCCCGTCGCTGACCAGGAAGGTCAGGTTGGAATGGCCGTCTCCCACGGGCCTGGCCGTCAGCGGCCCGCGGCAGATACCGCGGGACCGCAGGAAGGTCTCCAGCTGCGCGAGCTGGCCGGCCGGGAGCTCCGTCATTGCGCGGGCTCCGTCATCTACCGAGCCGGGCCCGGCGCGGCGCGATCCACCAGGTGCTGCAGATACGGGCCCGGCCAGTGGGTCTCGAACTGGCCCGCGCCCGGCTCGCCGTCGATCTCGGCCGTGCAGGCCGCCTCGTAGATCACGGTGCTCATCGGGTCGTGGGTGGGCAGCTTGATCACCCCGTAGACGTCCAGGACCAGGTGCGTGCTCTGTCCGGTGATATCGACCAGGTCGGCCTCGAGCCGGCGCTGGGTCATGTCCGGGTGGTAGTCGGCATGGTGCTTGATGTGGGCGACCGGGACGGTAACGCCGTCCCGGACGACGTAGCCGGCGAATCCCCATTCGCCGCGGGCGATCCAGATCCATCCGTTCACCACGTGCCCGGATTCGGTATAGGCGATGAACCACTTCCAGTGGTGGGGAGTGCCCCATTCCCGGTGGCCCCACGAATGGTCCCGGTGGCCGGTCCTGTCCCAGTCGATCCGGCGCCCCCCGACTTCGAGGAAGCCGGTGACGTGCCCGGTCTGCTCCAGCCGGTTCTGCGCGAACCAGGCCGGCAGGCCGTCCGGGTTGGACCGGTAGCTGAACGCGTCGTGCAGAGCGGTGAAGTCGTACGCGATGCGGACATCGTCGCTCTCGTAACGCACTTCGCAGGTGCGGCGCAGCTCCGGCTGCCGGACGGTCAGGCCCTCGAACTCGAACTGGTCGAAGTCCGCGTCGCCGCCGACGGTGCCCTGCGCGAGCTGCAGCGCGACCGGCTCGGCGTCGGCGCCCCATACGGACACGTTGTACCCGGCCCGGCCGCGATCGCTGACGTACAGGTAGATCTGCAGGCCCAGCTTCTCCTCGGGCATGATCAGTTCCCAGAACAGGCTGTCCCGCATCCGGCCGTCCGCGGTGGCGGGCCAGTGCCGGCCATCATCACCGGGACCGAAGCCGGGATCGATACCGCCCAGGGTCACCACGGGGCTCCTACCTTCGGAGTGAAAACCGGCGCGCGGCGGTCGGTGAACGCGGCCAGCGCCTCCGGCATGTCCTGGCCTTGCGTCAGCAGCGCCTGGCCCCGGTTTTCCAGCTCAAGCGCAGCCCGGTAGGAGGCCACCTCGAGGTTACGCTGCAGGGCACGTTTCGACATGCCGACGCCGGCCGGGGAGTTGCCCTTGATCTGGCTGGCCATCGCGATCGCCTCGTCCATCAGATCCTGAGCCAGGACCACGTGGTTGACCAGGCCGATCCGCTCGGCCTCCGCGGCGTCGACGTTCCTGGCCGTGAACATGATCTCGGCCGCACGGCCCGGTCCTATCAGCCTGCTCAGCAGCCAGGACGTACCGAGCTCACCAGCGGACAGGCCGACCCGGACGAACGCGGCGTTGAACCTCGCGGTCGGGGCGGCGAGCCTGATGTCCGCGGCCAGGGCGAGTGACATCCCGCCGCCGGACGCGGCGCCGTGCACGGCCGCGATCACCGGGAACGGCAGCGCCCGGAGCGCGGCGAGGCTGCCGGTGGCGCGTTCGGAGAACCGCAGGAACTCGCGGACCCCCAGCTGGGTGATGACCTCTATCTCGGCGAGGTCGAACCCGGCGCAGAAGGCCCGTTCCCCGGCGCCGGTCAGGATGAGGGCCCGGGCGCCGCTGTCCCGCAGCGCCCGCGCCGCCCGGGTGAGATCGGTGAACATCGGCACGGTCATGGTGTTCAGCCGGTCCGGGCGGTTGATCGTCAGCACGACGATCCCGTCGCCTGCCGAGGTCAGGGTCAGCGTGTCCAGGTCCGGCGCGGACCACGGTTCCGGTCTCATCGCCTCACCTGCCGGTGAAGGTGGGGGCGCGCTTGGCGCGGAAGGCGGCCAGCGCTTCGGGCAGGTCGTCGCCCCTGGTGAGCAGCGCCTGGCCGCGATTTTCCAGCTCCAGAGCGGCCGCGTAGGAGGTGATCTCCATGTTGGCCTGCAGGGCACGCTTGGAGAGCTGGACGCCGGCCGGTGAGTTGGCGCAGATGAGCGCGGCCATGGCGATCGCCTCAGCCATCAGGTCCTGGGCCGGGACGACCTTGTTGACCAGGCCGATCCGCTCGGCCTCGGCCGCTTCGACGAACCGCCCGGTGTAGGCGATCTCGGCGGCCAGGGCCGGGCCGATGAGCCGCGGCAGCAGCCAGGACGTGCCGAGGTCACCGGCGGACAGCCCGATCCGCACGAACGCGGCGTTGAACCTTGCCGAGGGCGAGGCCAGCCGGATGTCGGCGGCCAGCGCGAGGGCCAGCCCTCCCCCGGCCACCGCGCCGTTGACGGCCGCGATGACCGGAACCCGGATCGACCGGATCGCCGACAGCGCGCGGGCGGCGTGTTCCTGGCGCGCCAGCATGCCCATCGGGGACAGCCCGGGAAGCTCGGCAGCGTCGGCGAGGTCGTAGCCGGCGCAGAACGCGGCGCCCGCGCCGGTGATAATCAGGACCCGCAGGTCGTCCTGCTCACCGAGGTCCAGCGCGAGCTGCTCGAGCTCGGCGAACATGACCATGGTCATCGCGTTCATCCGGTCAGGGCGGTCCAGGGTCGCGACGGCCACTCCCCCGGCGGGACGCTCCAGGCGGATGGTCTCCAGCTTCGGTTCCTCGTTGCTCGGCAACGCGCTGCTCCTCACGGACATTAGCGGCATGGCCATCAGGAGAAGTTCGGTCGCCGTTTCTCCAGGAAGGCGGTAATTCCTTCCTTGGCCTCTCCTGTCTCGAACAATCTCTGCACCTGCTCGGCCTCATACGCCAGGCCGTCCGGCAGAGATGTCTGCTGCGATGCGTCAACCGCGCGGATCACCGCCTGCTGCGCGGGCCGCGACAGCCGGCTCAGCTCCCCGGCCAGCACCAGCGCCTCTTCCCCGGCCTGTCCGCTGGCCGCGAGCCGGCTGACCAGGCCGATCGCGAAGGCCTCCTCGGCGGGCACCTGCCGGCCGGTCAGCATGATGTCCAGGGCCCGGCCGCGGCCGACCAGCCGGGGCAGCCGCTGGGTGCCGCCTGCGCCGGGGATGAGCCCCAGCTTGACTTCGGGCAGCCCGAAGCGCGCCTGCGCCCCGGCCACCCGCAGGGTGCACGCCAGGGCGAGCTCGAGCCCGCCGCCGAGGGCGAGGCCCTCCACCGCGGCGATGCTGATCCAGCCCGGGTCGGCGAGCCGTCCGAGCGTTTCGCGCAGCGCGTGGCCGTACGCGGCGAACGCTGCCGCGTCCGCCGCGGCCATGTGCTTGATATCGGCACCGGCGGCGAAGAAGCCGGGGACGTCCGACACGACGACGATGATCTTGATGTCCTGGTCGCCGGACGCGTCGTCAAGCGCGCGGTTCAGGCCCTCGATGAGCGGCACGCCGAGCGCGTTGGCGGGCGGCCGTTGCAGCGTGATCCGCAGCACCCCCTCGCCGGGGCGCGCCCAGGCCACCGCGGCGGGGCCGGCGGCGGCCGTCATGACATCGTCAGGCCGCCGCTGACGGACAGCGTCTGGCCGGTTATGTACCCGGTGGCGTCGGAGGCGAAGAAGGCGACCGCGGCGGCGACGTCGGCGGGCGCCGCGAGCCTGCGCATCGGTACGCCCCGGGTCATGCTGGCGATGACCTTCTCCGCGTCCTGGCCCGAGTCGTGCGCGATCTTGCGCAGCGCGGGCGTGTCGGTCGGGCCCGGGCATACCGAATTAGCGGTGATCCCGTTGGCCGCGACTTCCCGCGCCAACGTCTTGGTGAACGCGATGATGCCGCCCTTGGCCCCGGAATAGACGGCTTCCAGCGACGACCCGACACGGCCGGCGTCGGAGCCGATGTTGATGACCCGGCCCCAGCCCCGCTCCATCATGGCAGGCAGGACGGCCTGGGTGACCCGCAGCGCGCCCTTGAAGTTCAGCTCCAGGATGCGATCCCAGAAATCCTCGGTCGTGTCCACGAAGCTCATCAGGTCGTCCCAGCCCGCGTTGTTCACGGCGACTTCGACCGGCCCCAGCTCGTCCGTGACCGTCTTCACCGCGGCCAGCACCGAGGCCGCGTCGGTGATGTCGGCGGGCACGCCGATCGCGGTGCCGCCGGCCTCGTTGATCGACCGGGCGGTGGCCTGGGCGGTTTCGGCGTTCAGGTCGGCGATCGCGACCCGGAACCCCAGGCCGCCGAGGACCTCGGAAATGCCACGCCCGATGCCCTGGCCCCCGCCGGTGACGAGGGCGACTCGGTTACTCATGCGTTCTCCCGGGATGTGATGTACGGGGGGAAGATGTCAATGCGCTAGCCGCTGGATCAAGGTGGCCGTGCCCAGGCCGCCTCCGCAGCACATGGTGACCAGGCCGATTTCGGCATCGCGCCGCTCCATCTCGGCCAGGAGGGTGGCGAACAGGCGTGATCCGCTGGCTCCGACGGGATGGCCGAGCGCGATGGCGCCGCCGTTGACGTTGACCCGGTCCATGTCGGGTTTGAGCTCGCGCTCCCAGGCCAGCACCACCGACGCGAACGCCTCGTTGACCTCGATCAGGTCGATGTCGCCGATGCCCAGGCCGGTACGGTCGAGCAGCTTGCGGGTGGCCGGGATGGGCCCGGTCAGCATGATGACGGGATCGACGCCCACCGTGGTCTGGTCCAGGATCCGGGCCCGGGCTTTAAGCCCGTGCCGTTGCACGGCGTCCCGGGACGCGATCAGGACCCCGGCGGCGCCGTCGGAAAGCGGCGAGGAGGTGCCCGCCGTGATCCGGCCGCCCTCGCGGCGGAAGGCCGGGCGGAGTGCGGCCAGCTTGTCGGTGTCGGTGTCGGGCCTGATGCCCTGATCACCGCGGCGGATCTGGCCGTCAAGCTCCATCGGGATCATTTCCGCCTCGAACCGGCCGGCCAGCAGCGCCGCGGCGGCCAGCTGGTGGGACCGCACCGCGAACTCGTCCATCTCCTCCCGGCTGATCTGCCAGCGGTCCGCGATCAGCTCGGCGCTTTCGCCCTGGGGGACGAAGGAGTAGCGGTCCCGCAGCTCGGCCGGCCAGGGGTCGCCGTAGAGCCCGGCGATGGTGACCGGCGAGTCGATGGGAACGTGTCCCATGTGCTCGACACCGCCGGCGATGACCACGTCGTGGGTGCCTGAGGCCACCAGCCCGGCCGCGACCGCGACCGCGGTCTGCGCCGAGCCGCAACGCCGGTCCAGGGTGACGGCGGGCACCTCCGGCGGGTAGCCGGCCTGCAGCCAGGCGTTGCGCCCGATATTGCGCGACTGCTCGCCGAACGGCGCCGTGCAGCCGATCACGAGATCCTCGACGGCGCTGGGAGCCAGGCCGCTGCGGGCCAGCAGCTCGGTGTAGCAGGCGGCCAGCATCGCGTTGGGGTGGACGGCGCGATACCAGCCCCGCTCCGGGTGGGCCCGGCCGATGGGCGTGCGGGCCGCTTCCGCGATCAGCACCTCGCGCCCGGAACGCGTGAACGGGCTCGTCGTCGACCTGGCCATCAGTAGCTCCTGGGCAGGCCGAGGACGTGCGACCCGAGGTAGTTCAGCACCATTTCCTGGCTGATCGGGGCGATGCGCAGCAGGCGGGCTTCGCGGAAGTACCTGGCCACGTGGTACTCCTCGGCGTATCCCATCCCGCCGTGGGTCTGCAGCGCGCGGTCGGCGGCCTGGAAACCCGCCTCGGCGCACAGGTACTTGGCGGTGTTCGCCTCCCGGGCGCACGGCTGACCCCGGTCATACAGCCAGGTCGCCTTGCGGAGCACCAGCTCGGCCGCGTCGAGCCGGGCCAGCGAGTCGGCCAGCGGGAACTGAAGGCCCTGGTTCATCCCGATCGGGCGGCCGAACACCTCACGCTCATTGGCGTAGGCGACGGCCCGGCGGAGCGCGGCCCGGCCCAGCCCCAGCGCCTCGGCGGCCACCAGCATCCGCTCGGGGTTCAGGCCGTCCAGGATGTACCGGAAGCCCTGGCCTTCCTCGCCCACCCGGTCGGCCACCGGGACCCGGAGGTCGTCGATGAACAGCTCGTTCGAACTGACCGCGTTGCGCCCCATCTTCCTGATGGGGCGGATATCGACCCGGTCGCGATCCAGGTCGGTGAAGAACAAGGTGAGCCCGTCGGTCTTCTTCGTCACCTCGTCGAACTTCGTGGTCCGGGTGAGGAGCAGGATCTTCTCCGACTCCTGCGCCTTGGAAATCCACACCTTCCGCCCGCTGACCAGGTAGTGGTCGCCATCGCGGCGGGCGAACGTGGTGATCCTGGTGGTATCTAGCCCCGCCTCTGGCTCGGTGACCCCGAAGCAGGCGTGCAGATCGCCGTTGACGATCCGGGGCAGGTTACGGCGCTTGAGATCCTCCGAGCCGTGCACGATGACGGGGTGCAGCCCGAAGATCGACAGGTGCACCGCGCTCGCCGCATTCATCCCGCCACCGGACGCGGCGACCTCCTCGATAACGATCGACGCCTCGGTAATCCCGAACCCGTGACCGCCGTACTCTTCCGGAGTGGTGATCCCCAGCCAGCCGGCCTCGGCGAACGCGGTGTAGAACTCCGTGGGGAACTCATGGGCGGAATCCTTCTCCAGCCAGTAGTCGTCGTCGAATCTGGCCGCCAGCTCGGCGACCGCCTTGCGGATGATCGCCTGATCTTCGGTCAGCTCAAAATCCACTGCGCATCTCCTGACCGGCCGCCTTGAGCAACTTTGATCCTATGGTAACAAAGGACAGACCAAAACGGCAGTGTCTCCAAAACGGCAGCGCCTAGCGGGCCGGAACGAGCGGAAGCCCGGACGCCAGGCGCTCATTCCACACCTCCGGGCTGCCGTACAGCTCGGCGTTGAGCTTGGCCCGCTTGTAGAAGAGCTGCAGGTCGTGCTCCCAGGTGTAGCCGATCGCCCCGTGCATGGTCAGCGCGGCATCAGCGGCCCGCCCGGCCGCCGCACTGACCTGGGCTTTGGCGGTCGCGGCGTGCAGCGCCGACCCCTCTCGCTCCTGCTCGACCGACGCGGCGGCGAAATAGACGATCGACCGCGAGGACTCCACCGACACCAGCATCGTGGCGGCGGCGTGCTTGACCGCCTGGAAAGAACCGATCGGGACGCCGAACTGGGTCCGCTGCTTGCTGTAGTCCACCGCGAGTTCCAGCATCCTCCCGGCGGCGCCCAGGCTGTCCGCGGCCACCAGCACGGCGGCGCGCAGGGCCGCGCTGGCCAGCACCTCGCCGCCGTCGACGTCAAGGCGCTGGCCCGGCGCCCCCGCGAAGGTGACGTCGGCGGCGGACCGGGTCCGGTCGAGAAGTTTCCGGCCGCGCAGCGACACCCCGGCCTGGCCGGCCGGGACGAGAAACAGCGTGCAGCCGCCGTCCGCCCAGACCGGGACGATGAGGCGGGCAGCGCGGTCGGCGCTGAGCACGGCGGGAACCGTGCCGTGCAGGGCGCCACGCTCCCAGCGCACGGAGCCGGGCTCGTCGGGAGGGCGTCCGGCGGTGACCGCGAGCGCGGCGGACTCCCCGCGCTCCAGCACCCCGGCCGAGACGTCCGGCTGCCCGGCCAGGGCGGGGACGGCCAGCACGGCCGCCAGCCACGATCCGCCCGGGGCGGCGGCGAAGCCCAGCTGCTCGGCGGCCAGCGCGAGTTCGAGCAGGCCGCCACCCTGACCGCCGGCGTCTTCGCCGAATCCGACGCCAAGCCAGCCATCGGCGGCCAGCCGCGCTTCGAAGGGGCTCAGGTCATCGCGGCTCAGCCACTGGCGGACGGTCTGGGTGCCGGCGTAGGCGGCCAGCCACTCGCGGAACGAATCGCGGAACATGTCCTGCTCCGGTGACAGCTCCCACCGCATGCCTGCTCCTCTCCCGTCTTCCCGTCACCACAGGCGGCCAGTGCCGCCCGCTGCGCTGGTCGCGTCAGCTCCTGGGCATCTTGAGTATCCGCTCGGCGACGATATTGCGCTGGATGAAGGTGGACCCCCCGGCGATCGCCGTGCCGCGCGCCTGGTACGCCAGCCGCAGCCAGCGGCCGGAGTCGTCCTCGGCGCCAGCGTCGGCGTCGGCGCTCGCGCCTTCGATGGCGTCTTCGAGGGCGTCTTCGAGGGCGAACTGGCCGCCAAGAGGGGCGAGCGAGAGGCGGAAGTCGGCCAGGTCCTCTACCAGCGGGCAGAAGAAGAGCTTGCCGATGGAGGTGACCGGCCCCGGAGGTCCGCCGTCCGCGGCCAGGGTGGACACGCGCTGGCCGATCAGGTAGTGGATCAGCGCCCGGCCGTAGAGGTCGGCCACCTTCTGCCTGATGACCGGATCCTCGCCGAGCGGCCGGCCGTCGTGGCCGGTCCGCGCGGCCACGTCGGCGATGATGTCGTCGACGGCCCGCTTGGTGTTGACCCGCCCGGTCGCGATCCCGACCCGCTCGTAGGCCAGCGTGGCCATCGCCACCTGCCAGCCGCCGTCGACGTCCCCCACGACCAGGCCGTCCGGGACGAACACGTCATCCAGGAACACCTCGTTGAATTCCGCCTCGCCGAGCATGTGCGCCAGCGGCCGGATGGTCACCCCGGGACTGTCCATCGGCAGGATGAAATAACTGATGCCCTTGTGTCTCGGACCGCCGCCGGTGCGGGCCAGCAGCATGGCGTGCGCGGCCAGGTGCGCCCGGCTGGTCCAGATCTTCTGTCCCTGGATCCGCCAGCCACCTTGCGCCCGGGCCGCCTGGGTGCGGAGCGAGGCCAGGTCGGAGCCCGCTTCTGGCTCGGAGAACAGCTGGCACCAGATCTGCTCGCCGGTCAGGATCGGCCGCAGGAAGCGGGTCTTCTGCTCGGCGGTGCCGAAGTCGATGATCGTCGGTCCGGCGAAGTCCTCACCGATGGTGTTCAGCCGCTCAGGGGCCCCGGCCCGGTCGGTCTCCTCGGCGAAGATGGCCCGCAGCTTCGCATCGGCTCCGGCCCCGCCGTACTCCTTGGGCCACGACAGGCCGGCATACCCGGCATCGAACAGCAGGCGCTGCCACTGGCGCCAGAACGGCGCCTTGGCGACGAGATCAGCCGGCTCCGGCCAGGGCAGCTGCGGCAGGGCCCAGTCCAGCCACTGGCGGGCCGTGGTGCGGAAGGTCGCCTCTTCCGGAGAGTCCGCGAGATCCATCAGCGCACCCCTTCGTCCGCCGGTACATGTAAATGACACTATAGGTCAGACCAAAGTCGGAGTCCAAGCCACCGGACGAGCCCGGGACGGGCACCTCGGCCGACCGCTCGTTTACACCAGCCAGCCGCTGATTCATGCCACCGGAGCAAGACACCAGGCCTGCTCAGGATAACGACCGTTTACAGGCTCACGCTATGATCGGCTGGTGGACCGGGAACGCAGAATCTTGGACACGGCCGCTGCCGTCTTCTACGAAAGAGGATTTCACGGCGTCGGCGTCGACGAGCTGGGGAAGCGAGCCGGCCTGAGCGGGCCGACGCTGTACCGCTACTTTTCCAGCAAGGACGAGATCCTCGCCGCGCTGTTCAACGAGGCGATGGACGAGCTCGTCAGCGCGACCGCCATGGTTCACGATGACCCGTTCGCCGACCTGTCCAGGCTCATCCGGCACCATGTCGGCTACGCGGTGAGCCGGCGTCAGCTGGTCAACGTGTACCAGCGCGAGGACCGGTCCCTGACCGGCGCGTGGAAACGCCACTTCAACCACCGGCGCAAGCAGTACGTGGCCCGCTGGGAAGCCGTCATCGCCCGGTGCGTTCCCGGGGCTGCGCCGCTGGAGGTCGCCGCGCTGACCCAGTCGGTGCTTGGCCTGATCTTCTCCATCGCCTACTGGCCGCCGCCGACCGCCGAACTGCCCGGCCTGGCCGACCTCGTCGTCGGCTTCGCCACCAGGGGCCTCTCGGCGCTCCCCGCCGGGCCAGGCCATTGATAATTTCGGTCCGATCATTTTAAACTCCTAACCAACCGGGCACGGGTGCCCGAGGGCGAGAGGGGAACCGGCGATGGCGTTCGCGACGGTGCACGACCGGTATTCCGAGGCCGACATCGCCAGCTTCTACGCGGCCGGGCTCTGGCGGCCTGAGACCTTCTTCCAGTTCGCCGGGCAGCAAGCCGACCGCCAGCCGGACAAGGTATTCGTCACCGACGGAACGACGTCCCTGACCTACCGCGAGCTGCACGACAGCGCGCTCACGCTGGCGGCCGGCCTGCGCCGGCTGGGCATCTCCCACGGCGACCGGGTCTCGGTGCAGATTCCCAGCTGGGCGGAGTTCACCCAGATTTCGCTGGCGCTGAACCGGATCGGCGCCGTCATGGTGCCGATCATGCCCATCTACCGGCGCGACGACGTGGGCTATGTCCTGCAGAACGCCGAGGTGCGGACGGCGATCACCTGCGGCCCGTTCCGCAATTTCGACTATCCCGGCATGTACCGGAGCCTGCAGCCGGACTGCCCCGGCCTGCGCGATCTCATCGTGGTCCGCGGTGACGGCAGCCAGCCGGAGGATGCCATCGCGCTGCAGAGCCTGTTCACCGGCGCGCGCGCCGGCCCGGACGAGCTCGGGCCTGGCGCCGGGCCGGACGATCCGTTCGTGGTCGTCTTCAGCTCGGGCACCACCGCCCGGCCGAAGGGCTGCCTGCACACCTTCAACACCTTCGGCTGCGGATCACGCCTGCTGGCCCAGGCGTTCGGCTACTCCTCCCGCGACGTCCAGTTCAACCCGTCCCCGGTCACGCACACGACCGGGCTGATCACGGGCTTCCTGCTGCCGCTCATGCACGGTGCCTCGGTGCACCTGATGGAGGCGTGGGAACCGCGGGCCGGCCTGGCGGACATCGCCAAATTCCATACCACGGCCACGGTCACCGCGACCACCTTCCTGCAGACGCTGATGGATGCGTACGACCCCGATCAGCATGACCCGGGCAGCATGCGGCTCTGGGTGGCGGCGGGATCGCCGATCCCCGCGGCGTTCGTCCGGCGGGCCGCCGACGTGCTGCCCAACCTGCGGGTGCTCAGCCTCTACGGGCGGACCGAGAACGTCACCACCACGACCTGCACGGTGCAGGACGACCCGGAACGCTCGGTGACCTCGGACGGCAAGGCGCTGCCCGGTAGCTCGGTGCAGATCGTCGGCCACGACGGCCGTGAGGTGCCCCGCGGCGAGCAGGGAGACATCGCCTACAAGGGCCCCATGCACATGCTCGAATACATCAGCAACCCGGAGGAGACCAGCAAGCTGTTCACCCCGGAGGGATATTCGCGCTCGGGGGACCTCGGCGTGATGGACGCCGACGGCTACGTCCGGGTGACCGGACGGCTGAAGGACATCGTGATCCGCGGCGGGCTGAACATCAGCGTGCGCCAGATCGAGGACCTGCTGACCGCGCACCCGGCCATCCGGGCCGTCGCGGCCGTGGGCATGCCCGACGAGAGGCTAGGCGAGAAGGTGTGCTGCTACGCCGTGGTGAGCCCGGGCCACGAGAACCTGACGCTGCCGGAGGTGGCCGACTACCTGCTGGCGCAGGGGCTGGCCATCCAGAAGGTCCCTGAGCGGCTGGAGATCGTTCCCGAGCTGCCGATGACGGCGACCGGGAAGATCCAGAAGCACGTCCTGCGGGCTGACATCACCGCCAAGCTCCGCGGCTGATGTTCGGTCTCAGCGGGCGCGCGGCGCTGGTCACCGGGGCCGGCAGCGGAATCGGCCAGGCGGTCGCGGTCGCCTTCGCCGAGGCCGGGGCCTCGGTGCTGGTGACCGACATCGACGCCAAGGCCGCCGAAGCCACCGCCGTCATGATCCGGAACGGAGCCGGCCGGGCACAATCATGTGAGCTGGATGTACGCGATGCCGAGGCCGCGGCGGCCGCCGCCGGGCAGGCCGCGGCGCTGTCCGATGGCACGCTGCACATCCTGGTCAACAACGCCGGAGCGGTCGCGCCTGCCATGTTCGGAAAGCTGTCAGAAGAGGCGTTCCGCCGGATCATCGACATCCACCTGGTCGGCAGCTTCCTCTGCGCTCAGGCCGTGCTGCCCTACCTGCCCGACGACGGCACCGGCCGGATCATCAACGTGACATCCGCGGCCGGGCTGACCGGAACGATCGGGCAGGCGAACTACGGTGCCGCCAAGGCCGGCATCATCGGCCTGACCAAGTCCCTGGCTCGCGAACTGGCGCGCCGCCAGATCACCGTCAACGCCATCGCCCCGCTCGCGGCGACGCCGATGACGCAGAACATCCGCGACAACGCCAAGCTGGCCGAGCTGACCCTGGCCCGCATCCCGCTGGGCCGCTGGGCCGAGCCAGCGGAGATCGCCGGGAGTTTCGTGTTCATGGCATCCGATGCGGCCTCCTACATCACAGGCCAGGTGCTGCCGGTCGACGGCGGCACCGTGATCTGATGAGCGGTCCAGGACCGCCGATGCCCGGGACCGGGCCGGTGATCGATCTGTCCCGCCATATCCGCCCCGGGGCCGGCATCTGGTGGAGCCAGGCCAGCGCCGAGCCCACCGTGCTCGTGCACGCCCTGATCGATCAGGCGGACCGGCTCGGGCCGGTGCGGGCCTTCTGCGGGCTTTCCTGGGACGAGCGGCTCACCACTGAGCTTCCGGCGAGCATCACGCTGATGTCCTACGGCGCGCTAGGCTCGCTGCGACGGCTGAGCCGGAGAGGGCGGCTGACCGTCGTGCCGTGCAGCTACTCGGCGCTGCCGCGGCTGTTCGCCGACGGCTCGCTGCCGGGCGACGTCGGCCTGGTGCAGGTGTCGGCGCCGGGCGAGGACGGCCTGTGCACCCTCGGCGTAGGCGTCGACTACGCAGCTGATGCCATCGCGCACACTCCCGTCC
>CABEDN010000796.1_pt1 | contig 16513 bp, 16 predicted proteins | sample 3423051 | NCBI WGS metagenome assembly CABEDN01 (sample SAMEA5534330, study PRJEB31848) | metagenome | biome: tundra; feature: field; material: soil | place: USA | collected 2013-05 | depth 0.15 m
CGCGGGGGAAACGGTGACCCGGTTATCCCGCGGGCAGCCCGTCGCCCTGCAGGCCTTTCCACCCAGCTAGCCCCAGCTGCTGATCTTCATGTCCTCGGGATAGGGCGCGGCCGCGCCGCCCTGGAGCCCGGCGCGCATGCCGAGCAGGTGATACGCCCACTTGGTGGAGCAGTGGGAGGGGGCAGAATCGCGGGTATGACGCGGGACGCTGCGGAACCTGAGCGGGAGCATCCTCTGGTCGGCGGGAACGTTTCTGGCGCCATCGTCCGAGTGGGCGACACGGTGCGCAAGCCGGCTGGCCCGTGGACTCCGGCCGTCGAGGCGCTGCTCGGCCACCTGCACGCGGCGGGCTTCGGCGGGGCACCGCGGTCGCTCGGCCTAGACGGAGCGGGGCGGCAGGTGCTGGAGTACGTACCCGGGCCGATGGCGCACGACCTGCCACCGCTCGACGCCGCGGGCCTGTACCGGGTCGGCGAGCAGCCCTGGGCCCGGCTCTTCGCCGAAGGCCGCGGCGATTACTGGGGCCCCGCGGCGGACTACATCGAACGCCATCTTGATACCTGGCGCAGGGCGCTGCGCTGAATGGCCCCGAGGTTCTAGGGCCGGGGACGCCGTTCTGTTGGCTGCCCCCGGGACGCCTTTGCGTTGCCACTCAGGCATCTCCGGCCACTTGAGTTCGGAAGATCTTGGTTGATTCAGGCTTGATGGTCGACTTGGTGTGCCCTGGCGCACACAACCAACCAACACACCCAAATCAACCACGGAAATTCTGGGCGCAACCCTTACGGTGCCGGTGCGACTCACTGCGTCCGGTGGAACTGTCCCGGATCGCCCACGCCGTCAGGCCCGTCCGTGGCTGAGGGCGGTCGCGGGCGAGGGACGGTTCCGGGGAACTGGTACCGGGGTCCGTTCGGGAAAATTATGTTGTGACCGCCCGGTACAGGGCGGATGGCGGCGCACCCGCCCTGTACCGGGGCGGGTTCCTAGCCGCGCAGGAACGGGCGGCCGAGCGGGAGGCCTTTCCCGCCGGTGCCGGCCGAGGATGCACCGAAGAAGAGGTACACCCCAAGCGCGGCGAACAGCAGCACGACGTAGCCGGCGGTCTTGATCAGGCCGGACGAGGGCACGCCCGCCGCCGAGGCCCCGACGTAGCCCAGCAGGAGCAGCAGCAGCGCGAGGCCGACCAGCGTGAACAGCACGGTGAAGGCGCCCGGCAGCCGCAGCGTGGCCAGGGTCAGCATCACCACGACGACCAGCCAGGCGATCAGGAACAGCTTCACCGTGGCCAGGATCGCGGTGGGCGTGATGGCAAACCAGTTGTGGTCCAGGCCGAGCACGAGCACCGCGTAGCTCAGCCAGAACGTACCGAAGATGCCGAAGATGGCGGCAACCGCACTCTGGCCGACTGCCGCGGCCCAGACTGCCCCTAGGAGCAGGCCCAGTGCGGTGGCCGCCAGGATGATCGCTAGGGGGGCGCCGAGGACGCCGGCCGGCACGACGCCGACCAGAGCCAGGCCGAGTGCGACCGAACCGACGATGAAGCTGCCCAGGCCGAGCATGCCCGGGTCGCCTGCCATCGGTCCGACTACGGCCGCCGGCGGTGCGGCCACCTCCTGGGCGAGAGTGCTTGACCGACCCGATTCGTCGGCGGTCGCATCAACAGTGGTCATTCATTCGCCCCTTCGTTGAGAGCGCCCCGCTTGTGCGGGCCTAATGCATCCCTACGTCCGCGGCCGGATACATGTGTTCTCACTTTGAATCAGGGCCTTGGCCGGGGACGTCATCAGCCCAGGCCAAAGGCGGGCTTTTCCGGACGTTTAGGGCACTTTCGGCGTGCTGACGGGATCTTTCGCGGCCAGCCAAGGTTTAGTGCATTTTAGTGTTCTTTAAGAATTTACCGGGCCCTGGCGGGATCTCCCGGGGAATCAGCTGCCGGCCGTGACGATTCCGTACTCGTGAATCTTGCGGTAGATCGTCGCGCGGGACATGCCGAGGGCTTCGGCGGCCCGGACCTTGTTACCCTCATGGTCCTGCAGGCTCTGCACGATCGCGTCGCGCTCGATCGACTCCAGCGGGGACAGCAGCCTGCGGCTCACGGTCCAGCACTCGGGCGGCAGGTCCTTGGGCATGATCACGCCGGCCCGGCGGCGCTGCACGACCTGCTTGAGGACTTGCCAAAGCTGCTCGGTGTTACCTGGCCAGTTGTGCCTCAGCAGCAGCTGCATCGCCTCGGGCGAGCAGTTCAGGCGGCCCTGCTGGCTCAGCCGGGCCAGGAAGAACGGCACCAGCTCGTGCAGGTCCTCGATGTGATGGCGGAGCGGCGGGAGCTCCACCGTGCCCTGGAAGAACCGCAGCAGCCTGGTCAGGTCGGCGGCCGCCAGCTTGCGGTTCAGCGTCACCGCGACGCGCAGATCGTCCGGGCCTTCCTTGGGCTGGCCTTCCTTGGGCTGGCCCTCCTGGCGCTGGCCGTTCCTCGCCTCTTGCAGCGCGCTGGACAGCGCGTGCAGCTGCCGCGCGTTGAGCCGGTCGACATGCCGGATCACCAGCATGCCCGAGCCGTCAAGCAGCTCGCGGCGGGTCTTGGTGAGCCAGTCCTGGGTGGCCGAGTCGGCGTCGAGCACGTGGAACGGCGCGGCCGGGTTCCGCCGCTGGTGCACGGCGCGGGCCAGGGCCAGCTTGCCGACTCCGCCCTCACCCTCCAGCGTCATCCAGTCGGAGGAATCGTAGAGGGCCTCCGCCTCGCGGCACGCGCGCAGCCACAGCACGCCGCTGCCAACCAGGCCCGGCAGGTACATGGCGGTCCTGGGCGCAGGCACCTCCGGAACCACGGCGACCGCCGCGACAAGTTTCACGTGGACCACGCCGTCGGCGAACGGGCTCTCGCCGGAGATCCGCCGGCAGAACATCCTGGCGACCATGCCGCTGGGCAGGTCGACCGAGACCGCGCCCGGGTGGTTCCTGGCCAGCGCCTCGGTGGCGTGCCCGATCAGGGCGGACTGGTCGCCGGGGTCGAGCACCCGGCGAGCGTGGTCGTTCAGCATGACGACGTCGTTGCCGAGGGCCAGCACGATGCCGCCGGTACGGCGGCAGGCCCGCACGTACTCCTGGAGCAGGTGCAGGTCCCGGCTGCTGCCCGCGGCCAGCAGAGCCTGGGTGATCTGATCGGCCGTGGACTTGACCAGGGAGATCAGCAGCGGATCGGCGTTCTTGCGCCAGCAGGTCAGGTCGATGACGCCCACGGTCTTGCCCGAGACGGGATCGTGAATGGGCACCCCGGCACAAGCCAGGCCCTCCAGGTGCTCGGCGTAGTGCTCGTGACCGAAGACATGAGCGGGGCCGCCGGATTCCAGCGCGGTGCCGATGCCGTTGGTGCCGACATGCTCCTCGGCGTAGCTGAAGCCGGGCGCGAGCTTGACCCCGTCGAGGTGCCGCTCGAGATCGTGGTCCGCGGTCAGCCGGGTCAGCACCAGGCCGGCCGCGTCGGTCAGCACGATGCTGATCGGCTGGCCGTCAAGCTGCTCGTGCAGGTGCCGCAGCACCGGATCGGCGGTCCGGGCCAGCGTGGTCTCCAGGTTGGGCTCGTGCAGGTAATTCATCTCGATGTGGTCCGCGGCGACGTTCCACTGGCGAGACCGCCACCACGACGCCAGGATCGGCTTGCGCACGACAGTCTGGTCGATTGACTCGGCGTTGAGGAACCGGTCCCTGGCTTCGGCCAGCCGGTCTCTCGCTGCGTGCAGCGACGATGATGCACGTACCATGAGGCCTCCCCACCCACATATCTCCGGCTGGAGGCCCGGCTGGAGGCTCAGCCAGGCGCGAATTGGATCGGGTTTACCCGCTGATTACAAAGTAAACCCCATGTTGCCACTCACTGTCTCAAGTTGAGACCGCCGGTTTTCCCTGGTGGGCGTTTTCTCGGGCGCATGGAAGCCCACGACCAGAGCATGAACGAAGAGACATTTAACCCCTGGAGCATCGTCAACCTCGTTTTTCATCACCTGGCCAGCGAGGGCCTTCATCCGGTGCTCGGCGAGTCGGGTGACCCGGGCGCGCCCGCGGCGGAACTGCTGCGCGCGCTCGGCATCACTCCGGCCGCCGAAGGCAACCGGCAGGCTTCCGAACAAGTTAAACAGCATCTCGCCGAACTCCGGGCTGCGTTCGATGTGTCTCATGTTGAGAGCTCATGACCTCGGCTATCGAGGTGTGATGCAGGACACAAGGACTTTCGGGACCCGTCGGCAGCCCGAGCAGCCGCAAGGCCACGCTGACCCAGGGAGACGACCTAATAGCCTCCCCGGGGGGCATGACCCCGGATCCCGGAAACCCGCCAGAAAGGGGTGGCGATGAGTCGCCAGAGTGTCGCCAAGGCTCACCAGAAGATCCAGGAGCTGTCCTGGGAGCCTCAGTACCACGAGCCTGTGTCGCAGTACGGAACGGACTACACGTTCCACAAGGCACAGAAGAAGGACCCGCTCAAGCAGGTCCTCCGGTCCTACTTCCCGATGCAGGAAGAGAAGGACAACCGCGTGTACGGCGCTCAGGACGGCGCCATCCGCGGCAACATGTTCCGCCAGGTGCAGGAGCGCTGGCTGGAATGGCAGAAGCTGTTCCTGTCCATCATCCCGTTGCCGGAAGTATCGGCGGCGCGTGCCATGCCGCTGCTGTTCCGCACGGTTCCGAACCCGGAGCTGCACAACGGCCAGGCGATCCAGATGATCGACGAGGTACGTCACTCGACGATCCAGCAGAACCTCAAGCGCCTGTACATGAACAACTACATCGACCCGGCCGGCTTCAACAACAGCCTCCGCAACTTCCAGAACGACTACTGCGGAACGATCGGCCGGCAGTTCGCCGAGGGCTTCATCACCGGTGACGCCATCACCGCGGCGAGCATCTACCTGACCATCGTGGCCGAGACGGCGTTCACGAACACCCTGTTCGTGGCCATGCCGGCCGAGGCCGCGGCCAACGGCGACTACCTGCTGCCGACCGTGTTCCACTCGGTCCAGTCGGACGAGTCCCGGCACATCTCCAACGGCTACGCCACGCTGCTGATGGCGCTGTCGGACGAGAGCAACCATCAGCTGCTCGAGCGCGACCTGCGCTACGCGTGGTGGAACAACCACCGCGTGGTGGACGCCGCCATCGGCACGTTCATCGAGTACGGCACCAAGGACCGCCGCAAGGACCGTGAGTCCTACGCCGAGATGTGGCGCCGGTGGATCTACGACGACTACTACCGCAGCTACCTCGTGCCGCTGGAGAAGTACGGCCTGGTCATTCCGCACGACCTCATCGAGGAAGCGTGGAACCAGATCTGGAACAAGGGCTACGTGCACGAAGTCGCCCAGTTCTTCGCCACCGGCTGGCTCGCCAACTACTGGCGGATCGACCCGATGACGGACGAGGACTTCGAGTGGTTCGAGTACAAGTACCCGGGCTGGTATGACAAGTACGGCAAGTGGTGGGAGAACTACAACCGCCTGTCCACGCCGAACGGTCACCACCCGATCGTGGCCGAGAGCGTCGACTACGTGTACCCGCACCGGTGCTGGACCTGCATGGTCCCGTGCCTGGTCCGCGAGGACATGGTGATGGCCGAGGTCGACGGCCAGTGGCGGACCTACTGCCACGAGGAGTGCCGCTGGACGGACACGGTCGCGTTCCGCCCGACCTACCAGGGCCGTGAGACCCCGAACATGGGCCAGCTCATCGGCAAGCGCGAATGGGAAACGCTGTACCACGGCTGGAACTGGGCCGACGTCGTTTCCGACATGGGCTACGTGCGCGACGACGGCAAGACGCTCGTCGCCCAGCCGCACCTGAACCTGGATCCCAAGAAGATGTGGACCCTGGATCACCTGCGCAGGATGGGCAACGTGCTGAGCCCGAACGTGCTGCTCAACGAGATGTCCTCCGAGCAGCGTGACGCGTTCCACGCCGACTACATCAAGCAGGGTCCGGCGGGCCGTCCGGCCCCGGCGGACAGCTAAGAAAGGCAGCGGAGGGGGTGCCCGGGTTTCCCGGGGCCCCCTCCAGCCCGGTCCAACGCAGTCCGGTCCACATAGCACAGCACCCGCGAGGGGGTTATGGGCGAAAAGCACGTCGTCCGATTCGAGCCGGTGGGCATCGAGATCGAAGTAGACGAGGATCAGAACATCCTGCGCGCCGCGGCCGAGCAGGGCATCATGCTGATGCACGGCTGCAAGGAGGGGCAGTGTGCCTCCTGCAAGTCATTTCTTCTCGACGGCGAAGACATCGAGCACGACAAGTACTCCACATTTGCCTTGCCCGATCACGAGCTCGAGGAAGGCTACACGCTGCTGTGCCGGGCGCACGCATACGAAGACCTGACGATCGAGCTGCTCAACTACGACGAAGAGATGATCCGTTCCGGCCTGCCGATCCAGCAGGGCGTCGCGGAGGTGGTGTCCAAGGACGCGGTCACCCACGACATGCGGCACCTGGTGCTGCGGATGATCGAGCCGGCCGAGATCAAGTTCTTCCCCGGCCAGTACATGGACATCGCCATCCCAGGCACCGAGGCGGTGCGTTCCTTCTCCATGGCGAACACCTCCAGCCGCGAGAGCGGGCTGCTGGAGTTCGTCATCAAGGTCTACCCGGACGGGCACTTCTCCAAGTTTCTGGCGGAGACGCTGGCCGAGGGCGACCGGCTGGACATAACCGGGCCATTTGGCGTCTTCACCCTTCGCGATGGCGAGAACGACCTGGTGTTCGTCGGCGGCGGCGCGGGCATGGCGCCCATCTTGGCGCTACTGCGGACACTGGCCGAGCGCGGCCTGACGCGCAAGGCCACCTTCTTCTACGGCGCCCGGACCTCCAAGGATCTCTGCTTCGAGGCCGAGCTGCGTGAACTGGAGGGCAAGCTTCCGAATTTCCGCTACATCCCGGCTCTATCCGAACCGGGAAACGACGAAGAATGGGACGGCGAGACCGGCCTGATCACCGATGTGGTCAAGCAGCACGCCAGCGACCTGCGCGGGGCACATGCCTACGTCTGCGGGCCGCCGCCCATGGTGGAGGCGGCGCTCCCGCTGCTCGCCACGCTGGGCGTAGAAGAAAAGCGCATTTATTACGACAAGTTCACCACCACCGGTAACCCGCAGGAGTGAGATCATGACTGAGACGCAGAAGAATCAGGAGCGCAGTGTCCCGAAGCCGGTCTTTACCGACGCGGAGGCAGGCGCCAAGACCTTCCCGGACTCCACCAAGCGGGACTTCAACTATTACACGCCGGCCAAGCGCAAGCAGTCCCGGTATGAGGACGTCACCGTTGAGGTCCAGCCCGATCCCCGCCACTACCTAGCCCAAGGCTGGCTGTACGGATTCTCCGACGGCCGCGGCGGCTACCCGCTGGACTGGACGGCCCTGAAGGCCTGGGGCAGCGACCGGCCCGAGCCCGAGCGCTACCCTGGCTCCGGTGGCAAGGGCTACGACTGGCCCGCGACCGGCTGGCACGAGTTCCGCGACCCGAACGAGGAGTGGGAACTCACCTTCTACCGGTACAACTCCAACGTCGTCCGGCAGCTCAACCAGAACGTCGACGTGGCCAGGCAGTCCAAGGCGTTCGCCCAGTGGAACCCGAACTGGGTGCGCTTCGTGGAGTCCAACGTCGGCGCGTGGATGCACGTGGACCACGGGCTCGGCCTCTACCTGTTCGCCAACGCCAACCGGCGCGCGCCGACCAACATGCACAACAACGCGATCTCGGTGAACAGCATGCACCGGATCCGGTCGGCCCAGGACCTGGCGCTGTACAACCTGACCCTGACCGAGGAGATCGAGGGCTTCGACGGCTCCGCGCACCTGGAGGCCTGGAACAACGAGCCGGCCTGGCAGGGCGTCCACGAGGTCGCCGAGCAGCTGACCGGGATCGACGACTGGTGCGAGGCCATCTTCGCGGCCAACATCGTCTTCGAGCCGCTGGTCGGCGAGCTGTTCCGCAGCCAGCTGGTGATGCACGCGGCCCCGAGGAACGGCGACTTCGTCACCCCGACGGTGGTCGGCGCCGAAGAGTACGACTACGCCGAGCGGGACCTGCGCTACAGCATCCCGATGTTCCACCTGCTCACCAACGACAAGGAGTTCGCCGCCCACAACAAGGGTCTCCTGCAGGGCTGGCTGTCCACCTGGACCAGCCGGGCCATCGCCGCCTCCCGGGCGCTGCAGCCGCTGTGGTCGCAGCCCGACTCCAAGCCGCCGCGCTTCGAGGACAGCCTGGACGCGGTCAAGAACCGTTTCGCAGGCATTCTCAATGACCTGAACCTGGACGCACCGAAGGAGCTGAGCCAGTGACCACTTACCAGCACCCCGAGAGTCGGTACAAGTCCGACCACACGGCCTCGAACATGGCCGGGGTTACCCTGATGAACAACCAGGTCGGCGCGGTCGTGGCCCAAGTCATGGATAAGTTGCCCAACGTGACGATCATGCGGCTTCCTTCGATGATCCGGGTCGACGCGGTCGGCCGGATGGACTTCGACTACGACGAGATCTCCGAGGCGCTGGGCGAGGAGCCGGGTTACTACGACGCCGCGCAGTTCGAGGAGAACATGTCGACGCACTACGGCCGCATGATCCACCTGGACGACAGGACGATCATGTTCGCCAACCCGGAGGACGCGGCCGAGTACCTCGACTTCGACCTGACCGCCCGGTCCTAGCGTTCCGGAGCCACACAAGCCCCCGCGTGGCGCGGGCCGCATTCGCCCCGCGTCGCGTGGGTAAGCACGAGATTTCGTGATTGCTCGAGGCATGTTGTGGCACTGAGCCGGATATAACCGGCTCAGCGCCACAACCAGCTCACTGAAGGAGGCGCCTTGTACGAGAGCAACGGCGAGAAGTACTTCATCGTCGATTCGCACATGCATTATTGGAACGCCGCCCCGGACAACTGGGTCCCCGGCGCCGAGCAGTACGCCAAAGGCTGGATCGAGTGCTTCCACGCTTACCAGGGCCTCGGCCCGCCGGAGACGCACTGGTCGATCGAGCACTTCCAGAAGTACTCAGAGGACGACCTGATGAAGGACGTCTTCGAGGACGGGTACGTGGACGTGGCCGTCTTCCAGCCCACCTACCTCAAGGAGTGGTACAAGGAGGGCTTCAACACCACCGAGCGCAACGCGCTGATGGGCGAGAAGCACCCGGGCAAGTTCATCTACAACACCCGGTTCGACCCCCGGGACGGCGACGTGGGCCTAGAGCAGCTCAGGGCCGACGTCGAGCGGTTCGGCTCCAAGGGCGTCAAGCTCTACACCGCCGAGTGGAACAACGGCTCGCGCGGGTACAAGCTGAGCGACCCGGCCGCATACCGGTTCCTGGAAGCCGCGCAGAACCTCGGCATCAAGAACGTCCACGTGCACAAGGGCCCGACGATCTGGCCGCTGGACAAGGACGCCTTCGACGTCTCCGACATCGACCACTGCGCGACCGACTTCCCCGACCTCAACTTCATCGTCGAGCACGTGGGCCTGCCGCGGATCGAGGATTTCTGCTTCATGGCCACCCAGGAGCCGAACGTGTACGCCGGCCTGTCCGTGGTGATCGGCGGCCTGATGCACGCGCTGCCGCACTTCTTCGCCAAGGTCATGGGCGAGCTGCTGTTCTGGGTCGGCGAGGACAAGATGACCTTCGGCAGCGACTACGGCATCTGGGAGCCGAAGTGGCAGATCGAGGGCCTCGTCGGCTGGGACTTCCCGGATGAGCCCGCATACTCCGACTACCCGAGGCTCGGCGTCGCAGGCAAGAAGAAGATCCTCGGCCTGAACGCGGCCAAGCTCTACGGCATCGATGTGCCCGCTGAGTACCAGCTGAAGGACGACAGCTCCCCGGCCGCCCAGGACGACGCGCAGCTGGTCGAGGGCCGCTCGCAGCCGGTCGCGGGGGCATGAGCGCTCCTGTAACAGCCGGATCCGCCCGTGCTGCCGCCCCGGGGGTAACCTCCGTTACCCCCGGGGCGCCGCGGGACGATCTTCTCCGGGCGCTGGAGACGGTGCGCGATCCCGAGCTCGACGAGCCGATCACCTCGCTCGGCTTCGTCGCCTCGTGCACCGTCTCCGCGGACGGGGACGCGCAGATCCGGCTGCGGCTGCCGACGTATTTCTGCGCGCCCAACTTCGCCTACCTGATGGTGGCCGACGCCTATGACGCGGTGTCGGCGCTGCCGGGGGTACGCCGCGCCGAGGTGGTCCTGGAGGATCACTTCGCTTCCGACGTGATCAACGGCGGCGTGGCCGCCCAGGCCGGTTTCGTCCGGTCCTTCGACGGCGAGGCGGTCGACGAGCTGCACGGGCTGCGCGCCGACTTTTTGCGCAAGGCGGTGATGGCAGGCACTGATCAGGTGTGCAGGCCGCTGCTCGCGGCAGGTGCGGACCCGGCGGCATTGCTCGCGATGACTCTTGGCGAGCTGCCGCCTTCTCGTGCGCTGGTCCGGTTGCGTGAGCGCCGGGCCGACCTGGGCCTGCCCGCCGCCGACGACGCCCCGCTGCTCATCGACCCCGCCACCGGCGTACCGGTCACCATGGACGCGCTGCCGCTGCACCTGCGCAAGGCGAAGGTCACCCGGGTGAGCATCGAGGCGAATTCCGGGATCTGCCGCGGGATGCTGCGGCACAGGTATAACAACACCGAGGGACAAGGGGAGACCGGCCTCGCTGAGGACTCGGGCTCTTAACTAACGTGACGCGGAAGCAGGTCGAGGAGGACCCATGAAGGCCGTCCGGTTGCACAAATTTCACTCTCAGCCGGTGATCGACGACGTACCTGAGCCTAAGATCAGCGGACCGCTCGACGTCATCGTGAAGATCGGCGGCGCCGGCGTCTGCCGCACTGACCTGCACATCATCGACGGTCAGTGGGACGCGGCGATGGGCACGCCCCTCCCCTACATCCTCGGCCACGAGAACGCGGGCTGGGTGCACGAGATCGGTTCGGCGGTCACCAACGTGGCCGTCGGCGACACGGTCATCCTGCACCCGACGCCGACCTGCGGCCTGTGTCACGCCTGCCGGGCCGGCGACGACATGCACTGCATCAACAGCTCGTTCCCCGGCCTGTCCACCGACGGCGGGATGGCCGAGTACCTGCTCACCTCGGCCCGGGCCTGCATCAAGCTCAACCCCGAGACCCGGCCGCAGGACGTGGCCGCGCTCGCCGACGCGGGCATCACGGCGTACCACGCAGTCCGCAAGGCCCTCCCGCTGCTCTACCCCGGTACCACCTGCGTGGTGATCGGCGCGGGCGGCCTGGGCCACATCGGCATCCAGTGCCTGTCCACGCTCACCGCCACCAACATCGTCGTGGTGGACGCCAACCCTGAGGCGCTCAAGCTGGCCTCGCAGCTGGGCGCGCAGCACACCGTGGTCGCCGACGGCGGCCAGCGAGACGCGGTGCTCGAGCTGACCGGCGGTCTGGGCGCCAACGTGGTGCTCGACTTCGTGGCCGAGCAGGGCGCCGAGGCCGACGGGTTCGCGATGACTGGCGCGGGCGGCTCGTACTTCGTCATCGGCTACGGCGGCACCCTGCACATCCCGACGCTGGACATCATCTCCACCGAACGCAACATCATCGGCAATATCGTCGGCACCTACAATGACCTGGCCGAGCTGATGGCGCTCGCGCAAGCGGGCAAGGTTACGCTGCACACCAAGGCCTACCCGCTCGACGCGGCGCCCGACGCGCTCGCCGACCTCGACGCCGGCCGGGTCCGCGGCCGCGCCATCCTCGTTCCATAAGGAGCAAACATGGCTAAGGAACTGCGCTACGGCGCGGAAGCTCGCGCGCTCCTGCTGGCTGGCGTTGACCAGCTGGCCGAAGCCGTGAAATCGACACTCGGCCCCAAGGGGCGCAACGTCATCCTGGAGAAGATCACCGGCTCGCCCGTGGTCACCAACGACGGCGTCACCATCGCACGCGAAATCCACCTGAAGAACCAGTTCGAGAACATGGGCGCGCAGCTGGTCAAGGAAGCCGCCATCAAGACCAACGACATCGTCGGCGACGGCACCACCACCGCCACCGTGATCGCCCAGGCGATCATCAAGGAAGGCATGGAGGCCATCGGCAAGGGCGGCAACCCGGTGCTGGTCAAGCGGGGCGTCGACCTGGCTGTCGGGCGCCTGGTCGAGTACCTGCGCGGCGTCGCGCACCCGGTCAAGACCGAAGAGGACTACGCCCGGGTCGCGGCGATCTCCGCCAACGACGACGACACGGTGGGTGCGGTGATCGCCAGGGCGCTGTTCACCGTCGGCGACAGCGGCATCGTGACCGTGCAGGATTCGCCGGTTTCCGGCATGAGGGTCGACTTCGTCGAGGGCTTCGAGTTCGACAACGGCTATCTGTCGCCGTACATGGTGACCAACCCGGCCGCGCTCGAATCCATCGTCGACGATCCCTACATCCTGCTGTGCAGCGTGAAGATCACCAAGGTCCAGGAGCTGATGCCGCTGCTGGACAAGATCATGCGCGCGCCCCGCCCGCTGATCATCGTCGCGGAGAACGTCGAGGGCACCGCGCTGAGCATGCTCGTGCACAACCACGTGAACGGGATATTCCAGTGCGTCGCGGTGCGGGCACCCGGGTTCGGCGACAGGCGGCTGCACAAGCTGGAGGACATCGCCGCGCTGACCGGCGGCGCCGTCTACAGCAAGCACTCCGGGTTCAGCCTGGAGACGATGACCGTGGAGCAGCTCGGCCGGGCCTCGCAGGTGCGGGTCACCGCCGACAACACCACGATCATCGGCGGCGGCGGCGGCAAGGAGGCGGTGGAGTTCCGGCTCAACCAGATGCGGGCCGAGCGGGAGCGGGCCACCTTCGGGATCGACGAGGACGTGCTGAACGAGCGGATCGGCGCCTTGTCCGGCAAGGTGGCGGTGATCAGCGTGGGCGCGCCGACCAGCGCCGAGCTCAAGGAACTGCAGCACCGGGTCGAGGACGCGCTGTCCGCCACCCGGGCCGCCATGGCCGAGGGCATCGTCGCGGGCGGCGGCGCCGCGCTGCTGCACGCGGAGAGCGTGCTTGATGGCGCGGACGTCAACGAGGACTACGCCATCGGCATCGACATCGTGCGGCAGGCGCTGAGCGAGCCCGCTTACCTGATCGCGGCCAACGCCGGCTACGAGGCCGCGGAGGTGGTGGCCAAGACCAGGCAGCTGGGACCTGACGAGGGATTTGACGCCTTGCAGGGCCGGCATGGGAACATGATTGACATGGGCATCATCGACCCGCTCCGGGTAGTCCGCTCGGCGCTGCAAAACGGCGCGTCCGTGGCGGGCCTGCTGCTGACGACCAACACGCTGGTCGCCGAGGAGCAGACCCCCTGGGGCGGCAGCGCCGCGCTGATGACCGAATTCGGCTCGCTGGACGAGGGCCTGAACCAGCCATCACCCGACTCGAGCACGCCGCAGTCGCTGGGGCTCGGGCCGTCGGTTGGCTGACGTCGGGCCACCTGTTGGCTGAACCCAGGCCGCCAGTTGGCTGACACGATTCCGCTCGCCCGCCAGGTGGTTGTCGGCGACGACGCCATACCTGGGGAAAGCCGCGTCCAGGACGCGGCCGAGCGGGTCCTGTCCGGGGAAAGGCGCGGGGTCCGGGCGGTACTGCCGTTCCTGGGCCCCGCGTTCATCGCTGCCGTCGCTTACGTCGATCCCGGCAACTTCGCCACCAACATGGCGGGCGGATCGCAGTTCGGGTACATGCTGCTCTGGGTCGTGCTGGCGGCGAACCTGATGGCAATGCTGGTCCAGTCGATGAGCGCCAAGCTCGGCATCGCGACCGGCCGCAGCCTGCCCGAGGTCTGCCGCGACCGCTTCCCCTTTCGGGTCGTGGTGCTGCTGTGGCTGCAGGCCGAGGCGATCGCGATGGCGACCGACCTGGCCGAGTTCGTCGGCGCGGCCATCGGCCTGCACCTGGTCTTCGGACTGACGCTGTGGATCTCCGCTCTGCTGACCGGCCTGGCCGCGTTCGCCATCCTGGGTATGCAGGTGTGGGGTTTCCGCAGGCTCGAGGCGACGATCACCGGGTTCGTGGCGGTGATCGTGCTGGCGTTCGGCCTGGAACTGCTGAAGAGCAGCCCGTCGGCCGCCGGGGTCGCGCACGGCTTGTTCGTACCGCAGCTGGCCGGCGGCGGCTCGGCCCTGCTCGCGGTCGGCATTGTCGGCGCCACCGTGATGCCGCACGTGATCTACCTGCATTCCTCGCTCACCCAGAAGCGGATCGTCGGCGCGAACGCTGACGCCAGGCGCAAGATCTTCCGCTTCGAGATCGTCGACATCACGATCGCGATGGGCACCGCCGGGATCGTCAACCTGGCCATGCTGGCCACGGCGGCCGCCGTCTTCCACGCCCGTGGCATGTTCGGCGTCGGCAACGACATGGGCCAGGTCTTCGGTGGCCTGGACCATTACCTGGGCGCGCACAGCGGGACGTTCTTCGGCGTCGCGCTGCTGGCGTCAGGGATCGCGTCCTCCTGCGTGGGCACGATGTCAGGTCAGGTGGTGATGCAGGGCTTCATCCACCGCCAGATCCCGATCTTCGCGCGGCGGGCCATCACCATGATCCCGGCCCTGATCGTGATCGGCGTGGGCTTCAACCCCACCCGGGCGCTGGTCCTGTCCCAGGTCTTCCTCTCCTTCGGCATCCCCTTCGCGCTGATCCCGCTGTGGTTCTTCACCAGCAATAAGCAGCTGATGGGATCGCTGGTGAACCGGCGGACCACGATGCTGGCCGGCGCCGGAGTCACGGTCGTGATCGTCGCGCTGAACGGGTACCTGCTCGTGACGGCGTAACCTGCTGGTGTGAGCCCCGTTTCGCGCGGTTTTCACCGCAAGCGCCAAGAAGTCGACGCCAGCCGGGTACCGCCTGGCCAGTACGTGACCCGCGACTTCCCCGTCCTGTCGGCCGGCCCGACCCCGCGCACGGCGCTGGCGAACTGGACGTTCTCGATCGCCGGCGGCGACGCGCCGAAGAGCTGGACGTGGCAGGAATTCCGCGCGCTGCCCACCGAGACCTTCAGCACCGATATCCACTGCGTGACCCGCTGGTCCAAGCTGGACACGACCTGGGAGGGCGTGTCGCTCGACGTGCTGCTCGCGGCGGTCGACTACGACGCCGAGTACGTGCTCGCCTTCTGCGACGGCGGGTACACGACCAACCTGCCGGTCGCCGACCTGACCGGCGGGCGAGCCTGGGTCGCGTTCGGCTACGGCGGTGCCCCGCTCGGCCCCGAGCACGGCGGCCCGGCCCGGCTGCTGGTCCCGCACCTGTACTTCTGGAAGAGCGCCAAATGGGTGCGCGGGCTGCGGCTCCGCGACACCGACGAGCCCGGCTTCTGGGAGAACTACGGCTACCACATGTACGGAGACCCATGGCGGGAACAGCGGTACGCGGGCGACTGACCTGGCAGACGGCCACGGCCGGCTCGGTGGTGACGGAGACGGCTACGGCGCGGACGATTGAGCTTGAGGTGCCCGGCTGGCCGGTGCACCGGGCCGGCCAGCACGTGGACGTCAGGCTCACCTCCGACGACGGCTACCGGGCCGAGCGGGCCTACTCGATCGCCTCAGCGCCCGGTGAACCGCTCGCGATCACGGTCGAGCGGCTGGACGACGGCGAGGTCTCCCCCTACCTGACGCAGGAGCTGCGGCCCGGGGACGAGCTTGAGGTGCGCGGGCCGATCGGCGGCTACTTCGTCTGGGAACCCGCGTTCGGCGGGCCGCTGCTGATGCTGGCGGGCGGCTCGGGGATCGTGCCGCTGCGGGCCATCTTGCGGTACCGGGATCTTATTGGCAGCTCTGTGCCGGTCCGGCTGCTGTACTCCTCGCGGCGGCTGGAGGACGTAATCTACCGGGCCGAGCTCGACGTTGCCCCGGCCGGGGTGCAGGTGATCCACGCGCTGACCAGATCGCAGCCGGCCGGCTGGACCGGGTACGCGCGGCGGGTGGATGACCAGATGCTGGCCGAGGTGGCCTGGCCCGCGGCGGACAAGCCGCTGGCTTATACCTGCGGTCCGACCAGCTTCGTGGAAACCGTCGCGGCCGGGCTGGTCCAGCTCGGCTATCCGCCGGTGCGGGTCAGGACCGAGCGGTTCGGAGCCACCGGCCAGTGACGGGTCCGGCGGAGGCAAAGTGACGTGTCCAGCGGAGGGAAGCTGATCATGACGATTCTGGATGTGCCTGCTCCTGATGACGCCGCGCTGGACGGTAACGCCATCGGCGGGCTGCTGATGGAGGTCTTCGGTGCTGAGATGACCACGGCCTCGAGTGTCTGCGCTTGGTGCGGTGCGATCAGCCAGGTGGCCGGGCTCGCGGTTTACCTGAGCGCGCTCGGCGCCGTGGTCCGCTGCCGCGGCTGCGACGGCGTGCTGATGGTGTTCGTGCAGGTCCGCGGGATCACCTGTGTCGACCTGCAGGGCCTGGCCAGCCTGACGTAGCCTGCTCCGGCACCGATCCCGTGACCTGCTAGCCGGGCCGGGGAGAGGCGGCGGGGGTGG
>CABEDN010000806.1_pt1 | contig 16462 bp, 17 predicted proteins | sample 3423051 | NCBI WGS metagenome assembly CABEDN01 (sample SAMEA5534330, study PRJEB31848) | metagenome | biome: tundra; feature: field; material: soil | place: USA | collected 2013-05 | depth 0.15 m
GAACTGGGCCGACCATTACCGGCTCGACGTCAGCTACGGGATCCGGCCGCACGACATCGGGCGGCTGCCGGAGATCTTCACCGCCCCGTTCCTGCATTTCTCCTGGGATCACATCGAGGGGAACTCCGGGCCGCTGTTCGTCTTCGGCCTGCTCGCCGCCTATCGCGGCGTGGTCAGGTTCCTCGGCGTGACCGCGCTGGTCGCGGTGACCAGCGGGCTGGCGGTCTGGCTGTTCCAGGGCAACAGTGAGCAGACGGTGGGGGCCAGCGGCCTGATCTTCGGCTACTTCGGCTACGTGCTGGCCCGCGGGGTCATCGACAGGAACCTCATCGACGCGCTCGCCGCGGTGGTGATGGGGCTGTCGTACGCGTACATCCTGACCGTCGCGATACCCGGTGCCCCCAACGTGAGCTGGATCGCGCACCTCGGCGGGCTGGTCGGCGGGGTGGCCGCGGGCTGGATCTTCCGGACCAGGCGCGGCGCGCCAGCGCCGGGCCGGGCCGGGCCCCCCGGCGGATCCGGCCGCGGGCCGAAGGGCTCCACGGTGGCCGTTCCGGTGAGCCCGGGCCATCCGCGGGCCGACCTGTATAAGGAACTGGGCGACCTGGGCCTCTAGGTCCTGATGCCGTCACCGCGGCCCGCGCGGGCGGCGGCACGTCGGTGGTCTTCAGCCTGCCCGCCTACCAGAACACCGTCAGCCGCGTGGTGGGGGACCACCGGGGCGTGCCCGACATCTCGATGAGAGCGGCCTGCAGCGGGGCGGTCAACATCTACCAGAGCTTCGCCGGCCAGCCGGCCGGCTGGTACGCGCTGTGCGGCACCAGCGAGGCGACCCCGCTGTTCGCGGGCGGCGGACCAGGTGGCGGGGCATTCGCTCGGCCTGATCAACCCGGCCCTGTACCAGCTGGCGGCCGAGCATGCTGCGGGCATCGTGAGCGTGACCGCGGGCAATAACACGGTGGCGTTCCGCCAGGGCGGCCGCATCCGTACGGTGCATGGCTTCAGCGCCCGGTCCGGGTACAGCCTGGCGGCCGGCCTCGGCACCGTGAACGCCGCCTACCTCGTGCCGGAACTCGCCCGGCTGGCCGGCCGCTGACTAGCCGGTCCGCCCTACGGGCGCTAACGAGCCGCTCCGGCTAGCGGCCGGCTGAGTTCTCGGCCAGGTCGGCGACGTACGGCGTGCCGTCACGCCAGGCGGCGATCTGCTCGGGACGACCGTATTCGGCGAGATAGCCGGCCACCCGGTCCTTGACGTGATCCCACACCAGGATCGGCTCGCCGTCACAGTCCGCCACGAGCGGCGCGAACGCCGTGAGCGGTTTGATCACCGCGTCCAGGTCAGGGTAGACGAAGACCGCGGTCGATCGCCGCGTCCCGGTGCCGCCCGCTGCCACCCGGTGCCGGCCGGCCCGCATCCGGCCGCCGGTCCAGCTGGTCAGCAGCGATCCGGAGAACACCTGCAGCGCGCCGGGAATGTTCGGAACTCCGATCCACTGGCCGTCGGACGCCTGTACCTGCAGCCCTTCGTAGTCACCTTCCTGCGCCAGGATCGTGACCGCCGAGTCGTCCACGTGCTCGAGCAGCAGCAGCTTGTCCTCATCCGCGGCGGCTTGGGGATAAGGCCAGGTCGGATAGTCGTTCACGGTCAGCCGCAGATGCGGCAGGGAGCCCAGCGCGAACGTATCCTCGCGCAGGCCCTGGGCCTTGGCGTACAGCCAGAGCATCCGCTTCGCCAGACTGCGGGACGCCTCGATATAGCGAAACGCCGCCTCGCGCAGGCCCGGGTCATCTTCCGGCCACAGGTTGGCGTGGTTGTACAGGCCGAGATAATCCTCGCCCAGCCCGGCCGCGCGCGCGGCCCCGATGTCGTCGAACTGGGCCACGTTGAAACGCTCGAGCTCAAGCCGCCCGGAGTCGTCCGGCCACTGCCGCCAGCCGCGGTAGGGGTGCGGGCTGGCCAGCTTCGCCTTTTCCGCCTGCGGCAGGCGGAGCAGCCGGTCCGTGCGGGCACTCAGGTCGCTGATGAGATCAGCTGGCACGCCATGATTGATCACCTGGATGACGCCTAGCTCCTCGGTGGCGGCCCGCACCCAGCCAAGCTGCGAGGTTTTGCCGGCGCTCGCGGCGCGGAGATCGATGACAGGAATGGCGGACGTCATCAGCTCTTCCCCTCTATGTCGCAATAGGTCACGTCGGCCTCTGGTAGGTCACGTCGGCCTCTTTGTAGGTCACACCGATCTGCTGGGTCTCGGCGTCGACCGTGACGGTCCCGCCGCTGGGAATGACGTGCTGCGGCTCGGGGCCGGTGACTTTTCAGCGGCGGGCCGTGCCAGGACCACGCGGTCGCGGGGAACGAGCGCGGCTCGGTCGCCAGCGTCGATGCCACGCCCAGTCGCCCTCCTCATCGCAATAGCTCGCGGGCGGTTCGAGCCGGTAACTGCCCCGGGTGAACATCGCGCGTTCCAGCGACAGCCGGGACACCGGGTGCATGGCCACCGGCCAGCCGAACTGCACCATGATCGAGCCGCCGAGGTAGGAGACCAAGCCCAGGTTCCACAGGAACAGGTGCAGGTTGGTGTTATCACTGTAGCCGAAAACGGCTTGGGGCCGGCGGTCAGCACGTCCGGATCGAGGTGCGCGAGGACCTTGAGCTCGTCCTCGCCGCCGATGCTCGCGATGACGGCCTTGATGTCCGGGTACCTGAACGCGGGCGGCATAAGCTCCATCCTCCCACCCGGCGGTCCTGGCCAGACGGGCTCCGGGGGAAAACCCCCGATGACATCCGGGGGCCCGCACCGTCGTAGTTTTAGCGCCCGATCTTTACCGTAGAGGTACGACGTTCAGCAGCGATCGGGGAACGGGGTACCAGCATGACGGCCGTGGTCAGCGGGGAGCGCGCCAAGGCGACCTGGCTCACCGGGGTGGCAGGCTTGCTGATCCTCGGGGCGGCCGTCGTGATGATGGTCGTGGCGGCGCCTTCCCCGGGCCACCCGCGACCGCACCCCGCCACGGTGCTGACCGCGAGTCCGGCCCCGGCGGACCTGGGCCGTCAGCTCACCCTCAGCAGCGATTCGACGATGGTTCGCGCGTGCCGGGCCGGACCCCGGGCGGTGAGCGCCTGGGCCGAGGCGTACACCCCCTCCATGATCAGCGAAAGCTGGTCCGCGAGCAGCTCGGAGCGGGCCGCCCGGCCGCCGTCGGCCAAGCCGGCGGTGAGCTGACCGAGGCGGTCGCGAACCCATTTTTTCACCGCGACCGCGGCCTGGTGCGCGGGGTGCGCGGGATCGGGGAACTCGGCCAGCGCCATCAGGAAGGGGCAGCCCCGGCAGTGCTGAGGCTGGACCTGCTCGGCGAGCGCGTCGAACACGGCCAGGATCGCCTCGCGCGGATCGGCGCCGCCCGCGCTGGCCGCTGCGTCGAACCAGTCGCGGTAGAGGCGTCCGGCTCGCTCGATGTAGGCGGCGACGAGGTCGTCCTTCGAGGCGAACAGCCGGTACAGGGTGGCCGGAGCCACTGCGGCCTCAGCTGCCACCCGGTCAATGCCGGTGGCACGGATCCCGTGCCAGTAGAACAGTTCGTGCGCGACGCTAAGCACGTGCTCACGGGTATCAGCCGAACTGCGCGACATGCCCCAGATCCCTTGCGTGATGGTGTCTCCCACCATAGCGTGCATGTTAGGGAACGATCCCTAACATGACGGAGGAAAAGAACTGATGATCCTGGTGACAGGGGCCACCGGCAACATCGGCCGCGAGCTGGTCGGCGTCCTGGCCGGGCGCGGCGAGCAGGTCCGGGCCCTGACCAGGCCAGCACCGGCCGGAGGGGACCGCCCGCAGGCGTTTCCGCCGGGCGTGCAGCAGGCGGCAGCCGACCTTAACTCACCTGACAGCATGCGGGCCGCCCTGGCCGGGGTGCGCGGGCTGTTCCTGCTTCCGGGATACCAGAGCATGCCCGGCACGCTGGACGAGGCCAGGCAGGCGGGCGTGGAGCGCGTGGTGCTGGTTTCCAGCAGCTCGATCCACGGCGGCGACCCGGGCAACGCCGTCACGCGTTACATGATGGAGTCCGAGTCGGCGGTCCGGGAATCCGGCCTGGCGTGGACGTTCCTGCGGTCGTTCGGCTTCATGTCCAACACGCTGCAGTGGGTACCGCAGCTTCAGGCCGGCGACCTGGTCCGCGCGCCGTGGGCTGACGTGCCGGTCGCGATGATCGATCCCTGCGACATCGCGGCGGTGGCGGCGGCCGCCTTCACCTCGGCCGGTCATGAAGGCCATGTCTACACGCTGTCCGGCCCCGAGCCGTTGCGGCCCGCCGGCCGGGTGCGGATCCTCGGCGAGGTCCTCGGCCGGAACCTGACGTTCCAGGGCCAACCCGACGACGAGGCCAGGGCGGAGATGAGCAAAAGCATGCCTGCCGAGTACGTGGACGCGTTCTTCCGCTTCTACTCCGAGGGCACCCTGGACGAGTCGCACGTCCGGCCGGACGTCAGCGACGTCACGGGCCGCCCGCCGCGGTCCTTCAGGCAGTGGGCGCAGGCGCACGCGAGCGCGTTTTAAGGGCCAGCACGGGCTAACGCCAGCTGGCGGCGAAGGCGCGGGCCGGGTTGCGCACAAAGAACTTCTCCGCGATGTCGCCGCCAAGTTCGGCGGGCACCTTCAGCTGGCCGCAGAGCAGATCAGCCACATCCAGGGCCGCGGTGCCCAGCTCGTGGTGTACACCGATCGGTGCTCCGGTCGCGTGGTGCGCCTCGGCGGCCGCGATCATGGTTTGCCGTGCGTGCGCGTCAACGTGGTGGAACGCTCCGGCGACCTTGATCAGCCCCGCCCGGGGAAGCGGCCCGGACGATTCCGCATCTCCGGGACCTAGCCGGGGGTCTGGGTGCATGCCGGTCGTCAGCTCTTCGGTAAACAGCTCGGCCAGCCGGGGCAGCACCGCTTCCACCATGCCTGGGTCGCCATAGTGCGCCGCCTGATGCAGACCGGTGGCGGCGATAACGGTCACGCCGCTTGACCGGGACACCTTCGCCAGCGCATCGGCCCGCCGCCCCAGCCCGAACGGCGTCCACTGCACCATCGCCTGCCCGCCGAGGTCGCGGAAGGACCGCAGCTCGGCGATGGCGGCGTCGGTGTCGTCGAGTTCTTGCCCGCCCAGCTGCGCGCTGCGGAAGAACAGGTGATCGTGCGCGTCGCAGACACCGAGGTTCTCGGCGGGGATGTCACCCAGGACTGTCCGGACGACCGGCGAGCTCACCAGGGCCGGCCAAGCGGCAGGTCCCAGAGCTGCGGCGAGGACAGGTGCAGGACCTCGTACCTGGTTCCTTCCGCTGCCGGGGCAGCGCTCGCCCAGAGGGTGAACGTGACGAGCTCCCAGCCCCGTGGGTCGATCGCCGTGGCCGAACAGTGCACCCCGGTCCGTTCAGGAGAATCCTGAAGCTCGGTCAAGGCCGATTCGATCACGGCGCCCGGGTTGGCGTCGGGCGGAATGAGCTGCTTACGGCGGGTGGCGGTGCGGGGAAGAACGCCCGGAAGAGCCGCCGCAGCCGGGCCGCGCTGGAAGCCGAGGCCGATCCAGTGCTGCACGGCCGGGCGGCCGAAGTCGGAGATGATGTGCTGGAATCCGCCGATGCCCCAGCAGAAGCGGTTCATGCCTTCGGGCGACTGCGCGACGTGCACGATCAGGCCGGGTATTCGTCGTCGGTGACGTGGTCGCCCCAGAGGGTGGTCTGGCCCTCGTCGTCCGCCTCCTGGATGGCCAGGTGCGTCATGAAGGTGCCGGGCCCGGCCCCGTGCCAGTGCCATTCGCCCGCTCCCGCGTGCACCGTGTCACCGGCCCGGATCGGCTCAGGCTCGCCGCCGCGGCCGGTCACCAGCCCCGCGCCCTCGGTCACGTGCAGCACCTGGCCGAGCGGATGGTAGTGCCACGCCGTCCGGGATCCCGGCGCGAAATGCACGCTGAGCACCCTGGTCCTGGCCGGCGGCACGGGCGCCGCGATCTCGTCCATCCAGACCGGGCCGGTGAACCAGTCCTTCGGTCCCGGCGTGGTATCCGCGCGCGTCCTGCTGATGTCCATGGCGTTCCTTTACTCCTCGGTCGCGGCCCGCGGAGCGCGCAGGACGACGACCGAGCGGGGCCCGGCGGCCACCTGCTCGCCCGCCTGGCGCTGCGGCGCGGTCCCGGCGCCGGCCGGGTCGTAGCTGTCTATGTCGGTGTGCCACGCCTGCCCCGGCCGGGTCACCGGGACGGTGAACGCAAGAGGCTCCCACCACGCGTTCACCAGCACGAGGAAGTCGTCGTCCAGCATCGGCTGGCCGTCCGGGGCGGTATCCGGATCATCTGAGCCGTCGAGGTAGACGCCCAGCGCGAGGGCGTTGCCGTCGGACCAGTCGGCCTGCGTCATCGGCGTGCCCGCGGGCGTGAACCAGCCCAGCTCGGAGGCCTCGATGCCGGTGAGGAAGCGGTGCCGCCGGAAGACCGGATGGGATCGCCGGAATGCCACCAGGCTCGTGGTGAACGACAGCAGATCGGTGTCGACGGCGGACCAGTCGAGCCAGGAGGTCTCGTTGTCCTGGCAGTAGGCGTTGTTGTTGCCGCCCTGGGTCCGGCCCAGCTCGTCGCCGCCGAGCAGCAGGGGCACGCCGAACGAGAGCAGCAAGGTGGTGAGGATCGCGCGAGACTGCCTTGCGCGCAGCGCCAGCACCTCTGGGTCGATCGTCGGGCCCTCGGCGCCGCAGTTCCAGGAGCGGTTGTCGCCGGCGCCGTCCCGGTTCGACTCGCCGTTGGCGTCGTTGTGCTTGGTGTCATAGGACACCAGGTCCCTGAGCGTGAAGCCGTCGTGCACCGTGATCAGGTTCACCGAGGCGGTCGGCCCGCGCCGGTCGCCCCCGTACAGGTCGGATGAGCCGGCGAACCGGGTGGCGAACTCGCCGAGGGCGCCGCTCCGCTGGCTGCGCCAGAAGTCGCGCATGCTGTCCCGGTACTTGCCGTTCCACTCCCGCCACAGCGCCGGGAACCGGCCGAGGTCGTAGCTGTCCATCTGCCCGACGTCCCATGGCTCGGCGATGAGCTTCGCCTGTGACACCACCGGGTCCTGCGCGACCAGGTCGAAGAACGCGGACAGGCGGCTGAACCCCCCGTCCTGGCGGGCCAGGGTGGCGGCGAGGTCGAACCTGAACCCGTCGACGTGCATCTCGGTCAGCCAGTACCGCAGCGAGTCCATGATCAGCCGCAGCGCGACCGGGCTCCCGGCGTCCAGCGAGTTGCCGGTCCCTGTCGTGTCGTAGTACTGGTCGGGGTGACCCGGGTTCAGCCGGTAGTAGGCGGTGTTGTCCAGGCCGCGGAAGCACAGCGACGGACCGCCCTCACCGCCCTCGGCGGTGTGGTTGAAGACCACGTCGAGGATGACCTCGAGCCCGGCCTGGTGCAGCGCCTTGACCATGGCCTTGAACTCCGCCACCTGACCACCGGCGGCGACCTGCGCGCCGGTGCCGTCCCCGGACCGCACCGCGGCGGAGTAGGCCTGGTGTGGCGCGAAGTACCCGATTGTGTTGTAGCCCCAGTAGTTGGTGAGCCCGCGCTTGAGCAGGAAATCGTCAGGCACGTACTGATGCACGGGCATCAGTTCCACCGCGGTCACGCCCAGCTTCCTCAGGTGCTCGATGGCGCCCTCGTGGGCGAGCCCGGCGTAGCTGCCGCGCAGCGACTCGGGCACGTCCGGGTGGCGCATGGTGAAGCCCTTGACGTGCACCTCGTACATGATCGTGTCCGCGTAGTCCCGCTGAAGCGGGGCATCGTCGCCCCAGTCGAAGGCCGGGTCGGTGACCAGGCTGAGCGGCACGTGCCCGGCGGAGTCGAGCGAGCTCGGCGCGTCCTGGTTGCCCCATTCGTAGTCGAACACCTCGGGCCCGAACCTGACCTCACCGCGCACCGCCCGCGCGTAGGGGTCGAGCAGCAGCTTGGCCGGGTTGCAGCGCAGGCCATTGGCCGCGTCGTAGGGACCGTGGACCCGGTACCCGTAGGCCTGCCCGGGACCGGTCCCGGGGACGAAACCATGCCAGACGCCGTCGTCGTAGTCAGGCAGCCGGACCCGTGTCTCGTTCCCCGCCTCGTCGAACAGGCACACCTCGGCCGCCTCGGCGACCCGGGAAGCTACCGCGAAGTTGGTCCCGTCGTCGCGCGGCGTCGCGCCCAGGGGCGACGGCCGGCCGGGAAGTGCATCAGCCACCCGGCCTACGTTACCGATCACCGCCCGCGCCGCCGCAGCAGGCCTGGCTGTCAGCCTCCCCGTAGAAGGTCGCGCTGTCCGCCAGGACCGTGTAGAACTCCCAGGATTCGCCGTTCGGCGCGTCCTTCACCCAGAACTTGTCTTGCCTGGCGTAGCAGCAGGTGGTGTCGCGCTCGTCGGCCAGCGCGAGCCCGGCCGCAGCCAGCCGGGTTTGCTCCGCGTCGACGGTGCCGATGTCGGCGACCTCGACGCCGAGGTGGTTGAGGCTGCCCCCCTGACCGGGGTTCTCCATCAGGACGAGCTTGAGCGGCGGCTCGGCGATGGCGAAGTTCGCGTAACCGGGCCGCCGCTTAGCAGGCTCGGTGCCGAACAGCTTGCGGTAGAAGGCAACAGCCTCGTCGATGTCGTCGACGTTGAGCGCGAGCTGGACACGAGACACAGCGAACCTCCAGGGGCTCGACATAGACCGCTGTCTATGTCTATAGCCTGAGCTTGCCACATGACATCGGCGCCTGTCAATATAGACGCATGTCGAACTCTCTGCTCCTGCTGACGGCGGCCGATTCCGCGGCCTGCTGCTCCCCGCTGTCCGCGCAGCCGCTGACGACGGAGCAGGCTGAGCAGGTAGCACCGCTGCTGAAGGCCCTGGCCGACCCGGTCCGGCTGCGGCTGATGTCCCTGGTGGCCTCGCACGAGGGCGGCGAAGCATGCGTCTGCGACCTGAACGACGCGTTCGACTTGTCTCAGCCGACCATCAGCCATCACCTGAAGGTGCTGCACGAGGCCGGGCTGGTCGATCGGGACAAGCGCGGCGTGTGGGTGTATTACCGGGCCCGCACCCAGGCGCTGGCCGCCATCGCCGCCCTGATCGGCTGCACGGCGCCGTAAACCAGACCCGCCACCCGGAAGGCAGCAGGCCCATGACCACCCCGGCAGAGCTCGACAAAGTCCGCGACCGGGTCCGCGCCCGGTACGCCCAGGCTGCCCGCACCGTCATCGGCGGCGGCATCCCCAGCTGTGGCGACACCTGCGCCGGCCCGGACGAGACCGGTACCGGCGCCGGCTTGTACTCCGCCAGTGAGCAGGGTGAAGTCCCGGCGGACGCGGTGACGGCCAGCCTGGGCTGCGGCAACCCGCTCGCGGTCGCCGACCTCCGCGGCGGCGAGACTGTCCTCGACCTAGGCTCAGGCGGCGGAATCGATGTGCTGCTGTCGGCCCGCCGGGTCGGCCCGGCGGGAAAGGCCTACGGCCTGGACATGACCGAGGAAATGCTCAGCCTCGCCCGCGCCAGCGCCGCCCGGGCCGGGGCGGCCAACGTCGAGTTCCTGCCCGGCCATATCGAGGCGATTCCGCTGCCCGCCAGGTCCGTGGACGTGATCATCTCCAACTGCGTGATCAACCTGTCCGCCGACAAGCCGGCCGTTTTCGCCGAGAGCTTCCGGGTGCTGCGACCGGGCGGCCGCCTCGGCGTCTCCGACATCCTGGCCGAGGATCACCTCACGCTCGCCGAGCGAGCCGAGCGCGGCGGCCCCATCGGATGCATCGCCGGCGCCCTGTCCTTCGCCGAGTACCACGCGGGCCTTACCGAAGCCGGCTTCACCGCCGTCAGCATCACCCCGACGCACGAGGTCGCTCCCGGCCTGCACTCCGCCATCATCCGCGCGGTCAAGCCATAGCCGGCCCGCCAGGAACGGTGTCCAGCCGAGGTGGGGACGGGCGCGCCGACGCGATGACCGACGTGCACGCCGCGGCCGTGCTCGCGATCTACCAGGCCGGTATCGATGAGGGCAACGCCACCTTCGAGACCCGCGCACCCGGCTGGCCCGCCTTCACCTCCGCCCGGCTGCCCCGCCAGCCCGTGCGGTATACCTTCTGGCGGCGGCGCGGCGCTGCTAGCTGCCGCCGAGCACCTGGCGGACGGCCGCCAGCCGGTCAGGGACGATGCGCCACCAGGTCCACTTGCCGCGCTTGTCGCCTTCAATCAGCCCGGCCCGGGCCAGCACCCGGGTGTGGTGGGAGATAGTGGGCTGGCTCTTGCCCAGCGGCTGCTCCAGGTTGCAGCTGCACACCTCGCCGCGCGCACCGACGATGGAGATCAGCCGCAGCCGGACCGGGTCCGCGAGCGCGGCCAGCACCGCGGCCAGCGCCGCCGCGTCGGCCTCCGACAGCGGCACGTCCGTGATCGGCGGGCCGCACAGCGCGTCGCTGGCGGTGATAAGCGGGATCGTCCGGGTGTTGCGGCCAGCCGCCATCCCACCTCCCATTGACAGTGATCAATATGACCCCGATACTAGTCACATCGACACCAGTCAATCTAACGGATGGCCGTGATGCCCTGCTACTCCGCAATCACCGCGGCCCCGGGCGGCCCGCGGTGAACGAGGTAGCGCTAGGGCGGCGGCTGCTCGCCGAGCTGCTGGGCAGCATGTTCCTGGCCGCGGTGGTGATCGGCTCGGGGATCGCCGCGCAGCGGCTGTCGCCGGGTGAGACCGGGCTGGAGCTACTGGAGAACGCGGCCGCCACCGCGGCCGGGCTGTTCGCCGTCATCTTGATGTTCGGGCCCGTCTCCGGCGCCCACTTCAACCCGGTGGTGTCCTTCGTCGATGCCGCTTTCGGCGGACTGCGCTGGCGCGACGCCGCGGCCTACCTCCCCGCGCAGGTGACCGGCTGCATCGCCGGCGCCGTGCTGGCCAACCTGATGTTCGCCCAGGCCGCCGTCAGCATCTCCGTCAAGCACCGGGCCACGCCCGCGCACTTCCTGTCCGAGGTCATCGCCACCCTGGGGCTCGTCCTGGTGATCTTCGCGCTGGCCCGGTCCGGCCGGTCCCGGTCCGCCCCGGCCGCGGTCGGGGCGTATATCGGCGCGGCGTACTTCTTCACCTCCTCCACTAGTTTCGCCAACCCGGCGATCACCGTGGGCCGGATGTTCTCCGATACCTTCGCCGGCATCGCGCCCGCCTCCGCCCCGGCCTACATCGCCGCCCAGGTCATCGGCGGCGCCCTGGCCGTCGCGGTGATCAGGGCGCTGTATCCCGGCGTCACCCCCGCACAGGCCGCTGACATCATCGTCCCCCACCACCGCGACCGGTCCGGCCCGGCGCCCGACCGCGCGGCGGCCGATGGCGCCGCCCCGGCTGCCAGCCGGCCTGTCTGACGAGCCAACCGAAACGGAACCCAGCCATGCACCTGGTCATGATCGGCGGCAGCGACGCAGGGATCAGCGCCGCTCTGCGGGCCCGCGAACTCGACCCTGGCGCCGAGGTCAGCGTGGTCGTCGCGGACGCCTACCCCAACTTCTCGATCTGCGGCATCCCCTACTACGTCTCCGGCGAGGTGCCCCACTGGCGCAACCTGGCCCACCGCAGCCTCGCCGACCTGGAAGCGACCGGGATGTCGCTGCGGCTGGACACCACCGCGCGGCGGATCGACGCCGCCGCCCGCAAGCTCCTGGTGACCTCCCCCGACGGCACCGGGGAACTAATCGGCTACGACAAGCTCATCGTCGGTACCGGCGCGGTCCCGGTCCGGCCCCCGATCAGCGGCCTGGCCGGCCCCGATGCCCTCGGTCCCGATGACGGCGTGCACCTGCTGCACTCGATGGGCGACACCTTCGCCGTCATGCGGACCCTGGAACAGGCCGGGCCGGCCAGCGCGGTCATCGTCGGCGCGGGCTACATCGGCCTGGAGATGGCCGATGCCCTGACCACCCGCGGCCTGCAGGTCATCCAGATGGAACAGCTGCCCGAGGTGCTGCCCACCGTCGATCCCGGCCTCGGCACCCTGGTACATACCGAACTCGCCGCTCGCGGCGTCGAGGTCCTGACCGGCACCGCCGTCCGGCAGATCAGCCGCAACCCGGCAGGGAAGGCGGGACGGCTGCAGGTCGAGGCGACCGCGGCCGATGGCACGGCCGTGACCCGGCTCACCGACATGGTCCTGGTCGTCGTGGGTGTCCGCCCCGACACTGACCTGGCCGCCGCGGCCGGGGCCGCGCTGGGCGCCAAGGGCGCCATCGCGGTGGACCGGCAGATGCGGACCAGTCTCCCCGGCGTATTCGCCGCGGGGGACTGCGTGATCACCCACCACCGGCTGCTCGGCGAGACCTACCTGCCGCTCGGCACCACCGCGCACAAGCAGGGTCGCGTGGCCGGCGAGAACGCCCTCGGCGGGGACCGGGAATACGCGGGCAGCCTCGGCACCCAGGTGGTGAAGATCTTCGACCAGGCCGCCGCCCGCACCGGGCTGCGCGACCACGAAGCCGCCGCCGCCGGATTCGACCCGGTCACCGTCGGATCGCAGGCCGATGACCACAAGGCCTACTACCCCGGCAGCCACCGCATCGCGATGCGTTTCACCGGCGATCGCGGCACCGGCCAGCTCCTCGGCGTGCAGCTGTTCGGGCACCGGCACGCCGAGATCGCCAAGCGGATCGACATCGCCGCCACCGCGATCTTCCACGCCATGACCGTCGAGGCCATCAGCGACCTCGACCTGTCCTACACGCCGCCCCTGGGCAGCCCCTGGGACGCGATCCAGATCGGCGCCCAAGCCTGGACCCGGCACACCCGGCAGCCCTAAGACCACGCGGTTTCCAGCACAGCGACGCGCCGGTGCATGGGAATCTCTTACTCTGGCCACTCTGGCCACTCTGGCCACTCTGGCGTATCGGGTTCTGGCTGGCCGCTCTCCCCGTCGTCGCGTCCGCTGAGCGCCGCGGCGGTGCAGGCGCCTTTCCCGCGCAGCCATCCGGTGAGGCGGTTGGCGTGGCCGCGGATGGCTTCGTCGAGGGGCGTGAGCTGATCCCGGCCGACCCAGTTCAGATCCGCGCCGAGCTCCAGCAGCTGCTCGGCGATGTACTGCTGGTCGCCGTGGCAGGCGCCCCAGAAGGCGACAGTGATCGCCTGCGTATCTGGCGGCGGTACCGCGGTCAGGTACGCCTGGACCCGGTCGTGCAGGCCGAGGGCGGCGGCTTCGGGGAAGGTAGTGCGGGCACCGCGTTCGATCAGCCGCCGGGCGGCGTTCCACTGCCCGTAGGCCACCGCGTCGGAGATCGCGGTGCCGCCGACGACGGCTCCGTCGGCTTCGATGCCAGCGCCCGCGTCGAGCAGCGCGTCCAGCGCAGCGACGTCATCGCTGCTCGCCGCCCGGTGCAGGGCCGTCTCGGTGTGCGGGCCGGTGAACCGGGCATCGACCTGCGCGCCCGCGGCCACCAGCGCGGTGATGACGGCAGCGCCGTTCGGGAAATGGCCGGGCCACTGCGTGGCCACGTGCAGCAGGGTTCGGGTCACGCCGCCGTCACCGAGATCCCCGGCATCCGCGGCGAGCCGGACGCTGGCCAGCCCGGGATGGTCACTAAGCAGCCGGGCGAGCGTCTTGAGGTCACCGCGACGGACAGCATTCACGACCTCGACCGCGACCGGATCCCCCTCCGGCAGGGTGAGCATCCCGGTCAGCCCACGGCTCAGGCGCCCGGCCGGTCGCCGATACCGTTCAGGCATCTGGCCATGACCAGGCTCACGTCCACGCCCCGCATCATCTCACCAGCTTAACCGGGCTGACTTTGCCCGGCCTGCTGGAGGAGGACGCAGCGCCAGGTCAGGTCACCGGGACCTGGTCCGGTGCCGGTTCCCGCCGGGCCTCGATGTAGATGGTGCCGCCCTGCCGCGCGGTGACCTCGACCGCGGTGGCCGCCAGCGCGAACGGAAGGGCCGCCGCGGCCGCGGCGAGAGCGTACAGGCGGAAGGCTGGACTCTGGGCGGCCTGCCGCGCCTCGCCGCGCCGGATGGCGTCGTACAGGTCCGGGTGCCCGGGGAGCTTGCCGACGAAGCCGTGCACCCAGCCGAAGACGACCTGCCCGCCGCGCAGGTAGCTCACCCGCTCGACCCGCAGTCCCAGCGCCTCGATCTTGGACAGCAAGGCCGGCGGGCTCAGGTGGACGAGATGGCGAGGCAGGTCCAGCGCCAGCCAGCGATCGCCGAACGCCCTGGCCTGCAGGCTGGTCGCGTTGGGTACGGCCACGATCAGCGTGCCGCCGGGGGACAGCAGCCCGGCCGCGTGACTCAGCGCCCGGGCTGGCTGGCGGAGGTGCTCGAGCGAATGCCAGAAGATGACCGCCGACCAGGTGCCGTCTACCTCTTCGACCTCCGCGTTGCGGATGTGCGGTCCGGAGGCGTACGGCTCCAGTCCGACGGCGTCCCGGCCGTGCCGCACGAAGGCTTCCACCAGGGTTCCGTCGCCCGCGCCCACGTCGAGAACCTGGCCGGGCGGCAGGATCCGGTGCAGGCGATCGGCGAGCGCCGAGCGCGTCCGCCGGATCACCTTGTCCCCCAGGCCGGAGAACCGGCCCGAGGTGGGGCGGTACCAGTCAGCGTAGGCCGCGCTCAGCTGCTCATCGCTCGGCCAGGGCGACGTGGTCGCCACGCCGCAGCGAGCGCACCGCACCCGGCCGGTGAGATACTGGTCGGTGCCGTCAAACTGGTGATCGCACCAGGCGCAGCGGACGGCGGGCGGCGCCTGGGTCCGGGCATACGCCAGCGTGTTATTGCTTTCTCCCAGCGCACCGCGCCTGTCCCGGCTGTCCTCGGAGCGGATTGCCGATGACCTCACGTTCGACAACGGATCCTCCTGCTAGCGTTTCCTCGCGGTCGAAGTGAAGCATAGCGGCGGCCGGGTCTAGCGGCGGCCTCAAGTGAAGGAGTGACACATGAAGCCGACCAGCATCAGCGGTGCCTGGACGTTTACGCCCGCCGTTCACCGGGACGACCGAGGTCACTTCCTGGAGTGGTTCCGGGCCGGTGAGCTGTCGGACTCGCTCGGTTACTGGCCGGAGACCGCGCAGGCCAACTGCTCGGTGTCCCGCCGGGGAGTCATCCGGGGTGTCCACTTCGCCAGCGTTCCTCCCGGGCAGGCAAAGTACGTGACGTGCGTCAGCGGCGCGATCCTGGACGTGATCGTCGACATCCGGGTCGGCTCGCCCGGTTACGGGCGCTGGGAAGCGGTGCACCTGGATGACACCAGCCGGCAGGCCGTGTTCCTCGAAGCGGGACTAGGGCACGCCTTCACTGCCGTCAGCGACGAGGCCACGGTCATCTACCTGTGCTCGACTCCGTACGCACCGGGACGTGAGCACGGCGTGCACCCCCTCGACCCCGGCATCGGCATCGAGTGGCCGCCCGGCACCGAGCCGGTGCTCTCGCCGAAGGACGCCGCGGCTCCGACGCTCGAGCAGGCCCGTCAGGCCGGGCTGCTGCCCGTTTACGCCGACTGCCAGGCGTACCTGGACCGGCTGCGCAAGACGGCCGAGGCGCGGAACTCGTTACCGGGCCGGCGATCCGGCCGCCGCGGCGGCCTGCTGCGCGGCCAGGACGTCCGGGAAGGCGCGGTGCAGGGCGGTCCGCCAGTCGCCGATCGGCGGCACGGCCGGCGGGGCCCAGGCGCCGTGGCCCAGCACGCTGTAGGCCGGACGGGGCGCCGGGAGGTTCAGCTCGCTGCTCGGTATCGGCCGCACCCGGGCCGGATCGGCGCCGAGCAGGCTGAAGATCTCCCGGGCCAGCCCGAACCAGGTGGTCTGCCCGCTGCTCGTGGCGTGGTAAATGCCCGGCGGGGCGGTGTTCTGGATCAGCGCGATGATCTGCCCGGCCACGTCGGCGGTCCAGGTGGGCTGGCCGTGCTGGTCGTCGACGACGTTAACGGACGGCCGCTGGTCCTCGAGCTTGATCATGGTCCGGACGAAGTTCGGCCCGTGCGCCCCGTAGAGCCACGCCGTCCGGACCACATAGCCCGATCCGGGCAGCCGGCCGAGCACGGCCCGCTCGCCCGCCAGCTTGGTGCGCCCGTAGGCGGTGCGAGGCGCAGGAACATCGTCCTCGGCGTACGGCCGGCCTGCCTGCCCGGCGAAGACGTAGTCGGTCGAGACCTGCACCATCCGGGCCCCGGCCGCCGCGCAGCCCGCGGCCAGGCGGGCCGCGCCGCCGGCGTTGACGGCCAGCGCCTGCTCCTCGGACGCCTCGGCGGCGTCGACGGCGGTCCAGGCCGCGCAGTTGACGACCACGTCCGGCCGGGCGCGCGCGATCGCGTCGGTGACCGCGGCGGTGTCGGTCACGTCCAGCCCGGCCCGGTTCATCGCGGTCACCGGCTCACCGCGGGAGGTCAGCGCGGCCACCAGGTCGGTGCCGAGCATGCCGTCGGCGCCGGTGACCAGCCACCGGGTCATGGCATCCCCCCGGTGCCGGCCGGGGCCGG
>CABEDN010000814.1_pt1 | contig 16388 bp, 10 predicted proteins | sample 3423051 | NCBI WGS metagenome assembly CABEDN01 (sample SAMEA5534330, study PRJEB31848) | metagenome | biome: tundra; feature: field; material: soil | place: USA | collected 2013-05 | depth 0.15 m
AAGCCCGGTGGCTCGCCGAGCACGGCGTGCGCGAGCTGGTGCTGGTCAGCGAGAACTCGACCTCCTACGGCAAGGACCTGGGCAACCTGCGGCTGCTCGAGGAGGTGCTGCCGGACCTGGCCGCCACCGACGGCATCGAGCGGGTCAGGATCAGCTACCTGCAGCCCGCCGAGCTGCGACCGGGGCTGATCGAGGTCATCGCGTCCACTCCGGGCGTCGCCCCCTACTTCGACCTGTCGTTCCAGCACGCCAGCGGCCGGGTGCTGCGCGCGATGCGGCGGTTCGGCGACCGCGAGCGGTTCCTCGCCCTGATCGACCAGATCAGGGAGCATAGCCCGCAGGCCGGCGTCCGGTCCAACTTCATCGTCGGTTTCCCCGGCGAGACCGCGGACGATCTCAAAGAGCTCGAGCTTTTCCTCAGCCACGCCGGGCTGGACGCCATCGGGATCTTCGGCTACTCCGACGAGGACGGCACCGAGGCCGCCTCGCTGCCGGGCAAGCTGGACAACGCCGAGGTGGCCCGCCGGGTGGAGGAGTTCGCCAGCCTGGCCGATGAGCTGATGTCTCAGCGCGCCGACAGCCGGCTCGGCGAACAGCTCGACGTGCTGATCGAAGAACAGGCCGAGGACGGGCGCTGGGAGGGCCGGGCCGCCCATCAGGCCCCGGAGGTCGACGGGGTCACCACCGTCAGCTCCGACGCCCCGCTCGCGGCCGGCGATATGGTCCGCGCCGTGGTGACCGGTTCTGATGGGGTCGATCTGATCGCGTCGGCCATGATGGGCGACGTGACCCTGCGGTGACCCCCGAGGTCGGGCTCTGGAATGTGGCCAACGTCCTCACGATGGCGCGTATCGTCCTGGTCCCGGTGTTCGTCGCCTGCCTGCTGGCGGGCGGAACGGCCTGGCGGCTCATCGCGCTGGCCATCTTCTGCGTCGCCAGCCTGACCGACCTGCTCGACGGGCGGCTCGCCCGCAGCCGCGGGCTGGTCACCGACTTCGGCAAGATCGCCGATCCGGTGGCCGACAAGGCGCTGACCGGGACGGCCCTGATCTGCCTGTCCGCGCTCGGCGAGCTGCCGTGGTGGGTCACCGGGGTGATCATGTTCCGGGAGATCGGCGTGACGGCGCTGCGCTTGGCGGTGATTCGCCGGGGCGTAATCGCGGCCAGCCGCGGCGGCAAGGCGAAGACCCTCCTTCAGGTCATCGCGATCTGCCTGTACGTGCTGCCGGGCCCGCTGAGCCCGCCGGGAATCGTCCGCGGGCTCGTCATGGCGGCGGCGCTGGTGGTTACGGTGGTGACCGGCGCGGATTATGTCCTGCAGGCGATGCGGCTCGGTCATGCCGGGCCAGAGGATCGTCCTGAACCAGTGAACCATTCAGACCTTGGGGAGGCATGATCGTGGTCTTGGAGTCTCCGGGTTCCCCGGGTTCCCCGGGTTCTTCGGCCGGCGAGGCGGCGCGCGAGCTGGCCGGGCAGATTCTTGACCGGCTGCGAGCCGGCGGACACACGGTCGCCGTGGCCGAGTCGCTGACCGGCGGGCTCGTCGCGGCGGCGCTGACCGACATCCCGGGCGCGTCGGCGGCCTTCCGCGGCGGAGTGGTCACCTACTCCACCGAGCTCAAGGCGTCGCTGCTCGGCGTGAACCCCCTGATGCTCGCCCGGCACGGCGCGGTGTACCCGCCGGTGGCGGTGGCGATGGCGGAGGGCGTCAGGACCCGGCTGGGCGCGACCTACGGGCTGGCGACGACCGGAGTGGCGGGACCAGAGCCCTCAGACGGCCAGCCGGTGGGCACGGCGCACATCGCCGTGAGCGTGGCGGACGACACGGTGGTCCGCACCATCGCGCTGGCCGGGGACAGGCAGCAGATACGTAGACTGACGGTAGAGCATGCCCTGGGCCTGCTGCTTGGCAGGCTCGGGGAAGAGAGTTACTGATTACAGCGTTACGTTGGCAGTGAACACGGGACGGCATGATCTCGCAAACTGAGGGTGATGCCAGGTACCGTGGGGGTGTAGGCCGATTTGGCCTCGGAAGGGGAGTGCGACCATGGTTCTGCTCCGTCAGCTGCTCGGTGACGTGCTGCGCCGGCTTCGCCTGCGGCAGGGTCGCACGCTGCGCGAGGTCTCCGCTTCGGCACGCGTGTCCCTCGGTTACCTGTCCGAGGTCGAGCGCGGGCAGAAGGAAGCTTCCTCCGAGCTGCTCGCCGCGATCTGCGGCGCGCTCAACACCCCGCTGTCCCAGGTGTTCCGTGAGGTGTCGGACAACTTCTCCCTGGCCGAGCTGCAGAATGAGCCCGTCCTGAGCATTCCCAGAGAGCCCGGACTTCGGGTGCCCGCGGACGCCAGCGTCAGCCTGAACTCCGCCGAGCGCGGCTACGCCCCGATCAGCGCCATCGTTCCTGACGAGGACCCGGCGCTGCAATTCTCCGGCGAGGAGTCCGGCTTCGGCACCGCGGCCGGCTTCGACGTCACCGACATGGTGTCGGTCTGACCCGCTGACCCCTCTGACCTCTCCGGCCTCCGACCCTCCTAGACCCAGGCGCTGGGGTTTTCCGTCAGGTGGCGGACCATGTCGGGCAACTTGGCTGCCACGATGTCGGCCAGCGTAACCTGATCGAGGACGGCCCGCTCGTTGGCCCGCAGCGCGATCCACACCTGCTGCAGGGGTTCGGCGACCCCCGGATAGGTGACGTTCTCCGGGCGCTCGCCGCGCACGCCGAGCAGCTGGCCGTCGATAGCCCTGATGATGTCCGCCAGCGAGATCTCGGCCGCCGGGCGCGCCAGCCAGAAACCGCCATCGGGCCCGCGCTGGCTGCGGATGAGCCCGGCTCGACGGAGCTGCGTCAGGATGGTCTCCAGGAACTTGCCTGGTATCTGCTGCGCGCGGGCAAGCTGATCGGCGGTGACGTGACCGCTGCTGGCCGCGGCGAGCTCGATCGCGGCGCGCAGTGCATAGTCGGCCCGGGCTGACAGTCGCATGTTCGTTATTATGCACGTTCCCCACTGGTTTTCTCGCATTAGTGAGCCGTCCGGCCGGACCTCGTCCCAGGCCAGGAGGCGTAACGATTGGGTGGCGGAGTGGTCGCCAGCCCGAGGGTGCGGACCAATCGGGCCGAGCCCGACGCGGGCCCGGGCCGCCCGCCGGGGACCGGCGGCGCCGGTGGTGGGCGGGCTGGTTCATCCGGCTGGGGTGGCTGGCCGGCCTGATCGCCGCGGGGCTGGACGGTCACCGACGTGTCGTTCTACACCACCGAGCTGCCCGAGTACATGCTGGTCGTGCTCACCGGCGGGCTGCTGACCTGGCTGGTCATCGACCGCGGCCGGCTAGATCAGCCCGGGCCCCGTCAGCGGCCAGCCCCAGTAGTTTCCCTTCAGTAACTTTAGTAACTTCAATGTTAAAAAATCTCGCAGAGTACTCGTCCACCTTTGGCAGCCCAGGGACCCTGGACACAGCGGCACCCGCTGCTCACCCCCCGTCACGCTTGCTCCCTACCCTCAGTAGCGCCCCTAGTCGACCTAGTAGCGCGGGCCACGGACCTCCGTTAGAGGGGTATCGGAATCTCGGTGCACGTGCATAATGGTGTGTTAGTGAAGATCTTGATATGGATAAAGCTTCCCGTGTCTGAACCTTCACATGTTATTGATGGTGTATTCCGAGGAGGTTTTCGACGCGGATGAATAGTTGGGGGTAGCGGGCTGTGGTGCCCTCAGGAGGAATGGCAGCGGAACCGGGAGCTCGCCGGTTCCGGGTCGGCGATGTGCCGCCGCTCGCCGAGGGATTTACCGACCGGCCCGATACGGCTCGCGGCATCGCGGACGCGCTGGTGCCCGGTTCGGCCATGGCGCTGGTGCCCGGTTCGGCCTTCGCTGAGGGACCGCAGAACTGGCTGGGCGCATGCGGCAAGACCCAGATCGCCGTCGTCATCGCGGAGTCGTTGTGGCGATCGGGCTCCATCGACATCCTGATCTGGGTCAACGCCACCAGCCGCGCGTCGGTGCTCTCCGGTTTCGTGGAGGCGTCGGTGCCCGCCACCGGCATCGAGCCGACCGGGACGGCTGAATCGATCGTGGCGCGCTTCGTCAGCTGGCTGAGTGAAACCAGCCAGCAGTGGCTGGCGGTGTTCGACGACCTGTCGGACTCGGTCGACCTGGAAGGACTGTGGCCGGAGGGCCCGTCAGGCCGGGTTCTGGTCACCAGCCCGCACTCCGCGGTGGCCGGCCGCCGCGGCGTGCAGGTCGTCCCGGTCGGGTTCTTCAGTGTCCGCGAGGCGCTGAATTGCCTGACCGAACGGCTGAGCGTGAACCCGGCGCAGCGCCACGGCGCCATTGACCTCATCGAGGCCCTCGGCCGCGAGCCACTGGCCCTGGCCCAGGCCTCCGCGGTGGTCGCGAATTCCACCCTGGCCTGCCGGGACTACCGGGATTACTTCGCCCGCAGGCGGCAGCAGATCGGGGTCGCGGCGGGGGAGGTTCCGTCGGCGGCCGCAGTGACCTGGACGCTGTCCCTGGGGCAGGCGGAATCTCTGCTGGCGGGTGATTCGGTCCGGTCGATGCTGGTCTTCGTCGCGCTCCTGGACGGTCACGGTATACCGGGATCGATCTTCAGCACGCCGGCCGTGGCCGGCTACCTAGGCGGAGCCGTGACCCCGTTCTCGACGGCGGTCGACCCGAAGCCCGCCTGGGACGCGCTGCTCGCCATCGAGCGGGCCGGCCTGATCATCATCAACCGGGCTGAATCGCCGCCGACGATCCTGATGAGCTCGGTGCTCCAGGGAGCGATCAGGCTGGCGGCGCCTGCCCAGGTCCAGGACCCCGCGGCCCGGGCGGCCGCGGGCGCGCTGCTCGAAGCGTGGCCAGCCGAGGAGCCGCAGCCGTGGACGGCGGAAAGCCTGCGGGTCAACGCGGCTAGCTTGCAGGGCTCGGCCACCGATGTGCTGTGGGCCGATGGATGCCACCCGCTGATGCTGCGGGCCGGCCGTAGCCTGGACAGCGCCCGGATGGTCGGGCCCGCCGTCGAGCACTGGCGAGATCTCGCCGCCCGCTGTGACAGCAAGCTGATCCCCGGCCACCCGGACACCCTGGTGGTGGCCGCTCAGCTCGCGGCCGCCTACCTCGCCGCCGGATACGCGGCGGACGCCGTGACCTGGTACCAGCGGGTGCTGGCCGAACGAGGCCGTGAACTCGCCCCGGGGCACCCCGCTATCGTCGCGGCGCGGGTCAACCTGGCCCGGTCCCTGATCATGGCGGGCGAGCCCGCCGATGCCGTGACCGTCTTGCACCGTGCTGTTACTGAATGCGAGCAATTCCGCGGGCCCGGTCACCCGGACACGCTCAATGTCAGCGACGAGCTCGCCGCCGCTTACCAGGCCGCAGGCGATACCGCGGGGGCGATCCAGCTGCTGAGCCGGACGCTGGCCGATCGCGAGCGGGTGCAGGGCACCCGCGATCCGGAAACCATGGCCACCCGGGAACGCCTCGCCGCGGCCTGCCTGGCCGGCGGGAAGGTCAAGGAAGCCGTCTCGCAGTACAAGCGGGTGCTGTCCGACCGGGAGAAGGTGCTCGGGCGCGGTCACCCGGATACGATTTCGGCCGCCGCGGATCTATCCGCCGCCTATCAGGCGGCCGGGAAGATGCCGTCAGCGATACAGCTGTCCGAGCAATGCTGCGCCGATTCCGAGCGCGTCCTCGGGCCGGATCATGTCGACACCTTGGCTCGCCTGGCGAACCTCGGGCACCTGTACTACGCCGTCGGCCGGGTCGGCGACGCGGTGACGCTGCTCCGCGATGTCGCCGTGCGCTGCGAGCGGGTGCTGCCCTACGGCGACCCGCTGACCCGGGCCGTCCAGCAGAGCGTGGCCAATATCGCCGGCGGCGCCTGACCTGCCAGCCCCGCTAAACCGGACGTTGATGAACATAGCTCTAGTTATGTCATCAAATCCGGCATTTAGCTATGCCGGGCCGACTAACGCATAAATTACGAATTTTCGGGTCTAAATAAGAATCCGCATGCGCTAGCTGGTTACCTATTAGAGTTAAGTCGGCAATGTGACGGTGTGGCCAGAACAGGCTGCCGGGAAGGGACGCTATGTCGATTCCGCCGCTGGATCGGCTCCCGGTCGTCGTTGAGGCTGAGCGCGCTGGTCCCGAAGTGACCGGGCAGTATCGATCTCGCGCCATGCGGCGCATCGCGCGCATAGCCCCCGTCACCGGCTGGAGGTAAGCAGCATGCTGACCGAAATCCTGACGGGTGTCCTGGTCATCTTCGTCGGCTACCTGGTGGCCGGGGACTTTTCCCGGACAGAGAGCGAGAGCTCGTACGGGCACGGCGAGGGGCGGGCGAATGACGCCAGTCCATGGACGACCGGAGATGCCCGCGGCGGTCACGCCGAAGCGTTCTTCCGGGAGCCCGCCGGGACCGGGATACCCGCCGCTGGGCACGATGCCGGCCCGGCCCGGCGGCCCGGCGGCATCAGTCCGTCAACCGGAGGTCACCACTCACACGACGGCGGGCCGGCGGTGCGGAGCAGATCGCGCCGGGCGCTGAAAGACTGGCCTGTCCGCTCGCGTTTGCTGCTGCTCGTCATCACCCCGGCTGTGGCCGCCGCCCTCATCGCGTTGTGCGCGGTCCGGATGGCTGATGCCCTGCAAAGCGCGTCGATCCATTCGCCGGTCAGCTCAGTACGAGACCGGGCTATTCTGCTAGCCATCGCGGCCGGCCTGGCGGCGGTCGTTGTCCTGGTGCTGGCGTTGTGGTTGACGATGGCCGCGGCCAGGTCCGTCCTGAATCCGATACGCAAACTGCGGACCGGGGCGCGGGAGGTGGCCGAGGTCCGGCTGCCTGATGCGATCCGCCGCATCAGTGAGAACCGCGGCGAGAGCATGCCGTCCGACGCGGAACCCATTGCCGTGGATTCCTCGGAGATAGGCGAGGTTGCGCACGCATTCAACCAGATGCACAGCGAAATGCTGCGGCTGGCGGCCAACGAGGCCTCACTCCGTGGCCGGCTCGACGCCATGTTCGTGAAGCTCTCGCACCGTAGCCAGTCCCTGGTGGAACGCCAGATCCGTCTCATAGAGAACCTCGAGCAGCGGGAGCAGGACCGGGAGCGGCTGGCTGACCTGTACAAGATGAGCCGCATCGCCAGCCGTATGCACCGCAACTCGCAGAACCTGCTCGTGGTGGCCGGTCACGAGGTACCCAGCGACTGGAACCAGCCGATTGCGCTGGTCAATGTGATGAGGGCCGCCGTTTCCGAGATCGAGGACTACGAACGTGTCTCGCTGAATGCGCAGCCGGATATCGCGGTGCGCGGGCCCGTCGTGAATGATGTGGTGCACCTGCTCGCCGAGCTCATCGAAAACGCCACGTCTTTCTCCGCGGGCGACATGCCCGTCGATATCTCTGGCCAAGTGCTGGACAGTGGCGGCGTCGTGGTCGACATCACCGACCGGGGCGTCGGAATGGTCGCGAAGGAGCTGGCGTACGCGAACTGGCGGCTGGAAAATCCCCCGGCAGGGGATATCAATGTCCCGAAGTGGATGGGTTTGTTCGTGGTCACCACGCTCGCTGCGCGGCACGGGATCAAGGTCCGGTTGCAGCAGGCCGAGTTCGGTGGTCTCACGGCGCTGACCTGGCTGCCTGATGAGGTCCTCACGGACCAAGGCGGGGCGCCGTCTCCGCGGCTCAGCAGGATCGGTAGCGCCGGGTCAAGGCCACGTTCGCATCAGGCGACAATGGATCCCGGCCTCGCCACCTCAGAACAGAGGGTGGCGGCCACCTCAGAACAGCGGGTGACCGCGCCGAGGTCACCGGAGTTCGCGCCACCGCGCGACGATGTCCGGGACATGCCGCTGGGCCGGCGGGTGATAGCTGATGCGGGCCGGCGGCCTGGCCCGCTGGCCGGCCGCGCCCCGCAATGGCGGAGCGAGACGCCGCAGGCCACGAGTACTACCGCGGGCACTGAGGCGCCGGTGGCCCAGGAGAAGAGTTTTGCTGCCGAGGGCGGCGTCGTTATACCTCCTGCGGACGGTTCCTCGGAAACGCGGAGGCTGCCTATCTTCGACGCGGTCGAATCAAACTGGTTCAGGGGTGGTCGCGAGGCGTCCGGCTCCTCCAGTCTCACCGCCACCGCCGGAAACCGCTGGTCGTCACCGGCAGACGAAGGCTGGAACGCCGCGGAGACAATCAATTCACCAGCTGCGGGCGCCCCGACGTCAGCCGGGCTCCCGAGGCGGTTGCCGAACGCTAACCTGATCCCCGGTGCCATCCCGAGCCCGGAACCCGTCATGCCGACCCGGTCAGCTACTGCGGCTCGAGACCGCCTCGCCGGATTCCAGCGCGGCGTCAGCGCCGCCCGCGCCACTGGCAGCGACGTGGCACATCCTGGCGGAGAAGACGAGTCCTGATCCCGCTGGCATGACATCCATGCCAGGTGCGCGGCTGCGGCATCTCCGCTGATGGCCGTGCCGCCGTTAACCCGCAGGTCTTCCCCGCGCCCCTGGGCTTGTTCTGCCGGGCTTGTTCACCCCGCGGGGTGTCCTGCCGCGGGGTGTTATGCCCTGCACGTTCTGCAGGGGCGTATTCGGCCCCCTGCGCGTTTCTGCGGGGGCTTGTTCTGCCAGCTCATAACGCAAAACCGGCCGCCATGCCCTTTCGGGTATGGCGGCCGGTTCAAGGCACCGCGAGGAACTAGCAGATGATCACCGGTATTTTCCCCGGTCGTTCTGTCAGGGCTTAGTCGCCGTCCCTCGAAGCGCTCTCCCGCGGCAGCTGGAAGAACTGCGACCGCAGGACGAACCGCGCGACGAACATCATGATCAGGCCGGCCACCACGATGCCGATCAGCGCATACCTTTGCGCATTCGGTGCACCTTGCAGCGACTTGACGACCACCCAGCCCAGGAACGCGACGGAGCCGAGCGGAAGGACGCCGACGAGTACCGCGTCCCAGGGCTTGCTGAAGATGCGCCGCCGGTAGTACGCGATCGCGGCGCACGCGGTGAGCATGTAGAAGAGGGCGAACAGCAGGCCGGTCACGTCGACCACGTCGGTGAAGACGTTCGCGATCGAGGTAGAGAGCAGTTCCGCCCAGGTGGCCGCGATGAGGATCACGGCGATGATGATGCTGCCGATCGCGGGGGTGTTGAAACGGCGGCTGATCTGGCCCAGGACCGGCGGCAGTACGCGATGACTCGCCATCCCGTAGGCGATCCGGGAACTGGCCACGATACCAGTGCCGGTGGAGGCGATCACCGACAGGACCAGCGCGAAGGCCATCACCTTGGCCCATCCGCCTCCGCCCAGGACGTTGGTGACGTAAATCAGCGCCGAGGCGGCGTTGGCGTGCAAATTGGCCGGTGACGCCACTCCCTGCAAGCCCATCTGCGGGAGGATGTACAGCACGACCAGGATCGCGACCGCGAAGACGGCGGCCCGGCCCGGCTTGACGCGCCGGTGCTTGACTTCCTCGTTGACGTAGATGGTGGCATCCCAGCCGGAGTACATGAAGACCGCGATGAGCAGGCCTGCCGCCAGGCTGCCTTTCCCGCCGATGCCGGACAGGCTGAACCAGCTCTTGGTGATCGGGAAAGTGCCGGCGTGGTGGCCGAGCACATACACCAGCCCCCAGATCGAGACGCCGATGAGGATGATGTATTCGAACACCGCCATGACGACCTGGGTGCGGGCGGTTATTCGGATGCCGGCCACCGCGATCGCGAGCATGACGATGATGAGGATGGTACTGATGCCGATGTTAGGCCACGCGCTGGAGGCGGTGGCGTTGAAGACGGCCAGCACCGCCGGGGAGAGAACGACCACGACGGAGATCGTCCCGACTATGTAGCCCGCGAGCATCAGCCAGCCGGTCATGAAGCCGAGATAGGGGTTGATAGCCCGGCCGACCCACTCGAAGGAAGCGCCGCAGTTGGCGTTCCACAGGTTCAGCCGCCGGTAGGAGTTGGCGATGATGATCATCGGGATGCCGCACAGGAGAATGACCGGCCCACCGCCGTAGGCAGCCGCCGCAGCCAGCCCGGCCATCGTCACTGCCATCGTCGCTGCCGGGGCGGACGAGGCCATGCCGATGATCGTGTCCTGCGTGGTCCCGATTGCGTTGGGTTCCAGCCTGGCCGCTGGCGCAGGCGTAAGCCCCGCCAGGGCGGCCGCGGGTCGTTCCACGTGCTCTCCTCTCGGCAATGCCCTATTTGCGGGCAAAGGCAGGATACGGCAGAAGCCGCCTCGTGCGGGCGGACTGTTCTGTTGTAACTGAATAGATTTGTTGCCTGCTGCGAATAGTAGCTTGACCAGCTTCTTTGCCCGTTAGGCGTTTTGCTTGATGACTGAGAGTTATCCATCAAACTTTGACCTGTGTCCGTGGCGGTCCTAAGGATGCCGCAAAACGCCTGAAACCGTCATGAACTTTCCAAACTGAGCCACTGCGGACGGCACGCAGGTCAAAGCACGTCATGATAAAGCTGAGCTGAATGATAAAGCTGAGCCGCCGACCGAGACGGCGCCGGCCTGCAGGAGGGAACGCCAGTGGTAACGCGTCAGCACGCAGGGGACTCCGGTCACCGCAGCCCGGCCGCCGCTGACGGCCACGATGCCGCCTGGGTCAGGCATCGGCTCGATCCCCTGGACGCCGCCGAGATCAGGCTGGCGGTAGAGATCCTGCGGCGAGAGCGGCCGGTAACCCCCGAGGCCCGGTTCGTCTCTGTGACCTTGCACGAGCCACCCAAGGACCAGGTGGCATTCGCTACCCCTGGCCCCCTGGCGCCGGGCCAGCCCGCCGGCCCGGCCGCCGCGGTGCCGCGGGAGGCCTTCGTCGTGCTGCTGGAACCGCGGCAGCACGTGACCTACGAGGCGGTGGTGTCCCTGTCCGCCGGCTCGGTTCTGTCCTGGCGGTCCGTCCCCGATGCGCGCGCGCCCTTCACCTCGGCGGAATGCGTCCGGTGCGGGGACGTGACGAGGGCCGACTCGCGGATCCGGACCGGACTTGAGCGGCGCGGCATCACCGATCCCGAGCAGGTACGGGTGGAGCCCTGGGGGATCGGCACGTTCACGGCGCCCGAGGAAGCGGGCCGCCGGGTGGTATGGACCCTGCTGTTCTATCGCGAGCGGCCGGACGACAACCCGTACGCCAAGCCGGTCCATGGCCTGCACGCCGTCGTGGACCTCGACGACATGACGGTCCTGCGGGTGGAGGACCTGGGCCCGGTGCCGCTGCCGCCGGGTTCCGGCGCCTATGCCGCCGACCGCGTCGGGCCGCTGCGAGATGACCTTAAGCCCCTGGAGATCATCCAGCCCGAGGGCCCGAGCTTCGACGTCAACGGCTGGGAGGTTCGCTGGCAGCGCTGGCGGCTCCGGCTCGGCTTCACCGCCCGCGAGGGCCTGGTCCTGCACACCGTCGGATACGAGGACCAGGGTGTGGTCCGGCCGGTCCTGTGGCGTGCCTCGGTGGCGGAGCTTTACATCCCCTACGCTGACCCGCGGCCCTACCAGGCCTATCGCAACGCGTTCGACATCGGCGAGTTCGGCATCGGGATCCTGACCAACTCACTCGAGCTCGGATGCGACTGCCTCGGCGAGATCCGCTACTTCGACGTCGAGCTGGCCGACGGCAACGGCGACCCCTACACGATCAGCCAGGCCATCTGCCTGCATGAGGAAGACTCTGGCCTGCTGTGGAAGCACTTCGACGCCACGCTGGGCACGACCGAGACGCGCCGCAGCCGCCGCCTGGTCATCTCTTTCGTCATCACGGCGGACAACTACGAGTACGCCATCTACTGGTACTTCTACCAGGACGCCACGATCGAGTTCGAGGTCAAGCTGACCGGCATCGTGCTGACCAGCGCTCTGCCGCCCGGTGAGACCAGCGATTTCGGCTCGCTGGTCGCACCGCAGACGCTGGCCGCCCATCATCAGCATTTCCTGTCCGTCCGCCTGGACATGGCCGTGGACGGCCTGAGCAACACGGTCTATGAGGTGGACACCGAGGCGGTCCCGATGGGTCCGGCTAACCCGCTGGGTAACGCGTTCCGGCCGGTCAAACGGCCGCTGCGCCGGGAATCCGAAGCGCAGCGCGTCATCGACCCGCAGCACGGCCGGTACTGGCTGGTGGCCAACCCGGGCCTGCGGACCGAGCTCGGCTACGAGCCCGCCTACAAGCTCGTCCCCGGCCCCAGCGTCCTGGCGTTCAGCCACCCCGACTCGCCGGTGACCCAGCGCGCCGAGTTCGCGACCAAGCATCTGTGGGTCACCCCCTTCCATCCCGATGAGCGGTTCCCCGCGGGCGATTACCCGAATCAGCACGCGGGCGGAGCCGGGCTCCCCGCCTGGACGAAGGCAGACCGCCCCATCGAGAACACCGACGTGGTGCTCTGGTACACCGTCGGCAGCCATCACGTCACCAGGCCTGAGGACTGGCCGGTCATGCCCGCCGAACGGGCCGGGTTCATGCTCAAGCCGGCCGGGTTCTTCGACCAGAACCCGGCGCTGGACGTGGCCCCGAGCCGATCCCCGCACTGCTAGCCGACCTCGTCCTGCCTTACCAGCGCAGATAGATACCCAGGCTCGCCGATTGAATATACAGAGCATGCTTAGTATGGTCCCGAGGTGGCGTTACGAGCTAACGAATGGGAGCGACCACCGTGGACGAGCGGACCTTCGACGAGCGTTACCGGCACCGGACACAGCGTTCCGGCGAGCTATTCTCCGAGGCCAGCCGCTACATTCCCGGTGGCGCCGGCAGCAGTGCGCGCACCGTCAAGTTCGGCTGGAAACCCTACCCCCCGTTCCTGGCCGAGGGCCTCGGGTCCCGGGTCCGGGACGTTGACGGACATGAATACGTCGACTACCTGCTGGGCCTGGGCCCGATGATCCTGGGCCACCGGCACCCGGCCGTGACCCAGGCCGTCACCACGGCCGTCAGCGAGCTCGGCACCTGCTTCGGCCTGCCTTATGAGCTGGAGATCGAGGCGGCCCGCAAGGTCACCGAGGCGGTACCGGGGGTGGAGCTGGTCAGGTTCTCCAACTCCGGCAGCGAGGTGGTCGGCACGGCCGTCCGGCTGGCCCGCGCGCACACCGGCCGCCGGCTGATCATCCGCTTCGAGGGGCACTACCACGGCTGGCAGGACACCGTCTACTGGAGCAACCACGTGGACCCGGAACTGGCCGGCCCGGCCCGCGCGCCCCGGCCGGTCCCGTCCGGCCCCGGCGTCCCGGCCGAGCTGGAAGCCACGCTCATCGTGCTGACCTGGAACGACCCTGAGAGCTTCGCGGCGGTGATGGAGGAGCGCGGCGACCAGGTGGCCGCGGTGATCACCGAACCCGCGGTGTTCAACACCGGCTGCATCTTGCCCGAGCCCGGCTACCTGGAGCTGCTTCGCGAGCAGACCCGCCGGCATGGCGCGCTGCTTATCTTCGACGAGGTCATCACCGGATTCCGGTTCGCCCGCGGCGGTGCGCAGGAGTACTTCGGTGTCACGCCCGACCTGACCACGATGGCCAAGGGGCTGGGCGGAGGTTTCCCGGTGGCGGCCATCGGCGGATCCCGCGAAGCGATGTCGATGATTGCCGAGGGACGTTACTCTCACTCGGGCACCTACAACGCCAACACGATTGCGTGTGCCGCGGTCAGCGCGACCATGGATGTGCTGGCCGAGCCGGGCCTGTACGAGCGGCAGCGCGAGCTGGGCGAGACGCTGATGAGCGGGCTGCGCAAGCTGGCCGCCGAGGCGGGCCTGCCGGTCATCGTCGAAGGGCTCGGCACCGTCTTCCAGGTCTGGTTCAGTGAGCAGCCCATCAGGAACTGGCGGGACGCGCAGCGTTACGCCGACGAGGAGCTGTTCACCCGGTGGTGGCAGGAGATGCTGCTGCGGGGGGTCTTGTTCCATCCCAGCCAGTACGAGAACCTGTTCCTGTCGCTGGTGCACACCGCCGACGACGTCAACGACATGCTCAGCGCCGCGCAGGAGGCATTCGCCGCCGTCGGGCGCGGACGGTGAGGGTGAAAGGCCATGGTCCTGGATCTCGGTGGTAGCCGAGCTCGGCCGGCCGCCCCGGGCCCACGTGGCTCCCGGCTGCTGTACGAGCAGGTCGTGGCCTACGTCGAGAAGCTGGTGGCCGAGCGCGGCTTGGTGCCTGGCGACATGCTCCCCACCCACGCCGAGCTGGCCGCCACCGTCGGGGTCAGCCTCATTACCGTCCGCCGGGCCCTGGACGAGCTGGAGCGGGCCGGCCGGGTCCGCCGTCATCAAGGCCTGGGCACGTTCGTGGCCCGGCCGCGGATCGTCACCGAGCCGGCCAGAACCGGCAGCCTGCTGAGCACCCTGAGCCAGGGCGACGCCGGGCCGCCGGCCGACTCGATCGACACCCGGATCCTGGAGATGCGCCGCGGCCTGCCCTCGCCCGCCGTGGCCAGCGCGCTGCGGATCCGGCCGGACGCGCCAGTGTGGCGGCTGCGGCGGCTGCGGCTCATCGACGGCCAGCCCGCCGTGGTCGAGACCTCGATCATCCCGGTCTCGCTCGCCCCGGACCTTGACCAGCTGGTCAGCCAGCCCGGTGGCTCGCTGTATGACCTGCTGGCCCGCGAGTGCGGACTGGAAGACGAGTATGAGGAGCAGTACCTCGAGGTCGTGGTCACGCCGACCCGGGAGGAGCGGCTGCTGCTCGGCGTCCCGCCGCGGACCCACGTCGTGCGGATCCGCGGCCTGAGCATAGACAAGTCGGGGACCCCGTTCGACTGCTTCGAGCAGCTGTACCGCGCCACCGAGTTCGCCTTCGCCATCTCCGGCAGCACGGCACGGCAGCTGTTCCCGACGCCGGACTCCCAGGACTGGGACGTGCGCGCGCTACCGGACGCGCCACCGCCGCGCTCCGTCCGCCCCGACCGTATCGAGCAGGACCTCGCCGGGCCCCAGGCTTCGTGAGCACGGACGGGCCGGGGCCGGGCACCGGGGACGTCTACATCGGGCTCGACCTCGGCACCTCCGGGCTGAAGGCGGTGGCGCTCGCTGCATCCGGTGCGATCCTCGCCCGTGGCAGCGCGGCCTACCCCACGCACCGGCCCGCCGCCGGAGCCTGCGAGCAGGACCCCGCCGACTGGCGGCGCGCGGTGGAACAGGTGGTGGCGCAGCTCGCCGAGGTAACCCCGGCCCGGCGCTGGCGTGCCATCGGCCTGTCGGGCATGATTCCCACGCTGGTGACCCTCGGCGCAGACGGGCAGCCGGCCGGTCCCGCCATCACCTGGCAGGACAGCCGGGCCGACGACCTGGGCGATGAGTTCCGCGAACGCTGCGGCGCCGCCGCGCTCTACCGGCTGACCGGCCAGTGGGTGGACGGCCGTTACCTGCTGCCGATGTTCGGCCGTATCGCCCGGGCCGATCCCGCCCGCGCGGCCGCCACGGCGGCCATCGCCTCGGCCAAGGACTACCTGTTCGGCTGGCTGACCGGTGAGCTGACCACCGACCCGAGCACCGCCACCGGTTACGGCTGCTACGAGCTGGAAACGGGCGGCTGGAGCACCGCGTGCCTGGCCGCGGCGGTCCTGGCCCCGGCCGGGCCGAGGCTGCCGGCCGTGCGACCCTGCACCACCAGCCGGCCGCTGCGGGCCGAGGTGGCGGCCCAGCTGGGCTGCGCCCCGATCCCGGTCGTTCTGGGCGCCGCCGACTCCGTGCTCGGCGCGCTCGGGCTAGGCGTTCGCGAACCGGGCCAGGTGGCCTACATCGCCGGCACCAGCAACGTCATCCTGGGGGTCACCGACCGGCTGGTCCTGGACCCGGCCCACCGGTTCCTGGTCACACCGCTGGCCGAGCCCGGTCGGTGGGGGGTCGAGATGGACCTGCTCGCCACCGGCAGCGCGATCACCTGGCTGGCCGGCCTGCTGGGGGGCGACCTGACTGCGGCCGGGCTGGTCGAGCTCGCGGCCAGGACAAATCCCGCGCACGCCCCGGTCATGCTCCCTTACCTGAGCCCTGGCGAGCAGGGCGCGCTGTGGGACCCCCTGCTGCTCGGTGCCATCGTCGGCCTCGACCTCAGCCACGGCCGGGAGCACCTAGCCCGTGCTCTGGTCAATGGCATCGTCTTGGAGAGCCGCCGCTGCCTGGCCGTGCTCGACGAGACCGGCGGGTTCGGCCGCGCCATTGAGGTGGCCGGCGGCAGCGCTGCCAGTCCTTCCTTCCGCACCGACCTGGCCGACGCCGCCCGCCGGCTGGTCTCGATGCCACGCGACGACGACACCGACCACTCCGCCCGGGGTGCCGCGCTCATCGCGGCGCGGGCCATGGACGGAGGCTGGCCAGACGGCGCGTTCCCGGCGGCCGGCCTGGCCGCCGAGCCCGACGAGACTCGCGCCAAGGCCTGGGACGAGATGTGGGCCGCCCAC
>CABEDN010000823.1_pt1 | contig 16244 bp, 19 predicted proteins | sample 3423051 | NCBI WGS metagenome assembly CABEDN01 (sample SAMEA5534330, study PRJEB31848) | metagenome | biome: tundra; feature: field; material: soil | place: USA | collected 2013-05 | depth 0.15 m
TGGAGCACCTGGCCACCTTGACCCGCAACCAGGTCCGGTTCACCGGCACCCGCGCTACCGTGCCGGTGCTGGCCGAACCCACCAGCACCCAGCGGGAGGCCTTCGACCTCATCGGCGTCCCGATCCCGGTCACCTTGAGGTAGCCAGAACACCCACCCCGCCAAAACCGTAAAACCCCAGGCCAGCAGCCGAATTACCTACCCAACGAGCGGCAACTTCGGGTTAAGCACGGCCAGCAAAGAGGCGAGACCACGGCAAAGGTCCAGACTTACGGCCGCCAGCGGGAACGTCCCTGGGCGTGAGTCATACGGTCAGTCGCCGCCCAGGGAGCGCTGCTGAGGCGCGATACCGGAGAAGCTGGCCACCGTCAGCGGCGTCGGGTTCAGGTGCAGGGCCCGAATCTCATTCAGCAGCACCGTGAGCTGCTGGCCCAGCCCCGGGACCCAGTGCAGGATGACGATCTCGCCCGGGCTCAGCGGCTTGCCGTTCCAGGTCTGGATACGGTTTCCCGACATGGTGGCGCTCCAGCCGGCCAGAGCCGTCAGTCCGGCCCGGGCGGCGGCCACTTCAGTCGTGCTGTTGAAAGCCCCGTACGGCGGACGGCCGATGGCCGGGGTCTGGCCCAGCCAGTGACCCAGATCCGTCCGGTCCTGCTTCCACTGGGTGGTGGCCTGGCTCAGCGAGACCTTGGTGAGGTTGGGGTGGGAGACCGTGTGGTCCCCGATGATCCCGCCGGCGGCCACGAATTTTTTCCAGTAGCTGAGGTTCTCCTTGGCGGCGTCGGCGATGAGGAACGCCGTGATCGGCAGGTAGTTGTGGTGCATGAGGGTCAGCACCTGCTGGCTGGGAGTCCAGCCGTCATCGATGGTGATGTAGATGGCCCGCCCGGCCGAGTGCGCGAAACAGTACAGCTGGGTCGCCGGCTTGGCCGGGTTCTTAGGCTTGGCTAGGCTCTTGGGCTTGGCCAGGGCGGGGATCGTGACCGGGACCGCCGCATGTTCCCCATCTTGGGCAGTCAGCTGCAGGCTAGCGTGGCAGGCAGTCGCGCTCTCCGACACCACCACCTGGGTGGGAGCCGCGAAGCTGACCTTGTCGGTCCCGCACAGCACCTGAGCCGGCCCGGAACGCAGCGGGCTGAACGTGTAGATCAGCCACCTGCCGGAACTGGCGCCGGACTTGACGATCCGCGGCGGCTGCGGGGCGCTGACCGTGATCGTCCTCTTCAGCTGCTGCGGGCCGGTAAGCCGGACCACCAGAGTCGTCCGGGCCCCCGCGGGCACCGGTACCCGGACCGTCCCGCCGGCGGCGGACCAGTGCCCGTCGTTTTCTGACACGGCCACCTGGCTGTGCGCCAGGACCTGTCGCCCGCTTGTGCCGGATGGGGACGTCACCTGGACCGTCACGGAATTGGAGGCCGGAGACAGCGTCCACGCCAGGTTGAGCGGGACCGGCGCCGGGCCGGATCGGCCCAGGCATCCGGCTATCACCGCCACCAGCGTCAGGGGGACACCAAGGACCATGACGCGCCGGAACCAGAACTGCCGCTGCGTTGGCCGCGGACGGGCGCCGTACGCGCCGGCCCGCACCGGCGCGGAGGCCCTTCCCCGCGCATCCATAGCATTATTTTGGCGTCAAATCCGGATAATCTAACGGAGGCGGGTGACCTTTCCTCCCGTGTCGCCAGCTCTGAACGCGATCGGTGGATAGCTACCCAATCCTGATTGTTTGGGCCGCGATTTCGTCCGGGAGCCTGCTTGGGCGGCGAGGCCGCAGCAGCGCCTACCCGGCTGGCCACCCAGCTACGTCATCGCAGTCTCCGAGCGCCGATCCGTCAGCCGAACTGTCATCCGCTCAAAACCAGGCGATCTGCGCCCGCCCGGCCGGTCGAGAGACGCTGTGGCCAGCCGCCCATCGATCTTGATAAAGTTCTTGGCGCGCTCGCTACTGTGCTCGGGTTTCGCAGCGCGCACGGCCCTGGCGTCAGCACCTCGGGCCCGACCTATCTCCCAAACTGCGCCGATAGCGCTACCAGAGGAGTAAAACACTTCCTAGAGCTCCATCACTGCAAGCAGTTCGCCACCGCCGCATGAACGGTCGTCAAGACGGGGACTACCGCGCAGGTTGCGTTCTCCTGGGTGGAAATGCCTACCGCCGCCCTAGCGAGTATGTACAAGACAGAGGTTGACGCGCCTGGAACGGGGAACCCGCCGGGAATCTCGTCTGCCTTCAACGGGGATTGCTATGCATCTGGTCAGCAAGGAGCGACGGTGTGGACCATCTGGGTGCGGCCTAGTGGAGACGCCAAGGTTGACCAAGAAATCCTCCAGGTGGCAGCGCAGGGCAAGCTCACCCCGAGCTACCTGGGGCGTCACTGGATTAACTAGGTTAGTCATGGTCGTAGGGCGACCCGAGGTCCATTATGCTCAACCTCGTCCCGCCGGCCGATCCGCTTGGGGCACACTTCGGGGCGATGATCGGCGGCAGAGAGAACAGAACTGGTTTATCGGGCGCGTCGGCCACGGCCTGGAAGTTGTTGGCGGAAACACGCAGAGTCGGCAGGGTCGGTTTCATCCATTGATGCATGCGGTCTACCGGCTGATCGTCGAGGACAGTATCGATGAGCGTGTCGTCCAGCTGTCTGGCTTCAAAGCCGAACTGTCCGGCCAACTCGCCCGCCACAGTGCATTGGCAGAGGCAGCCTCCAGGGAACATACCGGCCCGCACGAAGTCAACGAAGGTGAACTGCTTTCATGGGCCCGCGACCGGTACAGCATGTAGCGCCCGGGACAGCCGCGATGCGTGGATAAGCCAGCGTGCGTCATGTCGCGCCCGGAAGGCTCACATCGGTCCATCTCGAGCGGAGCGTCATCCGGTGCGGCGAGCCGGTTGAGGAACCATTCACCATAAGGCGTGATCTCGTACTCAGGTTCCATGACGCCACCCGGAACCCAGTGCTCCGACCCGCCGGAGATCAAACCGTGCCGGTCCAGTACCTGGAGCAGCTGCCACACCGTCCGGGCCAGTCCCGGATCGGCCTGGCAGATGCTCCACGGATACCACTGGCGGACGGCAATACCCTGCGTTGTGATGTGGCCGGGCACGGTGCTCATCAGCCGCAGCAGCCGCACATGCGCTTCGTCCAAGTCGGCCAAGACGCGGATGAACACCAGCTCGTCATCTACCGCGGTGCCCGTCTCGTCCGCTGCCGAGGCCACCGATCTGCCGAGGGCGCGCCTCTTGTCGCGCATCGCGGTATCCATCGCGACAGCGAGCGCCCGCGCGAGCAGCTCCTGATACTCGTCATCCCGCAGCGCTGCCTGGACGAACTCGGTGAACTCCTCCGGTGTTTGCGACCCGGCCTCATCTGCTGCGTCGCTGAGCGCCTCGGCCGCGTGCTCCCGGCGCCGCTTGCCAATGACCGCAGCGATGTAATCCATGGCGGCAAGTACAGCGGGCGCCGCGCCTGCGGCGGCCGTCCCGGCCAGAGGTCCTGCATACCCAGACGCAGCCCCGGCCGCAAGGTTGACGACCACCTGGCGGGCCAGCTCGACCCTGGTCACCTCTGCCATGCCGTGAAGCTTAGCCAGTCAAGGCCGGTGCAAGTTCGCCGCCGCACCGTTTCCAGGCCTGGCCCTTCGAGCCATGTGACACCGTGCCGGCCGGCAGCCAGGTTCCCGAAGTCGCCACCTTCACCGGCACAGAATCCGCCTCAGTCACCTGGGGTTTCTTTGTGCGCCAAAGAGGTCCGAGCCGTTAGGTGTTCAGCCGTTCGGGATGATTCGCAGGAACGTCGTCGGCTCGCCGGAATGGTACCGCTTCTCCTGACTGAGCCGCAGTGTAATAGGGCCGCCCTGGAAGCCGTGGGAATAGACCATGGGGTCAGCTTCCCTCACGCCGCCGATGGCGAGTACCACGACGTGGGTTCCCGTTCCCCCGCCGAATACACAGAGGTCCCCGCGCCAGGTCTCGTTGAACGGGATATGCGGCAGGTGCGAGAGCATGGTGCCCGTGTTGCCGCTGCCATTGTAATTCAGGCCGTTGGGGTCGGGCATCTTGCTCCACTCGGCCATCATGGTGACGAAGCCGGAGCAGTCGGTGGTGATGCTACTGCTGGTGCGAGCCGGAAGCCGGGGGATCGGCCGGACCTCGGCGTAGTTCCAGCGAGCCTTATCGCTTACGGCCCAGGAGCAGTTGTCCACCATGGCCTGGCGGTACTGCATCGTGGTCGTCATGCGGCGGCACTGCGGAGGCGCTCCGCTTCCACGGTCTTGCAGATGTCGGAGAGCACGGCATCCGAGACGTTCGACATCATCAGGCCGACCATGACCCCCGCATTCTCCAGCCGTCCCTCGGTCCAGCAGCTGGCCGTCGACAGTGGCGGCGGCGGTAGCGTCCGGCGGCGCAGCATCCGGGCCGCGGGGATGGTCGCGGGGGCCTCGGGAGTTACTCGGCGGGGGGCTAGGTATCGTGACATCGTGGTACTCCTCGGGATATGTGGCCGGGTGTACTTCAATAGTAACTCGCCAGGTAGCACTTATTGTGCTACACGCGTTAGCAGCGACCAGGCCAGGGCCCGCCAACCTGGCCACCATCCGCGCCGCCGTCGTCGCGGCTATCAAAGACGCCGGCTACCTGCACGTCCCTGAAGGCCGGCGCGACCACACCACCCCCGCCGAAACTCTCCACCTCCACGGCCTCGATTAGGGCGAATACGGACATTCACGGTACTACGCCGGAGCCCTGGCGGCGACAGGCCGCCAGATGGGCTCTGAGTGCCTGATTATGTTCGATACGTGCCCAGGTCAGCCCATTACGCAGTGTCCCGTCTTGCCTGCTCAAGCCCGGCTGCTCTGTTCCCTGAGAAGCGAATGATCCGTCACAGTCCGGCCTACTTTAGGCGTCATCTGGTCGGTGAGGTGACGCCAGAACTGGGACATCTGTGTGCAGGTGCGGTGCCGTTACGGCCAAAGCGTTAGCCGCAAATATTCGGCAGGCATCTGGGTTGTTTGATCCGTCGACGAACGGTTCGTTCGTCACGGTGCGTCGTTCCCGGTCCTGGCCACTGGGTAGCTGGATGGGCCTGCTGACCAAGTGGGTGGCCAGCGGCGGCTGGTCTTCGGGGCGCGGACAGGCACGCTGGGTCCGGGGCCCAGGAGCGGCGGCTGACCGGGCTGCTGCGGCTTAGGAGCAACACAAGTCCGGGTCCGGGAGAGGACTAACACGCGGATAACACGGACGAAACGGCATTACCCGGCACACGTCGGCACGCCTGCTAAACCGCTGCGGCAAAGCTCTCATTAGGCCCGTCTGCTGGTAAAGCGGGCTGCGGAGCGGCATTAGGCAGAGGCTCCCGGGCCGATGACAGACCTTCTGTTAAGCGGAAGGTCGCGGGTCAGTACCCCCACAGATATTGGAAGACGTGTTGACGTGACTAAAGGATCGGGGAGTCGCGCCTTTGAACCAGCCGTGCCCCAGCTTGCTTACCCAGTCCTCGTCTCCCGCCGGGGCCTGGCCGGGGCCATAAGCCCGCGCGACCATTGCCCGCAGGGTCTCCGCCGACTGGCGGTTCTTGGTGATGCTCTCCATTGATCCCAGCTCATCGATGCCACCGGGTGATCTACCGGGAATGCGCCCGGGTGGCCGACCCGATTCGTCCTCGTGCCGTGGCCTGAACCTACCGGCGGGGTGGCGCGGTGCTCTGCCTGATCACCAGCGTGGTGGCCAGCTCGATATGGTGCGGCTCGCCGGCGGTGGTGGCCGGATCAGGGCGCAGCATGCGGAAGGCGGTGGCGGCCATGGCCGCCAGGGGCTGGCGGACTGTGGTCAGGGCGGGCGTGGCCCACGACGCTACGGGAACATCGTCGAAGCCGACCACGCTCAGGTCGTCCGGGGCGCGCAGCCCGCGTTCGCCTAGGGCCCGGAGCACGCCGAACGCCTGGCCGTCGTTGCCGGCCACGACGGCCGTGGGCGGCTGCGGCAGCGAGAGCAGATCCCCGGCCTGCGTCCGGCCGCCGGCCAGCGAGAAGTCGTCGCGGCGGATGAGGCTTTCGTCGACGCCGAGCCCGGCGGCCTGCAGGGCGGCGCGATAGCCGTCCAGCCGGGCCCGGCTCGACCACAGGCCCGGCGGGCCGCCGATGATGGCGATGCGGCGGTGGCCCAGTTCGATCAGGTGGCGGGTGGCAGTCATGCCGCCCAGCCAGTTGGTCGTGCCGACCGAGCGGATGGCATCGCCGGGCTCGACAGGCGGGCCGATAGCGACCAGCGGGATCCGGGCAGCGGCCAGCCGGTGCAGTTCCCGGCTGCCCGGCAGGTGCAGGACGCACAACGCGCCGTCGGTCCCCCGGGCGGTGGCCCGGTCGAGCCAGCCGGCGAACTCCTGCGGCGAGTGCACGGTGGTGGCGATGACGCTGGTACCAGCCTCGTTGGCGGCCTCCATGGTTCCGCGCAGCAGCTCTTCGGCCCACGGGCTGTGCAGGTCCGCGATCAGCAGGTCGACGACCCCGAAGCCGAGCCGGGAGACGACCTGGTACCCGTGCTGCCGGAGCAGGCCGGCGATCCGGGCCCGGGTGCCGGCCGCGACGTCCGCCCGCCCGTTGAGCACCTTGGACACGGCCGATACCGACACCCCGGCGCCGGCGGCGATATCGACCAGGGTGCTACGGCGGGCGTCGCGCGCCATGGCGGATCCTTTTCGAAAAACTAGTCCGGAGATGCCGGCCGATCATGGTTTTAGCAGTATCGCTCATGATCGAGAACATCGCTGTTGACCTGCTTTCCGGCTGAACCTAGCTTGGTCAGAGGGAAGCGAAGAGTTTTCGAGAAGGAGAACCTTGACTGCCAACCCTGCGGCCCTGCAGCTCTACACCGTGCGGGAACAACTGAACGCCGACCGGGCGGGAGTCCTGACGAAAGTCGCCGCCATGGGCTACGGCGCGGTGGAACCGTTCGGCATCCTCAAGGACCCGGACGGGCTGCGGGCCGACCTCGATGCGGCCGGCCTGTTCGCGTGCAGCGTGCACGCGGCGCCCACGGGTGAGGACGCCGAGGCCGTCGTGCGCGCCGCTCGCACCCTCGGCGCGGACACCGTCATCATCCCGTACCTGCCGCCGCCCAGGTTCGCCGACGCCGACAACGTGCGGGCGCTGGCCCGTGAGCTGAACGAACTGGCCGCCTGGACGGCCGGCCAGGGCCTGCGCCTGGGCTACCACAACCACGATTTCGAGCTCTCTTCCCTGGTGGGCGGGGTCCCCGCCCTGGAGGTCCTCGCGGGTCACCTGGACGACGCGGTGCTGCTCGAGGTCGATACCTACTGGGCGGCGGTGGGCGGGCAGGATGTGGCCGCCCTGCTGCGCCGGCTCGGTGACCGCGTCCGGTACCTGCACGTCAAGGACGGTCCGGTGGTCGACAGGGACGACTTCATGACCGCTGTCGGCGCCGGGCGGATGCCGGTAGCCGAGATCCTGGCCGCGAGCCCGTCCGCGCAGTGGCACGTGGTCGAGCTCGATCGCTGCGCGACCGACATGATGACCGCGGTCGGGGACAGCCTGGCCTGGCTGACCGGCCAGGGACTGGCCCAGCCAACCCACCCGGGCCAGCCTGGGTCAGCTCAGCGCCGGAGCGGTGCCTGATGACGGCGCCGGACGGGCCGGTCGGCGTCGCCGTCGCCGGCTGCGGGACCATCAGTAGTGAGTACCTGCGCAACCTGACGTCATTTCCCGACCTGCGCGTGCTGTTCTGCGCCGACCTTGACCTCGAGCGGGCCAAGGAGCAGGCCGCGAAGTACGGCGTGCCGGAGGCGGGGACGGCGGCCCAGGCGCTGCGACGACCGGACGTGGAACTCGTCGTCAACCTCACCGTCCCGGCCGCGCACGCCGAGGTCACCTCGGCCGCGCTGGCCGCGGGCAAGAGCGTCTGGACCGAGAAACCGCTCGCCCTCGACGCCGCCACCGGGCAACGCCTGCTCGCCGAGGCGGACCGGGCTGGCCTGCGGCTCGGCTGCGCACCCGACACCGTGCTCGGCGCCGGGTTTCAGACCGCGTGGCGGCTGATGACCGAAGGGGTGATCGGCGTGCCGCAGACGGCGCTGGCGTTGATGCAGAATCCTGGCCCGGAGCGGTGGCATCCCGATCCGGAGTTCCTGTTCCAGCGCGGCGCGGGACCGCTGTTCGACATCGGGCCGTATTACCTGTCGGTGCTGGCCATGATCTTCGGCCCGGCTGAGCAGGTCGCGGCCGCGGGCCACCGCAGCCGCGGCACCAGGGTCATAGCCAGCGGGCCGCGGGCCGGCACGGAATTCCGCGTCGAGGTTCCCACCCATGTCTCCGCTCTGATCGAGTACGCGCAGGGCCCGGTAGCCACGCTCGTGCTCAGCTTCGAGTCGCCGCTGCGGCGGCATGGTTTCATCGAGATCACCGGCACCGAGGCCACCCTCGCGCTCCCCGACCCGAACCGGTTCGACGGCGAGATCAGGCTCCGCGCCACCGGCACCGGCGAGTGGCAGGTCCTGCCGACCTCCGGGGCTGCCGACGGACGCGGGCTCGGCGTGCTGGACATGGCCCGTGCCCTGCGCCGCGGCGGCCGTCCTCGCGCGTCGGGTGAGCTGGGACTGCACGTGCTCGAGACCATGGAGGCGATCGAGCGGTCCGTCGCGGATCGCTCGTTCCAGCCGGTGCGGTCGGCCTTCAGCCTTCCCGGGGCGCTGGACCCCGGCTGGGATCCGAAGGCCCGCACCCTAGTATCGGCCTGACGGAACGCCGGCCTGACGGGAGGCACCGAGGTGGAGGTAACAGCGCGTCAGGCCGCGAACCGGCCGGTGCTCGGCGTGGGCATGGTCGGTTACGCGTTCATGGGCGCGGCCCACTCGCAGGCCTGGCGGACCGCGCCGCACGTGTTCGATCTGCCGTTGCAGCCCAGCATGGCCGTGCTGTGCGGCCGGGACGCGGCCGCAGTGCGCACCGCGGCCGCGCGGCTCGGCTGGACGGCCGCGGAGACGGACTGGCACGCCCTGATTAAACGCGACGACGTGCACCTCGTGGACGTGTGCACGCCGGGCGACCTGCACGCCGAGGTCGCCATCGCGGCGCTCGAGGCCGGCAAGCACGTGCTGTGCGAGAAGCCTCTGGCCAACACCCTGGCCGATGCCGAGGCCATGGCGGCCGCCGCGGCGCGGGCCGCCTCCCGCGGCGTCCGCGCGATGACCGGGTTCAACTACCGCCGCGTCCCGGCCGTGGCCCTGGCCCGCCAGCTGGTGACCGACGGGAGGATCGGCCAGATCCGGCACGTCCGCGCGAGCTACCTCCAGGACTGGCTGGTGGACCCGTCGTTCCCGCTGACCTGGCGGCTGCAGCGCGAGCGGGCCGGGTCCGGCGCGCTGGGGGACCTGGGAGCGCACCTCGTCGACCTGGCCCAGTACCTGACTGGTGAGCTGATCGCCGGCGTCTCCGCAGCCACCGCCACCTTCGTGGGTGAGCGCCCACTGCCGGAAGCGCCCGGCGGCGCCCCGCGCTCCGGGCCGGTGACCGTGGACGACGCCGTGGTATTCACCGCCCGGTTTCGCTCGGGCGCGCTGGCCTCGTTCGAAGCGACCAGATTCGCCACAGGCCGCAAGAACCAGCTGCGGATCGAGCTGAACGGGGACCGCGGCAGCCTGGCGTTCGACCTGGAGCGGCTGAACGAGCTGCAGTTCTGCGACCGTGCCGATGAAAGCGCCGAGGCGGGCTTCCGGCGCATCGGCGTCACCGAGCCCGGCCATCCCTACCTGTCCGCCTGGTGGCCGCCAGGTCACGTGCTCGGCTGGGAGCACACCTTCACGCACCAGGTCCGGGACCTGGTGACCGCCATCGCCGCGGGCACCGATCCGGCGCCGTCCTTCGCCGACGGCCTTCAGGTGCAGCGCGTCCTGGCCGCCGTCGAGCAGAGCGCCGCGCGCGAATCAAGCTGGACGCCCGTGCCCATGAACTGATGTCAGCCGACCCCCAGGGAGCCCTGCGATGTCCCGACCCTTCACCTTGTTCACCGGCCAGTGGGCTGACCTGCCCCTGGAGGAGATCTGCCAGCACGCCAGGGAGTGGGGCTACGACGGCCTCGAACTCGCCTGCTGGGGAGATCACTTCGACGTCAGCCGCGCGCTGAGCGAGGACGGCTACCTGCCCGGCCGGCACCAGCTGCTGGCGAAGTACGACCTGAAGTGCTGGGCCATCTCGAACCACCTCGTCGGCCAGGCCGTCTGCGATCACCCCATCGACGCCCGCCACCAGGCGATCCTGCCCGCCCGTATCTGGGGCGACGGCGAGCCGGAAGGCGTCCGGCAGCGCGCGGCCGCCGAGATGGCCGACACCGCGCGCGCCGCCGCCGCGTTCGGAGTGGACACCGTGGTGGGATTCACCGGCTCGTCGATCTGGCACACGGTGGCGATGTTCCCGCCCGTCCCCGCGTCCATGATCGACGAAGGCTACGCCGACTTCGCCCGCCGATGGAACCTGATCCTGGACGTGTTCGACGCCGAGGGTGTCCGCTTCGCGCACGAGGTGCACCCCAGCGAGATCGCCTACGACTTCTGGACGACTAGCCGCGCGCTCGAGGCCGTCGGCCACCGCCCCGCGTTCGGCCTGAACTTCGACCCGAGCCACTTCGTCTGGCAGGACCTCGACCCGGTGGCGTTCCTGGCCGGCTACCGCGACCGGATCTACCACGTGGACTGCAAGGAAGCCCGCAAGCGGCTTGACGGCCGCAACGGCCGCCTCGGCTCACACCTGCCCTGGGGCGACCCCCGGCGCGGCTGGGACTTCGTCTCCGCCGGCCGAGGCGACATCCGCTGGGAAGACATCTTCCGCATGCTGAACTCGATCGGCTACCGCGGCCCGATCTCCATCGAGTGGGAAGACGCCGGGATGGACCGGCTGGCCGGCGCGGCCGAGGCGATCACCTTCCTGCGCCGGTTCGACTTCGACCCGCCTCAGGCCGCCTTCGACGCCGCCTTCAGCTCAGGCCGCGACTAGCGGTACAGTCCGGACAAGCTGGACGTTTCTTTCCATCAGACGGTTCGGCGCCAGGCAACGCAGGGCCGGAGAACCCGCGGACTCCCGAGGCGACGCGAAAGGCCGCCTCCTCAGCATCTTGGGCCACCGGGAAGCCGACGGGGGATGCGGGTGGGTTACCAGCAGCCTCGCCGACCCTGAGCGGGATGGCCGCGGCGTACGCGGACGCCGCCGGTGATGGCCGGAGGGAACTCCACCCGGGACGTAAACCAGTCGGCGGTACCTGGCTCCTGGTTGATGCTGATGGTGGTCATGATGCGTGTTCCTCCGTCGTGTCTGGGTCAGTTGGGCTGTGAGGGTCTTGCCGGCGTGATGGGCTGCGTCGAGAGCGTTGACCGTCAGGTGGAGGCTTGGCATTTGAGTTCGAGGTTGTTTCCGGCGGGGTCGCGGATGAACACCGCGTAGTAGTCCGGCCCGTACTCCGGCCACAGCCGAGGCTCGTGGAGGATCTCGGCGCCGCGTGCGGTGGCGAACTCGTGGACAAGTCGGACGGTCGCCTCGTCCTCGACCCTGAGCGCAAGGTGGGTCTGGCGACCACCGGGGTCGGTCGCAAGGGAGAAGAACAGCTGGGCTGGCTGGCCAGGTAGGGCGTACCCGATCAGGTTCGGCGTATCGAAGGTTCGCGTGCCCCCGGCCAGGCTGACGACCTGGTCGTACCAGTCGCCAACGGCGTTCAGGTCGTCGACTTGCAGGACGACGTGGTCGAGCAGCGTCATGGGCGCTCTCCAGTCCTACTGCGGCCCCGTTCTGCGGCTGCGGCCTCCCGCAGCGCCGGGACGAGCTCGCTGGCGACCGGCTGGAGCTGGCTGGCGATGGCTTGGGCCATGTTGCCGGGTCTGATGAATCCGAAACGCATGAGTGCCTCCGGTGGGATGGAATCGGCGATGGAGCGGGTGGTTCGCGGTTTGGTGGGTGGCGCCGCGATCCGTGTGGGCGTCGGGGCGCCACCGACCACGTGCTGTGTCAGATCAGTCCGCTGACGGTCTCGTCGAGGGGCTCGGGTTGGCCGGCCTCGTGGTGGAGTCGGGTGCCCCCCGCGGATCAAGGCACCGCAGATGACGGCGCCCGCCCAGAATACGCCTGCGGCCCACCAGTAGCCGACGGTGAACCCGTGCACGGTGGCGCCGACGACGGCAGTGCTGCCGTGGTGGGTCAGTGTGGCGCTTGCGGTTTGCAGTTCGTTTAGCGATTGACGGGCGAGCGCTGCAAGTTCCTGCTGGTTGGCTGGGTGGGACCAGCGGACGTGGGCGAGCAAGGCGAGGATTCCGAGTTCAGCTACGAGACTCGCGGTTGGGTCTACCTTGTCCGGGCAACACGACTTAGTTGTCGCCGTATGAGGAGGTTGCTATCTGTCGCTACTTGCCGATCGCCTGATGGACCGAGCGGATCGCGCTCGAACCTTCACCCACGGCAGCTGCGATCCGCTTCATCGAGCCGTGACGCACATCGCCGGCGGCGAAGAGTCCTGGGATGCTGGTCTCGAACGCCAGAGGCTGACGGCCGAGTAGCCCGAACGAGTCGCGCGGTTGCGTCTCCGGTAGATCGGTGTCGGTGAGGATGAAGCCGCTTCGGTCAAGTAGGACGCCCTCGAGCCAAGACGTCGCGGGCACGGCGCCTATGAAGCAGAAGAGTCCCGCGCAGGGCACGCTCTCCCGAGTCCCTCCGGTCTTGCTCGCGAGCGCGACCGAGTCCAGATGGTCGCCACCGTCGACTCCGACGACTTCGGTGCCCAGGTGCAACTCGATACGACTGTCGGCGAGGATGCGGGTCGCGAGGTAGCTCGACATCTCGATTCCCAGATCGTCGGCGCGCACGACGAGCCGGACCCGCGACCCGCGACTCGCGAGGAACAGGGCCGCCTGCCCGGCGGAGTTGGCCCCGCCGATCACGGCCACCTGGGGGCCGTGAATCCCGCACGCACGGGCTTCAAGCTCGGTTGCCGCGTAGTAGATGCCGTTGCCCTCGAAGTCCGCCCACCGCTCGAGGCTCAGTTTCCGGTAGTGGGCGCCGCTCGCGATCACGATCGAGCGGGCCGAGACCTCGCTCCCGTCCGACAGGGTCACCACAAGGTCGTCCGCCATCCGCAGTGACGTCGCCTCGGACGGGCTCTTTATCTCGGCCCCGAACTTTTGGGCCTGAACCAGCGCCTTGGCAGTCAGTTCCGCGCCGGCGATTCCGGACGGGAAGCCGAGGTAGTTCTCGATACGTGCGCTCGCGCCGGCCTGCCCGCCCACGGCAACCCCTTCGAGCACCAGCGTGTCCAGGCCTTCAGAGGCGCCGTAGACGGCAGTCGCCAGTCCGGCGGGTCCACCACCGACGACAACAATGTCGTAGACCTTCCCTGGTACAGAGCGGTACGCGAGCCCGAGCTGGTCCGCCAGTACGCTCGGGGTCGCATTGCGGAGGATCGCGGTCGGGGTGATCACGACCGGGAGGTCTGTGACGTCGAGCCCGAGAGACTCGAGGATCCGGTGCCCATCGTCGGTTTCGACGTCGAGCCAGCTATGCACCACGTTTAGACGCGTGGCCCAGTTGCGGAGCTCCAGCGTCTCGGCCGACTGCGCGCCGCCGACGATCTGGAAACTGCGCGCCGCTTCGCTCGTGCGCAGGAACTCGCGCCGTGCCATGAACGCCCTGAGGATGACGTCGGACAGCTCCGGGGCGTCGGACATAAGCTGCCGGAAGACCGGACGTGGCATCCGTTGGATCACGCCGCCGGCGGGCATACGCGCCGAAAACATGGCAGCCTGCCCGGTCAGCATGTCCAGCTCGCCCAGGAACGAGCCTGGGCCGAAGATGGCTATGACCTGCTCCGGCAGCCCGAACGCCGCGAGCCTCACGACTTCCAAATCGCCGGCCTCGACCAGCATGAAGTCAAAGTCGACATCGCCGGCTTTGGCCAGGAACGCGCCCGGGTCGACGACCGTCTCCGTGGAACGCTCGCGGATGAGGTCTAGCTGCGACGCGGTGAGGTCCGGATATCCGCCCGGGATTTCGGGCGTCGCCACAGCCTCTGTCTCGGCGTTCGCTTGCTCCACACTCACTGGGGTTGTCTCTCGGTTGCTCATACCATTACGTCTCCTCTTTCGGTCCCGTCAGGTTCCGAACAGATGCTCAAAGCGAGGCAGTTGGGAAGGGCCGACGTCGAAGGCGCCGCGCTGCGGCGGCTCATTGTTAGGAGCATCCGATGAGCATGGGCGGCCCGCACGAAGTCCAGCGATGTGACTGAATGCATCGAGGGCGAGGAGGGCGCGCTGCATGCAATGACCGGCCTCATCCAGTTCGAGGAACATGAGGTCTACGACCTTGTCCGACGGCTTCGCTACATGGCCAGCGATCGTGGCAATCGCGCTCGTCAGGTGAGCGACGACATCGGCTACGTCAGTCTCCCACCCGTCGAGTGAGGTGTTCCAGCGATCTTGTATCTGGATGGATGGCAGTCCTTGTCCGAGCGGCAGTCCTTCGAAGCGAGACCCGACGTAGTTCATGCGACTGTCAGCTTCGTCGTTTGTCGTTCGTCGTTCGTCGTGCATTGTTCGTCGCAGCGTTCGGGGAACGCCGAAGCGTAGAAACCGATGAACGGCAGCACCGCACTTTGGAGGATTCTCCTATTGGAGAAGGTCGACATGATGGGCCTCGCAGCTGGCGGAGCAAGAAGCGCTCAACGGACCCTCGCTGGAGAAGGCAGCAGCAGAGTACCGCGCGGCCGTGGGAAGGTCAATGTGCTCAAAACCGATTAATACGCCTTCCTGTTCTCATGGTCGCATCAACCTCGCCTTACCTCGCCTCGCCGACGTCTTCTCGTTCGCCAGGACGGCTTCTCTGCTGGAGATCCGCTTGGCTGGTTCCGTGTTGAGGCCAATGTCACCAGGAACGGGTCCGTCCCCTTCGAACCCGACGTCCAGTACAAGCCCGCATCACTCACTCCGCAACCGAGTACGTACTACCGGCGGCGTGGCCCCTGGTCGCGTGACCACTGAGAGCTCGTCGGTTCCTGTTGCGTGGTCCGATGTGGCCGGTCAGCGCGGGAGCTTGGGATCGTCGGGAGTGGATTGCTCAGGGAAGGGTTCCTCGGCGAGGTGGCTCAGCACTCGTTCGTTGAGGGTGGCGAGGATGTCGAGTTCGACGGGGGTGAATAAGCTGATGAAATGCTGACGGACATTGTGCACGTGCTGGGGGGCTGCGTCCTCAATGGCACGGCGTCCGGCCGGTAGAAGGCAGAGTATGACGCTCCGGGCATCGGCAGGGTTGGGTTCGCGGGCGATCATCCCTTGTTCTTCCATGCGCCGGGCTTGATGGGAGAGTCGGCTCTTTTCCCACTGCAGGAGGGCACATAGTTCTTGCGCCGACATACGGCCGGCGGGGTGTCCCGAGAGCACCGCGAGGATCTCGTAGTCAGCTCCTGTCAGTCCCGAATCCTCGAGCAGGTGCCGGTTCAGACGTACGGTGAGCTGATAGCGCGCGTGCATAAAGGCGCGCCAGGCGCGGTCTTCGCGGGCATCGAGCCAATGCGGATCCGCCGGCACGCGAACCATAATACTCATGGTTGACGACTCAACCAACAAAGAACTATGGTTGACGAATCAACCTCTGGCCTCGACCTGGATCCACCATGACCGCTTACAACGTCGCCGTCGTCGGTTCGCCATGCGCTGGTTCGCACGGTCGCCAGCTCGCCGAATCCAAGCCGATCCCCCTGGGAGTCGGGCTGCACATCCAGCAGGCCCTGGCGCCGACACTCGATATCGAGGGCATCAACGTAAGCGATAAGAGGCCAGGTCCCCCGCAAAGCTGCCACCTTGAGCGAGTTCCTTAATACCGTCGACGAGCCGTATGGGGAGCTGGCGAGCTCATTCGCTGGCATCGCGCGTACGCTGTTCTCCGCGCCAACGGTCTTGGCGACCTTGCAGCAGATAGTCGACTTTGCATTCGCCACGGTTGAAGGCAGTGATGTCGCCTGCATCTCACTTCGGACCGCGGACAGCGTGTTCACGCCCGCCTACTCGGCCCCCCTGGCGTTTGAGATTGACCAGCTCCAGTACGCCGCACGCGAAGGTCCTTGCCTCGATGCAATCGCCAAGGAGCCGACCGTCTATGCCGAGGACTTGGCCGAGGACCAACGCTGGCCAGTCTTCGGTCCTCAGGCCGCTGCACTCGGGATGCGGAGTCTTTTGTCGTGCCGGTTGTCTGCCAACGGGACGCGCGGCG
>CABEDN010000831.1_pt1 | contig 16147 bp, 12 predicted proteins | sample 3423051 | NCBI WGS metagenome assembly CABEDN01 (sample SAMEA5534330, study PRJEB31848) | metagenome | biome: tundra; feature: field; material: soil | place: USA | collected 2013-05 | depth 0.15 m
GCAGCCGCAGCCGCCGGCCTGACGGCGGCCACGGGCTGGGTAGAGCCCGGCCCGGTCTGCGTGGTCGCGGTGGCGACGCTTCCCGCGCTGACCGTCCCCGCGCCGTTGCGCGCCGCGGCGCTGCTCTGCGTCACATTGTCTTCGGCGCTGGCGGCCGCCCCGGCCCCGTCAGCACCATCAGCACCGTCGGTGACGCTGTCCGGCGCGGCCTGGCTGCCTTCGGAGATCATCTGGGCCAGGTTCTCGGCGAACTTCTCCACCAGCTTGCCGCCGACTTCGACGATCACGCCCCGGCCGAACTGGGCCGGCCGGCCGGTCACGTTCATCGTCGTGTGGATGAGGACCTGAGTTCCGTCCCCGGCTGGCTCGAGCGACGCCCGGACGGCCGCCGACGCGGTACCGGCGCCACGAGTCTCCTTGCCGGAGGCATCCACCACCACCACCCGGGCGTCGGGGTCACGCTCGGTGAACTTGGCGGTTCCCCGGTAGGTCAGCGACACCGGACCGACCTTGACCTTGATCCGCCCGGTCACCACTTCCCCGTCGAACTCCTCGACGGTCGCGCCAGGCATGCAGGGCGCGATCCTTTCCACGTCAAGCAGTACGTGCCAGGCGCGATCGGGCGGAACGGGGACGGTAAAGGAGTGGTCGAGCTCCATGCTCATCGGTGAGTCACTCTCTCTGGCTGGATTCAATCAGTAAATTATGCCCAGTATCGGCCCGCATCAGCAAAATCACGAATGGCCCGAACGGCCCTGCCTGCCCGCCCTACCCCCGGGTAGCTGACTCAAGCGGTGTCGAGGACCTGGTAACCCTCGGCCAGCCGCCCGTCGGCCAGGCCGCCCAGGGCCGCCATCCGGGCCAGCCGGGTGCGCAGCCGTTCGGGCAGGTCATCCATATGCGCCGTCTGGCTCTCGTGGGCCCGCAAGGCCGCGAGCTTACGCGGGAACGTCTCGGTCACGTCCACGTAGTGGTTGGGCGTCCCGCCCGCGATCCAGACCTCGCGGACGGTCCAGGCGGCCAGGGCTTCACCGTCGCGCAGCTCGGGGAAGGCGAACGGGTTACGCGCATCCGGGTAGACGGCGTCCAGCGCGGCGGAGCCGACCGCGCGGTGATCCGGGTGGCCGATGCCGATCCGGTCGTAGTTCCGCTCCGGGCTGGGGCACACGACCCGATCGGGGCGCACCTGCCTGATCACCCGGGCCAGGTCCCGGCGCAGTTCCAGGGTGGCCTCGACCCGGCCGTCCGGGTAGCCGAGGAAGCGAACGTCGTGCACGCCCACGCACTTGGCCGCGGCGACCTGCTCGGCCCGGCGCAGGGCCGGCATCTCGGCCCGGGGGAAGCTCTCGTCGAAGCCGCCCGCGTCGCCGTCGGTCACCACGCAGTACACGACCTCGATGCCGGCTTCGGTCCAGCCAGCCATCGTGCCCGCGGACCCGAAATCGACGTCGTCCGGATGCGCGGTGATAGCAAGCACGCGGGCGATCTCGGCGTCATCGAGCACGCCGCCATCCTAGCCGGGGAGAATAGGCTTACCGGCCGGGCCGCGCTGATCCCGATGCTGTTCGGCCGCAGGATGATCACGTGAATATTGCCGAGAAACCTCAATGCCGCCTTTGCACAACGGAACGGATCACGGTCTATGAGCGGGAAGCCGGACAGCAGCACAGACTTCGCCGTGGTCGGCGGTGGACTGGCCGGGCTTCGCATCGCGGTCAGTCTCCGCGCCGCCGGAGCGAGCGTGACCGTATTCGAAGCACGGGACCGCGTCGGGGGGCGGGTGCTCTCTGCGCCCCCGGTCGGAGGAAGCGCTGCGGGGCCGCCCCTGGTGCTCGACCTCGGCGCGCAATGGGTCGGGCCCGGCCAGACCGAGATGCTCCAGCTCATCAAGGAGCTAGATCTGCACGTCATCCCGACCGCGGTGGCAGGACGCACGATCTGGGGCCTCGACGGTCAGCTGAAGCAGGGTCGCGCCACGCTTCCCCCGCTACCGCCCCGGGCCCTGGCCGAGGTACTCGTGAGCGGAGCACGGGCGGCGCTGATGACCCGGCGCCTCGCGCCGGACGCGCCGTGGCAGGCGGCGAAGGCCCGGCAGTGGGACCGCCTCACGGCCGAAGACTGGATATGCCGGCATCTGCGTACCGCGGCCGGACGGGATTTCGCCCGGATGTACGTTAGGGGGGACGCGGCGGCCGAACCAAGCGAGACATCCGTGCTCGGCCTGCTCTTCGATTTCCGGTCCGTCGGGCCGGCCCGCAATCTGGCCAGTACCGAGGCATTCCGGCTGCGCGAGGGGGCGCATGAGCTTGCCCGGCGGCTCGCCGAGCGGGTCGAGGACCGGATCCGGTTCGCCGACCCGGTTCGGGCCATTGCCCAGGACGCGGACGGCGTCACCGTTGAGTCGGATACTGGCGTGCTACGCTGCCGCCGGGTGGCGGTATGCGTACCGCCGCCGCTGGCCAGCCGGATCGCGTACGCGCCTGCCCTCCCTGAGCTGCGGGCACGCCTGCTGGACAGCCTCCCGATGGGCGCCTCGGTCAAGTTCCATGCCATCTACCAGCGCCCCTTCTGGAGAGAGCGTGGGCTCAGTGGTCAGGCATGGACCGCTGCGGGCAACGTCAGCCTCACCTACGACAACTCGCCGGACGACGGTACCGGACGCGGCGTGCTCGTCGGCCTGGTGGTGGCGGACGAGGCCCGCCGCCTGGGCGCGCTCGATCCGGCCGGGCAGGAGCAGGAGATCTTGGCCTCGCTCGGGCGCCTCTTCGGGCCCGATGCCGGCGCGCCCGACGCGCTCGTGGTCCAGGACTGGGGCGCCGAGGAGTGGACCGGGGGCTGCTACGCCGCATATTTCCCGCCGAACGTCTTGCTTCCCTACGGAAGCGCGTTCCGCGCACCGTGCGGGCGTATCCACTGGGCAGGCACGGAAACCTCGAGCGAATGGTACGGCTACATGGAAGGGGCGCTCCGCTCGGGCCGCCGCGCCGCTAAGGAAATGCTGCACGCCGACTCGATCGAGCCGGCCGCCAATGACTGGGAGCCACGAGCAACACATAGCTAGGCGGCATAGGTGCATCCGCCGGCGTCAGCTCGCGGATCCGAGGATAGAACCGACGATTTCGTCCGGGATAAAAAACCACGAGTGGACGGCGGTGCGGTAGAGGCGGGTGACAAGCTCTGGAGTCCTCGCCAAGTTACGCGGGTCCCCGGCCTTGGCACAGACCAAAAATGTCCACCACGCACCTGGGTAGGTCGCCATTGCACCACTCAGCAGGCGGACGCAGCCAAATTCCTGCTGAGCGGAAGAAAGACAGCTCAGAACGAGCTCCGGATGATAGTGTACGGAGGAATTCTGGGTGACCAGGATACCGTCAGGACCAAGGACCTGACTGGCGAGAGTAAAAAACTCTTGGGTGGCGAATCTCGCGGCCTGCCCTACTGGGTCGGTTAGGTCGCCGATGATGATATCCGGCACTTCGGGCAGGTCGGCAAGCGACACCATACCGTCGCCGATATGCACGATGACCCGGGAATCTTCGAATGCGGCTCGCGCCCCCGGGAATATTTCCTTGGCCGCTGCGATGACCTCGGAGTCAAGCTCAAGAACGTATACCCGGGTGACCGCCTCATGCTTCAGAACCTCAATGAGGGCGTGCCCATCTCCCCCTCCGATGATCACCACAATCGAGGGAGAATGGTGGGCGCAGAGGGCTGGATGAGAGATGAGCTCGTGATAGACGTAAGCGTCGAGCTGGGTGACTTGGACGACTCCGTCCAGGGCCAGGACGTGACCCAGGCCAGGCGACGTGAAGGTATCGATCCGCTGGTGTTTGCTGGGAAAGGTTCGCACCGGGCCATCGATCGGATAAGCCCGCTCCTCGGCTACATGTGGCGCGCGCTCAATAAAAACGTCACCGGAGGTAACCGACAATGGGTGCTGCTGATTGCCTCTATCAATCCGGCGGAGCTGCGTGGCCGTCGGCCTGAAGTATTCCCCGATGATGCCGAGAACAGCTTCCGGGTCGGTTGCCGGGCTGCACGAGAAGATATCCAATGTGACGCAGCCCCGCTCCGGCCACGTGTGTATGGCGATATGACTCTCGGCTAGAATAGCCACCCCGGTGACCGCACCGTTCGGGAAAGGGAGGGTGACGATTTTCAGGACGTGCGCCCCGATTGCCTCCGCGCAAGCGCTCAGGAAGCCCTCTATCACGGCAGCAGCCGGGAAGTGGAGGGTCCAGATATCGTAGACTATGTGACTGGCGAGCGGAGCGGTTGCTGATTCCGTCGAGGCAAGCGGGGCGCCTTGGTTCGCAGGCTCCGGACTCGCTGCAGGACCGCTCATGGTTCATCGACCAATGGTTTCGTTCCAGAATTGCCGCGTGCGAGCGAAAGGCGGCCGAGGCTTGTTACGGTCCCATATGCTGGGGTACCAGTCATCTTTTTTTTCGTCAATCAGCTGGCGAAGTGTTGGGCTTGTCTCCAGCATTCCTTTAACATAATCCAGCCAGGACTCCCAATCTTTCCGGCTGTAAACGTCGCGGTTGTCACATATGCCTTCAAGGCTGTCCGCCACGAACTCTCTCGCCGCCAGGGCGCGGGAGTAATCAGAGCACTCGTCGGATGAGAGGGGAAGATTGTCATAAAAGTACGGCCTGAACTCGGAGTAGCGTATAAAGAGCTGGTCCACGTCGAGAGCAAGCTTGTTGGCGACATCGGAGTAGGAGACCCACGTCGAGCGCCACGTGAACAGCGCGGTGACGGCTGTGCCCAGAACCCCTCCCACGAGGCCCGAGAGAAGGATGGCCAGCCAGCCAGTCATAGCCGCTTCCAGGGAGGAATAGCACAATAGGTCGATGGCTGCCATATAGTCTTCAGCACAGTCGATAGGCTAGTCCAGCTGCCCCCCTGGCTGCAACTTATCTGTCGGCGGTGACCTGGTGGCCGCTGGGCGCTGCCGACCCGGGTCGAGCCTCAGGTGACGGATGGCCCAGCCGCGCACCTCTAGCACCGTGACCACCAGACGACCGCCGACCGGGCCACGGCCCTCACCCATTTTCGGAATCGACGGTTAGGTCCTCTTCCTCCAGAAGCGCATGGAGAGTGAGAACCATACCAGCCCGAATAGAACCAGCAGGGCGATCTGGGCTACAAACTCCCATCGGATGGCGGAGCGATTTGTAAAGAACCCCTTATTGTCGCCAGCGTTAAGCACGGCGAAAACTGTCGAAAGATTGAGGACGGAAAACAGGGCCAGGGCGCCAAGGAAAAAGTTACGCCTGCCATCCTTATTGTCCTGGTCATTTTTCTCGTTGGCGGCGATCAGGAGCTGCACGGCGTGTATCTGGCGCTCGAGTTCTTGTTCCATCCTGGTGATTCCGATGGAATCGAGGATCGAATCCAGGTACCGGCGATCAGAAGGAAGCCGGCACAGTTCCTCAGCGTGAGCGACGGAGATGGAGCGCCGGACGTCCCGCTCGAGTTTGCGAAGTTCGGAGCTTTCTTTCTTGTCGCCCCCCTCCTCAAGAGCTTGCATTATCTTGCGATTCCACAGCAGCAGCCTTGGGCTCCAGGAGACGGCGAACTGGACTGCCTCCAAGTACGAATCAGCCTGCCAGGATGGATTCCCGGCTAGTCCGAATATCGTTGCGTCATCCAGTACAGACAGCCAGTTTTCACGGTAGCCAAACTTGGCTTGATTAAGGATCGAGCTGCCGTCGTTTTCGGCAGCCGGATAACGTAGCCACTCTTCAAGCGTTGCCGCATCACGGTGAAGATTAGTCCGAAAAAGCTCCGAGCCGTAGAAGTCGTTCAATTTTTCAATCGGCACACTTTCGGGCACGAGGGCCATCTCGTGAAAGTGTCCTTTGATGTATTCTGGCTCATTTTCGCCGGTCAGTCCTTGTGCCATGATGAGGATGACATCGTGCGCGAAGTCGTCGACGCTACGCCAGCGGTAGTGGTCGGTCATAGCTTCCTGGTCAGCCGGCCGAGCGGCCTGGCTGGGCAGCGACTCGTACCGGTAGATCCAATCCCAAGAATAATCTGCCGGACACCGAAGTGCTTTGTAGAGTTCATGGGGTGTTGGATTCTCAAGGGTCCGCTCGATGCAGAGGCAATGGTTCCCCAGCCGGCTCAGGTCTACATGCACTTCCCAGTCATCCTCGGGGTTATCCGTGTCCGAGAGGGCGGGCAGATGCACCCTGTTCCCGCCGAACATGCCCTCGCCGGCTGCGGTCCAGAAATCGCTGAGCTTAAGCGACTCCACTTCCGGAACGCCTTGACCCAAGCGCTGCAACCTGATACCGAGCTCAGCATCAAGAGATTTTTGGGTCTCCTTGCTTCTGTGTTTTCGCTCGCTCTCGCCAGCCGCGACCTCGGTGCGGCCGGGAACCCTTCTCCCCAAGGCGGGACTCAAGTCGCGAACCTTGTCTTCTGTTACCTCGACGGTAAATGGGTAGAAGTAACGAATTCGGACAGTTGGCAGCCACATGGGCTTACGATTCCGGTAGGTCGCGCCCAAGGCGTGAAGGAGCGACTTCCACGGATTCAGCCTTGAAGCGATGTCCGACAGCCAGGCCATCGGAGCGGACCTAAGCTCGTCACGCCATCGCGCCAGGTCTTCGTCGAGGTGGGCTATTGCCTCACTTACCTCGGCATCCGCATCAGTCAGGGCCTTGATCTCCAGCCCACTTGGCCAATTCTCGCCAAGGTCTTTGTTATAAAATCTACGTACCTCGTCTTCGAACTGGACAAGCGCGCGCGCCGCCGAGTGAATCCCCAGGGCGACTTCACGATACGCTTGCGCCTCGGCCTGCAGTTCCTTCCCGAGCTCTGCTTGCCAGCCGCGAAGCGCAGAGCCTGGGACATTGACGTCAGCTGAGTTCAACATTGCGAAAATTTCTTTAAGTGTACCCAGCCCCAGCTGAAGGCAATTAATAACCCCGTGATTGCTGCCACGGTTAATTCCCTGGTAAACCGACACGTCCTGCTGCTGAAAGAGGAAAAAGTTATCGATGACGTACAGCAGCAAGCGTTCGCCCTCATCGAGAGAGTCATTCTGAAGATGACTTTTTATGCTCGCCCTAGCTGCCTCGGAAAAGACCCAGATCGTGCACCACGCATTGGTGTTATCGTCCAGTTCATAGCAGCGTTTTCGTAGGTAATCGAAGAAGGGGACGATGTTTTTCGGGTCGGCTAGATTTGGTTTCCACTGCCCTATTTCGTGCTCAAAGAATTTGCGTACACCCTCTTCTCGTTCTTTCTGACAGTGCTTGTGGCGAAGCTCATGCGTTCCCGTCTCGATTCCGGTCTCCGCCAGCGTGCGGAGTGCGTTCGAGATGGCCATGTCCATCTGGTGCGGGACGTCCGAGAGGGTTACAGCGCTTTCGCGTTCGTCCAGTTGCTGCTGGTCTTCTGATATCGTTCGAAGCATCGCTGCTCCTCCCGTTTCGTGGCGTATATGACGATATCTGCCGTTGCGGTCCAGAGTCGGGCGGCAAGCGTTCCGCGGCCACTCGCTCCCGGACGGACATTACCCTTGAAAGGCAGGCGGTGGACACCACCTCGGGCCTGCAACGGGTGCGCTGACCTCAGCATGTGGTAGCGGAGTTGCCCCACGAAGGGAGTGGGCAAGAAGCAGCGGAGAATCGAAGCAGGGCCGTCGGCACCCCGAGCTGATACCGGTCGGCAACGAGGGCGTCGAGGCGCCTGGGTTTCCCGTGCCGGGCGTCAGGCCTCGGCGAGGATCTGGCTGAGCATCTTCGCGGTATTCGCCGCGGGCTCGGCCTGCAGGCAGAGCTGCTCCATCACCTCGAGGTAGCTGTCGACCTCGACCGGCTTGTCCAGGTAGAGCGCGCTGGTCAGCTGCTCGATATAGACGACGTCGGCCAGGTCGGGCTCGGCGAAGCGCAAGATGGTGAACGGGCCGCCCATGGCGGAATGCGCGCCGGCCTGGAACGGCAGGATCTGCAGCGTCACCGCCGGGTGATCGGTCACCTCGATGAGGTACTTCAGCTGCTCGCGGACGATCGTGGCGCTGCCGACCGGGCGGCGTAGCGCACCCTCGTCGACGACGACCCACAACTGGGGTGCGTCTGGCCTGCGCAGGATCTCCTGGCGGCTGAACCTCAGCTCGCCGCGCCGGGCGATATCCTCTTCGGAGGCCGCCGAGCCCTGCCGGATCAGCGCGCGGGCGTACTCTTCGGTCTGCAGCAGCCCTGGCACGAGCTGGATCTGGTAGGTCCGGATGACTGATGCCGCCGCCTCCAGGCCTACGTACGGCTCCAGCCAGGTCGGCAGGATGTCGGAGTAGGCATGCCACCAGCCGGGTGTGTTCGCTTCCCTGGCCAGGTTCAGCAGGGCGGCGCGTTCCTCGCTGTCGGTGACGCCGTACAGGGTCAGCAGGTCGCCCACATCGCGCTCCTTGAAGCCGACCCGGCCGTGTTCCATTCGGCTGATCTTAGAGTGCGAACCTCGGATAGCCTCGGCCGCCTGCTCAGCGGTAATTCCGCGGGAGTCGCGGAGCCGGTGCAGCTGGTTACCGAGCACGAGACGCTGGACGGTGGGACCGCCCGCGCGCGTGCCGAAAATGCTGGGGGGTACATCCCATGCCGAGTCTTCAGATGAGACCACCGGCGCTCCTCGCATCGTCGCCACCCGAGATCCTGGCGGGGTGGGGACCAGTCTCCCACGTGATCTCATGCTTGCGAAAGGGGGCTATGTGACAATTCAACAGAAGTAGTGATCTCTCCGTATTGTCGCAGGTCGTGTGCGTCGTGTTGGGCGGTCCGTTACTCCCTTGTCGCCGCGGGCCGGCCGTCGGCCTTGTTACTGGCCAGTAAGCTGGCTGGCTTCGGCGAGCAGATGGTCAAATTCCCCGTCCTTGGCGCCCGCCAGAAATGCGGTGATCTCTGCCTGAGTGTAGAGCAGGACAGGGCCGGCCGGGAAACGTGAGTTGCGCATCGCGATCTCGCCGTTAGGCAGCACGGCCAGTTCGACGCACTCGCCGTTCGGATTGCTGTGCCAGCTCTTCAGCCAGCGCACCTCACCGAGCTCCGTAGCGAGCATGCCGTTGTAGGTAATGACCATGTTTATCCCCTTCCGACACGGTAGTGCATATCGGCCCCAAATTTCACTCAGTGTAATCTCTGACCTGCTCCTGGTGACATGGTGACTGATGTGTCCCGCCTGCCTGCTAGCCCCCCGTGTGCCTCATACGGAGACCTGTGCACAAAGCGAATGAACGTGCATTTGGTCTTGCATTTGCACAATATATCAGGCAATATGATTTTAAGCACGCAGTTAACACCGTGGCGGGCAAGGGGTTTCCATGCCCAATGACATGCAGGAAGCTGTTGCGTTGGCGTATCTCAATGTCGCGACCGGTAACGGGGAAGATAACGATGACGTCAGCGTCCCCTGGCCTCCGGCCGCTGACGGCATGCCCCGGCTGCTGCCCGTCCCGTCTGCCTGGTGGGAGACTCCGGCGGTTACCTCCCGTGCTCTCAGCGCCCGGCCGGAAGAGGCCAGGACCGCCCGGCTTTTCGTCCGGGAGCTGCTCACCTGCTGGGGGCTGCAGGCGCTGGCGGACGACGCCGAGATGATCATCGACGAACTGGTCGTCAACGCCGTCCTGCATGGCACCCGGCCCGGCCTGAACCCCAGCGCCCGCACCAATCCAGGCGGCGGCCTGACGGTGCTGCGGCTCTGCATGCTCAGGCGGGCCGGCGAGGTGATGCTCGCCGTCGTCGACCCCGGTAACGAGATGCCCACGCCCCGGCGGCCGGACTGGGGCGGGGAGAGTGGGCGCGGCCTGCAGATCGTCGCCGCGCTCAGCCACGTGTGGGGATGGAGCCCCATCGCCGGCCACGGCAAGGCGGTGTGGGCCGTCCTACGCGATCCCTGAGACGGGCTCCTGCGACGTGGTCATCAGGACATGCTCGACCAGGGCGATCAGCACCTCCTTGGCTGACTGCCTGCTGCGCGCGTCACACAGCACGATCGGCAGAGCTGGGTCGAGGTCCAGGGCCGTCCTGACGTCCGCCACCTCGTACCTGCGGGCTCCGTCGAAGCAGTTCAGCGCGATGATGAACGGTATCTGCCGGCGCTCGAAGTAGTCGATGGCGGGGAAGCTGTCGGCTAGCCGCCGGGTATCGGCGAGGACGACGGCCCCGAGGGCGCCGATGGCCAGCTCGTCCCACATGAACCAGAACCGCTGCTGGCCCGGCGTGCCGAAGAGATAGAGCACCAGATCGCGGCGCAGGCTGATCCGGCCGAAGTCCATCGCGACCGTGGTCGTCTTCTTTCCCTCGACGCCTGCCGTGCTGTCGGTGCGCAGGCTGTCCGCGGACATGAGTTCCTCGGTTCGCAGCGGCTTGATCTCACTCACCGCGCCCACCAGCGTGGTCTTACCCGCCCCGAAGCCCCCGGCCAGCAGGATCTTGATGGCCCGGTGCGGCGGCGCGCTGGCGGAGTTCCCGGCGGCGGCGGCGGGATCAAAGACCCCGTAGTCCATTGAGGACCTCCCTCAGTGTGTGCTGGTCGATCCGCCCGGCCGTCACGACCGGGGTGCTGATCGCGACCAGGCCGAGTTCCCGCAGGTCGGCGAGGATGATGCGGACCACGCCGAGCGGGAGATCAACGTCGGAGGCGATGTCGGCCACGGTGGCCGGCTCGCGGGCCAGCTGAAGCACCCGGACGTGCTCAGGGGCTAGTGAGGTGGGGTCGTTAATCCGGGCCTGAGTGGCCCTGACCGTCGCGACCAGGTCGAACGATGCGCCGGCCGGCCTGGTCCGGCCCTGGGTCAGGGCATAGGGACGGACTACGGGCCCGGCCTCGGCATCCAGCCATCGTTCCTCGTGGGACGGCATGGTGCCTCTTAGCCCCAGCCGCTGACGGCGGACGCGCGCGGGCTGGCCCCGAGGTGCTCTTCGAACCGCCGGACCAGGACGGCCATCTCATAGGCGACCAAGCCGAGATCGGCGCTCTGCTCGGCCAGCACCGCCAGGCACGTTCCGCGCCCGGCGGCGGCCACCAGCAGGAATCCCGACTCCATCTCGATGATCGTCTGCCGGACCTGGCCGCCGCCGAAATGCCGCCCGGCGCCGCGGGCCAGGGACTGGAAACCGGCGGCCAGCGCGGCCAGGTGCTCCGCGTCATCGCGTTCGAGCGTGCTCGAGGCGCCGAGCGCGAGGCCGTCGGCGGACAAGATGACGGCCTTGCCGATAGGCCCGACTCGCCGGACGAGGTCATCGAGCAGCCAGTCGAGCTGGCCGGGGCCGCCCGCCGGGTGGATGTCAGGTGGCATCGGAGTTCCCGCGTTCTTCCTGGTCCGCGACTGGACCGTGGCCTGCACCGGGATCGGAGGACGCAGCCGGGCCTTCGGCGGGCTCCGCGCGCCCCTCCTGCCAGCCGCGCTGCAAGGCCGACATGGTCTGGCGGATTTCCTCCGGCGTGCGCCGGCTCGACGGTGCGCTGCTGGCCACGGTCACCCGCCGCGGTGGCGGGTCATCCCGGAGCTGGGGAGCCAGGCTGGCCTGCCTGACCCGGCGCGGCAGCCCGTCGTCGGCCGCTGACTCTGGAGCGCCGGCCGCCGACTCTGGGTCAGCTCTGCCGGGTACCACCGGAGGCGGTCCGGTCCGGCCGGAAAGCTCCCACGGCGGCCCCAGTGCCAGGGCCGGCCGGGCCGTGGCCACCGGCGTCATCGGGGTGGCGGGCGGATAGGGCGCGGAGCCACGGACGGGCCCCAGGCCCGGGTCCGGGTACGGCTGCGACCCGGGCCCCGGCAGCGGCAGCGGCGAGCCCGAGCCGCCGCCCGGATACCCCGGCGAGCCGCCGCCCGGATACCCCGGCGACGCGAGGTAGGCACCAGCTGCAGTCCCCCGTTCAGTCACGCCCAGTTCAGTCACGCCCAGTTCAGGCACGCCCGGGTCAGTCACGCCCGGGTCGGGCGGCTGGGTCGGCTCCTGGACCCGATGCCTGGGCATGAACACGTCAAAGGCGGGCTGCGTGCCGCGATCTGGCCCCGGCCCGGCCCGGTCTGGGATCTGGTCGGCCCCTGCCGGTCCGCTCCCGGCCGAGCCGGCCGCGGCCGCGGCCGGCTCGGGACCGGCCAGTTCCGGGGGCATTCCCTGCGATCGGCGCAGCGGGCCGGCGATGCGGATCCCGGGCGCCGGGGGGAGCCCGGGCAGGGCGCGAAGCTCGGTCAAGCCGGGCGCGAGCGACCCGGCCGGCCCGGTGAGTTCCGCCGCGGCCTGGTAGGTCCCGCTGGTCGCGACGGGCGCCATGGCGATCGCCGCGGGCGCGCCGGCCAGCCCGGCGCGGAACGTCTCCTCGGTTACCACCAGGTGCGCCGGTATCAGCACGACGGCCGTGATGCCGCGGTACGGAGATGTCTTCAGCGTCACCTGGATGCTGTGCCGCCTGGCGAGCTGGCTGACGACGAACAGGCCGAGCTGCTCGCTGTCGGCCGGGTTGAACTCCGGCGGGCTGGTGAGCCGCTCGTTGAATTCGTCGAGCCGTTCCGGGCTCATCCCGAGGCCGCGGTCCTCGACCTCGATCGCGAAGCCGTTGGCCACCGTGTCTCCCGACACCCGCACCGAGGTGTAAGGCGGTGACAGCGTGGTCGCGTTCTCGATGAGCTCGGCCAGCAGGTGGATGACATCGGCGACGGCCGAACCGGACAGCGCGGCCTGGGCCCGGGTCGCGACCGCAACCCGGGCGTAGTCCTCGACTTCGGCGATCGCGCCGCGCATCACGTCGACCATCCGCACCGGGCTGCTCCAGCCGCGGCCGGGCGGCGCGCCGGCCAGGATGACCAGGCCCTCGGCGTGGCGGCGCATCCGGGTGGTGAGGTGGTCAAGCCGGAACAGGTCGTCCAGGGCCTCGGGATCGGTGGCCCGCCGTTCCATCTGGTCGAGCAGGGCCAGCTGGCGGTGCAGCAGCGACTGGCTGCGCCGGGCCAGGCTGCGGAACATGTCGTTGAGTCCCCGCCGCAGGCTGGCTTCCTCCACGGCGGCGCGGATCGCGGTCTGCCGGACCAGGTCGAAGGATTCCCCGACCCGGCCGATCTCGTCCCTGCTGATACGACCTGGGCTCGTCCCGTCCGGGCTAGACCCTGGGCTGGTCTGCAGCGGCGGCGCCTCGTGGGCCACGTCGACGTCCTCGCCCCGCCTCAGCCTGGCGATCACGTCGGGCAGCTGCTGCTCAGCGAGGGTCAGGGCGGATCGTTCCAGCCCGCGCAGCCGCCGGATGATGCCGCGGGCCACCAGGGTCGTCACCACGATGGTCAGCAGCAGCGCGAGCAGGGCGATGCCGCTGGTCACCGCGACCCGGATCCAGGCCGACCGGCTGAACTGGTGATCGCTCGCCAGCTCCGCCTTCGCCAGCGTCACGCCGCCGTTGTAGTAGTCCTGCAGCAGGGTGCTCGCCGTCTGCTGCCACTGCGCCCCGGTGGTGGGCAGCTGGCCGACGTTCGCGCCGCTGGCCAGCGCCTGCTCCACCGCGGCCAGGCTCTGCTGCTCGGCGGCCGAACCGTTCTGCCCGGCGTCGTAGGTGGCCAGGTTGGCCGGGGTCAAGATGGACTGGGCGGAGTTCAGGTCGGCCTGCCGGGTCGCGGCGGCCTCGGTGATCGCGGTGCGGTCGATCCGGCTCATCCGGTTTCCGGCCAGCATGCCCCCGATCAGCGCCCATTCCTGGGAGAGCTCTTCCCTGGCCTGCACGGTCGCGATCAGCCCCAGCGCCTGGCCGATCGCGGCCGCGTCGGTCTCGCTGTTGGCTTCGGTCAGGAACAGCTCAGGCTCGGCGGCGATGCCCTGGCTGTAGTCGGTGAGCGCGACCATCGGCGTCACGGCCCGGGCTGCCACCGCGGCCCGGACGAGCGACAGCTTGCCCAGGTTGCCGAGCACGGCGCCGATCGCCGTCTTCTCGCCGGGCGTCTCGCTGCTGACCGTGGCCGGGGAGGTCATGGCGCTCTTGAACGCCCCGGCGTGCTGGCTGGTATTCGCGATGGCCGTGTTGTAGGCGGCCAGGTTGGCCGACGTGGGCTGGAACAGGTAGGTCACCGCGGCGGCCCGCTCGGCCTGCAGGTAACTGGTGAACACGGCGGTCGGTATCGAGGTCGCGTTGATCAGGTTGGGGGCCCGGTCCAGGTTGACGGCGTTGCGGACCGAGGTGCCCGCCACGTAGCCGAGCAGCCCGACCAGGGCGACGAGCGGGATCGCCACCAGGAAGTAAATGCGGAGCCGGATGGATCGGCTACGCGATCCCATGGCACCCCCACGCGTCTCCAGGCGTCGTCTGCATGCTTCCGGTCGCATCCAACTATCGGTCAAGAGGGCCAGAATAGCCCATAACAGGCATCGCCTGGCGACGGAATCTGACGACATGGAGAAGTGTCACCGTAATGTCCTTAATATCACGTTTCCGCAGGTGGTGACGCGGTATGACTTCTGGTGCCGGCGAGGCTGCGGTGGGTGCGCGCCCCGCTTTTGTCGGTGTCACCGCCTACCCTGTACGGGTGGCCGCCCTCGCAATAGATGCCCTTCTTGACGGACTCAATCCGGAGCAGCGCGCTGCCGTCGTGCACGAGGGCAGCCCGCTGCTCATCGTGGCCGGCGCGGGCTCGGGGAAGACCCGGGTGCTCACCCACCGGATCGCCTACCTGCTGGCCGCGCGGGACGTGGCGCCGCACGAGATCCTGGCCATCACCTTCACCAACAAGGCGGCCGGCGAGATGGCGGCCCGGGTAGCCGCGCTGGTCGGCCCGCGGTCCAGGTCAATGTGGGTGATGACGTTCCACTCGGCGTGCGTGCGGATCCTGCGCCGGGAGGCCAAGCGGTTCGGCTACCCCTCGTCGTTTTCCATCTACGACCAGGCGGACTCCCAGCGCCTGATGGCGCTCACCTGCCGCGAGCTCGAGCTGGACGCCAAGCAGTTCCCGCCGAAGGCGATGGCCGCCCAGGTGTCGAACCTGAAGAACGAGCTGATCGACTACGAGACCTTCGCCTCGAGCGCGCAGACGGCGCGGGACAAGGCGCTGGCCGAGGCCTACGGGGAGTACCAGCGCCGGCTGGTGGCGGCCGGCGCGATGGACTTCGACGACTTGATCATGGTCACGGTCAACCTCTTCCAGGCGCTGCCGGAGGTGGCCGAGCAGTACCGCCGCCGGTTCCGGCAGGTGCTGGTGGACGAGTACCAGGACACCAACCACGCGCAGTACATCCTGGTCCGGGAGCTTGCCTCGGGCGGTGCTCCGCTTTTTTCCTCCCGAACGGAGGATGCTGACAGCGACGGAGAAGCTCTCCCGCCCGCCGAGCTTTGCGTCGTCGGGGACGCCGACCAGTCGATTTACGCCTTCCGCGGCGCGACGATACGCAACATCGTCGAGTTCGAGCAGGACTACCCGGACGCCAAGGTCATCCTGCTGGAGCAGAACTACCGTTCCACCCAGAACATCCTGGCCGCCGCGAACGCGGTGGTCGCGCAGAACCAGGGCCGCAAGCCGAAGAACCTCTGGTCGGCTCAGGGCGCGGGTCCGCCGATCACCGGCTACGTCGCCGACAGCGAGCATGACGAGGCGGCGTTCGTGGCCGAGGAGGTGGACCGGCTGACCGACGCGGGCCAGGCGACGCCCGGCCAGGTCGCGGTCTTCTACCGGACCAACGCGCAGTCCCGGGTTTTCGAGGAAGTGTTCATCCGGGTCGGGTTGCCCTACCGGGTGGTGGGCGGCGTCCGGTTCTACGAGCGGCGCGAGGTCCGGGACCTGCTCGCGTACTTGCGGCTGATCGCCAACCCGGCCGATGAGGTGTCGCTGCGCCGGGTGCTGAACGTGCCCAAGCGCGGTATCGGGGACCGGGCGGAGGAGTACGTGGCCGCGTTCGCCCAGCGGGAGCGGATCACGTTTGCCCAGGCGCTGGCCCGCCCGGCCGACGTGCCGGGGCTGGCGGCCCGGTCCGCCAGCGCGATCGCCGGCTTCAACGCGCTCGTCGGCGGGCTACGCGAGCTCGCCGAGGCGGTCCCGGTGGCGGAGCTCGCGGAGGCGGTGCTCGACCGGACCGGCTACATCGAGGCGCTCGAGTCCTCCTCCGACCTGCAGGACGCCAGCCGGGTGGAGAACCTGGAAGAGCTGGTGTCGGTAGCCCGCGAG
>CABEDN010000839.1_pt1 | contig 16144 bp, 16 predicted proteins | sample 3423051 | NCBI WGS metagenome assembly CABEDN01 (sample SAMEA5534330, study PRJEB31848) | metagenome | biome: tundra; feature: field; material: soil | place: USA | collected 2013-05 | depth 0.15 m
CGGGAGCCGGCCTCGAGCGCGGCCATCAGCTCGGCGACCCGCCGCCGGTAGGTGCGCAGCGAGGTGCCCAGCCGCCGGGCGGCCGCCTCGTCGGTGAGGCCCGCGCCGAGCGCTCGCAGGATCTCCCGGGCCTCGGGAGCGAGCTCGGGGACCTCGCCGCGCAGGTAGGCGCCGAGGTCGATGGCCGCCTCCCAGGCGGCGGTGAACAGTGAATAAACCCCGCCCACCAGGACCGGGGACGTCGTCACCGTGTACTCGCGGCCGAGCGGCGACGGCTGGCCGGCCAGGATCGCCACCCGCCGGTCCAAGATGATCGTCTCGTGCGGCAGCGGCGCGGAACTGATCCGCACCTGCGCGCCCGCCGCGTCGAGCCGCCGCAGGTGCGCGCGCTGCGCCTCGTCGGCCAGCGCCAGCGGGCTCCACAGCTTGCGCACCGTGAAGCTGTCCGTGCCGGGGGCAAGCACCCGCCGGGCGACCGCGGACCGGGCCTCCGGCTGCGACCAGGTGGCCAGGTCGCGGGCCGCGCAGACGAACTCCTCGTGCACCGCGTCGAACAGGTGCCCCGCCCGGGCGATGAGCTCCGCGTCGCCGCGCACCGTGCTGGTCTGGTCATCAGCCACCCGTCCAGTCTGCCAGCCGTCTCCAGGCCCGGCAAATGGCAGCAACCTGCCAGCTCCTCGCCGCGGCCACGGGGCCGGGGCAGGCTGTGAGCATGACGAACACAACGAACACCAGCCAGCCCGCCGCCGCCTCCGGCACCTTCGCGATCGGCGGCGACCTGCCCGTCGCACGGCTCGGCTTCGGCACGATGCGGCTGCCCACCGGGACCTTCACCGGCCCGGTCCGCGACCCGGAGGACGGGATCGCGGTGCTGCGCCGCGCCGTCGAGCTGGGCGTGAACCACATCGACACCGCGAGCTTCTACCGGCGCGGTGACGTCGTCGCCAACGAGCTGGTCCGCCGGGCGCTGGCCCCCTATCCCGACGGCCTGCTGATCGCCGCCAAGGTCGGCCCGATGCTCGGGCCGGACGGCACCCCCACCCTGCAGGCCACCGGAGGCCAGCTGCGCGGCCTGGTGGAGGACAACCTCCGCGAGCTCGGCGTCGACCATCTCGACCTGGTCTACCTGCGGGTCGGCGGGAGGAACGCGCCCGGCGGCGAGCCGGTCGCCGAGCGGTTCGCTGCGCTGGCGAAGCTGCGCGCCGACGGGCTGATCCGGCACCTGGGCGTCAGCAACGTCGACGCCGCCCAGCTCGCCGAGGCCCGCGCGATCGCCCCGGTCGCCGCCGTGCAGAACGCGTTCCACGTGCAAGCCACCGCGGACGCCGCGCTGCTGGCGGAGTGCACCCGGTCCGGCACCGCGTTCGTGCCGTTCTTCCCGCTCGGCGGCGGCCTCGACCCGATCGACACGACCCGGCTTGAGAAGACCGCCGCCCGGCACAGGGCGACCGTCCAGCAGGTCGCGCTCGCCGCGCTGCTGGCAGCCTCCCCGGTGATGCTCCCCATCCCCGGCACCGGCAGCCTCGCCCACCTGGCGGAGAACGTCGGCGCAGCCAGCGTCCGGCTCACCCCGGAGGACATCGCCAGCCTCGCCGGGTAACGGCGCGGACGCCGAGGTACCCGTGGGCGGTTGGGCGGTACGGCCCGATAACGAGGCCGCACCCGCACCAGGCACCCCGCACAGCGTGAGCAGGGACTTGCCGGGCGGCGGCTTGCCCGTAATCTCGAAGGCATGACCATCGCGACGACCTTGTTCCGGTTCGAGGATTCCTACGCCCGCGAAGTGCCTGGCCTTTCCATGCCGTGGACGGCGGCCCCAGCGCCCACTCCCGGGCTGCTGGTGCTCAACGAGGAGCTGGCGGTCGAGCTGGGCGTCGATCCTGCGGAGCTGCGGGAGCCGCCGGGCGTTGCGCTGCTGGCTGGGCAGGCCCCGGAGGGGGTCACGACGGTCGCGCAGGCCTACGCCGGCCACCAGTTCGGCGTGTACTCGCCGCGCCTCGGGGACGGCCGCGCGTTGCTGCTCGGCGAGGTGATCGATACACGGGGGCGCCGCCACGACCTTCATCTCAAGGGGTCCGGGCGCACCCCGTTCTCCCGGGGCGCCGACGGCAAGGCCGTGGTAGGCCCGATGCTGCGCGAGTATGTCATCGCCGAGGCCATGCACGGCCTGGGCATCCCCACCACGCGGGCGCTCGCGGTGGTCGCCACGGGCGAGCAGGTGCTCCGGGAAAGGGCGCTGCCGGGCGCGGTGCTCGCCCGGGTAGCCGCGAGCCATCTGCGCGTGGGCACGTTCCAGTACGCTGCCGCGTCCGGCGACCGGGACCTGCTGCGTGCACTCGCCGACTACGCCATCGCCCGTCACTACCCGGAGGCCGCCGGGGCCCCGAACCGCTACCTGGACCTGTACCGGCGCGTGGTCGAGGCGCAGGCGTCGCTGGTGGCCCGGTGGATGCTGGTCGGGTTCGTCCACGGGGTCATGAATACGGACAACACGACGATTTCCGGCGAGACCATCGACTACGGTCCGTGTGCGTTCATGGACGCCTTCGACCCGGCCGCGGTGTTCAGCTCGATCGACGACCGCGGCCGCTATGCCTATGGCAACCAGCCGAGGATCCTGCAGTGGAACCTGGCTCGGCTGGCGGAGTCCCTGCTGCCTCTGCTCGACGACAACAGCGAGGCCGCGGTTGAGGCGGCCACCGAGGTGCTGAACGGGTTCACTGACGCCTACGAGCGGCACTGGGCCGAGGGCATGGCGGCGAAGCTCGGGATCGCGGCGCCCGACCGGGCTCTGGCGGAGGACATCCTGAAGCTGATGCGGTTGCAGAAGGTCGACTTCACGCGTTTCTTCCGCGCGCTGTCCGCCGGCACCGCGCGGACGCTGTTCACTGAGCCGGAACCTTTCGACGCCTGGGCCGCCCGCCGCGAGGCCCTGCTGCCCGCAGACCGTGCCACGCTGGCCGCGATGGACAGGGTCAACCCCGTCTATATCCCGCGCAATCACCGCGTCGAGGAGGCGCTTGCGGCGGCGACCGAGGGTGAGATGGAACCGTTCCGTCGTCTCGTGGACGTCGTCTCCCGCCCCTTCGAGGAGCGGCCCGGGTTGGAAGACTACGTCGGTCCGGCACCCGTGGGCTGCGCTCCGTACGTCACCTACTGCGGCACCTGAGCACGGGTACGTCCGATGCCGAAGGTTGATCAACTCGCCTTCTCGGCGCGTTTCGCCCGCTGGGGCCCTGTGGGTGCCGGAAACTATGTCACCCTATGCTGCCTGGGCATACTCGTGGATCAGGCCGTCGAGCCGGCCCCGGCGCAGAACGCGCATACCGGCCTTTCCGCTGGCGGATGGACCGCCCCGCGGGCGGGTTCCAGTAATCGAGCCCCACAGGCTACTTTGCCTCCTACAGCTGCCCGACCGGATAACGCGTTGCCACTAGCGCGCCTGGCGGCAACCTGACGTGATCGGCGAGCGCGCGACGATCTTGGCCGCCGGTAAATGCGTTGCCGCAGGCCGGCGTGCCGTCCTACAATGAGCGCGCCGCGGCAAGATATGTCCTCTGTATAAGGAAGGAGGCTCGCGATGTTCGCTAATCGTCAGACGCCTCCAGGGGTTGCTCTCTAGCAAGCCTGGAGACGCACTGCGGGCGCCCTCAGGAATCTGGCGTCAGCCAATCCTGAGGGCGCCTTCTATCCAGCAGAGGGATTAATATGTCATCTCCCTACCTGGGTCCCTGTGGGTCCCTGTGCCGTGCCAGAACTCGCACAATGGCTTTGAGCTGGTATTTTCCGTGCTCGTCAGGCCGCGTGGGCGCCGAAAACCCTGTCACCCTATGCGACCTGGGTATATTCACGGATTAGGCCGCCGAGCCGGTCCCGCCGCAGCACCTGGATATTCGTGCCTATTGCGGGCGGATGCGAGCGTCCAGCGGGCGGGTTCTGCTGCAGCGTCCTGTGCGGCCGATGAGAGTTGTAATGGTCGACGTACTCGTCGAGGACCAGCCGCAGGTGCCGTTTGCCGGTGATCAGCACCCGGTCCATGCACTCGCGCCGTGCACTGGCGCCGTGCACTAGCGATCCATCATGCGGCACTCACATCAAGCGCGAACTCAGTGGTCAAGAGCCATGGGCTTTTTGGTGATGACGACCCTCGGACACATGGGGGTTCAAGTCCCCAGGGACACAACTCGTCTCCAAGCTTTGGTCCGGAGGCTGAGAGCAGACGGGAGTTCACATCGAACCACGGTCGGGTTCGCGGTCGGTGACGCGGCATTCGACGATCTCCGAGGTGCCCGCCGGGCACGTCAAGCCTGTAGTCGATAGGTAGCTCGTCCAAGTGACACCGGAGGGCGCGTGTGGCCAGACGCAACCTGGCGATCTCCACACCCATCGCCCGGCCGTCGGGCGAATCTCGTCCCCGCGACCTATTGCCACGTCTCCTGTGCGTACCCGCCGGGCACGCGCAGACCCACATGCACCGGGCGCGGATCGCGCGCACCGACGGCACCTTCTGGCGCGCCGAGTCCAGCATGACCATCGAACACGCGTAGATCAGCCCGTCCACCGTCAACGGAACCAGCCGCCTCGTCCAGCCCGCCTCACCATGCGCCCGCACGAGAGAGTACGCGTGCTCGTACGACGCGACCGCAGCGACGCCGATGACAGCCCTCGCGGTTGTCCACCTGATGACCCGATCGGACGCCCTCACCGGGCACTACCGAGAACAAAAGTACTGGTCAGGGCAATAACGCCACTATGCGCAATTGGTAGGCCTTGGTCCTCGGGCACTTTATCCATGTCTGTGACCTGCTCTTATTCCTTACCGGCTTGAACTAGATGGGCAACATCGCAGGTCAGAGGCGCGCGAGTTCAAGTCCCTCTCGGACACTAACCCTTTGCGCATGCTGTGACGTCGTCCAGTCCCGCGGCTGATGCGCTCAGGCGCCCTGCCGATTCTGCACAGCCGACGATCGCACCTTGTGAGACCGTGCTTCGCGCGCGAAACTCTCGGTTCTGTATCGCGCTCAAATTCTGACGTACCTCATCGCAGTGGATGAGTGCGTTACGGTATTTGAGTCGGCCATGGGCGGCGAGCCCGGCTTGGTGGAGGATGCCAGACACCCTGGGCAGTCCTGCGCACCGTCCCAGGGACACCGAAACGCCTCTCGCTGGGCCACCCAGCGGACTGCTGGAGCCCGGCAGATCGCGCTCTGTCCAGGCGGGTTCAGTTCGGGCCTGCTTCTGCACCGGGGAACAACGATGCCGTGCTGCCCCGGATCCAGGCCGAATTCTGATACCGCATCAGCCCGGTCAGTGCCGCAGCGGCGACGACCACGCCGGCGACAAGCGCCGCTGCCAGCGAGTGGCCAGAAGCTACGGCCGCGAGCAGCCCGCCGGCCGAGCCGGCCAGTACCGCGGTGATCATGGCGACCATCCCGGCGACGGTCAGGAATTGCTGCCACAGGCCGATCCCCAGTCCTGGGGTGGGCAGCCCTTCCGCGGGGTTGAGCAGGTAGCCGGCCAGCCCGGGAGCGTGATCAAAGTAATAGTCGCGGAGCTGTGCGATACGGCGCGCGTATGCGAGGTCCTCGATCCCTGTCTGCAGCACCCGGTGGAACGTCGCCAGCCCCACGAAGGCCAGCGTGGGCAGGAGAATGAGCCCGAACATGTAGAAGGCCACGCCGGTCTTGGCGGCGGTGGCGACGAGCCCGAGGGCAATCAGGCCGCCGGATACCGCGCCAAGGAAAACGCTCGCCCGGCTGGTCGACTCCGAGATCGTCGACGAGCGAGCACCCTGCAGCGTGAAGTGCTCCGTGGTCACAAACGTGACCGCCGCCGGGCGCGGGTCGCCATCAGCATGGTCAGGCTTGTTGCCTCGGTCAGTGTTGTCCACGAACTTCCGCCTCCGATCCCGCACGAAGGCCGCCCGGGCTGTGAGGGAGGCCATCGCGCCGTCGTTCGACATCCCCCAGATCGGCGGCCTCGCGCTCAGGCAACCACCAGTTCGGCGAGGCGGGTCAACGAATTGTCCAGGTGATCGGGGGAGAAAGGTGGAAACTGGCCCTGCTGGCGCACCACCTCGGGTACCGCCGACCAATCGTAAGAGAGCCTGACCTCGGTCTCGGACGGGCCGAGCGGAGCCAGGTCGTAGCGCCAGATCCAGCCACCGAAGAGGAGGTTGCCGTCGCCTGGGTCGTGCCCCGGCTCCCAGGAGATGGCATGAGGCGGATCGAACACCTGGACCCGGTTGGCCATCTCGTAGTTCCCATTCGGATGGTTGGCGTGGTACATCGCCATGCGGAAAATCTGCCCCGACGCCGTCAGGGGTTGACGGTCGAGGGGATCGCGAACCCAGCCCGTGCCGTCAATCGCGGCATGTTTCGCGGGGTCGATGAGGACCGCGAAGATGGCCTCGGCCGGGGCCTTGATGGTAATGCTCACACTGATCGTTGCGCTCGCCACGGCTAGTGACTCCTGTCTCATGTGTTGGAACCAATACGAATGTCATACGCAGCCCGAGCTTCAGGTCGATTTGTGCGACATCTCGAACCGCCCGTTACGCACTGAGGTCAGCGGGCACGTAGGTGAGGATCACCGACCCGTTCTCCAGCCTCCTCTCATCGGTGAGCCTGAGGTGGAGCACTGAGGTGTCCACGTGCTCGAACAGCCGTTGGCCTGCGCCGGCCACGACGGGCATGATCCAGAAGCGGAACTCATCGATCAGGTGGTCTCGCACGAGCGTGTCGTCGAAGCGGCTGGTGCCGTACTTGATGAGGTCCTTGCCGGGCTGGTCCTTCAGCCGGGCGATCGCGCTGGATGGGTCGGGCCCGAGGAGGGTGGCATTCCATGCGGTCTCGGTCAGCGACCGGGATGCGACGTACTTGGGCATGGCGTTGACGAGGTCGATGTAGGGGTTGCCGGCGACGTGGCCCCAGTTCGCGAAGAAGTTCTCGTAGGTCACCCGGCCCATGACGAACGCGTCGTAGTTGGCCAGCTCCTTGAGGGACAATGCCGTCGCCTCGGCGTCGAAGCTGGCCCACCGTTCGGGCGCTTCGATGACGCCGTCGAGCGAGACAAGGGTCGATTCGATCAGTTTGCGCATAGTCGTTCTCTTTCTCCGAGTGCCCCGCCGGGCGATGGTGGCCGCACCAGCGCCCGGCCGGGGCGTGTGCCCGACGTCCGGCTTCAGTCCCTCCCGTTGCTTATTCCTTGCGCGAGCGCCGCCAACTGGCGCTCGAGCGCCTTGGCCGCGCTGTTGTGCCAGCCCTCAGCGAGGGACTGGGACATGGGATCGGGGAAGATGTCCTCCTCTTCTTTCTCGATGGCGTCGAAGATGGCTCGCGCGACGGACTCCGGGGAGGCCTTGGGCATGTCGACGGTGCGGGTCATGTCGGTGTCCACCATGCCGGTGAGGACGGCGTGGACCCGCACGCCCCGTCCGGCCAGCTGGGCGCGCAGCGATTGCGTCAGGCTGAACGCGGCTGCCTTCGAGATCGAGTAGGCCGGGATCAGCGGGAAGGCGGCGAGGGCGTTGGTCGACAGATTGTTGACGATGGCTCCGCCGGAACGAGTCAGGTGCGGCAGGAAGGCCTGGGTCACGCTGTGGGTGCCGAAGAGGTTGACGGCGAGGTGGCGTTCGAGCACGGCACGATCGCTCAGGTCGTCGTACAGCGCGATGCCGGCGTTGTTGATGAGGATGTCGAGAGAGCTGACTATCCCGGCAGCTTCCTGGATCTGCGCCGCGCTGGTCACGTCCAGGGTCAGCGGCGTGACGCGCCCGTCTGGGTGGGTCAGGGGCACACGCGTGCCGGCATATACCCGCTCCGCGTCTCTGCTGAGCGCTTCTTCGGCCAGCGCCTGGCCGATGCCGCGGTTGGCCCCGGTCACCAGGATTGTCTTACCTGTGATGATCATGTCTGTTCCTCCGGTTGTGGTGGGTGATCACGACGCTTCCCGGCTGCGCCCCGGGACTCATGCGCTGCTCGCGCTACCGCTCCTGCAGCACCTCAAGGATGTTTCCGGCCGGGTCCTTGAACCAGGCGGCGATGAACGGGCCGCCGCCCCGGGTGATCCCCCGCTCGTCCTGGTCCATCCCGTCGTATCGCTCGAACTGGACGCCGTGCTTGGTCAGCTCGCCGACCGCGGCCCCGATGTCGTCCACCTGGAACATGAGGATGGTGTAGGTGGCCGGGGTGTGGTCCGGTTTCGGGTACACCCGGGTGTCGCGGCCGCCCGCCAGGTGCAGGGTGAGCAGTCCGTGCTGCTCGGAAACCCGGACCCCGAGCGTCTCGCCGTAGAACTTCCTGGCCTGAGCCAGGTCATCGACGGCGAACGCGCTGAATACTTTCGTGTCCGCGAACATGGGCATTCTCCTGATCTGATCGCTTGATCTTCAGCAGGAGGACGAATGGCGGGTGCCGGGACCGGACACGCCCTAGGAAATTTTCAGGCTCTCGATCCGCCGCTCGAAGGACACGCGCTCGGCCGGGCTCCGGGCCAGCGCAATGGCACGCTCATAGTTGTCCCGGGCCGCGGCGTGGCGGCCGGCCCGCCGTTCCAGGTCGGCCGCGGCCGCCCAGTAGAAGGGGTACCGGGACAGCTTCGGCTCGTCGGCCAAGGCGATGAGCTCGCGGCGGCCCTCGTCGAGGCCGTCCCGTTCGGCCAGGGCCAGCGCGCGGTTCAGCGCCACGATCGGGCTCCAGGACTGCTGGGCGAGGACCTGGTAGAAGCCGACGATCCGGTCCCAGTCGGTCTTCTGGATCGACGGCGCTATCGCGTGCTCGCAGGCGATGCCGGCCTCCAGATGCCAGCGGGACATGTGATCCCCGGTGGCCGCGCGGGCGAGGTGCATCAGACCGCGCTCAATGCGCGCCCGATCCCAGCGGCTCCGGTCCTGGTCCTCGAGGGGGACGAACACACCGTGCTCGTCAAGGCGGGTCGACAGGCGGGCCGCGTCGAAGCAGAACAAGGCGGCCAGGGCGTGCGCGTCCGGATGCGCCGTCGCCTTGGCGTCCAGCAGCAGCTCGGTGAGACGCAGCGCGTCCTCGCACAGGAACGGACGTACCGGGTCCTGCGGGTTACTGCCGTGGTAACCCTCGCTGAACAGCAGATAAAGCGATCGCAGGACGGAATCTCGTCGGGTTTCAATGTCAGGCAGGTTCTCCACGTCGGGCAACCGGCCCAGCTGACGCAGCCGACCGCGACCCCGGTGCAGGCGCCTGTCGATGGTCTGGGTGTCGACCAGGAACGCCTGACCGATCTCCTTGGCGGACAAACCACACAGCCACCGCAGGATCAGTGTCACGTGCGTCTCGCGGTTCAGGCCGGGATCGCAAACCGCGAACATCATCGCCAGCTGGCTGGCGCGTTCGGCCGCCGGGGCCAGTGCTACCTCGATCGTGTCGGTCAGTGCCGTCGTCGTCGCCAGCTCGGGCAGGAACGAGCGGCGGCGCTGTTCCCGGCGGATGATGTCGATCGCCCGGTTGTGCGCGGCCCGGATGATCCACGCCTTAGGATCCTGCGGCAACCCGAAGCGCCAGGCGTGCATGGCACTCACGAGCGCGTCGTGTACGACGTCCTCGGCGAGCGGGATGTTCGACGGGCCCAGGACCCTGGTCAGCGCGCTGACCAGGTGCGCGTACTCCTTCCTGAACAGGTCCTCAACCAGCTCCGTAGATGACACGGCGGCGGGCCTTTCGTTCACGAGCGTCAGATCCGGTAAGTCCTGGACCGGCCGGACCTCGACGGAACCGCCGAACTCGTATGTCGGGCACGCGCGCGCCACGTCGATGGCGTCTTCCAGGGAGGCGGCTTCGACGATCAAGCTGCCGGTCACCAGATCCTTCGACTCGGCGTAGGGGCCGTCGGTGACCACGCGCTCGTGGCCCCGGACCGTGGCCCCCGGGTTGTCGAGTGCGGTTCCAGTGTTGCGCGCCCGACCCTGCCGGGCCAGCTCATCGGACCAGCGATACCACTTCTCGACGTGGGCCTGAAGCTCCGAGGGCGACAGATCGTGCCGCGAGACAGCGCCCCCGCGAAAGATCAACATGAACTTGCTCCGCAGGGCGTGTTCCTCGCTTCGAGGTTCCGACATCATGACCTCCACCGTATCCGCCGCCGGGTTCATGGAACCACGCCACCGCTACGCCTGGGCGGCGGGCTGCCGGACGCCCGATTCGATCAGAATGCCCTTGGATGGCTTACTTAAAGCGGCGGAGAAGGAAGGCGGCAGTGCGGGCCGCCCGGAGCACAAATCCCCGCCGATATGCATGGATTTCGCCGCTGAGCGCTACTGGCCTGCGGCTGCGCAGATCGGGGTGTTCTGCGCGACGGCGCATCCGGCCGTTAGGCCGGCGGCGGGAAGGCGGACGGCAGAGGGCTAGGCAGCCCTGGACCAGAAAAATCTTGAACCGGCTGTCGATTCCAGTGCCGGGCGGCCGTAGGGAAGGTGAGTCGGGCAGCCGATAGGTATCCGCAGGGTGCCGCTGGCCGATCCCGAAGGCGGGGAAGATGGAACACACCGCAAGAACGGCACCCCGGTCATGGCTGATCACCGGCGCCAGCAGTGGCCTGGGCAACGCTTTCGCCCGCGCGGCGCTCGGAGCCGGCGACCTGGTGACCGCGACCGCCCGCCGCCCGGAGGTCCTCGCTGGCCTGACCCGGCAATTCCCGGGACGGGTCACCGCGGTTCCGCTGGACCTGCGCGACGCCGGCCAGTGCCAGCGAGCCGTCGAGACGGCCCTGGCCGCCTATGGCCGCATCGACGTACTGGTCAACAACGCCGGCCACGGGATCGTCGGCGCCGTCGAGGAGACCACCGAGGAGGAGCTCCGCGACGAGTTCGACGTCTTGTTCTTCGGGGCGATGCGGCTGACCCGCCTGGTCCTGCCGCACATGCGGGCCCGGCGCAGCGGTACCGTCGTCCAGGTCAGCAGCATGATGGGGCTGATGTCCCTGGCCGGTGCCAGCGCGTACTGCGCCGCCAAGGGCGCCCTGGAGCAGGCCAGCGAGGCCCTCGCCGCCGAGGCCGGGCCGCTGGGCATCCGGGTGCTCATCGTCGAGCCCGGGGTGTTCCGCACCGGATTCTTCGGCCCGGCCCTGCGCTCGAGCGACGCCATCGCCGACTACGACGGCACCGCCGGCGGAACCCGCGCCTGGCTCGCAGCGGCGCACGGCAACCAGCCCGGCGACCCGGACAAGGCGGCCCTGGCGGTGCTGGCCGCGCTGGACCTGCCCAGCCCGACGCTACGGCTGGCTCTCGGCGAGGACGCCCTGTCCGCCATCCGGGCCAAGATCACCGCCGTGTCGGATGACCTCGACCGGAACGCACCGCTGAGCCGCAGCACGGATTTCGCCGTGGCCGGCACAGGCTGACGCAGGACCGGGCGCCAGGCGCCAGGCCCGGGAACCTCCGGCCTGATGGCTCCCGCTACGCCGACATGAAGACCAACGAGTGCCTTGTCCCGGCCTGGGGCGCCAGCTACCTGGAGACGATCACCACCACGATCACCGGCTTCCAACCAGTGCCGGGATGAACCTTCCGGGATATTCCCGGTCCGCACGCAACCTGCAGGGAGAACGAAATGGGTACTCCGCGAGTCGTATCACCAGATGAGTGGCTGGCAGCGCGCAAGGAGCTGCTCGCCCGGGAGAAGGAAGCCAGCCGCGCGAAAGACGTGCTCGACGCGGCCCGCCGCGCCTTGCCGATGGTGGAGGTCGATAAGAACTACGCCTTCGCCGGGCCGGAGGGACAGGCGGACCTGGCCGGCCTGTTCGGCGGGCGCCGTCAGCTCATCGTCTACCACTTCATGTGGCGCCATGAGGACTCGGGTTTCCCCGGCGAGGATCAGGGCTGCCCGACCTGCTCGGTCGTGGCGGACAACATCGGCGACCTGTCCCATCTGCATGCCTGCGACACCACCCTGGTACTGGTGTCCCGCGCGCCGCTGGCCAGCATCGAGCGGTTCCGGCAGCGGATGGGCTGGGGAGTGCCGTGGTATTCCTCGCTCGGCAGCGACTTCAACTACGACTTCCATGTCAGCTTCGATGAGGACGCCGCTCCGCTGGAATACAACTACAAGGACGGGGCGGCGCTCGAACGCGCCTACCCCTATATCCGGTCCGGGGGGGACGCGCCCGGGGTGAGCGTCTTCCTGCGTGAGGGTGACCGCGTCTTTCACACCTACTCGGCGTATGCCCGCGGCGTCGACCCGCTGATCGGCACTTATCACTACCTTGACCTGACCCCGCTGGGCAGGCAGCGGGGTGTTGTCGAGTTCCCGCACCACGACAGGTATGACGCGGGCTCGTGATGGCCGGGGCACTGGCGGCCAAGTGGCTGCTCGCGGCGGTGTTCGCCGCAGCCGGGCCGGGCTCACTGCCAGTCCCCCACAAGACGCAGGGAACCAGGGAAAGGTGCCGGTCGGGTCCCCGTGTCGCGTGCTACGTATCGCCGGCGTCGAGGACGGCGAGGTCGGGGGGTGCGCGAGCTGGGCATAGAGGCGGGATGATGGCTCGCGCGGTCGTGACCCGGCGCGAGAAAATGAGGACAGCTGCCGATCTCTGGCCACATCCTGGCCATAGGTTTGGCGGACGGGCAACTGGAGGCCACTATGAAGTACGCGTTGCTGATCTACTCGCCATTGGACGCGCGCGGGTACGCTGCCCCGGCTTCCGGTGCCATCGATGACATGGTCGCCTACACCGGCGCGGTCAGGGATGCCGGGGTGCTGGTGGCCGCCGAGCAGCTCACCCACACCGACTCCGCGACCAGCGTGCGGGTGCGCGGCGGGGACCGGCTGCTGACCGATGGCCCGTTCATGGAGACCAAGGAGCATCTGCTGGGCTTCTTCCTCCTCGATGTTCCCGACCTGGACACCGCGCTGGAGTGGGCGGCGCGGCTGCCGCCCGCTTCCTACGGCACTGTCGAGGTGCGGGCGGCGCAGGCCGGCCAGCCGTGGCAGGAGGTGCTGGACTGAGCGCCGGCCATTCGCGGCAGATCATGCGGCGATCCAGCGGGTGAGCCTGCGGTGAGCATGGCCGGCCTGGAGCGTGCCTTCCGGGAAGAATGGACGACCGTGGTCGCGACCCTGGCCCGGCGGCTGGGTGACCTGCAGGCGGCCGAAGACGCCGCCGCCGAGGCGTTCGCGGCGGCAGCGCGGGCCTGGGCGCGTGATGGCATCCCGCCCAATCCCGGAGGCTGGCTGACCGTGACCGCGTGGCGCAAGGCCGTCGATCAGCTGCGCCGTGACCGCCCGGTCGCCGTTGACCCCCAAGTGCTCGCCGAGGTGACACGAAGTGCCAGTGAGGAGGGTACGGAGATGGAGGCTGGGCCGCTGGGCGATGACCGGCTCGGGCTGGTGTTCGCGTGCTGCCACCCCGCGCTGGCGCTTGAGGTCCGCGTCGCGCTGACGCTCCGCTACGCGGCCGGGCTGACCACACGGGAGATCGCGGCGGCGTTCCTGCTGCCGGAGCCGACACTGGCGCAGCGGCTGGTCCGGGCGAAGCGGAAGATCCGCGAGGCGGGCATCCGCTTCGAGGTACCTGCCCCGGGCCGGCTTGCCGGACGGCTGAGCGGGGTCCGCGCGGTCGTCTACCTGGTGTTCAACGAAGGGTATGCGGCCACCGGCGGTGAGGAACTGGTCCGCGCCGGGCTGTGCGAGGAGGCGATCTGGCTGGGCCGGCTGCTGCACCGGCTGCTGCCCGGCGACGCCGAGACCGCGGGGCTGCTCGCGCTCATGCTGCTGCATCACGGCCGGGCGGGGGCACGCCAGGACGCCGGCGGCAGGCCGGTGCCGCTAGCCGGCCAGGACCGGTCACGGTGGGATCAGGATCTGATCGCGGAGGGGACCGGTGTGCTGGACGCGGCGATGGCCCGGCGCGCTCCGGGGCCGTATCAGCTACAGGCCGCGATCATCGCCGTTCATGTGCAGGCGGCGGCCTTCGCCGACACCGACTGGCAGCAGATCGCCGCGCTCTACAGCGAACTGGCCCGCTGGGACCCGTCCCCGGTGATCGAGATCAACCGGGCGGTCGCGGTCGGGATGGCCGACGGGCCCCGGGCCGGGCTGGCGATCCTGGAGCCGGTCCTGGCCTCGGGCACGCTGGCAGCCTACGGGCCGCTGCATGCCGCCCACGCGGACCTGCTCGAACGGGCGGGCCAGACGGAGGATGCCGCCGCGGCGTGGACCCGGGCCGCCCAGACCACAGGCAACGCGGCGCTGCGCGGGGAACTACGCCGAAGGCGTGATCAGGCAGGCGGGGAGCACCGTCCGGGAAAATCTTGAGCCTGCTGTCGATCCCGGGGCCGGGCGGCCGTAGGGAAGGTGAGACCGGGCAGTCGACAGGCACCTCCGCGGTGCCGCTGGCCGATCCCTGAAAGGTAAGGGACATGAAACTCACCGGCCTTGCGGCTGCTCAACCGTCCCTACTCGCGACCCGGCGCGGCAAGCTCATCCTGGTCTTGCTGTGCTCCGTCGCGCTCCTCGACTTCGTCGATACCACAATCGTCAATGTGGCGCTTCCCTCAATGCGCCTTGGCCTGCACATGTCGGTGCAGAACTTGCAGTGGATCCCGAGCGCCTACCTGCTCACCTACGGCGGCTTCATGCTTCTGGGCGGCCGGGCTGCCGACCTGCTCGGCCGGCGTCGCGTCCTGGTCGCCGGGACGTCCCTGTTCGGCCTCGCGTCGATCATCGGCGGACTGGCCGGTAGTTCCGGCGTCCTTATCGGGGCACGCCTCGCCCAGGGCGCGGGCGCCGCCATGATGCTCCCCGCCGCGCTATCGATGCTGACAACAACGTTCAGCGGGGGCGGCGACCGTCGCAAGGCGCTGGGCGCCTGGGGCGGCGTAGCCGGGCTTGCCTCCGCATTCGGGGTGCTGCTCGGTGGCGTCCTGACCCAGGGACCCGGCTGGCGCTGGGTGTTTTTCGTTAATCCCCCCATCTGCCTCCTGGTGCTCGCCGCGGCTTTGTGGCTGCTCCCCGGGGACCGGCGCCACGCGCAGCTCGCCGGCTTCGACCTTCGCGGAGCCGTCCTGTCCACTGGCGGGATGCTCCTGCTCGTGTACGGGATCGTCAGGGCACCCGACGTCGGCTGGGGCGCGGCCCGCACCATCGCCGAACTCGCCGCAGCCTGCGCGCTGCTGGCCGTGTTCGCTATCAACGAGCTGCGCCGGGCAAACCCGCTGCTTCCCCTCTCCATATTCCGGGTCAAGGGGCTCGCCGCCGCCGACGTCACCCAGGTGATCGCCACGGCCGGATTCATCTCGATGTTCTTCTTCCTCACCCTGTACATGCAGAACGTTCTCCACTACTCACCCATCCAGACCGGCCTCGCCTACCTCCCGGTCACCGCCGGAGTCGCCATCACCGCGGGCATCACCTCCAAGCTGCTCGCCCGCACCGGAACGCGATCGGTGATCGTGGCCGGCGCGGTGATCGCCGCCAGTGGCGTCTACTACCTTTCCCGCATTCCCGTCCACGGTTCCTACCTCACCGACCTGCTCCCCGGCCTGGTGGTCATGTCGATCGGCCTGGGAGCGCTGCTTGTGGCCGTCACCACCGGCGCAAACGCGGGCGTGCCCGCCGAGAAAGCCGGACTCGCTGCCGCGCTCCTGAACGCCTCTCAGCAACTGGGAGGCGCGCTGGGGCTAGCGATCTTCGCCGCGATCGCCACCTCGCACACCAGCCACCTGCTAGCAGCCCGCACCGCCATGCCCGCCGCGCTCACCGCAGGCTTCCAGCGGGCGCTGCTGGCCAGCAGCGTCTCCCTAGTCGCCGCTGCCGTCATCGCTACGCGGACCAGTCACACGCGAGGCGAACCGGACCAAGACGTCCTGGTACTACAGCCGCAGCCTGAGATGCGGGCCGGCGTGGCTGCGTGATGTGCGCCGGCCGCCGCGCCAGCCTTCCGGCTGTGACACCGGAAGATGACGCGGCGGCCGTGCCTGGTTCCGGGCCGGCCCGGCGGAGGTGTCCATGCGGCCCTTCGCCTTATCGCACGCAGCGCCCGCCACCAGGCCGGCACCGACGGCCATGCGGTGGCGGCCGGCCCCCTTCGTCTGATTCCCGGCCGGGGCTGGAGGCGATGCCGGGCTTGACGAGCCGGGCGGCGATCCAGCAGACGCGCCGGTTGACCTGGTGGCAGC
>CABEDN010000844.1_pt1 | contig 15997 bp, 10 predicted proteins | sample 3423051 | NCBI WGS metagenome assembly CABEDN01 (sample SAMEA5534330, study PRJEB31848) | metagenome | biome: tundra; feature: field; material: soil | place: USA | collected 2013-05 | depth 0.15 m
CGACGGTGCTTCGCTGACCGGCGCGCCGAGCACGTAGGCAGCGGCAGCGGCCGACAGCACGCCGGTCAGGACCGATGCGCTCTTCGCCGACCGCTTTACCAGGCCGTTTTCGCTGGACAAGGAGTTCCGCTTCTTCGCCAGCCCGTGCGAGTCCGCGCCCGCGGACACGGTAACCGCCGGCCCGGTGGCTGCCGGCCCGGTGGCTGCCGGCCCGGTGGCCCTCGACTCCGCGGCCCTCGGACGGCAAGCGGATCCCGGGGCGGGGAACCACGGCCCGTTCTGGGAAAAAGACGGCGAGTCACCACGCGACAGCCTGCAGATCCTGCGGCGGCTGGCCGCCGAGCGGGCTGAACTGCCGCTCGAGACTGTGCACCCCGACAGTCATCCGCTGGACCAGCTGCATATGTCCTCGATAACCGTCGGGCAGATCATGAACCAGGCCGCGCGGGAGCTGGGCGTGTCCGCGCCGATAGTGACGTCCGCCTTCGCCACCGCGACACTGGCCGACCTGGCGCAAGCGCTCGACGAGCTCGCGGACACCGCGCTGCCTTCAGACGCCGACGCGGACCTGCCGCCGGAAGGCATCGAGCCCTGGGTGCGGGCGTTCTCGGTGGAACTCACCGCGACGCACCGGCCCGCGCGCGCGGCCGCCCAGGCCGACGGGAGATGGGAGGTACTCTCGCCGCCTGGGCATCCGCTGAGGAAGGCGCTTAGCCGCGCGCTGCACGCTGCCCGGCTCGGCGACGGCGTCGCGCTCCTGCTGCCGCGGGAGTGCGGTGCCGAACACGTCGGCCTCATGCTCCAGGCCGCCCGGGCCGCGCTGTCACATGGCGGGCCGTGCCGCTTCGTGGCCGTTCAGGACCGGCGCGGCGCCGCCGGGCTGGCCAAGACGCTGCACCTGGAAGCCCCCGCCGTGCCGGTCACCGTCGTCACCCTCCCGCTGCCTGCGACCCAGCCGGCGGCACTGCTCGCGACGCGTGCCGCGGAACTCGCGGACGCGATCGTGGCCGATGTCGCCGCGACCGCTGACTTCAGCGAGGTGCACTATGACACGGCGGGCACCCGCCGGGTGCCTTTGCTCAGGCCCGTCACGGACCTGGCCGAGCACGGTGCGGAACTGCCACTCGGGCCCGGTGACGTGCTGCTGGTCAGCGGCGGCGGAAAGGGCATCACCGCCGAATGCGCGCTGACGCTGGCCCAGGATACCGGCGCGGCTATCGCCCTGCTCGGGCGATCCGATCCCGCTGCGGACACCGAACTCGCTGCCAACCTGCGCCGGATAGACGCCGCCGGAGTCAGGCATGCCTACGTCAGGGCCGACGTAACCTCGGCCAGCGAGGTGGCTGCGGCAATCGCGCAGGTCGACGCCGACCTGGGGCCCGTCACGGCCGTGCTGCACGGTGCCGGGCGCAACGCGCCGGTCCCGCTGGCCAGCCTGGACGAGACCGCCTTCCGCGCCACGCTCGCACCCAAGATCGGCGGGCTGGAGGCGCTGCTGGCCGCGGTGGATCCGGCCGCGGTCAAGCTGGTGATCACGTTCGGCAGCATCATCGGGCGAGCCGGGCTGCGCGGCCAGGCGGACTATGCCACCGCCAACGACTGGCTAACCGACATGACCAGGCGGCTGGCCGAAACCAGCCCGCAGTGCCGGTACGTGGCGCTCGAGTGGTCAGTCTGGTCCGGTGCCGGGATGGGCGAGAAACTCGGCGTCCTGGAGTCCCTGATCCGGGAGGGGATCAGCCCCATCTCGCTCGATGCCGGCATCGAGATGCTGCGCAGGGTGCTCGCCACCCCGGCGGCGCCGTCCAGCCTGGTGGTGATGAGCCGGGCCGGCAACCTGCCGACCATCTCGCTGGAGCCGTGCGAACTGCCGCTGACCCGGTTCATCGACCAGCCGCGCGTCCACTACCCCAGCATCGAGCTGATCGCCGACGCTGAGCTGTCCGCGGACCGCGACCCCTACCTCATTGATCACCTGCTCGACGGCGACCTGCTGTTTCCCGCGGTGCTCGGCATGGAGGCCATGGCCCAGGCCGCGGTGCTGGCGGGCCCCGGCCACCCGGTCGTGCTCGAGAACGTGGAGTTCCTCCGCCCGATCGTGGTGCCGCCGGACGGCACGGTGACGATCCGGATCGCCGCGCTCAACCGGGGCGGCAGCGTCGATGTCGCCATCCGCAGCAGCGATACCGGTTTCCAGGCCGATCACTTCCGCGCGACGCTGCGGCACACGGGTGACCGTCCCTTTGCCGCGGACCGGCCGGTGGCGGCGCTCGGTAAGTCACGGGTTCCGCTTGATGCCGCGGCCGACCTGTACGGCGGCATCTTCTTCCAGGGCAAGCGCTTCCAGCGCGTCCTGGGCTACCGAAGGCTCGCCGCCACGTCGTGTGCCGTGGAGATAGCCGCCGTCTCTGCCGACTCTGCCGGCTCCGCCGGCTCTGGCGACGAGTGGTTCGGCTCGTACTTCTCCCGGACCCTGGTCCTCGGCGACCCGGGCGCTCGCGACGCGTTCATGCACGGCATCCAGTGCTGCGTCCCGAACGCGACGCTGCTTCCGGCCGGCGTCGAGCGGATCTATCCGGCGCACCCGGATGAGCTCACCGGGCAGGTCATCCTGCACGCGGAAGAGCGGAACAGGGACGGCGACACGTACACCTACGACCTGGAGGTCTGCGCCGAAGACGGGCGGATCCTGGAGCGCTGGGAGGGGCTGCGGCTGCAGGCCGTTCGCAAGACCGATGGCAGCGGGCCGTGGATTCCCCCGCTGCTCGGGCCCTTCCTGGAACGGCAGGCCGAGGAGCTCACCGGGAGCGGAGTGCGGGTTGCGGTGGAACCGGATCCCCCATCGGGCGCGAACGGCCGTGACGCCAGGCGCAGGCAGACGAAGGCCGCCGTGGGGCGGATGCTGGACCGGCCGGTGGTGGTCACCTACCGCAGTGACGGGAAACCAGGGATCGCCGATGAAGGCATCGCCATCTCAGCCTCGCATGGGGCCGGAGTGACGCTGGCCGTGGCAGGCAGCGGGTGCGTGGCCTGTGACGTCGAGAACGTCCAGGAACGGCTGACGGAGGACTGGCAGCTGCTGCTGACTACCGAGCAGTTCGCGCTCGCCGAGCTGATCCAGCGCGAGCGGGGAGAGGGACCATCCGTCGCCGCCACCAGGGTCTGGAGCGCCGTGGAATGCCTCCGCAAGGCCGGGCGAACTCTCTCCGGACCCATCACGCTGGCCGCTGGCGGCCCGCCCGGCTGGGTACTGCTCGAGTCCGGGGGGGCGAAGATCGTCACCTTCGTCACATCTGTGCTGGACCAACCGGACCTTGTGATCTTCACGATCCTGACAGAAGAGGACGGAAATGGAACAGTATTACGAATACCGGCATGTGGTGGGTTTCGAGGAGACAAACCTCGTCGGGAATGTCTATTACGTCAACTACGTGCGCTGGCAGGGACGCTGCCGGGAAATGTTCCTGCTCGAGCACGCACCCAGCGTGCTCGACGAGCTGCGCGATGGCCTGAAGCTCTTCACCATCAAAGCGGAGTGCGAGTACCTGTCCGAGGCCACGGCCTTCGACGAGCTGGCCATCAGGATGCGCCTGGAAGAACTGACCCAGTCTCAGATCGGTTTCGCCTTCGATTACGTGCGCATCTCCGGTGGCAGGGAGGAGCTCGTCGCCAGAGGGCGGCAGCGGATCGCGTGCATGAGGGGTGCCAACGGAGCCACCGCCCCGGCGCGGGTGCCGGAGGCGCTGCGGCGTGCCCTGGAGGGCTACGTGATCAGGGTGCCGCAGCAGCGGGCGCCCGTCGTCGGCACCGGGGGCAGGGCGTGAGCGTGGCTACCTCGGGCAGAACCGCGCTGCGGTCAGTCCTTGGGCGATTCGCGACCGGTGTCATGGTGGTGGCCGCCGGCCGGGAGACACCATGCGGCATGACGGCGAACGCGTTCACATCAGTGTCGCTCGACCCGCCACTGGTCCTGGTCTGCGTGGACCGGAACGCCGCGATCTACCAGACGGTGCTCGCCGCCGGCAGCTTCGCCGTCTCGATGCTCTCCGCCCGCCAGGAGCATGTGGCCAGGTACTTCGCCGATCACTCCAGGCCGCGGGGTGCCGATGAGTTCAGCTCGGTCGAGTGGTCACCCGGGCCGAGCACCGGAGCGCCCATCCTGCACGGCGCCCTTGCCTGGCTCGACTGTGCTCTCACTAACTCCTACGTCGGCGGGGACCACGAGATCTTCATCGGCTCCGTACTGGCCAGCGGCTCCGGGCCGGCCGACGACGCACTGCTCTTCTTCTGCGGTGACTTCCATCAGCCGCGGCTCACCAAGTCCCGGGCTATCGAGGAGTCCGCATGACCGTCACAGAGCCTGCCCCGCCAGATTCAGCACCTCCAGTGTCGTCAGACCGCGGCCGTGATTATCCCGGGCCGTCGCCGCTCGCGGTGCCCGGCCTGCTGCGCAAGCTCTGGTTCGACCGGCTGGCCATGCTCACCGACGCGGCCAGCGAGTTCGGCGATGTGGTCAAGTTCGCCATGGGCCCCAAGACCCTCTATTTCTTCAACCACCCCGATCATGCCAAGCACGTCCTCTCGGACAACCCGGCTAACTATCACAAGGGCCTGGGCCTGGCGGAAGCCCGCCGGCGGATACTCGGTGATGGCCTGCTTACCAGCGAGGATGAGGTGTGGAAGCGCCAGCGCCGCATCATCGCGCCCGCGTTCCGGCGCGATCGGCTCGCCGGCTTCACCAGCGTGGTCACCGACGCTGGCCAAGCCCTGGTAGGCAGGCTCAGCGCGCAGGTGGGCGGCACCGTCGACCTCTCCGAGGAGATGACCCGGCTGACGATGAGCGTCCTCGGCAAGTCGCTCCTTGCCGCCGATCTGTCACCGCTGCGCATGCTCGGGCCGGCCTTCGAGGTCGCGCAGGATCAGGCCATGTTCGAGATGGTCTCGCTCGGCGCTGTTCCGCTGTGGCTGCCGCTGCCGCGCAACTACCGGTTCCGGCGAGCCAAGGGCCAGCTCGAGGATGCGGTCGAGGTGCTGGTATCCGGCCGGGCGCACGCCGGCGGACGAGACGGGACTGACCTGCTCTCGATGCTGGCGGCCGCGTACCAGGACGACCCGGACGCGCGGAAGCGGTGGCGCGTTATGCGGGACGAGCTCGTGACGATCCTGCTGGCCGGGCACGAGACGACGGCGAGCACGCTGTCCTGGACCTGGTACCTGCTCAGCCGCGATCCGAAGGCGGCGGCGGCCATCCACGCAGAGGCGGTCGAGGTGCTCGGCGATCGCACGCCAGACCATGAGGACCTGGCCCGCCTGCCGTACACGACGACGGTGATCCAGGAGGCCATGCGCCTGTACCCGCCGGTCTGGGGGCTGACGCGCAAGTCGGTCGCCGCCGACGAGATCGACGGATACCGGGTCCCGGCGGGCGCCGACGTGATGATCTCCCCGTACACGCTGCACCGGCACCCAGGCTTCTGGACGGAGCCCAACGAGTTCCGGCCGGAGCGGTTCGCGACCTCGGCCGCGGTAACCACGCACAGGTATGCGTATATCCCGTTCGGGGCTGGTCCGCGGGTTTGCGTCGGGAGCCACCTCGGCATGATGGAGGCGACCCTGATCGCGGCCATGGTCGCGCGTGACTTCCGGTTCGAGCTCCCTGCGGGCGCCCGTGCGGAACCCGAAGCCATGCTGTCGCTCAGGGTGCGCGGCGGGCTGCCGGTCAGGGTGCGCCGCGCGTGACCGCCGAGGCGACTCCGCGACCCGCCGAGGACGTAGCGCACGATCTTCTGCACAGCATCCAGGTGGAGCGCGAGACGGCGATGCGCGGCGACGAGCTCGCGACCGCGCGGCAGCATGCCAAGGGGAAGCTGACCGCGCGGGAACGGCTGGAGCGCCTGCTCGACGAGGGATCCTTCATCGAGTTTGATCTCTTCCGGCGGCGCGAGGGCGGCGCTGGCTCGGCCGGCGGTGCCGGCGGGGCGCGAACGGACGGCGTCGTGACCGGGGCCGGCACCGTGTACGGCCGCAGCGTATTCGTCTACGCGCAGGACTTCCGGATCCTTGGCGGCTCCCTGGGAGAAGCCCACGCCACGAAGATCCAGAAGGTCATGGACCTCGCGCTCGCCGCCGGCGCACCGCTGATCGCGCTCAATGACAGCGGTGGCGCGCGGATCCAGGAAGGGGTCACGGCGCTCGCCGGGTATGGCGGCATCTTCCGCCGCAACGTGCGTGCGTCCGGAGTGATACCGCAGATCAGCGTCATCCTGGGTCCGTGCGCCGGCGGTGCGGCCTACTCGCCGGCCTTGACCGACTTCGTCTTCATGGTCCGCGGTACCTCGTACATGTTCATCACGGGACCGGATGTCGTCAAGGCCGTGACTGGGGAGTCGATTACGCACGAGGATCTGGGCGGGGCCCAGGTGCACGGGAGACAGTCGGGTGTGGCCACGTTCACCTATGACGACGAGGAGTCGTGCCTGGCGGACGTCCGGTATCTCGTCTCGCTGCTGCCCGCCAACAGTCACGATCTCCCGCCCGCGGTCCTGACAGACGACGCACCCGACCGCAAGTGCCCGCGCCTGCTTGACATCGTGCCCGCGTCGCCGCGAAAGCCTTACGACATGCGTGCGGTGATCACCGAGATCACCGATCACGGTGAGTTCCTGGAACTGCACGCCGACTGGGCGCGGACCATCGTGTGCGCGCTCGCCCGCTTCGGCGGCCGGACCGCGGGAATCGTGGCGAACCAGCCGCTGGTCCGCGCCGGCGTTCTTGACATTGACGCGTCGCAGAAGGCGGCCAGGTTCGTTCAGTTCTGTGACGCGTTCAACATCCCGCTGGTCACGCTCGTCGACGTGCCGGGATTCCTCCCCGGTGTGGGGCAGGAGCACCACGGCATCATCCGCCACGGCGCCAGGCTGCTGTACGCGTACTGCGACGCGACAGTGCCGCGGGTCCAGGTAATCCTCCGCAAGGCTTACGGCGGCGCCTACATCGTGATGGATTCCCGGTCCGTCGGCGCGGACCTGTCCTTCGCCTGGCCCACGAACGAGATCGCCGTCATGGGGGCGGAGGCAGCGGTCGGCGTCCTGCACCGCAAGGAACTTTCCGCCGCCGCCAACCCGGATCAGCTCAGGGAGCAGCTCGCGGCCGGGTACAAAGAGGAGCTGATGCATTCCCTGTACGCGGCCGAGCGAGGCCTCGTCGACGACGTGATCGATCCGGCGGATACTCGCGCCGTGATCTCACGGGCGCTGGATCTGCTCAGCCAGAAGCGTCCGGAGATGGCGCCGCGCAAGCACGGGAATCCGCCGGCGTAGCCCGCCGCTGGTTAGCCTTCACCCAGGACATCCAGGACGCCATCCTCAAGGTCCCCGCCGCGGCGCGCGGGTCGCGGAGATCACCGACATCGACGGCCACCGCTTTTACCTGCTTCGCCACAGACACCAACGGCGGGCAGCTTCCTGACCTTGAGGTACGGCACCGGCGCCCGCCACCCAGCCAAGATCACGAAATATCGAGGTTAGCGGGCGTTTGAAGATGATGTCTACCATATGGCCGCCTGCCTGCATATCTCCTTTATTGCTTTAGTGAGCTCCTAAAAGGCGCGGTCAAGGCAGACTCTAGCGGAGCGCGAGATGGGCTCGACCGCCATGCGAGGGGCGTGATGCATTGTAATCGTGAGGGCCTGATCAAAAATGTGAATCGATGAAACTCGCTCCGCCCGCACCGCAATCTAGCCGTAGGTGACCGATGCTACCCGAGGGAGAACATGTAAGTGAGCAGCCCCGAGGAACGAGCGATCAGATTCCTATATGCGAGATACAGCGAGCCGCTGTCTCTCGCCGATATCGCCAAAAGCGCGATATTGAGCCGGTTTCACTTCTGCCGTACCTTCAGGGATGCCACTGGCGTCACCCCTGGGAGATTTCTTTCCGCCATCCGCATCTACCAGGCGAAGCGCCTGCTGCTGAATACACGGATGAACGTAACTGAGATCGCGTTCGCCGTCGGATACAACAGCCTCGGCTCATTCAGCAACCACTTTACCGACAGCGTCGGCATCGCGCCTGGTCGTTTCCGCCGCATATCGCAGAGTGGAGGATTCACGCTGCCGCGCCCGCAGCGGGCATCGTCCTCCCCGCATGCGACGGTAACCGGCACCATTGTGTTTCCGCGGGGTTACGCCTGCGGGCGGGTGTACCTGGGGGCTTTCGACACGCCCATCGTGCAGCGGCAGCCTGCCGCTGCCGTCATCATCGAGGCGCCAGCCACGGCCGTGCCCTGCTCATTTGAGCTGGCGGGAGTGCCCCAGGGCACGTGGTTCCTTCGGGCGGTAGCAGTAGCGGACAACACGGACCCCGAGCCGTGGACCCGCAGGACGCTGCTCGTCGGCGGGGCCGGCCCGGTGACGGTCGCCGCCGGCACCGTCATCTCCGCCAGGATCGAGCTGCGCCCCAGACGAGCGACTGACTTGCCGATTCTCCTCGCCCTGCCCGACTTTGAGCCTCAGCCAACCGATGTTACGCCAGTTCAGGCCGAATTTGCCGACGCGCAGACAATGAGATCCGGCTAGCCCGTGATGGATGTGGTCCGCTGAGCCGCGATTCATCGGGCCGGCCGTGCCGCTATTGTTCGGGTCGGGCGGTGCTTCCTACGCGGGCACCTTGGCCAGCAGGCTGAACTGATCATCGCGGCTGACCCCGGTGCTCAGCTCGCCGCCGATGGCTTCCAGCCGCCAGGCCAGGTTCCGCAGGCCGTGACCACCCGTGCCGGACATCACCGGCCGCGGTACACCGTCGTTGATCACACTCAGCGTGATCATCTTGTCTTCCTGGTTCGCCTCGATAGCGCAGTTCCGCGCCGCGCTGTGCCGCAAGACGTTGGTGACCGCCTCGCGGAGCACCATCGCCAGCACGGCGTCGACCTTATCGTCAAGCGCCCCGCAGTCGATCTCGACCCGGGGCGTGATGCACGCCGCAGAAAGCAGGGAGGCGACCGATGCCGCCTCCCGCGCCAGCGAGATGTTGAAGTAGCCGCGAGCTATCAGCCGTACGTCCGTCGCCGCCTGCCGTGCGAGTTCAACTACCTCTGCCAGCTCGTCCTGGGCCAGTGCGGGCTCGCTGCCGACGAGCTTCCTGGTGAGCTCGGCCTTCAGCGTGATGGCTGACAGGCTGTACCCGAGGATGTCGTGCAGATCCCTGGAGAAACGCTCGCGTTCCCGCACTGACGTGAGTTGCGCGAGCTGCGCGCTTGCTCCATCCGCACGCTTAGAAGCCAGCCGTAGCTGGTAGACGGCGAAGACCGTCAGCCCGCTGCTCAGGCTGGCGATCATCAGGTAGGTGGCGTCGCGGGCGCCCATCCCTAGCTCGAGTGGCGTCGCCAGCATGCTAGCCATGACAAGTGCGAACAGAACCCAGGAAGTCCTGGCCGGCCTGAGTATCAGGATCGAGCCGGCGAAGAACCCCGCCATACCCGGCCACTCCACGCCTAGCGCCGCCAGCGGCAGGTAGGTGAGGGCTCCCATAGCCAGCAGCGTCCCCAGCCGCCGCCACCGTGGCCAGCGCGCGGCTCCCCGCCAGGCAACGCCGAGCTGCAGGCCGAACAGCAGTCCCGTGGTGATCAGGATCAGCCCCAGGGCAAAGCCATGTCGCGGGATGGGTGTTGCGAAGATGCCTGCGAGCTGGGCCGTGAACAGGCCGGACAGGACCAGTTGCGAGCTTGCGCGCGGTGTCCACATACTGCCCGGCGGCTTGCCGGCCGACGATACGGGTGTATCAGGTCCTGCGCTGGCCGCGCTTTCGCCGCCTGTTCGACCTTTTGACCCTGACGTGGGCTCGCTCCACAGCCAGCCAGGCCGCTGCTGGCGGCGAGGCCGCTGCTGGCGGCGAGGCATACTGCTACCCCTCAGTGCTCTTAGCGGCCCCGGCTTCAGGCACCCAGGCACCTGGGAGCTGATGGCCACTTTATTCGGGCATATTAATGTGTCCCAATATGGTTAGGTGTGACTTTTTCGAATTTCGCTGTTATGCAACGAGGTTCTTGGCGGTTTCGCCTGCTCGGGGGCCTAGCTGCGGGGCCAGGTTGCCCCGCCCGGCGGTACGTGCGATGCCGAGGCTCCGGATCTTTTGCCGGTCACCGGCGTGTCGCGTTGATCGCGGCGGGCAATCTATGGTCAAGTGCGGGCTTGTATCCGATATACGACCTGTGTCTGCTAATGCACCTGCCTCGCCTCGAAACCTCTGGCGCGCTAGCGTCGCCTGATCTCATGTGCGGCATTCCTATAGCAGCCCGCGCGACCCGCGCGCAGCGTGAAAGAGGGCACGTGCCGAGAGGAGGTTGCCAGTGCATGATGGCATTACCAGCAGGCTGACGTGGTTTCGGAGGCGGGCGTGCTCTCGCTGAGGATACTGCTCGCCGAAGATGTCGCCATGGTCCGCGGTGCATTGGTCGCGCTTATCGAACTGCAACCCGATATGAAGGTAGTCGCCGCCATCGACCGCGGGGACTATATCGTTTCGCAGGCGCTGGCTCACCATCCGGATGTCGCGATCATCGATATCGACCTGCCTGGCCTCGATGGGCTGACCGCGGCCGCTCAGCTGCACACTAAGCTTCCGTCCTGCCCGACCCTCATCCTGACCAACCTCGGCCGGGCGGGCAACCTTCGACGCGCGCTGGCCGCTCACGTGTCCGGGTTCATGCTCAAGGATGCCCCGCCCGAGCATCTCGCCTGGGCGATCCGCAACGTCGTCGCGGGCCGGCGGGTCATCGACCCCCATCTGGCGGTGTCGACCTGGGAGGGAGGCGAGAATCCCCTGTCCGCGCGGGAGCACGAGGTTCTCCGGATCGCCGCCGGCGGCGCCGAGCCCGCCGAGATCGCGACCGTCCTGCACCTGTCGGTGGGAACGGTGCGAAACTACCTCACCAACATCGTGATCAAGATGAATGCGCGGAACCGGGTGGACGCCATAAGGGCCGCGCGTGAGGCGGGCTGGCTGCCATAGCGTGCCACCTTGGCCGTCGAGCACCGCAACCGTGAGGGTGCGTACGGCTTCCGGTCGCCACACAATGATAAATGCGGCGATCCGTCGCGTCGCCATCGAGGGCTCAACGACAGGAGAAGCTATGCCGACCAGCCTCGGATCGGTACGCAGGCGGCTGCTCACGCCTCAGCTCAAGGAAGTCACGTTTGCCAAGCGTGGCTTCCCGGCCACCCCGTCGGCCGCTACCCAGCGGCTCGAGGCTATCCCGCAGGCTGTTATCTGCGGTTTCGAGTGGGGAATTGACGCACGTAACCAATGGGAGGTGGAGCGGCGGCTGGACCTGGTGGACGCCGAACAGCGCGGCTTCGCCTACGAAGGCGCGACGATGGCGTTCACCGTCCTCGACGCGATGGGACCACGCGGGCACCATACACGTGACCTGCTGAAAGGTCCCGGAAGCCGGCATATCTTCCTCGCGTACATCGGGATCGGTTTCGCGATGGCCAGGCTGCCCAGGCCTTTGTGGAAGAAGATTGTCCCTGACCTGACCCCCGATCCCTATTACCCGACGATGAGCTGGCTCGCGGTCGATGGCTATGGCTTCGACCGTGCCTACTTCGATACCCGGCGCTGGGTCGACGAGCAGAAAGTTCCCGCGCCTTACCGCTGGGAGGGTTCGCCGGAATACTTTATCCGCGCGGTTGACCAGGGCATCGGGCGTGCTCTCTGGTTCATCTGCGGCGCTCACGCACCGGACGTCGCCGCCGCGGCCGGACGTTTCGCCAGCCACCGGCAGCCGGATCTGTGGAGCGGCATCGGGCTCGCCGCGACGTTCGCCGGCGGATGTGACGAGGAGGGCCTGGCCGCGCTGCGGCGTGCGGCGGGCGATGACTGGACGCAGCTCGCTCTCGGCGCCGTGTTCGCCACGAAGGCGCGCGCCTACTCCGGCACGGTGCCGGAGCACACGGTGACCGCCTGCTCAGCACTGACGGATATGTCTGTGGATAAGGCCGTCTCGCTCGCCGACGATACCGCCGTGACGACGTCCGGCACGGGGTCTGAGCCTGCCTATGAGCTGTGGCGGCAGCGGATCCGGGCGCATTTCACTGCGGGATAACGGGAGTATCTGCCGCGGCGCGTACGGCAGGCCAGGCCGCCGCTGCCATTCCCCGGGATAGCCGAGCGATACCTCCTCGAACCGCACACCGTCGTGCCAGGTGGTGCGGGGCATGTGCAGGTGACCGTAGACAACGGCGCCCGCCCGGTACCGCAGATGCCACCCGGCCGACTGCTCCGTCCCGCACCACTGGGCGAACACAGGATGGCGGAGATCCCTGGTCGGATCGCGGACCAGCGGGAAATGATTCATCAAGATGGTCGGCATGGCGGGGTCCAGGGCTTCGAGTCGTCGCACGGTCGCGTCGACCCTGACCCGGCACCATGCTTCCCGGCTCGGATGGGGATCGGGATGCAGTAGCCACTCGTCGGTGCACACGACGCCAGAGCTGAGTGCCAGCGCGATGGCCTCGTTCTTCGTGGCTGCCCCCGGCGGCAGGAAGGTGTAGTCATACAGCAGGAACAGCGGGGCGACGACGGCTGGTCCGCCGGCACCTGGCCAGACGGGGTAGGGATCCTCAGGGGTCAGCACGCCAAGCTCGCGGCAGATGCCCACGAGGTGCCGGTAGCGCTGCTCGCCCCGCAACTGGAGCGGGTCCGCTGGGTGGGTCCAGAGCTCGTGATTGCCGGGCGACCACACCACAGTCCCGAACCGTTCGCGCAGCGTGCCGAGCGCCCATTCGATGTCGGTTGATATATCGCCGACATCTCCGGCCACCAGCAGCCAGTCAGCTGCCGACTCCGGGCGCAGGTTCGCCACGATTTCCCGGTTTTCCCGGAACGACACGTGGAGATCGCTGACGGCCAGCATCTTCCCCGTTGCGACGCTGGCGTCTGGCACGTACCAACCGTGACATCGGCCGGTCCGCCGTCCTTCTCCCTGCTTGCTTCCGCCAAATAAGGCAGAACAGGAGAAGTTATCCGGCGCCTTGCGTTACATAATGCTAAGGATGGATGGCGCCGGACTGGCGGGAGGAAAGATTGGATACCTCGGCCGAAACAGCCTATAGGACCTCGACCCTGGAGGCATTCGCTGACACGTTTGTTCCGGGGGAGAAACGCTCGCCTGACGATGTCGCGATCGCGGGTGCCGCGCCCGGCCCGGGAGCGGTCGCGGCGGGCGCCATTGAACTGCTTGAGATGCCCGCGGCCGGCATCGCTGACGGCCTGGACGACATCGTCAGCACCCTGAACGACCACGCAAGCAGCTATGCCGCTGAGCATGGGATATCGCGGGATGCCGCCGTACCGCCGTTCGTCGCACTTGATTACGAACACCGCTCGGCGCTGATGCGGGTGCTGACGGCGCCCGATCATCCGGAGAAAGAATTCTGGATCCTCACCGCGCTGTTCTGCTTCATGGCTTTCGACACAGCTGCCCATATGGACACGGTGCGTGCCATGAAGGACGGCCATCCAGGCTTGCGGATGATGGGTTTCGCGGAACCCGATCCCGACGGCCTGTGGCGGTTTCCCGATTTCAGCTACGGCCGTCAGCTCGCCCGTTCGCACCCGGACACGACACCGAACGGAGACCCGGCATGACAACCGCCAGGGCAACCGGCAGCACAAGCGTGGAGCGCACCGACATCCTGGTGATCGGCAGCGGCTTCGGCGGCGCCATCACGGCCTATCACCTAGCGGCGGGCGGGGCCAAGGTGGTGATTCTCGAGCGCGGGCCGTGGGTGCCAAGCGACGAGTTTGACCACAGCTTCGAGCTCGGCACGTCCAGCACGCGAGTCTTCGACTTCGTCGCGGGCGACGGCATGAGCGTGCTCGGCGGCAACTGCGTCGGCGGTGGCAGCGTGGTGTACTTCGCCACGATGCCGCGGGCGCCGGGCTTCGTGTTCGAGCGCCAGGGCAGCATAGGCAGGCGGATGTGGCCGTCGGCCATCACCCGTGACACCTTGGACCCCTGGTACGACCGGGTATCCGAATCCTTGCCGATCAGCAGGCAGTCCTGGGAGCAGGTCCCTTACCCGGGTGGCCTGTGGGCCGCCGCCTGCAACCATGCCGGGCGGACCGCCAACCTGCCCAACGTCGCGATCGACACCTCGTTGTGCACCAACTGCAACTGGATGATGGCCGGCTGCCGCTTCGACGCGAAACGGTCCTTGCTGCTGAACTACCTGCCGGCGGCGGTCTCGCACGGTGCGGAGATCAGGCCGCTGCATGAGGTGCAGAAGATATCCAAAGCGGATGGCTTGTACCGGGTGCACTACAACGTGATCGATGACGAGGACTACCGGGAAACCACCGGAAGCGGCACGATTGACGCCAAGATCGTGATCGTGGCGGCTGGCGCGGGGGCCACGCCGGTCATCCTGCAGCGCTCGGAGGCTGATCTCGGCAAGATGCCGCACGGCGTCGGCCGGTACTTCTCCGGCAACGGCGAGCGGCTCAACACGGCTGTCATCGACGAGGACAAGGCCCGCGAGGTACTGGGCCTGTGCCGCCCCGACGGCAGGGCATACGCGGCGAACCAGATCGGCCGCGGCCCGACCGTGGTGTGCTGGGATCGCCTCGACGGCTCGCTGCCCGAGCACTCCCGGTTCGCCCTCGAGCAACTGTACTTCCCGCCGGGCCTGGGCACCATCCTGGCGCAGGCGCCGGGCGTCGAGGGCCCGGGCTGGTTCGGGCCGGAGAAGAAGGACATGCTACGGCAGTGGCAGTCGTGGCTGACCATCTTCATCCTGTCGGAGGACAACAACGAGGGCGTCTTCGGTCCGCCGCCGCCCACCGGCAACGCCGTCCGTATCTCGCAGCAGATGCTGGGCCGCGGCGCCCTCTCGTACGAGCCCACCAAGGAAACGCTGCGCGGCTGGGCCGAGGCCGACGCGGAGATCAAGGACATCTTGGAACGGGACGGTCTGGCCCGGGTGCGGCCGTGGACGAACGACCTGGTAGGCGCCTACACGGTGCACCCGCTTTCTTCGTGTCGCATCGGCGACGACCCGGCCACCTCGGCCCTGGATGACCGGCATGAGCTACGCGATCACCCGGGCATCTTCGTCACCGACGGCTCCGCGGTACCGGGCGCGCTCACCGTCAACCCGGCGCTGACCATCGCGGCGCTGGCGGAGCGTGCCATCCCGGGAATCGTCCAAGCCGCGCAGGAACGGGGCATACCGGTCAGGTACGGTGCCCCCGCGCCGGACGGCACGACGAGCGCCGCCCGCGCGGTCTCGTCCCTCGTGCCCAGTTTGGTCGCACGATGAAAAACGCGATCATGGCAAACGGGCTCCGCAGGTCACTAGCCCAGATCCGGTACGTCTCCCCGGTCATGCCTGGTACCGCTGGCGGCCTCGTCGCCAGCGTCTACGCTCAGGCCGAGGGCGACTTCGGCATGGTCGCGCCGCCGCTTGCGCTGCACTCGCCCGCCCCGCCCCTGCTGGCCGCGGCCTGGGCCATGCTCCGCGAAACCCTGCTGGTCACCGGCCAGGCGGACCGGGTGGAGAAGGAGGTGGTGGCCGCCGCGGTGTCGGCGGCGAACACCTGCCCGTACTGCGTCGCGGTGCACACCGCCGCCGCGCAGGACCTGATCCCGGGCCTTGACGCGGCCGGGATCGCCACCGGGAACCTGGGGAACCCGCTGCTCAAGGAGATAGCCGGATGGGCCTCCTCGAGCGGCCGGCCCGGGGCCAGCCAGTCCGCGCCTCCCGGCAGTTTCGCTGAGCTCGCCGGGGTGGCAGTCACCTTCCAGTACCTGAACCGGATGGTCACCATATTCCTCCCCGAGTCGCCGCTGCCTCCCATGACGCCGAAGGCCGTGGGCGGCTGGGTCATGAGCATGCTGGCCTCGGCCATGGTCTCGGCCAGGCCGGTCCCCGGTGCCTCGCTGGAGCTGCTGCCCGATGCCCCGCTGCCTGCCGAGTTCTCCTGGGCTGCCCGCGATG
>CABEDN010000852.1_pt1 | contig 15981 bp, 15 predicted proteins | sample 3423051 | NCBI WGS metagenome assembly CABEDN01 (sample SAMEA5534330, study PRJEB31848) | metagenome | biome: tundra; feature: field; material: soil | place: USA | collected 2013-05 | depth 0.15 m
CCAGCACGTCGACGCCGCCCGGTTCGCCACCGCGGATCTCACCCAGCCGGGGGTGGCGAACCGGGCGGCGTGCGCTCCCGCCTGGCGCGCTGCGGCTGCGGCCGACTCGGCCTGCGGGGCGTCGATATCGGCGACGAGCACGCGGGCGCCCTCGGCCGCGAAGCCGAGCGCGATGCCGCGGCCGATGTTCGCGCCGCCGCCGGTGACGATGACCCGCGCGTCCCGGTGCCCCAGGTCCATCCGATCAGCTCCTCCGGGCCATAGTCTAATGTGACTTAAAAACTTGGAGCGTCCGTTGACCACAGTTCCGAGGGCGGAAACGCCCGGACTCGCTGAGGCGCCAGGTCCCGGAGAGCCACCGCAGCCGGCCGGGCCAGCCGGCGCGCAGCCCGAACCGCCAGTGCTGACCACGATGGAGCACGCAGGGGATGTGAGCGTGGCCCACATCGTCCTGAACCGCCCGCAGGCCCGCAACGCGATCACGGTGGCGCTGGCCCGGGGACTGGCTGACGCACTTCAAGCCGCCGCCGCGCAGGCCCGTGTCATCGTCATCCGCGGTGCCGGGGGACACTTCTGCGCCGGCGGAGACTTCCATGAGGTGTCCCGCCTGCGGGCGGAAGGCCCCGAGGCGCTCCGGCCGCTCTTCGAGGCATTCCTGGCCGCCTGCGAGCTGATCGGCGAGCTGCCGGTGCCGGTCATCGCCGCGGTCGAGGGGTCGGCGATGGCGGGCGGCTTCGAGCTCATCCAGGCCTGCGACATCGCCATCGCGCGGGACGACGCCGTGCTGGCCGACAACCACCTGAACTTCGGCATGATCCCCGGCGGCGGCGGTTCGCAGCGGCTTGCGCGCATCGTCGGCTGCCAGCGCGCCCTCGGCCTGATCCTGTCCGGTGACCGGCTGACCGGGGTGCAGGCCGAGCAGTGGGGGCTCATCTACCGGAGCGTCCCGGCGGCCGGATTCGAGCGGGCCGTCACCGAGCTGATCGCGAGCCTGGCCGGCAAGGACGCGGCCGCGCTGGCGCGGGCTAAGCGGCTGGTCCGCGAGGGGCTGGCGATGCCGCTACGTGACGGGCTGGCGCTGGAGACCGAGACGATCATCGCCCACCTCGGCGGTACGGAGGCCACCGCCGGGATCAGCCGGTTCACCGAGCGCGAGCGGCCGCCAGGCCAGCAGACAGGGGAGTCCTCGTGACCGAGAAGCTCATCAGCGACGGCCTGGCGCTGCTCGACCTGGACGCGGACGGCGTCGGTCACCTGCGGCTGAACCGGCCCGAAGCGTCCAACGGTATGAACGTGCCGTTCCTGCGCGCCCTCTACGACGCCGTGATGACCGCGCACGGCGAGTCGCGGCTCCGGGTCCTGCTGCTGACCGGCGAGGGCCCCAATTTCTGCGCGGGCGGGGACGTGAAGACGTTCGCCGCCCAGGGCGCCGCCTTGCCTGACTACCTGCGCGAGGCCACCTCCTGGCTGCAGACCTGCGTGCAGGGACTGCTGTCGCTGCAGGTCCCGGTGATCGCGTCCGTGCACGGATACGCGGCGGGCGGCGGCGGGTTCGGGCTGGTCTGCGCCAGCGACCTCGTCATCGCGGGGGAGTCGGCCAAGTTCCTGGCTGGGGCGACCAGGGTCGGGATGGCGCCGGACGCCGGCGTGTCGGTGACCCTGCCGCTGCTGGTCGGGCTGCGCAAGGCCATGGAGATCATCTTGACCAACCCGGTGCTGACCGCGGCCGAGGCGCTGCAGATCGGGCTGATCACCCGGGTGGTACCCGACGACGCGCTGGCTGCGCAGTCACTGGATCTGGCGCGGTCGCTGGCCCGCGGCGCCACCGGGGCGCTGGGCGCGGCCAAGCGGCTGGTCTGGTCGGGACTGGGCGCCCGGGTCGAAGCCCAGCTGCCCGAGGAAGCGCGCACCGTGGCCGAGCTGTCCGGCACCGCGGACGCCCGGGAGGGCCTGGCCGCCGTCATCGAGCGGCGCGCGCCGGATTTCCCTGGCCGCTAACGGCCGGCGCCCTTCGCGGCCGGCCGGTGCGGTCCGGGGTTCAGATCCGGACGGTCCCGTCCGCACCGAGGGTCCAGCCGGGATTGTGCGCAACCTCCCACACGTATCCGTCGGGATCGGCGAAGGCCCCGGTCGTACCGCCCCATACGGCCTGAGCGGCAGGCCGCACGATGGTGGCACCCGCCCGTTCGGCCTCGGCCAGCACCGCGCTGACCTCCTCGGGCGAGCGGACGTTGTGGGCGAGCTCGATGCCGGGAGCGCCGTGACCGCCGAGCGCCGTCCACAGGCCGAAGACCATCCCGCCGGCCTGAAAGAAGCAGACCTCATCGTCGGGCTGCTGGGCCTGCCCCCAGCCGAGCGCCTCGTAGAAGGAACGGGCCCGGGTGAGATCGGTGACGCCAAGGGTCACCAGGCTGATGCGCTGGTCCATGCGCAGATCATGGCAGACCGGGCCGCGAGCGGGCTCCGTCACGGTGGTGGCTGCGGCTGGGCGAGTTGCCCGGGGGTGGTGCCGTCGCTGATGGTGAGCTGATCGACCCAGCCGCACCGCGGGTCTCCTGGCGGCCGGTCGAAGCGGGTGACGTACGGCTTGAGGTCGACGACCGGCGTGCCGTCCAGGAGGTCGACGCCGGCGAATACGACGGCTTCGCTGGTCACCCCGAGGACCTGGATGAGGCTGAGCCCGATCGGGTTGACCCGCCGCGGCCCGCGGGTGGCGAAGATGCCTATCTTGCGCTGCTGGCGGCGGAGCAGGAACGGCACCTGCCGCAGCGGGGCGTCCCCGGCGGGGTCGCGCGGCCGGTCCAGCCAGCTGAGCAGCCAGGCGTAGTCGAAGCCTGCGAGCCCGTCCAGGCCGTCCCGGTACGGCTCAGCGATCTCGATGGTGCCGTGCTCGGCGCGGTTGAGGCCGGCCTGGATCGGCGTACTCTCCAGTTCCTGGCGGCTGCTGCGGACGACTCCGATGACGGGCATGCGGACGCTCAGTTCCATGTTCACCATGCTGGCACCGGTCGGCCGCGGCCGGGGCCCGCGAGATCAACCTACGACCGTGCTGGAGGACAGATGGCTGACACCGCGCCTGTCGTGTTCATCACCGGCGCCACGTCCGGGCTGGGCCGGTACCTGGCCTGCGAGCTCGCGGGTTCCGGCTGGCAGGTCTTGGCCCACGGACGTGACCCGGCCCGGGTGGCGGATCTGTCCGCGGAGCTCGGCGGCGGCGCGCGGGGTTATGTCGCTGACCTGGCCTCGCTTGCCGATGTGCGAGACCTTGCGGCTCAGGTCCGCGCCGAAGTACCTCGGCTTGATGTGCTGGTGAACAACGCCGCCGTCGGCTTCGGCGCGCCGGGGGAGGGACGGCAGCTGAGCGCGGACGGTCACGAACTGCGGTTCGCCGTCAACTACCTCGCGCCTGTGCTCCTCACCCGGCTGCTGGTGCCGCTGCTGGCCGCCTCAGCGCCGTCCAGGATCCTCAACGTCGGTTCGATCGGCCAGGCCGGGTTCGACCCCGCCGATGCCGGGTTCGAGCACGGATACGACGGGGTGCAGGCTTACCGCAGGTCCAAGCTGGCGCTGGCCGCGTTCACCTTCGACCTGGCCGGGGAGCTTGATGCGGCCACGGTCACGGTGAACTGCTCGCACCCGGCGACGCTGATGAACACCACGATGGTCGCGCAGGCCGGCATCACCCCGGTCTCCACCCTCGAGCAGGGAGGTGAGGCGACCGTGCGGCTCGTCACCGATCCGGCTCTGGGCGGGGTCACCGGGCAGTTCTTTGACGGCCTGGAGACGTCCCGGGCCCGGCCGGAGGCCTACGACCCGCAGTTCCGGGCCAGACTCCGCGAGGTCACCGACCGGATGCTCGGCGGTGCATGTGAAGACTATTGATGCAGGCGTTCTCGCGATGAGCTACCCGCTTCCTGTCCGGCAGCACGCCGCGCAGCGGGCAGCAGGCGGCGCTCGGCTCCGACCTGATGGCGCTGCTCGGCGCACTGCGCCTGCGGCCCGCGATCCTCGCCGGATATGACTGGGGTGGCCTGGCCTCCTGTGTCGCTACGGCCTTGTGGCCGGAGCGCGTGGCGGGACTGGTGTCCCTGGCCAGCTACGACGTCCTCGACATCGAGAGGCAGAGGCACGCCGACACGCTGAAACCAGGCGGCACCGCCGGCCAGGCAGGCATGTTCACCGCCCGCCACGCCGGTGAACGCGGCTGACTGAGCGCGGTCAGCGGACCGAGGAGGGCCAGGACGCTGACGCGGCGGCCAGGATTTCACGGGCCGCGCGGGCACCTGAGGCCAGTGCCCCCTGCACCGATCCGGTGGCTCGGTGGTCTCCGCAGACATAGCGTCCCGGGCCGACGCGGCTGCCCCGGATGAGCGGGTAGGGCGGCGCCATGACCGGAAGCGCGCCCTCGACGGTGTACGTGGCCAGGTGCTCCCAGCCGGCGGTGTCGGCCTGGTACAAGACGGCCAGCCTGCCGCGGACGGCGGACTCTAGGCCTCCGGGCCCCTCCACGCGGGTATCCAGGACCGACGTGTCGCCGGTGCCAAGCACCGAGGTGGAGATGAGCGCGCGGCCGTCGCGAGCGTAGCCTGGCGTTACTTCGCTCAGCACGCTGGTGTTCAGGATCTCCCGTTCGGTGTCCACCAGAAGGGTCGGCTCGGTCAGGGGTGATGCCGGTGCCGCGTGGTAAAGCGTGGTGACGGTCCTGGTGGCGGGCACCGTCAGGCCGGGCAGCAAGCGGGCGGCGGCCGCGGCGCCAGTGGCGACGACCACCATATCGGCGGGCCGCTCGCTTCCGTCGGCGAGCAGCACCCCCTCGCCGGTCAGCCGGCTGACCGGCGTCTCCAGCCGGATCGTGCCCGGCGGCAGGCCCGCGGCCAGCTGCTCGGGAACCGCCTGGATGCCGCGCCGCGGCAGGCATAGGCTGCCGCGCAGCATGCTCCGCCAGACCAGGTGGAAGAACCGGCTCGAGGTCTCCAGCTCATCTTCCAGGAACACCCCGGCCAGAAAGGGCCGGAACATCCGGTCGATCAGGTCGCCGGAGATGCCGGCTCGCTTCAGTGCGGCCAGGGTGGACCGGTCCCGGCCGTGCCTGATCCGGCTGGCCGGACCGAGCATGTCGCGGCCGGTGAGCAGCGTCAGCGCAGCCAGGTCGCGCGGCCTGGCCAGGCGGCCGGTCACGATATCGGCGGCCTTTCGGGGCTGCCGGGTCGGGTCGGTGAACCGCACGCGTCCCTGGCTGGTGTGCAGCAGCATTCCGGGGGTGAAGGCGCGCAGCTGCAGGGCCCGCAGGTCCATCCGCCGCCGGACCTGCGGGTAGGAGGTATTGAACACCTGGAAGCCGCGGTCGAGCAGGAAGCCCGCCTGCCGGTCGGTGCGCATCCGGCCGCCGACGCCATCACCGGCCTCGAGCACCCGCACGGTCGCGCCGGCCGCGACCAGGTCGGACGCGCACGCCAGGCCGGCCAGCCCGGCTCCGACCACCACGACCCGCAATCCGCTTCTGCCTGACATCGAAGGATGCACCCGCCCCGTTCCGCCTCACGCATCTGATCTCCCTATGATCATCCGCCTTCCCGGCCCCTACCGCCCTATAACCCGGGCGGGGCAGAATGCTGTCATGGCTTCGTATTCCGTCAACCCGGAGGCCGTGGCGCAGGCCGAACGGCTCATCGACAGCCGCCAGTACGTGCTCGACAGCGACTGGGGGAAGATCCAGCCCAAGGCCACCGAGCAGAACGACTTCCTGAAGCGGCATTCGTGGGAGGAGTACGCCCGGTGGCATCTGGGACTCACCGACGGTGCCGCCGATCAGACCAAGGCCAGGTCCGCGTTTGTCTACGGGGACTTCCGGCGTATTCACCGGATGGGCATCATCGCGTGCATGTACCGGGCGGCCGAGTGGCGGCATAAGGAGGTCGAGCTCGCCGCCCACTACCTTCTGCAGCGCCTCGATAAGCTCACGTCATGAGCCTGGAGCAGGCGCGGGCGAGCACATGAAGGCCTGATGGCTTCACGGCGTCCCGGCCGGCTTTCAGGAGCCTCAGGCGGTCCGGCCGCAGCGTCCGCGAGCTGGCCGGACCTGGATTGACGCCTGTCGGCTGGAACCATAATGTAAGCGATGACATTAGCTATGTAACCGCTTAGATGCCATTTGCGGCGGTTGCGATTTCGCCGTTCATCCGCCGAGTGCTCAGGAGGCCGCGCACGGAAAGCGACCGGCCGACCGGGTTCGGCAGTTCCCCGGCTTCTACGCTCTACGACGTGGCGCGCGAGGCCGGAGTCTCCACGGCCACGGTCTCGCGCGTGGTGCACGGCCACGACGGCGTTCGCCCGGCGACCCGGCAGCGCGTGCTCACGGTCATCGAGGCGCTCGGCTATGTCCCAGACGGCGCGGCGCAGAGCATGGCCCGGCATCGCAAGGAGGTGATCGGGCTCGTCGCGGTCGAAAGCCGGAGCCCCGACACCGATATCGAGCAAGAGGGCCTGCTGTTCATCGAGGAAGTCCTGCGCGGTGTCGAATCCTCGCTGAGCAAGATCGAATGGTCGCTGCTGATCTCCTTGCTGCCTGGCGATGACCCGGCGGCTGCCTACCGGCGGATACAGAAGATCTCCGCCAAGGTCGACGGGCTGCTCATCGCCGAGGGCATCGTCACCTCCGAGCAACTAGCGCTGCTGGCGGCGCGTACCCCGATCGTGCTGGTCGCAGGCTCGCCCGGCGAGCCGCACGCCGACGTCTTCGGCGCCGACAACCGGGCCGGCACCCGGGCCCTGGTCGGTCACCTGGTCGAGCAGCACGGCCGGACCAGGCTGTTCGCGATAGCCGGTCCGCCTGAGGCTCCGGACGCGCGGGAACGGCGCAGCGCGCTGGCTGATGCGCTGGCCGAGTATCCAGGCACGAGCTTGGCCGGGTCCTTCGAGGGCCGGTTCGCCGCCATGAGCGGGCAGCTCGCCGTGCGTGAAATCCTAACCTGGCCGCGGCGGGAACTGCCCGACGCGATTGTCTGCGGTAACGACCAGATGGCCATCGGAGCCATCCGCGAGCTGCAGATCGCCGGGATACGGGTACCGGCCGACATCGCGGTCGTCGGCTTCGACGACATGCACGCCGGCACCCTGGTCGCGCCGCCGCTGACGACGGTCCGCCAGCCGATGCGGCTGCTGGGCGAGCGTGCCTGTTCCCGGTTGCTGGAACGGATCGCCGATCCAGCCCTGCCGCGCCGGGTTGAGCGGCTGCCCACCGAGCTCATCATCAGGGAAAGCTGCGGCTGCAGCGGCCACAAGTAGAAGCCGGTCTCGCGTTCTAGGCCGCGACCATGCCACTACGCAGCGACAATGTCCGGCCGCTGGTCCGCGATTAGGCCCCTTCCATCCCCCTACCAGGGGCATTTTGGCTGTACGATCCGGCCATGAATCCTCTATCGGGCGTTCTGAGCGAAGCCTGGGGCATGTACAAGGCCTACGCCAGGCATCTGCTCACGATCGCTTTCGTCATCTACGTCGTCGCCGCCATCATCATTGCGATCCTGTCGCTGGCCGGCACCTTCGGCACCCTGCTCGGCTCGCTGGTGAGCATCGTCGCAGCGTTCCTGCTGCAGGCTGCGCTGGTCAAGGCCGTGCAGGACGTACGGGACGGCCGTGTCGACATGTCCGTCGGCGAGACCGTGTCCGCGGCCAGGCCGTACCTGTGGTCCGTCGCCGGGGCCTCGCTCCTGGCCGGTATCGCGATCGTCATCGGGCTGGTCCTGATCATCGTCCCCGGCTTGATCCTCATCACCATCTGGGCGGTGATCGTGCCGGTCATCGTCATCGAGCAGTCGGGGGCGCTTGCGTCCTTCGGGCGCAGCCGTGAGCTCGTCCGCGGCCGCGGCTGGCACGTGTTCGCCACGCTGGTGATCGTGTACGTGATCCTGCTCGTCGTGGACATCGTGCTCGGCCTGATCTTCTCCGCCCTGCCGCATGTGCTGGGCAGCGGCCTGAGCTCGGTCATCTCGGGCACGGTGATCGCCCCGTTCCTGGCCCTGGTCGTGACGCTGGTCTACTACCGGCTGGTCGGCAGCGCTCCGACGCCGCCGGTGCCCGGGGAGAACTACGGTGGCTTCCAGCAGCCGCCCCCCGGTGGCGGGAACTACGGTGGCGGCTTCCAGGAGCCCCCGCAGGGCGCAGGGAATTACGGCGGCTACCCGCAGCCACCCCAGCAGCAGGGCGGCGGCAACTACGGCGGGCAGCAGCAGCCACCCCAGCAGGGCGGCGGGAATTACGGCGGCTACCCGCAGCCACCGCAGCAGGGCGGCGGGAATTACGGCGGGCAGCAGCAGCCCCCCTACGAGGGTGAGAACTACGGGGGACACCAGCAGCCCTGAGGCCGCTGAGCCAGATTGCCCGAACGCGGCCTGCCTGATGGACTCCATCAGGCAGGCCCCGCGCACGTCCGGCCTTCGGAGCGGGCCCGTCAGGCCCCGGTCTCCCGGGCGGCGGCCCGGCCTGCCTCGCGGCCGCCGAACAGGCAGCCGCCGAGGAAGGAACCCTCCAGCGACCGGTAACCGTGCATCCCGCCGCCGCCGAACCCGGCGACCTCGCCCGCCGCGTACAGACCTGACACCGGGCGCGGGCTCTGGCCAGGCGTGGCGCCGAGGACTCGCCCGGACAAGTCGGTCTGCAGTCCGCCCAGCGTCTTGCGGGTCAAGATGTTGAGCCGGACGGCGATCAGCGGGCCGGCCTTGGGATCCAGGATCTTGTGCGGAGCGGCGGTGCGGGCCAGCCGGTCGCCGCGGTAGCGACGGGCGTTGCGGATCGCCATCACCTGCAGGTCCTTGGTGAACGGGTGGTCCATTTCCCGGTCGCGCGCGAGGATCTGCCGCTCGAGGTCAGCCAGGTCGATGAGCGGTTCGGCGGTCAGCTCGTTCATGCCCTTGACGAGTTCGGGCAGCGTCCTGGCCACTACGAAGTCGGCCCCGTTCCGCTTGAACGCCTCCACCGGAGCAGGGGCGCCCGGCCGCACCCGGGACAGCGTGAGCCTGATGTCCTTGCCGGTCAGGTCCGGGTTCTGTTCGGATCCCGAGAGCGCGAACTCCTTCTCGATGATCTTCTGGGTGAGGACGAACCACGAGTAGTCAAAGCCGGTCTGCCTGATCGCCGCCAGCGTGCCCAGGGTGTCGAAACCGGGAAAGTTCGGCGCGGGGAACCGTCGTCCCCGGGCGTCGAGCCACAGCGACGAGGGCCCGGGCAAGATCCTGATGCCGTGCCTGGCCCAGATCGGATCCCAGTTCTGGATGCCCTCGGGGTAGTGCCACATTCGGTCGCGGTTGACCAGCCGGCCGCCGGCCCGTTCGGCGATGGCCAGCATCCTGCCGTCGACGTGCTCGGGTACTCCGGAGATCATCCGTTCGGGCGCGGGACCGAGCCGGTCCGGCCAGTTCTCGCGGATCAGGTCGTGGTTGCCGCCGATCCCGCCGGAGGTGACGATCACGGCCGCCGCGTGCAGCTCGAACTCACCGGTCTCGGTGCGGGAACTGCGGGTCCCGCGGGCGGCCTGACTAGGCTCGAGGACCGCCCCGCGCACCCCGTCGACGGTGCCGCCGGTGACGGTGAGCTCGTCCACCCGATGACGGAACCTGAACTCGACCAGGCCGGCCGCCGCCGCGTCCCTGACCTGCCGCTCGAACGGCGCCACCACCCCGGGTCCGGTACCCCAGGTGACGTGGAAGCGAGGCACCGAGTTGCCGTGCCCGTCGGCGAGGTAACCGCCCCGCTCGGCCCAGCCCACCAGCGGGAACCACCGCACGCCCATCGCGTGCAGCCAGGACCGCTTCTCCCCGGCGGCGAAATCGACGTAGGCCTGGGCCCACCGGTAGGCCCAGTAGTCCTGGCCGTCCGGATCATCGATGCCGCGATCGAAAAAGGCGCTGCCCGTCCAGTCCTGCCACGCCAGCTCGCGGGAGTCCTTGACGCCCATCCGTCGCTGTTCAGGTGAGTCGACCAGGAACAGGCCGCCGAACGACCAGAACGCCTGCCCGCCCAAGCTGGCCTCGGGCTCCTGGTCAAGCAGCAGCACCCGCCGGCCGGCCCGGGCCAGCTCGGCCGTGGCGGCCAGGCCCGCGAGGCCGCCGCCCACCACGATCACATCCGCGTCCATCAGGTCATCAAACCGCAAGAAACCCGGCCGGGTGACCTCAGATACGATCAGCACGTGCCCGATCACCGGAACCTGGCCGCGTTCAACGTGACACAGCCTCACATCGCCCGGGTCTACGACTACCTGCTCGGCGGCAAGGACAATTTCGCCGCCGACCGGGCGGTGGGGGACCGGCTCGTCGCCTCGATGCCCGCGGTTCAGGTCGGGGTGCGGGCGCAGCGCGACGTGCTCGGCCGCGTCGTGCGGTACCTGGTCGGCGAGGCCGGGATCAGGCAGCTGCTCGACATCGGCTCGGGGCTGCCCACTGCCGAGAACGTGCACGAGATCGCCCAGCGGATCGACCCGGCGACCAGGGTCGTCTACCTCGACAACGATCCGGTCGTCTTGTCGCACGCCCGGGCCATCCTGGCCGACAACGAGGTGACCTTCGCCGCCGAAGGTGATCTGCGTGACCCCGCGGGCCTCCTGGCCGAACCCGATGTGCGCACCCGGCTGAACTGGGACCAGCCGATCGGGCTGCTGTTGTGCGGCATCGTGCACTACATCCTGGACGAGGAAAAGCCGGCCGAGGTCCTCGATGTCCTGTACCGGGCGCTCCCGGCCGGCAGCTACGTCTTCATCCACCACATGCTGGACAGCGACGACCCGGACTCCGCCATGCTGCAGGCCGAGATGCAAAGGGGCCTCGGGCGGGCCAAGTTCCGCACGTTCGCCGAGATCGGCGAGCTATTCTCCGGACTCGAGCTGATCGAGCCCGGCCTGGTGCTGGTGCCCGACTGGCGCCCCGATCCGGGCACCCCCGATGTGGCCCATCACCCGGTCCTCAAGCTCGCCGCCGCCGGCGTGGCCCGTAGGCCCTGACGGCTGACTAGGTACGTGCGGCCCCACGGTTCATCGGGGACGAGGGTTCCGTTGACGCCATACCCAAGCTTTCTTGAGCGCAGCTCCCCTTTCCAGATAACGTGCCATTGTCCGCCGGGAGCCGCGGTCCGGACAGGGTACGCAGGCCTGGCGGACGCACCACTGCTCGTTCGGCCGTAAAGAAAGAGCATGCATTGGCCCTGAGGGGTTAGCCAGGAAGGACGCGTACTCCAGTCAGGCCTTTCTGGCCACGCCGCCCCACATGGCGGTGGGCGGGCTGTTGACGTCGAGCATCGAGTCGGCGTGCCACTCCTGGATCGGCACCACGCCGGGATCGACCAGGTCCAGGCCGTCGAAGAACCGTGCCACCTGCTCGTGGGTGCGGAAGGTCACCTTCTGTCCCATCGACTTCGTCAGCGACTCCTCCGCCCGGGTCGCGATCGCAAGCTGATCGCGGGCCGGATGCGTGACAGCCAGGAAGCTACCCGGCGGAACGGCGTCCATTAGGTCACTGACCAGCTGGTAGGGGTCATCTTCGTCGGGGATGCAGTGCAGCACCGCGATCAGCATCACGGCGGCCGGCTGGCCGAGATCGAGCAATTTGGCCGCCTCGGCCAGGATCCTGGCCGTGTCGCGGGCATCGGCGTCGATGTAGGCGGTGGGAGCGGTGGTGCTGGTCAGCAGCGCACGGGCGTGGCTGAGCACGATCGGGTCGTTGTCCACATACACCACCCGCGCGTCCGCGGCCACGGCCTGGGCGGCCTCGTGCGTATTGTTCGCGGTCGGGATGCCGGTTCCGATGTCCAGGAACTGCCGGATACCAGCCTCGGCCATATACCGGACCACCCGGCCGAGGAACCGCCGGTTCGCCTGTACGCCGGGCACGATGGTCGGCGTGGCCGCCATGGCGCGCTCGGCGGCCTCCCGGTCCGCGGCGAAATTGTCCTTGCCGCCGAGCCAGTAGTCGTAGATGCGGGCGATGTGCGGCACGCTGGTGTCAAAGTCCGGCACTGCTGATCTCTCCCTGGAAGCTCAGTACGCGTGCCTAACCTTAGTGCCCGACGGCCAGCAGGACGATCTTGACGATGACCAGGATCATCGCGATCGCCAGGTAGCTGCGCAGGGCGGCGAGCCCGATCTTGCGGCCGGTGGACATGATCGGCTTGGTCAGCACGTTCAGCGGCGGCATCCGCCAGGTGTCGCGGTCGCGGCGGTCCACCTCGACCGAGCTGTGCGCCCGGCGGCCCCGGGCCAGCGCGAAGGCACCTCCGGCGACCGACACCAGGCCGCAGCCCGCCATGATGTCCGTGATCTGCCTCCCGGTGATGTGCGGGAACAGCACCGAGGCGGTCAGCACGACCGACAGCGTGACCAGGACGGCGACCACGGCGGAGGTGAACAGGTTCGTGCCCCGGCGGTTGATCCAGGGCCCGAGGACGGCGCGGTCGTTGCATAGCAGCAGCAGGAACACCGTCGCGCTGGGCAGCAGCACGCCGGCCAGCACCTGGACCCCCTCGATTATCAGCCCGAGCGGGGCGCCGGGGATGAGCACGATGGCCGCGGCGCCCGCGATCAGCGCGGTGTAGATCGCGTAGAAGCCCTTGGCCTGCTTGATCCCGCGGTGCAGCGAGTGCTTCAGGCCGAGCGTGTCGCCGATCGCGTACGCGCTGGACAGCGAGACCGCGAACGCCCCGATGATGGAGGCGTCGAGCAGCGCGACCGCGAAGGTCACGCCCGCGATCCGGCCCGCATGCGCCGCGATGCCGTGGGCCAGCCCGGCCGCGTCGGTGAAGTTACCCGCGGCCTTGGTCCCGGCGAACGCGGCAGCGGTCGCGCCCATCACCGCGGCCGCGCCGAGCACGACGATCACGATGCCGATCCACAGGTCGGCCTTCTCGTAGCGGATGAACCGGGGGGTGATCCGCTTGTCGATCACGTAGGACTGCTGGAAGAACAGCTGCCACGGCGCCACCGTGGTGCCGACAATGCCGATGATCAGCAGCATGATGGTGGCCAGCTGCCCGGAGCCGCCGGGCAGGCCGGGCACCACGAAGCCGCGGGCCATCTGCGCGCCGGACGGGTGGGTGAACAGGTACAGCGGGATCAGCAGCAGCGATCCCAGGCAGAACGTCACCGCGATCCGCTCGAACCGGCGGAAGCTGCCGGTGAACGCCGCGGCCAGGATGACCACGGCCGCGAGCACCACCGCGACCAGCTTGGGCACGCCGAGGTAACCGGCCGCCAGCGTGATCCCGATGAACTCGGTCACGATGGTCAGGGCGTTGAGGATGAACAGGTCGATGACCGAGAACGCGCCCCAGAACTTGCCGAACCTCTCCAGGATCAGCCGGGCATGCCCGACGCCGGTGACCGCGCCGAGCCTGAGCACCATTTCCTGGTTCACGTACAGCACCGGGACCAGCAGCAGCAGTGTCCACAGCAGCCGGGTGCCGTAGTTCTGCCCGGCCTGCCCGTAGGTGGAGAACGCGCCGGCGTCATTGTCGCCGCACATCACGATCAGTCCGGGGCCCACGATGGCCAGCAGCGTCTTGAGCTTGGCGGAAAGCCCGGCCCGGGGAGCCAGGTCGTCGGCCGAGATGGTGCCGAGCGCGCCGCGGATGTCGCCGACGTGCGCGTCGTCAAGGACAGCGGTACGGGGGGTACGGGTGATGGTGGCCATGGTTAACACCCCTCTCACGTCACGAGAACTGACGAGATCGGGGGCACACGCCTACGAACCCTCTTCAAAGGGCAGGCAGGGAATAAGGGTCTACCGGGGTTAAGCGGAGCGGCGTGTGCCCGGAACAGAATGGGACAGCAGCGAGCAGGGCCTACTTCGGCCCGGACTATCAGAGTCCATCGCGTGCCTCCCTTCCATCCGCGACGCACGGGGGCGCCAGGCCACCCCGTCCGGCTTCTCGCCGCCCGGGGGCACTCCGCTTGACACCAGAGGAAACGATGGCGGGAGAAAAGAAGTCCCGGCCGCACCTCTCTCGTAAGAGCTTTGGCACTCCACGGCGTATTGCGATCGCCGGCGCTTGACCGGTGCCGACCGCTAGCCACTTGGCCTCACCCCTTAGGCCGGGGAGAGGTGTCCTGATCCGGAGCGTCTCTCGACGGTTGGGATCAGTGGCCTGTGTCCGTGAAGACGCCTCACCGAACGAGGTGTCTCATTGTCAACTTCACCCAGAATGCCCTGGGTGAAAGCAGAGTGTCAACTCGGCGGGTTCAGCCGGGCCGCGGTGCAGGCGACGCTACGGCACGACCGGCAGGCCGAGGCCGGGCAGCACCTGGGCGGATGGCAGGGCGGCGAGCAGCCGCCCGGGCAGCCTGAGCTTGGAACCGCGGATCCCGGATCCGACCACCACCGACCCGGTCTTAGCCACCGTCTCGTCGATCAGGACGGGCCAGCCCTGCGGCAAGCCGATCGGCGTGATCCCGCCGTACTCCATGCCCGAGGCCTCCGTCACGGCGTCCACCGGGGCGAACGACGCCTTCCGCGCGTCCAGGTGCCTGCGCACCAGCCCGTTGACGTCCGCTCGCGTCGTGGCCGCGACCATGCAGGCCGCGTAGGTGATCTGCCCGCCGCGCCTGGCCGCGATGACCACGCAGTTCGCTGACTCCGCCGGGGAGACGCCGTAGCGCTCGCAGAACGCGGCGGTGTCCGCCAGCGCCGGGTCGATCTCGGCCACCTCGACGTCGTCCCCCAGCCCTGGCAGGTCGCGCAGCGCCGCCGCCACCGGCGCGGCGAGCAGGTGCGGCCGGGACAGGGCCGGGGCGAAGGTGAGCTGCAGACTCATCTGCCCATCCAACCAGAGGTGCTGGCCGGGCCGTCCCGAAGGCGGCCTTGATCATTAGCCTGCGGAGGGCCGCGGGCCGGAAAAGCGGCCCGCGGAAGGCTGCGGGCCGGAAATCTGTTATGCGGTGGGGACCAGCCTGATCTATTCTTCCCGCCGGTATGGAGTCGAGTTCTGTGACGTCTTCGCCCGCCGGGCTCGCCACCGCGCGGGCCGGGTTGCGAGCCGCCCGCCGGGCGGCCATGCCGCCGATCTCGTATCCGCCTGAGCTGCCGGTCAGCCAGCGCAGGGACGAGATCCTGCGCGCCATCGCCGACCATCAGGTGGTCATCATCGCGGGGGAGACCGGCTCGGGCAAGACGACCCAGATTCCCAAGATCTGCCTGGAACTCGGCCGGGGCGTCGACGGGCAGATCGGGCACACGCAGCCGCGGCGGCTCGCGGCCAGGACCGTCGCCGAGCGGATCGCCGAGGAACTGGGCAGCCCGCTCGGCGAGACGGTGGGTTACAAGGTGCGGTTCACCGACGTGTCAGCCGACGACACGCTGGTCAAGCTGATGACCGACGGCATCTTGCTGACCGAGCTCACCCGGGACCGGGACCTGCGCCGCTACGACACGCTGATCATCGACGAGGCCCACGAGCGCAGCCTGAACATCGACTTCATCCTCGGTTACCTCAGGCAGCTGCTACCCAGGCGCCCGGACCTGAAGGTGATCATCACCTCCGCGACCATCGACCCGGAGCGGTTCTCGGCCGCTTTCTCCGGCGCGCCCATCGTCGAGGTGTCCGGCCGGACCTACCCGGTTGAGGTGCGGTACCGCCCGATCGAGGCGGGCCGTGGCGCCGCGGAAGACGGCGATCAGGGTCAGGCGATCAGCGATGCGGTGGACGAGCTGGCCGCCGAGGGGCCTGGCGACATCCTGGTCTTCCTCAGCGGGGAGCGCGACATCCGTGACACCGCGGACCTGCTGAGCGGCCGCGAGCGCCTGGAGGTGCTGCCGCTGTACTCGCGGCTTTCCGCCGCCGAGCAGCACAAGGTGTTCCAGCGCCGCTCATCTTCCAGCTACACCCGCCGGGTGGTGCTGGCGACCAACGTGGCCGAGACCTCGCTCACCGTCCCCGGCATCAAGTACGTCATCGACCCGGGCACCGCGCGCATCTCCAGGTACAGCCACCGGACCAAGGTGC
>CABEDN010000862.1_pt1 | contig 15941 bp, 13 predicted proteins | sample 3423051 | NCBI WGS metagenome assembly CABEDN01 (sample SAMEA5534330, study PRJEB31848) | metagenome | biome: tundra; feature: field; material: soil | place: USA | collected 2013-05 | depth 0.15 m
CCACCATAGACCGCACTAAACGGCAATGGGCTTCACTCAGCCGCACTGGGCATCACCCGGCAGCACTGGATATCACTGATTAGTACGGCAATTTTTTTTGCTTGATCACGTAAACCGGGGATACGTCCCCGTGCTGCCTTTTCAGGCATTCTCGTAAACACGAGCATGGTGATCGCCGATCCCTGTGCCAGGTGTCACCGTGGCCTCAGCGGACACGCAAGTCCGGTCGCTGGCCTGCGGTTCAGCGTGGCCGGCACTCCCGGCAGCGACGAGAAGAACCGGAGGCCGTGAGGAGACGCGTCCGTTTACCGGTGCCATCGCGACCACCAGATCAGCACCGAAACAGGGAATGAATGGCCATTCACCAGCGCCCTTGATCCAATGGTGGAAGCGACCGGAAGAGGCGGAAGCAAGATGTGGGATAAACCCCCTCTTACGTCCGGACCGAGCGCGGCCCAGACGTACACTGGCACCGGGACATGGCCACCGGTAAAACCTCCCGGCTGAGGAAATCGGCGGGAGGTAAAACAAAGACGCTCACGAATTGGACGCAGCGAGCGGGGAGCATAGCGAATTGACAGGCACCATCAATGGCAGCAGCCAGACCGGGGTCAGCGGGCAGGGCCGGCGGCGGGCACGGGAGCCGTTCTCGCGTGCGCGCCGGGTGGAGTTCACGCTGACCGGTGAGGAATACGCGGTCGTCATGGCGGCGGCGAGGCAGACAGGGCTGGCCCGGGGCGGGTGCGCCGCTCAGGCCGCGCTGGCTGCCGCCGCGAACGGCAACCACATTGGCGACCAGGAAGCGCTCGGGCAGGTGCTGATCGAGTTGATGCGTGACAGCATCGAGCTCCTGGTCTCAGAGCTAGTCACCAATGCCGTCAAAGCCACGGCAGGGCGAGATCGGCTGCTGCCGATACGACTACACCTCTCCAGCGACAAGGAACGGCTGCTCATCGAGGTCTGGGACGGCGATCCCAGGCCACCTGTCCTCACCGAACTCGGAGAAGACGGCATCCCCGCCCTGCGAGACGAGGGCGGACGAGGATTGTTCCTGGTCGCAGCGCTCAGCTACCGGTGGAACTGGTACGCCTCACGAGAGCGGGGCGGCAAGGTCGTCAGGTGCGAAGTGCAGTTAAGGGCCGGCCACGGAAGTCCCGGGCACGGCACGAACTCCCTCAAGGAAGGAACGTCACCCGCGATGAGCAGCCCCGCATCGCAGGGCAGCGCGGCGTCCCTGCCGGGGGTCGACTGTGAGTCGGCATCAGTCCCGGTGAGCGCACCCGGCACGGCGTTGCCGCTCAGACCGCAGCCGACCGGGATGGACGTGAAGCAATGGGTATCGCCCGACCCGGAAATCCTGCGGCGGGTCAAGGCTGCCCTGACCAGGCTTTGAGCGGAGATGTCAGCGCATCGGCTCTGGGCGACGATGCGGAACGAGCCGCACATGCCATTGCTGCCGCTCGTCAGGCACTTGGCCAGCAGCTAGCAACGCTGCGGCGGGCGGCTGGACACAGTCAGAAGGACTTCGCCCCGCTGACTGGGTACGGGCGTAGCACTGTGGCTAACGTGGAAACCGGCCACCAGAACGTCCCCAGGGCGTTCTGGGAACGCTGTGCTCAGGCGTTGAGCGCGGACATGCTGATCGCCGGGTACGACCAACTCCAGGCGATGGTCTTCACCCACCGCGAGAAGGCGGCCAAGCGCACTCAGGCAGCCCGCGATGCCAAAGTCCGAGCCTGGCATCAGGCCCGTCAGCCTTACGGTACTGGGCGTGCATTCGAGTTTGTACCGCTACCTGCCAGCGCCAGGCAGATGAGATCCACATCTGGCTATCAACACCCGATGGCGGAATGGCTTATCACCTGATCATCTCTCGTGCTGCCACCACCGTCTCGCAACTCTCGGCCGTTCTCGGTGAACTGCTCGAAGCAGGCGGCGGTGAAGCGGAAAGCCACCCGCGCTAAGCACATCTTCCTCGCGGGCCTGCACACCGGCAGCAAGCTCAAATGACCAAGTGTCACCAGCGCTCGAACGCCAGGCCGCTGAAGTGTGCGTGCGGCCCCACGCTGGTGACACTGCTCGTCAGACTTGACTGTGGCTTTCAACGGCAGTGACGATCTCGCTGATCGCCTCGGCGATCAGCACTCCGTTCTTCTGCGCGCCGTTGCGGTACCGGAAAGAAACCGCGTCGCGGGCGATGTCATCGTCACCAGCGAGCAGCATGAAGGGGATCTTCTGCCGCTGCGCATTGCGGATCTTCTTCTGCATCCGGTCGTCGCTGGCATCGACTTCGACGCGGATTCCCTCGGCCCGCAGCCTCTCCGCGACCGTCTCCAGGTACGGCACGTGGGCGTCACCGATTGGGATGCCCTCAACCTGCACGGGCGCCAGCCAGGGCGGCAGCGCGCCAGCGTAGTGCTCCAGAAGCACGCCCATGAACCGTTCGATCGCGCCGAACAGAGCCCGGTGGATCATCACCGGAACCTGCCGCGAGCCGTCGGCAGCGGTGTATTCCAGGCCGAAGCGCTGCGGTTCTTGGAAATCGAGCTGGATGGTGGACAGCTGCCAGGTCCGGCCGATGGCATCCCGGGCCTGGACCGAGATCTTCGGCCCGTAAAAGGCCGCGCCGCCAGGGTCGTCCACTAGGTCCAGCCCAGAGTCCTCCGCAGCCTCGCGCAGGGCGGCTGTTGCTTCGGCCCAGTCTTCGAGGCCGCCGACGAACTTGTCGGATTCGTCCCGGGTGGACAACTCAAGGTAAAAGTCGGTCAGCCCGTAGTCCCGCAGCAGGTCCAAGACGAAGGTCAGCAAATTCCGCAGTTCAGCGCCCATCTGCTCACGGGTGCAGAAGATGTGCGAGTCATCCTGGGTCAGGCCGCGGACCCTGGTCAGCCCGTGGATCACCCCAGATCGCTCGTTGCGGTATACAGTGCCGAACTCGAACAGCCGCAACGGCAGTTCCCGGTAGGACCGGCCTCTCGACCGGTAGATCAAGACGTGCATCGGGCAATTCATCGGCTTGAGGTAGTAGTCCGCGCCATCCAGCTCCATCGGGGGGAACATGTCGTCTTTGAACCACCCCAGGTGCCCGGAAGTCTCGAACAGGTCCGACTTGGTGATATGCGGGGTATAGACGAATTCGTATCCGGCTTCGGCGTGCCTGCGGCGCGAGTAATCCTCCATCGTCTTGCGGACGATCCCGCCCTTGGGGTGAAACACCGCGAGCCCCGACCCGATCTCGGCAGGGAAGGAGAACAAGTCGAGTTCGACGCCGAGGCGGCGGTGGTCGCGGCGCTCGGCTTCCTCCAGCAGCTTCAAGTAGGCATCCTGCGCCGCCCGTGATTCCCAAGCCGTGCCGTAGATCCGCTGGAGCTGGGGGTTCTTCTCGCTGCCGCGCCAGTACGCCCCGGCATTACGCGTGAGCTTGAACGCTGGAATATGCCTGGTGGTCGGCACGTGCGGGCCGCGGCACAGATCCTTCCAGCACAGCTCGCCGGACTTCGCGTCCAGGTTGTCGTAGATGGTCAGCACGCCAGTGCCGACCTCAGTTGAAGCCTCCGCGTCGGCGGCCGCCTCGCTCTTGATGCCGATCAGCTCCAGCTTGTACGGCTCTGCGGCTAGCTCCGTCCTGGCCTTCTCATCGCTGACCTCGCGGCGGGCAAACAGCTGGCGTTGCTTCACGATCTCGCGCATCCGCGCTTCGATCGCCTTGAGATCATCGGGAGTGAACGGCTGCGCCACATCGAAGTCGTAGTAGAAGCCGTTCTCGATCGGCGGGCCTATACCCAGCTTGGCCTCGGGGAAGAGTTGCTGGACCGCCTGCGCCATGACATGCGCAGTCGAGTGGCGCACGACGGCTCGCCCCTCATCGGAATCGATCGCAACGGGCTGGACGATGTCGCCGTCGCTCAGCACCCACGCTAGGTCCCGCAGCTCGCCGTTCACCCGTGCGACGATGACCTCAGGGTCAGGGGCGAACAGCTCCGCGGCGGTAGTGCCCGACGTCACCTCATGCTCCATCCGCTGAGCCTGGCGGTCGAGCATCTGGACACGGATCTGGGACACGAGCGTCTCTCTCAGGTTGGCGTTGAACTGGGCGACTGACTGAACTTCCATATGGGAAACCCTCTTGATGCTACCTACGGTCCCGCCCAGGCTGGGCGAATATTCGGTGCCATGCCTCCGAGGCTGGTGAACGCGGGTAAGGCTGACAGGCGCTTGACCGGCCCTCCCGGGGCATGATGAGCGAGTAGCTCCGTGTTCGTGTGCCGCAGGTGGCGTAATCATTGTCGCACCGGGCCTGTCAATGGATTCCGACAGGGGTTGACAGCGCTGCGTCGCCGGGCTTAGCTAGCTCTTAGTTATCGTTCCAATTCGGGAGGTAATGGACAATGGCGACAGCGGCCGACAGCGAACTCACGAGGGCCAGCACTGCGACGACAGAATCGGGGCACGAGTTCGACGCGGAAGTTGCGGTTCCCGCTGCTGAGAAGCTGGACCGCGACGAGGTCCGCAAGCTGGTCGGGGCCAAGAACGTAATGGGCACCTGCTCCGGGTAGAGGCAAACGGCAGATTCCGAACGACATGCAATTACCGCAGCGCTCGCCGCCGGGCAGAAGGGCAGAACCATGAGCCTGGACATAAGCCATCTGCTCTTGACCGACCCCTCCGCGTGCGGATGCTCGGCGGCAGGCTGCGGCGCGCATGCCGACCAGAGCCGCCAGCAAGCACGGGCAGACGCACCATCGGCTCTGGGTTCGCTTCCCGATGAGCTGGAAACAGCGGACAAGCTGCACTGGAACCTCTTCGCGTACCCAGTTGCAGTCGGCACGCGGCGTTACGTCTTCCTGACCGACATCAAATCGGTCCTGGCGGTTGACGAGGAAATATTCCGTCACATTCAGGACGCCAAGGGCGGGGCAGTACCTGACGGTATCCCTCCTGGACGGGTGGAGCGGCTTATAGATCTTGGCCTGGTGCGGCGGGAGCCTGCGCGCCGTCAGTTCAATGCTGTCTTCTCCCAGCAGGCGGAGGTAGCGCAGGAGAACAAGCTGCTGCATCTCATCACGTCTTACACGTGTAACCTGACCTGCTCCTACTGCTTCATGCTGGCAGATCTAGGGAACCACGGGACGAGGCTGCTGAGCTTTGAGGATGCCAAGAGGGGGATCGATCTGTACTTCCGCTCGCGGTATGCATCGGACAGCGTGGTCCATTTCTACGGCGGCGAACCGCTGCTGCATCCCCAGCTCATCGACGACTGTCTTACCTATATCCATGAGCGGTACTGCAGCACGGTGGTCCCCAAGATCATCACGAACGGGACCTTGCACGGGCCACGCGTGCTCGGCCTGCTGCGCAAGTACGATTTCGACTTGTCGGTTTCGATGGACGGCGACAAGCAGGCTCACGACGTGTTCCGCGTCGATCACCGCGGCAGGAGCACGTTCGAGAAGACGGTCGCCGGTATCCGGGCCTTCCAGGAGATGGGCCATGACCCCAAGGTGCTGATCACCGTCGGGGCGCACAACATCGGCCGACTGCCCGAGGTTGTTTCATTCGTACTGAGCCTGCGACCGCAGGCTATCGCTTTGAACTTCCCTCGGGAACTCCCGGATGTGGACACCGGACTCGATGGCGACACTAGCGACGCAGCATTCTGGGTCGACCAGTACGAACGTTGCCTCGAACTGTGCTTTGAGCAGCACATCCCGGAGCTGTACTTCGCGGACATGCTGTTCGCCTACCTATCCGGCGATCCGGTCCTCAGCCCCTGCGCAGCATGCGGCAGCCAGCTCAGCGTCGGGCCTGGCGCACAGATAGGTCCATGCCAGGCATTCGTGGCCGCGGGCATGTTCTCCGAGCCCGCTGAGCAGTACCAGCATCAGCGGGCCGACGGCCCATTCGCGCCGTGGCAGAACGTCAGTAAGGCCACGTCACGGAAGTGCTCATCCTGCCCTATATCAGCGATCTGCGGCGGCGACTGCAGCTTCGATCGATACAACCGGACCGGATCGCTTCTGGAACCGTTGCCGTTCCACTGCGACCTGCGGCTACGCATGGCCGACCACCTCACCAGACGCCTGATTAACAGGCAGCCGATCGGATTCGCGGCCACCGGCTGACACGCCGGAAGCTTCGGGCGGCAACTCATGGGAAACAGCACCGGACACGGTCGGCCCGGCCAGCGAGCATCAGACTGGCGAGCCCATCTGCCCCTCAGCGGGCCCGGGCCGTACGCGGTAGCGGATGGCCGCATCCTGACCGACGGGCTCGAAGTCATCATCGCGGCCCATTGCAACCTCCGGTGCCGTGCCTGCGCCTACCTCTCGCCCGTTATGCCCGTGATGACCGCCGCGCCCGCAACGATCCAGCGCGACCTGGCGGCACTCGCGCGGTACTACCACTCCTCCGAGGCGCGTGTTCTCGGCGGCGAACCTCTGCTCCATCCTCAACTGGTCCAGGTTCTCCAGGCGATCCGGGCATCCGGGGTGAGCGACACCATCCGCGTCATCACCAATGGCCTGCTGCTCGCGCGCATGCCGACTAGCTTCTGGCATCTAGTCGACGAGGTTAGCGTCTCCGTGTACCCAGGTCGGCAACCCGGCGACGAGGCCGTAGCCGCAGCGGCCCGCATGGCTGACCGACACGGTGTGCGCCTGCGGCTGAAGTACTTCCACTACTTCCGCGAGTCCTATTCCGAATCCGGAACCCGTGACGTAACGCTGGTCGAGCGCATCTACCGAACCTGTCAGATGGCTAACGTCTGGCGCTGTAACACCGTCCTGAATGGCTACCTGTACCGATGTCCGCAAAGCGCCTTCCTGCTGTCCATCATCCACCAACCGGGGTCGCAAGCCGACCCGCCCGACGGACTCAAGATCACTGACTCCCAGGACTTCGCTCAGCAGCTCCTGGCATTCCTCGAGTCCCCGGAGCCGCTCCGCGCCTGTGGCAACTGCCTGGGCAGCGTTGGCCGCCTCTTCGGGCACACCCAGATGTCCCGCCCGCTATGGCGAGCTCAGCAGCAGGACCATACCGAGGAGCTTGTGGATTGGGAACACCTGGACACACTAGAACGCCACCCGGAGATGGTGGTACGCGACACGTCCTTCCTCCCCGCTCCGCACAGCTAAAGACAGCTCGGTCGTCATTTAATTACCGTTCACGCCGCATTGCGTCGGTTGTGTATCGCGTTCATTCTGCTGCGGACCCTGTAACGGCCGATAGGGCCGCCCTCAAGGCGACCTACGAGCGCACGATGCGTTCGAACCTTACTACGCACAGAGACAAACGCTAGATACAACAATCGCCCTCTGTCCGGAGGCTACTGTGACTCGTACTGACGACGATCGCGCGAAGGTAAGCGATAAGGTGGGGGAACTACACCAGGGGACGGTAGTGGTCGATACGCTGGCAGGTGGTCCCGGCGTATTCACAGCAGCGATGCACGACCGGCTCGCTTACCTCGATGAAAGGCTCCCACAAGCCGAATTCTTCCGCGAAATCGAGCGGCTGAACACCTCCGCATTTCTAACGCAACAATTTGACGTATACTGGCAGGCGATCAAAGAAAGCATGGTCGATGTGCTCTCCGTCTCGGTTGGCGCATGGGGTGATAAACCGTTCAGCTTCCGCGGTGCTGTCTACGACCTGGGTGAATGGCACCGCCGGTTCGCTGGCATCCCTCAGTTCACGCTCATCTCCGACCCCGCCTCGCTCCGAGAAGTAAAGCAATCAGGCACTACCGGCATCTTGCTGGGCTTTCAGAACTCCACTCAGCTCGAACGCGACGTCCGCAACGCCGAGACCTTCCACGGACTCGGCATCCGCATGATCCAGCTCACCTATAACGACCACAGTGATGCCGGCGACGGATGCATGCAAGCCATCGACGAAGGGCTGACCGTCTTCGGCCGCGAACTGATCCGATGTATGAACGACATCGGCATTATCGTGGACCTTTCCCACTGCGGTCCGCGCACTACGATGGAAGCGATCGAATGGTCGCGAGCACCCGTCGCGGTTAGCCATGCCGCTTGCGCCGCACTTCACCCACATCCCCGCAATAAGACCGATAAGATTCTCCGGGCTCTCGCGTCCACGGGCGGTTACCTCGGAGTGTGCGCCGTGCCCGCCTTCCTCACGGATCAGCGGAAACAGCGTCCGTCTGTGGCCGTCATGACCGAGCACATCCTGCACGCCCTGGACATCTGCGGGGAAGAAGGTGTCGGCATCGGGTCAGACTGGGGCGTCACGGACTCGCCCACATCGGTGCTAACGCGATTGCGCGCCGAAAGCCGGTCGCGCGGGTTCCGGAAACAGCGCCAATTCGACTTTGCCCACACCACCGATGGCTTCGAACGATGGTCTGCCGGATTCCCCAAAATCACGCAGTCGCTCGTCACCGCCGGTCTCTCCGCGCCGGCTATCACGGGCGTGCTGGGAGGAAACTTTTGCAACTTCTATGAACGGGTTACCACAGCAGAGCAACACGATGTTGGCTGATGAGCACGCTCAGAAGCGGACCCATACCAACCAGAGCGTTTCTTCGTTTCTTACTCCTCGACTTCAATTAGTTACTTATCAACCACGTTCCGCTATCATAATCATCGGCGGCGTATCTGCCTTACACGGTAGGAAGCACCAAGACCGCCACTGCGACGCTGATTGGCCAAATACGACGGAGTCCCGTCACCCCATGGAGGGTGACAGGACCCCGATCACGTAGCACATTGCGTCCGTATGGGGACGCTACCATGTCTCCTTACGCGGCATCATGCATGCGACGACCAGCGCGGCTGGCCAGGCAATCGGGGAGCAGTTCAGGAACACCACCAGCGCGATGTTCTCGACGTTCCTGATCACGGCGATCATGGTGGGCAGGACGTACAGGGCCCCGAGGCCGACCAGGAGCCAGATCCAGAACACGGGGCTGTTCGCGAGCGCGGTCATGGCTGGCCGTCCTCGCCGGGCGGATCGCCGATCCGTTCCCGCTACTCGGCATCTACCTCGGCCCACGACGGACGGTCGCGCCCGATCACCACCGGCCGTCCCCCGGCCGAGGCCGGCTCGTCCTCGTCGCCATTGTCCTCCTCGTCTGATGCCAGCGGGCCGTACTCGTGCCTGATGATCTCTTCGGCCTGGTAGCGGGTGGCGGTCAGCCGTCCCGCCTTGGCCAGGTATCCCTCGCCGGGCCTGTCGTCGCCGGCCAGATCGTCGGCCAGCTCACTGGCTTGCCGGGCGAACTGCCGCCTGATCGCGTCCAGCCAGGCATCCGGGTCCTCGATCTCCGCGTACCACGGCGGCCCGAACCAGGGCCACAGCAACTGGCACCACCACGGCGTCTCGTCGTAGCTCTTCATGCTTCACGCCACCTCCTTCCCGGACATATGGCCGTTGCCGGATGCGATGACCTCGGTGACGAGCTGGCCCACCCTGCGTCGGGACAAGCCGAACCGCTCGGGTATGGCCCGCTGGCTCAGCGGCTGCCCGGCCGCGATCGACGCCGCGTACGCTGCCCGGACCGCCTGCTCTACATCGCCCGGCACCTCTGGCGCGTCTGGCGCGCTGGTCGCCGCGCGTTGCCCGCGCGAGCGGCGACGAGCTGCATGGCGATCTCGACCGCGCCGATGAACGCCACTGCGGGCCAGACCGAGATCAGCGCCCCGTAGGCGAAGTTCGCGCCGATCGTCGCGCCGATGCCGAGCCACAACATGAACCGGGCCAGCCCTGGCGCGTCCCGGTTGTTGCGGGCTTCGTGGAGAAGCACGAGCGAGGCGGCCAGGATGAGGCCGTCCACGCTGAGCGGGAGCAGCCGGGCCGCCGTGCCGTCCTGGCCGTGGACCCGGCCCAGCCCGTAGATGTGGGAGTAGCTGACGACCGCCGCGAAGGCGGCCACGGTGCAGACCACGGCCGCCGTCGTGAAGCAGATCACCCGGTCGCCGCACCCGGGCCGCCCTCGTGCCGGGCGTGCCGGAGGCCACACTGGTGCGCGCGGGGCGCGGCCGGATCTCCGAGCTATCCCTGAAACAGCATGGATAGTAGAGGTTACGGCTGGCCGTCCCGCGCGGCGCCCGTCGGCCGTCCCGCAGGACGGCCAGCTCGCGGACCTCGACGCACACGTACCATTCGTCCGGACCGCACTGTTCTACGATGAAACTCGGCAGCCACGGCCACCGCTCGCGGTCGCCCTGTTCTTCATGCTTCGACCGGGGATAGCGGACCTCGACCGGGCTCTCGATATCGCTACCGAATCCGCCAGCACACCAAGGTCGCGGCCATGCCGCGCTGGTCAAGTGGATCATTGGTGTGCCGACCGGGCCGCCCGGGCACAACAGGAACAAACCGGGCGTTCGGAGTTTCCTGGAGGCTGACCGAAGAGGACTCGCGGGCCACGAGTCCCGCGGGATGACGGCCCTAAGGCGGCCAGCCGTGGCCGTTCCTATCCATTCTGTATCAGGAAACGAAGGACGTTGCAGGTCAGCAGGAGCCGGAGTGAAATGGGACAACATGAGCGACGAACGGACGGAAGTCCTCCGCTTCTGGCGCGCCATCGAGCTGTTCAGCCCTCAGGCCGTCCCCGAGATCAGCCCTGACGACCGCGTCGAAGACGTCAAGGAGACTGGCCTGTTGCCCTGGGAGGCTGGTCATCCGCTCGGCAACATCGAGCTTCGCGACAACCAGGTCTGGCGGCACACTGTCTACGGCGGCCTCTTCGACCTGGAGAAGGTCCGCAACTTGCTCGAAGGCCTCTTCGGCAAGGACCCGGAGAGCTTCGACGTCCGCAGGCTAGGCATCACGGCTTTGTTCGCCGCCACTTTCACCGACGAAGGCCGCCCGTTGCTCGGCACCGAGGAATTTGCCAGCTGCGCGTGGGCGACCGGCCGTCTTATCGACCCCGGCCCGACGAAAACGGAGTGGCTGGATGGCTTCGAGGAAGCCGAGGCGGCCTGCCGCATGGAATTCCTGGTGACAGTGAGTCCTTCCGAACACGACGCTAGAGCTGCGGAACTAAGGGCCCTGGGCCACGAGGTCGGGCGCCCGGTTGACACCCGCACCCTGTACGCATTAATCGACTCCGTCACCGAGAAATTCAATATCCAGGCTGCCCTCGACCTCAAGGGTCTCCGGGTCAAGAGCGTCCTTATCGGCCGCAAGCGCGAGTTCTCCGCGGACGGCTCGGATTTCCTGAACAGCTTCTTCGTCACAGACCTGGCCAAGGTGGCTGGCGCAGACAGCCACGGCGCCGCTCTCGCCGCATACCTGAACGGTCCGGCGAGCAAGGCCGATCGCGTCAACCTCCGCGCGCGCCCTGACGTCGTCGACCATCATGTCGCTCCGGACCGCACCCCTAGCGGTCGCTGGCCGGCGAACCCCGGCCTGCCCTTGGCGCTAAGCCAGCAGTTCGCGATCAACACCATCCTCGGCACGCTTGAGCAGCAGCCGGGACTGTTTGCGGTGAACGGGCCGCCCGGCACCGGGAAGACAACAATGCTGCGAGAGCTGATCGCGGCGGTCGTGGTGAAACGGGCCATTCGCTTGGCCGAGCTCGATAAACCCGAAGATGCGTTCCGGACCTGCTACCACTGGAAGTCCGGGAATTATATGCGCACAATCTGGGAATGGGACCAGATGCTCACCGGGTTCGAGATCATTGTCGCCTCCTATAACAATGGCGCGGTCGAGAACATCTCCAAAGAAATCCTCGGCCGCAGCGCGATCGAATGCGAAGACGCCAGCTATTATCCAGAGCTCGCGACGACAGTGCTCAACAGCGACAACGATCCAGCGGGGAAAATCGATGCCTGGGGCATGGTCGCGGCCCGCCTCGGCCGGAAATCCAACCGGATCAAGTTTGCCAACGCATTCTGGTTTGGCGGCAAACAGGCGGGGATCATGGGCTTCCAGGACATCCTCAAGGGGTATGAGCGGGCTCCGCTCACCGGCTGGCCGACCGCCGTGCAGGCCTTCCGCGCCGCACTCCGTGATGAACAACACCTTCGCGCAGAACGGACGATGGTGCGTCAGATCATGACCGGACTCCCCGCAGTGCGGGAGAACATCGAGGCCCGCCGCGTCCAGCACTCTGCTGCCGAGTCCCGGCGATCCGAGATCAGTGCCGAACTCGCTGCGGCTCGCGAGGGACTCGCCCAGGACCAGCACGCCGCCGCCCAGGCCAAGGGCGCCGCGGATACCCATCGGCTGCGCCGCCCGGGCTTCCCGACGTACCTTCTGGGTCTGGGCTCGACCGCGCGAGGCTGGCGTGCGGCGGATCGTGAGATCACCACGGCTCTCGCCGTCGCGCGGCAGTGCCTGGCCGATACCCACGCACAGGTCCTCCATCTGGAGGTCCAGCTAGGCGAGGAAGAAGAACTCGCGAAACGGCTGGCCGCGACGCTTACCGACATGACCAGGCGGCTCGGCGTCATGGAACACCATGTCGCTGAGGCCGTCGGCCGGTGGGGGGATGCCGTCCCCGCGCTCGGCGCCGATGAGGACCAGCGCGAGCTGTCCGGACCGTGGACCGACTCGGAGTGGAACGCCGCGCGGACCAGGGTCTTTCTTGCCGCCCTGCGGCTGCACCAGGAGTTCATGGCGGCTGAGCCGAAACGAATGCGGCAGAGCCTCCACGCCGCCATGGATATCCTGACCGGCGACGTTCCGGCCGACGCCTCGGCGGCCGCCATGCTAGCAGCATGGCAAAGCCTGTTCTTCGCCGTTCCGGTGATCTCGACGACGTTCTCCTCATTCTCCCGCGTCTTCTCCCAGCTCGGCCATGAATCGCTCGGCTGGCTGTTCATCGACGAAGCGGGCCAGGCCGCTCCCCAGGCCGCGGTCGGCGCGATCTGGCGATGCAAACGAGTCGTGGTCGTGGGGGACCCGAAGCAGATCGAGCCGGTCGTGACCCTCCCGTTCACAGCCCAGCAGGCGCTGCGCCTCAACGCCGGTATCGCTGAGTGGTGGCTGCCGGGCAGCACGTCCACGCAGCGACTCGCGGATGAGGCCAACCAGTACGGCACCTACCTGCATGGTGACGACGGCGAGGTGTGGGTTGGCGCACCGCTGCGAGTCCACCGGCGCTGCGAGCGGCCGATGTTCGACGTGTCCAACGCGATCGCCTACGGCGGCATGATGGTGTATGGCACCTCGGGCCAGCGCGAACACTTGACCGCACCGCCCAGCGGATGGATAGATATTCCTGCCATCGGCGATGCTCGAGGGCACTGGATTCCCGCTGAAGGCGAACAGGCCCGGAAGATGCTCAGGGCGCTGCGGTCCAAGTATGACGTCGACGCAAGGCAGATCTTCGTGATTTCCCCGTTCCGGGACGTTGCCTATGGAATCGAGAAACTGCTCAGTGAATTCCCCGGCGTTCGCGGCGGCACTGTGCACACCGCTCAGGGCAAGGAGTCCGACGTGGTCCTGTTCATCCTCGGCGGGAACCCGGCCAAGCCGGGCGCGAAACAGTGGGTCGCGCAGCGTCCCAACCTGGTCAACGTCGCGGTCAGCCGCGCACGCCGCCGTCTCTATGTCATCGGTGACCACACAGCGTGGTCCAGGTACCGCTACTTCGATACCTTGTCCGGCTACTTGACGCCGGGGCTTGATGGGTGATCAGGCGAGAAAATCGGGTCTTTCACGATCGGATCAGGCACGTCGGCACGTACCCGCGCGCGCTCTGCTCCTCGGCGTCTACCTCCGCGCCGCCAAGCGTGGTACGCGGCCGGATCTCCGAGCCATCCCTGAAACAGCACGGATAGTCCGGCCGACCCTGTTCTACAATCGTTCCTGGCAGCCACGGCCAAGCCGACCGGTCGTTTGCTCTTCCTGTTTGCGGGATAGCGGACCTCGACCAGGGTCTCCTAGGGGAACCTGCCGTCGTTTCCTCATCGCTGGTCTGGCTAGCTTCCTCCTAGGAGCCAGGCGGACAATGTGTGTCATTATCGTTTGCACGCGAGGGCGAGATTGCATTCGCAGGTTGCTCCGCCGTGTTGCCAGGCGGTGGTGTGGTCCAGCATGAGGGTCTGCGTGACCAGCAGGAAACGCCGCCGGTCCGTTCCGGGCGGCGGAGATGGGCTAGTCATCCCACAGGATGCACGAGGAATTCGCTGTCAGGGCCTCCGGGGGCGCCAGGACCGGCTTAGGCTGACCCGGGCACGGCCATCTCGCCGAGCAGCGACCAATCGTCCTGCGGGATCGTGAAGTTAACGATCCGCGGCGTACGAACGAGGTGCGGCGGCAGCGACTGCTGCGCCTTCTTGAAGTGGTCAGAGTTGACGTGCGCCGCCCCCGCGTCGCCATCGCGGAAGGCCTCGATCAGGATGTACTCGTCCGGGTCGGCCAGGCTGCGAGACCAGTCGAACCACATGCACCCAGGCTCGTTCCGGGTCGCCTCGGTGAAGTCAGCAGCGATCTGCGGCCACTGATCGGCATCTTCGGGCCGGATCTGGAACTTGGCCGTAATAAAGATCATCAGTCCTCCTCGGCGCGCAACAGTGGTACCAATGATGGCGCAGCCCGCGTCCGCGATGTCAAGGGACGAAACGTCTCACCTCCAGACACCGGGCGCCCGTCACAGGTCGGCCTGGTAGTGGGCGACGGCGGTTTCGTCCCACTCCAGGCCGTTGCCGGGCACATCGGGGAGGTACAGCTCGCCCGCGCGGACCTCGAAGGGCCGCGCCAGCACGGGATGGGCCCAGTCCTGCCACTCCAGCCAGTGCCGGGTCGGCGTGACCCGGAGCAGGTGCCCGGACACCTCCGGGTACAGGTGCGAGGACATCGGCAGGCCCGTCACGTCGGCGATCGCGGCGGCCTGCAGCCAGCCGGTCACCCCGCCGATCCGCATCAGGTCCGGCATGACCAGATCGCAGGCCCGGGCCCGGATGGCGTCGTGCATGGCCCGCGGACCGTAAAAATTCTCTCCGAGCATAACGGCCGTGGCTAGACCCGCCGCGAGCCTGGCGTGCCCGTCCAGGTCGTCGTAGCGCAGCGGTTCCTCGATCCAGGTCAGGCCCTCGCCGTCCAGCGCCCGGCAGCGCTCGAGCGCCTCGCCGAGCCCGAGGCCCTGGTTGTAGTCAGCGACCAGCGTGACCTCGTCGCCGACCGCTGCCCTGACCTGGCGCACCGCGGCGATGTCGGCGGCCGGGCGATCTCGCCCGACCCGGACTTTCAGCCCGGTGAAGCCGCCCTCGCCGAGCAGTTCCAGCGCTTCGTCGGCGACCCGGTCCGGCGGGATGAGCCCGAGGCCGTTGCTGTTGTACGCGGGCACCGGCGCCAGCGTCCCGCCCAGCAGCACGGCCAGCGGCAGCCCGGCCGCCTGGGCCAGCGCATCCCACAGCGCGATGTCGAGCCCGGCCACTGCGGCCAGCGCCAGGCCCTGATACCCGGCCAGGCCGAGCCAGCCCCGGGCCGCGGCCATGGCCGCGGCGGGCGAGACCGGCTGCCCGCGCAAGCCGGCGCCGAGATCGCTGAGGATGGTCCGCAGGCCCGCGGTCGCCCGGGTCAGATAGGGAGCCAGGTAACCGCGGCCGGTGATGCCCTGCTCGGTGGTCACGTCGATGAGCAGCAGCGGCCACTGGGAGAAGTCCCCTACCTTGGTGGCCAGCGGCCGTCGCAACGGCACCACTACTGGTCGCACCGTCACGTCCCGCACGACCAGCCCGGCATTCAGATCAGCCACAGCCGCCTCCCGGAAGCCCCTCGCCGGGCCATCATGCCGACGGCCCTCATCACAGTAGACCGATCAGCACTTGCATGCTCACGATGCCACCTGCGGGGCGCCACCTGCGCGAGGTGGCACCGGGGCCGACGCCGTCCGCTACGCAGGTCAGTGGATTGCCCTAGCTGTCGTCGCTGAGTCGGGTGCGGGGGCCGAGGATGGTGAACGCCAGCAGGCCGACCGCGAAGACCGCGCAGGCGCAGATCCAGGCACCGCGGTCGGC